>ULTX01088158.1_pt1 | contig 28241 bp, 25 predicted proteins | sample 1958041 | NCBI WGS metagenome assembly ULTX01 (sample SAMEA4835747, study PRJEB28245) | human gut metagenome | biome: gut microbiome; material: fecal sample | place: Denmark | collected 2008
GGAGCCATCTATGCGGCAATGAGTGGTTCCGGATCATCCGTTTTCGGGTTATTCCATCCGGAAGTAAACATCCCGGAAGACACTGAATTCGGGAACAATACTTTAGTTTACAATAGAGTGTTGCAATAAATAACTCAACTATCGCAAGCTCAGGCAGCAGTTGACGAGTAACAAGTTGGCGAGTTGACAAGGCGTTTGTTGCGAACCATTTCAGACAGCACTTTATAATGCAGGGTATTTCCTACCTTGTTGACTTACCGACTGAAGCCTTGTTAACCAATAAGTTGAGCACATGAGAGACTTAAATAAGTAATCACTCCCATGCCGTAAGAAAAGCAACAATATGAACATATTACCAGCTCATATAAAGCCATTCCTGCATATAGGTTCAAAAGACCCGACTCAGCTTACCAATCCCTGATATAGCGTAATGCTGAGAAAAACGCCAATAATGATACAAATGATAATTAAGAAATAGTTCATGAATTGCGCACTTGGTTTAGTCGCCTTGTGCAGGTTCTGATCGAAATAGTTTTTAAAGAACAGATAGATTGCAGGAACCGTGGCACTTGCCAACAGCAAATCTTCCGGAATCTTGTACACATAAACCTTGGAAAATGCGATCAGAGCCCAATGGCACAGGAGCAATAAGACCAACAGATTAACCTTTCTGGAAAAAGACAGCAACAAACCTATGGTAAATACCGCAACCGAACAAGGCATAATCGTTGTTGTCATTGCCGGAAATTCCATACCACGCGCCCACGACAATACCGGATACAAGAAAGGCATCAGATAAAGGAACATCACCAAAAATCGGTAACGCGGATTACGCTCGAATGGGGTATAATCTGTTACTAAATCCCACAGCCACAATAGAGCCATAATAGCCCAAAAAATAGCCAATATGTAATGATAACTTCTACTTGAGCAATACATCATGTAATAGACAATCGAGATCCATGAGTTTAAAAATACCATGTAAACTTTCATGGAACGTTTTACCCAAACAGTAGGTTTCCGGTAAAGCAAAAAGGTCAGCACAATTCCAACAAGCGTAATGACAATCTGTGCCACCCATGTATTCTCGTTATAATGAGCTATTGTATTCCAGAATATTTCCATTGATTATATTTGTATATCGTTAATAAATTCAGGATTTCTTCGGCTTATCTTCATGCCGAGTCATTGAAAAAGCACGATTGATAAACAAGAATAAAGGAATGGTCGCACCTACGGCAAGCATAAATATAACGCTACATGTAACAATCGTATTGGTAAATAAATCCAATAAATATTTCTGCTGTAACTCGGGCACTTGCAGATTCTGCATGAACATAATCAGCGAAAACACGATCTTATAGGCATACATTCCAGGAATCATTGGCAACAAGGCCGGAATATAAAGCACCGTCATCGGACAATAAATCCGCTTACCCAATAAAAGACTTCCCATGCCAATAGTAAAGGATGCGCATAAAGAAGCGGTAGCTATGTCCACTCCGCCATAGGTCATCAAGCTGAAACGCAAAGCATGCCCAATAGCCGCAAGCAAAGCTATCGAAGGGAAAGCCCGCAAAGGAGGATCGGATATAGCTCCGAAACCGATTGCAGCAACCGCAGCAAACATTCCATCAGTCAGGATATCTAACAGTATCATTTCTTTATGAGATTATTTCTATAAATAGGATTACAACAGACTGTTTCTGATCAACATTAAAGTACACGAGAGGCCTACCGCAATGCACAGCACCAAAAGCAACGCCTGAATAAGCCGACTACAACCCGTCAGGACATGTCCTTCAACGATATCAATCACTCCATTCAGCAAAGGCACACCCGGTACGAGATAAAGTACACTGGTTGCAATAGCTATTTCGGAAGTCGTATCAAGCGTAAGAGCAGAAGTGGCAACAAGCGATGCCACAAATGCAGAAACTACAAAAATAATATAATGATTGATATGTTTTTTCTGCATAATCTGTTTTACGTAAAAGCCGATCAGAGTTGCAGAAAACACAATGCCACGAGCCGTCCAGTCACCACCAAACAAAGCGCAAAACGAAGCATTGGCAAAGCCGACCAGAAACAGGGTGCAAAGCGGATCCATCTTAGGATTAGAGATGATCTTGTTATACTTCTCCCACAACACATTCAATGGCAAATGCTTGTCAAATGCTTCCCAACTGAGGGCACTAAGTTCAGCATTGAGTTCGAAACTGATAGGAAATCCGGGTATTACTGATACTTCGTTGCATACTTCCAAGCTTTCTTTGTCGCACACACTGACAACCATAGTACGCTGAAGAATGCTCATTTTTACATCCACATTCAGTGATTCTCCGATACGGCGTGTGTTCCGCACCACACGTGAAGTATGCACGCCAGAACCCATTAACCGGTTGGCATATTCCAGCAAAAATCGGGTTATTTCTTTTAACTCGCCTGATGAATACATATCTAAATTATGATATTATCGACTGAAAAACGCTGCAAAGGTATCGATTTTCTATAAGATAACAGAAAAAACCACAGCAGTTTTTTTAAACTTACATAGCAAAAATTTGCTTTTCAAAAAGAAAGAGAATGAGCCACAATGGCACATTCTCTTACAGCCTCATCCAATCGGATCAATCATTCATCAGCTTTCTGTAGCGCACGCGGGTCGGTTCTTCCTTACCCAGACGCTTCAGTTTGTTCTCTTCGTATTCCGAATAAGAACCTTCAAAGAAGAACACGTTCGAATTGCCTTCAAACGCCAGAATATGTGTACAAATACGGTCCAGGAACCAACGGTCGTGACTGATGACTACCGCACATCCGGCAAAGTCTTCCAGACCCTCTTCAAGTGCACGCAACGTATTGACGTCAATATCATTGGTCGGCTCGTCCAGCAACAGTACGTTGCCTTCTTCCTTCAATGCCATCGCCAGATGCAGACGGTTGCGTTCACCACCCGAAAGCACTCCACACAGTTTTTCCTGATCGGCTCCCGAGAAATTGAAACGCGACAGATAAGCACGGGCATTAATATCCCGTCCTCCCATGCGAATCAACTCATTGCCACCCGAAATGACCTGATATACGCTTTTATTCGGGTCAATATCCTTATGCTGCTGATCCACATAAGCCAGTTTGACCGTTTCGCCCACTTCAAACTCACCCTTATCTGGTTTTTCCAATCCCATGATCAGACGGAAAAGCGTCGTTTTTCCGGCACCGTTCGGTCCGATGATCCCCACAATACCATTAGGCGGAAGCATGAAATTCAGGTCATCAAACAAAAGCTTGTCTCCATAAGCCTTGGCTACGTGTTTTGCCTCGATTACCTTATTACCCAGACGCGGTCCGTTCGGAATAAAGATTTCCAACTTTTCTTCCTTCTCCTTCACATCCTCGTTCAGCAACTTGTCGTACGAGTTCAAACGAGCCTTTCCTTTGGCCTGGCGGGCTTTGGGTGCCATACGTACCCACTCCAACTCTCGTTCCAACGTCTTCCGACGCTTGCTGGCAGTCTTCTCTTCCATCTCCATACGCTTCGTCTTCTGCTCCAGCCAGCTCGAATAGTTACCTTTCCAGGGAATACCCTCGCCACGGTCCAGTTCCAGAATCCATCCAGCCACATGATCCAGGAAGTAACGGTCGTGCGTCACAGCGATCACCGTACCTTCGTATTGCTGCAAGTGTTGCTCCAGCCAGTCTATCGACTCGGCATCCAGATGGTTGGTAGGCTCGTCCAGCAACAGCACATCCGGTTTCTGCAACAGCAGACGACACAGAGCCACACGGCGGCGTTCACCTCCGGACAGGAATTCTACCGACTGGTCTTCGGGCGGACAGCGCAATGCGTCCATGGCCCGTTCCAGCTTGCTGTCCAGATTCCAGGCATCGGTTGCATCAATGATGTCCTGCAACTCAGCCTGTCGGCTAAAAAGCTTATCCATTTTGTCCTGGTCCTCGTAATACTCGGGCAGTCCGAATTTCTGGTTGATTTCTTCGTATTCGTTCAGTGCATCCACAATGGGTTGTACGCCCTCCATCACAACCTCTTTCACTGTTTTCGTCGGATCGAGATAAGGCTCCTGTGCCAGATACCCGACCGAATATCCCGGCGAGAACACCACTTCGCCCTGATATGACTTGTCCAATCCGGCGATAATCTTCAGCAAAGTAGATTTACCCGAACCATTCAGACCGATGATACCGATTTTGGCTCCATAAAAGAACGACAAATAGATATTCTTCAATACCTGCTTGTTGTTTTGCTGAATGGTCTTGTTCAGCCCTACCATCGAGAAAATAATTTTTTTATCGTCAACTGTTGCCATAAAAATTTCGTTAACAACCTGCCGCTGAGATCTATTCAGCGCATATTCAAGCCTCACCGGCAGATTCTTTCAAACTCAATTAATTAAATAAAACAAGGATTGTGCGCCGATCTTTCCGATGCTCCGGGTAAGCAATCCTCCTCTGCCATCCAGACTCCGCCAGGCATCCGCCCTCGTTCCTCCATTTGCGTATGGCAGTTCAAGTTACAAAGATACGGTATTATTTTTTAGATACAAGAATTTTGCCCACTCGTTGATCAACGTTCGTTACTTATTTCCCAAAATACTCCGCCTTCAACCAATAAGCGTAAATCGGGTCTTGGAACGAGATTTAGCCAGCTTTGTTGTCCAATACATCATTCTTGACAAGAGCTCCTTTGAACGAACTATTGAGTGGTTGAAGAGATTTGATAACGATACATCACTTCAGTAGAGCTGATGGCTTTCTCCAATTACATTAACTCAATGCCATCAGATACTCAAAGCTGCTTGACCTGTCCACAATATCGTGGCTTAAAAGATGATACTTCCAAGGTTTTCCGCCATTCTTTGAGGTATATTCTGTTGCGTTCTTGCAATACTCCTCAGCCGCCTTTTTCTTGGCCAACACTTCTTCAGCTTTCATATCTTTGCGTGCTTTGGTTTCTACCATGTAAATAGCCTCAATTGTTTCCACAATGAAATCAGGTTCATAGCGTTGGGAACCATTGTTCCAAAAGATGGCGAACTGGGTCGGAGCAGGCCGCAACCATTTCAAAACCTTGGCATCCGCTTCCAACACATTGGCAAAATCAAGTTCCGTCTTGCTGTCGAACTTGTATTCTCGATAATAAGACTTCAGGAAACCCGTGTAGATAAATTTCTTCACATAGGTCTGCGAAACAGGATCTCTGTAATCCACCCTACCAAAGCCTTTTATTTCTGTCAAATGCTGGTCTATAATACCTGCAAAGGGCAATACTTTTGGTTTCAAATAACCTAATGAGGTTACGACAAAGTGGCGTTTCATCTGATCATAAATCATTGCGGCTATAGCTTCCCTGAATTGGTTGACTACCTTGGGCAGGTCGTTTTTATCATCCAGATAGCCCTCAATGGCTTCAACAGCCTGTCCGGCCAGGTGATACAGCAGTTCAGCATTCTCGTCATAATCCACTTCATCATAATCCATCAAAGCTCCTACTATCTGATCCATAGGCGGATCAAACTTCCGCCCTTCTACCACTTGCAACACTTCCATTGTTTTCTCCCCTGCTCCGATGCTGACCCTCAAAATTTCCTGCTTCAGTGCCGGCAGGTCAAATCCCATTCTTGTATCCAAGTCGAACCATTTGTATTCAGCCTTGCGTGCCTCCGTTTGAATAGTCATACGGGGGATTTCGATAATATTGTCAACAAAGTTTTTGATAACGATTTCAACCACCTTATCGACCTCTTCCAACAACGGCTGGGCATATTCTGACGAAAACAGAGGATTCACTTCTTTTGCACTCTTGACGATTTCACTCCTTGTCAGCACCTTGATAGCCTCTATATTTTCAGGGCGAGTCAATTCTTGGGCATTTTTTACCGCTGTATTCATCTGTGGAATTACCTTCCACACCGCCCGTTTGGCATCCGAAATGGCATGCGCATTCTTCTTCTCAATCTCTGTCTTGGCCTCCTGAACAGCCTTCTGTTCTTGGATGTCAATCAGGGTTTGGGCTTTCACAACTTCCCCTTGAACGGGTGTCAAGTCATCGTCGTCCAATTCCACATACGACATTTTGCTCAATACAGAACTGGGGTCGCTCGCCTTGGCTATCACGGCTTCAAAGTTTTCATGCGCAATGACGGTCAGCTTGTCGATGTCTGCATAACCAGTCCGCTTGCCACCATAAGGCAGGCGCAATCCTCGGCCTATCTGCTGTTCCACCAGAATAGGTGCATCAGCCGCCCGAAGAGGTACAATCGTGTACAGATTGGTCACGTCCCAACCCTCTTTCAACATATTGACGTGGATCACGATCTCTATCTTGTTGTCAGGCTTTTCCAACGAAAGGAACTGTTTGTCTATTTCTTCATCTTTCTTTGTAGAGCTATCTATCTGCAACACCTTGCCCTTGTAACGTCCGTCGAACATCTCGTCCTGTATCCGATGGAACGTTTCTGTGGCATGTTCGATATTTCGGCAGACAATCAGCACAAAGGGTTTCACCAAAGGCTGATTGTTGTTCTTGGCATACATGTCCAAATGCAGCTTGGTATGTTCGTGCACGCTGATAGCATCCTCTATCTTCAACATGTCCAGTTCCCTCGACCGACAAGCCTTTCTTCTCGAAATCACGACGCTTGGCAATGGTCGGTATCTTGACATACTTTCCGTCCACCAACGCCTGTGCCAGGTTGTATTCATAGACAATGTTCTTGAACGGTTTGCCTTTTTCGTCCGTGGGCGTGGCAGTCATCTCCAAGCCTAATATCGGGCGCAATTCGTTAATGGCTTTTTTCGATGCATCGGCATGATAGCGGTGTGCCTCGTCCATCAGGATGACAAGGTCGTCCAACGAGGACAGATAGTCGAAATAAGACTGTCCCAAGTACTCGGACAACCTCCTCATGCGTGGCGTACCCTTTTTGCTGCCCTCCTTGCTTTCAGTATTGAATTTCGAGATATTGAAGATGTTTATCTGAATCTGGTTTTCGGCAAACAGGCTTCGCGCCATGTCGTAGTTCTCGCCAGTGATGATATAAGGCTCGTTGTGCACAAACTCCGAAATGCCTCTGAACACATATTTTTCGTAAGAGGGATCGCCAAAATCCTTCATAAGTTTCTCATACAGCGTCAGGTTGGGCGCCAAGATAAAGAAATGCTTGATACCCTTTGCCAAATAGAGATAGGCTATACAGGCTCCCATCAGGCGTGTTTTGCCAATGCCTGTCGCAATAGAGAAGGCAAACGAAGGAAAGTCGCGCTCAAAGTCCTTGCAGGCCGGACACACCTCTTTCACCTTGCGTAACTGTTCTTTCAAGAAAGCGGCATACGCTTCTCCATCCGACGGGCGGTTTTTGAAGTCCAACTGCTCCACCAGCTTGGCCATCACGTCCAACGCCTGTGCCAAGGGTTCGCGCAAGGAAAGGCGTTGCTTGATATTGTTACTATAAAAATTACTCATACTGTCAATACTTGTTCCACACTATTTCATCTTTAAACTCTGCCTCCAAATGATTGTCGCGGATTATACCCAATATTTGAAACCCAACATTTCTTGCTCAATGGACAATTCGGCCGCCACCAAAGTCCGATTGGCAAGTGTAGGCTCCATTAGGAATGCGTTGACCTTTTCCAAAAAGCGGTTCATCTTCTGCTTGGCTTCATCAAAGAAACATTCTTCCTTGATGACACGCATTTTCTGTTTGCCGTTATAAAAAACGTGCAACATTCTTACCGCATTCTGATGGGGTACATCATCAATCACAGTAGTAAAAGAAGCCTTGTTCCTGCTGAAGTCTATCCGCTGTTCTATTTCGTCTTCTATATTCGTATCGAGCGGATACAGATTATCGTCAAACGAGCTGAATTTCTTTTTTTTACAATATCCGCAGGCCAAAAACAGGTTTGTCCATTCTTGTCGTAATTCTGGATAATTATTTTTACTTTTAAAATGTTCGATTTCAAAATCGGTACCCAACTTGCGCTCACAGATATAACATTTCTCGTGTTGGTCCTCCAGTAATTGCGCCTTTACGTCCTCTCCATCATATTGGGAGGTAGTCAACAAAGAGGACGGAACGTTCTCGCTCTTTCTTTCCCTGATCATGACAACACTGTTTTAAGAACCGACGCATATCTGTTTTTGATTGTCAGATAAGCCCCTACCAGGTTGGGCGAAACCGACTCCGGCACTTTATCCAAATCCTCGACAAGCTGCCTGATATCATACTTGTCCGAATCGGTCAGACCGCTTTTCTGCAATAGCGATTCCAGCCGCTCCAGCTGCATCTGCATATAGCTGGACTCGGAGGAGACTCCGAAATAGCCTTCGGCCAAAGCCTCGTAAGAGTATTGGGTCAATTCGCTGATGGTTTCGCGATGCTCCAAATCGAATGCTACAGCGTTATCCAACGAATTGAGTACAAACGGCGAATGCGTCGTAATGATGAACTGTATGTTGGGGAATATCTTTGTCAGGAAAGGCATAATCATCTTTTGCAACTCCAGATGCAGATGAGTTTCCACTTCGTCTATTAACACAATTCCTTTCTTCTGATAGGCGCGCGTCAAACGATCTTCTGCCTGCATCTTCAGAATCAGATCGACCACAATATCCAAGATGGCAGCATAGCCATCGGACACTTCCGTAAACTTGAATTCCTTTCCTTCCGTCAAGATACGGAAGCTATAGTCCTTGTAATTAAACTTCAGGTGTAAATCCTTATCTTGAAAAATTTGGCAAAGGAGTCCCTCAAAATCAATAAACCATTGGTTGATTTCTTCCGCATCTTCCATCTGATTTTCATTGCGGGCCAAGGCTTCTTGGATTTTCAGATCGGATAAGAAGTTCAGAAATTGATCGGTCACTGTAGCCCGTACCTTACCAAACCTATTATACACAGGTTTTGTAGGGTTCTTAGGCTCAACCATTTGAGGTTTTCGGGCTGCCTGATAGAACGCGACAATGAAATCACCTTTGGCAAATTCGGCGATAAACTTCCTGATGTCAACAAAGTCAATGCGAATTCTATTCTCAATACCTCCATATTTAGCCAAAGGCGAATGGAAAAAAGCCCGAAACTTTTCTTCCGGTGGATCAAGTAACATCAAGAATGCTGTGGGATTATTTTTTATTCCTTCCATCTGATCCGCTATTGCATTCAGCAACACCGTTTTACCGCTACCATTCTTACCCGTTATCATCAAGTGCGGCGTCTGTTTGTCGGCAATGGGTATATCAAAGTCTTTCAGATGGAACAATTCGTTGATATGTATATTTTTAATGAAGTAATTCATACGCTTATTCATTTAAAGTGATTCACAATAATTTATCTTATTCTTCTTCATCCATTTCCTCCTCACATTCCACTTCAGGCACCTCAATGATATTCAACGAATAATCATCCTTGCCGAACTCACATCGGCCCAACAGCATTTGAGGGATTTTCTTGATGGAAATATTGCTGAAAGCCGACTTGCATTCGCGCTGAAACGACGTGCAGCAGATAAGCAAGGATTCATCTTCCGCCATCGTTTCGTGAATGGCCGCCAACGATTCTACAGTCAGGAACTGGGTCGTCGTGTAGATATAATCAGTTTCAGATCCAAAGCCCTGTTTCCAATAGGTTTCTTGGCTGGGCTGATAGGTGTAACCTTCCTGCTTGGCCATAGCTGCCGCCAACATGTCGGCATTGTATTCTTTATTGATGACCAGATTGCCGAACTTATCTTTCTTCAGCAGACTGGGAGCCAGTTCATAGAACATGAAGCCACTCCCTCCTTTCCAATTCTGCGCCTTACTAATACCACCTTGGTCGGTGCCGTCTGTCACCATCTTCAAGCGAGGTACGCAATGTGTATAAGCATGGTTGCCAAGTTCAATGCCAATGTATCGACGTCCCATCTTTTGAGCTACGGCGGCTGTTGTGCCTGAACCTAAGAAGCTGTCAAGAACAATATCATTCTCATTAGTTGATAATTCTATAATACGTTGAATTAACATTTCAGGTTTTTGTCCCTTAGGAAATCTTACGCCACCCTCTCTAGTTACATTATTCCAATTAAAACCATCCCAAAAAGTTCCTACCTTTTCTTTTTTAAAAACATAATTCCTTTTTTGCTCAGCAACGTTTTTAAACCAACTTACTAACCTCTTTTGCTCTCCGATAAACAGCACTTCTGTTTTTTTCCCTTTATTTTTACCTGAAATAGGTATATATTCTATTGAATATAAGCTATTTTCTGTATCTGTTGCTTCTTGAACTCTTGTTCGTATAGAAGTTTGGGCATTTTCTGTGGTACATATTCTATCGAAATATAAATTATATACTTCTATTTCAGAAATAGCATTTTCTTCTGCAATTTTTTTTACGCTCTTAGTTTGATAATTTGTATGTTTATAAATGATTATATCTTGATTACTACCATCTTTAATTGTCTTGTAATATGTCTTTTCTCCAGTGGAAATAAACACAGTTGTATATTTAAAACTTTTATTTTCCACTCTCATATCCTCAAGATAATTACTTAATTCAGTTTCTTGATAAACATCATTAAATTTCATAAAATTCTCTTTTCCATAGCATAATATAAACTCTATATTTTTTTTTAAACGCCTATCTTCTCCTCCTCCGCTGGCTCCTGAAGTTTCCTTTGTCTTTACAGTTATTGTATTAATATATGCAGATTTACCAAATAGTTCATTCATGATTAGTCTAAGATGGCTCATATAATTATCATCTATTTGAACAAAAATCACGCCATCTTTAGCTAATAAATTCTTTAATAGTTCCAACCGTTGATACATTAATGATAACCAAATAGAAACTTCAAGGCCATCATCATAATACTCAAAAGCTTGCCCAGTATTATAAGGAGGATCAATATAGATACACTTCACCTGCCCTGCATAATCTTGTTCGAGAGCTTTTAATGCCAACAGATTATCCCCATGAATCAACATATTACCATTCCAAGGCTTTCCGTTGGGCAAAATCCCTGTTTCAGGCTCTCCGTATGAATAGTCTTTGTTCTCTATCAATATCCGTGGCTCCAAAGGCTTTCTTTCATCGTATTTACCTATCCACGTGAGTTCGAGTTTATTTAGTTTATTCTGTTGCATAATCATTCTTGTTTTATTTCTTTTGCAGATTCATTCTCTTTATTACTTTTTTCAATGCACTTAGAGATAATATCAAGACTCTTTTGTATTGAATGGCAATGTGGTATAGCTTTTGCTGAAGATATGCTTCTCTCAATATTCTCTACTGCAATAGTTAAATCATCAGTAACACGAGCAAATTTCTTCCCAATTATCTCACTCATATTACATGAGAAACTTACTTCCATATTCTTACAATATACACCTTTGACCGATAATATAATATTTTTATTAGCAAAATGACTTTCTATTTCATCTCCAGCCCCAATATAAACATACTTTGTGCTTTTCCCATCTATATAAAATGGTTCAATGAATCTATCAAAACATGCTTTTGCTTCTGGGCTCGGTAAAGAATCATAGAATTCATCATTTATAGAAAGCCTCACATTGTATGCTGGATATAATCCTATATTGCTAACTTTAAGAAATAGTTTTTTTTGAGAAATACCAACTGAAAGAATAAGATTAGGCAACCGTTCTTCATCCCATTGTCTTTTCATTTCATCAAATTGTTTTTTATTTTGTTCCAATGCTTCAAATGTTATTAATACCATTGCAAACGAAGCTATAGAACTTATATATGAAGCCCAAAAAGTTATCCAGTCAGATTCATTCCCAGCAACTGTCCATCCAAACGGATTTTTGGATATTACGATAGTATTAATAAATATAGGAACAAATATAAATACAATTAAAAAGTAAAATTTGTATTTCAAAAAAAACTTTCTCATACTACTTTGTAATAACTAATTAATAGCATTGAATATTATTGAGCTTTCTCTATAATTGACTTTATCCATCTCGCAAACCGTGGACATTTCTCCAAAATGGATTTTATCCCGATTTCCAATGCAATCAGATTCCCTTCCAGCACTTTGTTGTAGTCAGACTTTATAGCCAACAATCTTTTGGAAGGTGCCCCTTCTGGAGAAGTATTAATATCTTCAGGGTTTTCGTAAGACGAAATGATGGAAGCTGTCTTTTCTGCGAGTTCTTCCGAAAAATAATACTCAAAACCTTTGTTACTGGAAAACAGCAAAGCCTCAAACTCATGCAACTGTATGTAAGAGAAGAAACGACGGTCGTCTATAGCCTTATTGATGGCCTCTTCCAACGATTTTATTTGCTCTATTTTGTCCGGCTTCTTCATGCTGTCCCCATAATGGGGCATGTCGTGAGGGAGTCTGAAAAAGTCAATAAAAGTAGTTACGATATAATCGCTTTTTTCCGACATCAAAAGAGGCTTGATCGTGTTTGCCAGATGTGAGTAGCTCACCATTCCTCCCCGGCCTGTCCGACTTGTTCGAATCAAGACAGGCGTAACGCTCAATATACCAGAATTTTGCAAGTAAGGAGAAATGACTGAGTTAACAAACTCTTGCTCCGTCTGTCCTTCAACCACAATATATACACGTTTCATAACTGCCCTCCTATCATGTTTTTCTCCCACAAATCACTGAGAGACAATTCATAATCGTCCATCCATTTTTCCAATTCTTCCCGTTCAAGATGACGAAAAACAGATTGGTTGTCCGCCCTGTCCACTACAATAATGTCTTCCACCTCAAAGCAATTGACTAAATTGGTAGATTGGGTGGACAGAATAATCTGGCTTTTGAGAGAAGCCTGCTTGACAAGTTGGGCCAATTTATTGATAGCGGCCGGATGTAAGCCCAATTCAGGCTCATCAATAATTATTACTTCCGGCATCTTAGATTGCAACAGTAAGGTTGTAAGGGCTATGAAACGCAAAGTTCCATCCGAAAAGCTATAACCATCGAGGTACATATCTGTATCCCTCTCCTCCCATTCCAGACGGATTCTTTCATTATTGTTGGCATCCGGACGGAGCTTGAAGCCTTTGAAATAAGGAGCAATGGAACGTATCACTCCCTCTATCAAGCGGAATGTCTTTTCATCGTTCAGCATCAATGAATACAGATAAGCGGCAAGGTTGGAGCCGTTATCACGCAAATATTCGTTGTCGTTAATCGGGCAATCTCCACGCATGGGAGAATTGGCACTGGTATCGTGAAAATGGTAAACGGTAAAGCTACCTAAATATTTTCTCAAGTAAGCAGCCCTCCATCTTGGATTATCCTTCAAAGAGGATTCCTCTACAGCAGAATCCCAAATAGTTCTATTCCACTTGGAATAATCTTTTTCCTGTTTACGAAAGTTGTTAAAATAATCTCCTGTTTTTTCAATATATCCTTTATTGGATTGTGATGGTTTAATTTCAAAGAAAAAAGCATTTGTATTATCAAAATCAATCAAGCCCTGAATGGACTGTGAAACTTTCCTTCCCTGGCGCAACAAGTTGTCGATACCTCCCTTGGACAAGGTATAGCTTCCCAAACGTTGTTCATATATTGCTTTGACCAATTCAAAGAATGAAATCAAATTACTTTTGCCAGCCCCGTTTGAACCAATCAATACGTTCAATCGGTTTAATGGCAGTGACAGGTCTTTTATGGACTTGTAATTCCTAATTAAAACTTGCTCTATCATATTTTTATCTTAATTTCCACTTAATCATAAACAAACATTTTCTTTCCACCTTTTGCTTTAGCATCTTTTCTATCTTGTTCAAAAGGACTTCTTTCTTTTCATCAATTTCATCTTGGGCCACATAAAGATTCTGCCGTTTCTCGACACGCTTCCGCTCCAAATCTTTAATGGCCCTTTGCGCCTTGACCCTTTCCTCCAACCGGCTTATCTTTCTGGCCTCCGATTTTCGCAATTTAATTTCTTGATCCAAGTCCGAAATCTCATGTTCCAAAGCCAACTTCATGTCGTCGGCCCAACTGTCCAATTTCTCCATTTCCTCATCAAAGAAACGATTGTTCCGATCGGATGAAGAAGAAAGTATTTCTTGGTTCATTTCTTCAACCCTGTCACTCAAACAGACGGCAACGGATTCCTCGATATGGGCAGGTGAAAGCAAGCGCGCAGGCAGCATCAACATCTTTTCAGCAATTTCAGAATAAACCCAGTCACCGCTCTCCGTCTGGCAAGCTATGACAAGATGGTCTTCCTGTTCGAAAGAGTCAATCGAAATCTTCTCTACCCGCATCACTCCACCTTGACCGACAAGGTCTTCGAGCAATTTGGTGCGTCCCTCAGTCCGCGTATAGTCGAACTCAACGCAGGCACTCTCTTGAAACGGAGCAAGGTATTGGGCCAATACCTCCTTAGCCAACGGACAGCCGATGCGATACGGACGCTCCACTTCGTTCTCACCCTCTTTCGATAAGGTATAAACATCGCCGTTTGCCCGAAGTGTAAAGGAAAAACGTTCTTCATCGAACACGGCCTCCTGTCTTAACACATGCTTTGTAAGCATCCAAAGCCGTTTCTCGAACTGATCGAGATTCTTATGGCTTTGCGCCAGGTTGTCCCTCAACTTTTCTTTGACAGACTCATCGAAGTTTTCTAACAAAGCCGAACGGGCCTTGAGCACCTTTTCAGAAATCTGCTCCTGCAATTCGGCTTGCAAGGCATCGAAAGCCCGCTCTATCTCGACTGTTGTCCGACATTCGTTGTATATCTGTGCTATGCGTTTCTCGAAATCGACCCCGCTACCAATGCTGCCCAGCACTTCATCGCTGGCACCAAACACGCCGTTGAACACCTGAAACTTTTGATCGAGTAAATCATAGACACGTACATCGGCCGCATTGCCTTTGTTCAAAAAGTTAATCACTACGACGTCGAACTTCTGCCCGTAGCGGTGACAACGACCTATTCGCTGCTCGATACGCTGGGGATTCCAAGGCATGTCGTAATTGACGATAAGGGAACAGAACTGGAGATTGATGCCTTCGGCAGCCGCCTCGGTAGCTATCATGATGGTAGCCTCGTTTCGGAAGTAATCCACAATAGCTGCCCTTCTGTCCGCCGTGGGCGAACCTGTGATTTTGGCTGTATCCTTGTACTTGTCCATCCATGCACGATAAATGGCCGTTGATTCCTTATCCGAATTGGTGCCATTGAAACGAACCACACGTCCCTTATATCCTCGTTTTTCAAGCAGTTCATAAAGAAACTCCTGCGTCCTTCTGGATTCTGTGAGGATAAGTGCCTTGGGAGCAGCTCCTAAACTCCTTAACTGCTCAAAACCTTTGTCCAAAGCTACGAACAAATGTTCTGCCTTGCTGTTCTTCCTGATTTTCTCGGCAAGGTCTCTAAAGGTTTCCAGCTCCTTAATTTCTTTGCGGATACCTTCTATATCGACCGGATGAAGTTCTTCAGCCTCGTAAGTTTCCACTTCTTCTGCATCCACCCATTCATCATTATCGTCGGCATATTCATTGACAATGTCATTATCCCCAATGGAGGCCGCTTTATTTCTGTCCAACATAGTTTGCAAACGTGCAATTAGCGAACAGATAGTGCCATAAATAGCATAGGTGGAGGAAGCCAACAGTTTTCTTAAAATTAACGTCATCAGTTGCCGTTGACTGTTGGGTAAAGCATATAGCCGTGGCTTGCTCAAATAATCGGTCACCATGTCGTATAGTTTCTGTTCGTTTTCCGATGGAAAGAACTCCTCGACAATAGCTATTCGCTTGGTATATTTGATGTATTCCAATACCTGCCTTCTCAAAGTGCGCTTGCAGACAGGCTGCAAACGTCTTCTCAATTCCATGTAATCCTGTTCTGTCAGGTTGTGCCCAAACTGGCTCTTAAAACTTCTCAAATCGCCAAACACATAATCGTCGATGATAGACACCAAACCATACAACTCCAAAATGGAGTTCTGCAAAGGCGTGGCAGTCATCAAAATCTTCTTTCTTGCTTCAATGGATTCTTTAATGACATTGGCAATCCTGTTTTGAGGCTTATATACATTGCGAAGTCGATGCGCCTCGTCCACAATCACCAAATCCCAAGCTGTACGCTTGATATAGGCAGCTTTCGTTTTGGCAAATTGCAAAGAGCAGATAACTATATTTTCCGTATCAAAAGGATTGAGACATCCATTTTCCACAGCCTCGTTGAACGACTTGGATTCCATGATGACAGAGGGAAGAAAGAATTTCTCCTGCAACTCACCAGCCCATTGTTTCCTTAAATTGGCGGGACAAATGACCAAGAGTCTTCTTTTGTGTTCAGACCAATGCTGGGAAAGGATAATGCCTGCCTCGATAGTTTTACCCAATCCCACTTCATCAGCCAAAATTGCTCCTTTAGATAAAGGTGATTTAAACGCAAACAAAGCCGCTTCCACCTGATGAGGGGTCAAATCTACTTGCGCATCTTGCAAAGAGGCCGTCAATTTATCAATGTCGTTTGCTGGTAATCTCCGTGTCAAGAGGTTGGCCAGATAAATCGCCTGATAATCTGTTATGGAGACAGTTCTGTCCGACCATCCCCTTTCATTAACGAAATTACGTATGCGATTTTCTGCTTCCATTCAAGTTCAAAATAATTGTGATAAATGCAAAATTAGAAAACTTTTTCAAAAGCTTTATAACATCGTTCCCATTTTATTGAAAACGCATCCTATATTTCCAATTACAAATTACAATTAACTGAAAACAAATTGAATGAATGTGAGTTACTGTTGCAACCCCATCTCCTCCATCCATTCCTGATAGAGAGCTACCGGCCCATAGTGCCAATACTTAGTGGATTCATTAGCCAGAAGCTTGTACGTCTCCGAACGATAGAAACGGCGCATGGCCTCTATGATCGTAACGTGGTGCTCGTGGGCATAGATTTGCGCCACGCGACTAACCTTGCCGGGCAGTATCAAATACAGATTCTCTTGGGTAATTTCCAAATTCATGGATAACAAGTAATTAAAAAACAGCAATATAGTCTTACCCACAAAAAGGAATAAGGCGCGGCTTATGTCAGCAAAGATAAGCATAATTCAACCAAAAACGACCGGAAAACAGCCACCAATCCAATTTCCACCATTCACACCACCAACAAAGTCCCTCTTTACCCCCTGCAAAGTTCCTCTTTAGCACCGTAAAGAGGGACTTTAGACTCCTAAAGAGACACTTTAAAAGTAATCATTGAAGTCTTTCCATTTTCAAAGCAAAGTTCTAAAGCTTTGTAAATTATTTATCACTTGACAAATAATTTGGTTGTTTAGAAAATGTAACTTATTAACTCTTACTATATCCTTCATAGTAATACGATTGCTCAATGCCTTTAAAGATAATCTCCCTATCCTCCGTTTTATCCGTCAGGGCAGGCTGAAGCAATACACGCAATTCCAAATCGTTTATAGGGCTCCGCTCCATGGCCTGTAAATACAGGTCTTTGTCCACGTTTTGCCAGTCAACCACTTTCCCTAGGTTCTTTTTCAACATCATATCCAGCCAAATGCGGGTGGCACGCCCATTTCCTTCCATAAACGGATGAGCAATGTTCATCTCCACATACTTGGCTATGATTTCCTCGAAGGTCGTCTCGGGCATTTTTTCGATGACAGGCAGAATAGCCTCCAGATACATGCTGTTGGCAAAACGGAACCCACCTTTGGCAATATTTAGCCCACGCACTTTGCCGGCAAAATCGTAAAGCCCATCAAAAAGATATTGATGAATGTCCTTCAATCCTTTGACAGTACCCACTTCGATCTTATCAATATCACCCGATTCAAACAGGCTTTGAGCTTTTTGCAAGCTCTGTTCGTCTATCTCATGTTGCTTGGTTATTCTCATACTGAAAGTAAAAAGTTATATCACCCATTTTACTCACCGGATATAAGCCGGGAAGAGAATGGCGTTGCGAAGTTACGAAATCTTCTCTGATTCTAATTCATTTTCCTTGTATCTTTACACAGAAAATTACCATACTATCTTTGCGATCTCTGTTCAGCACTGTAAAGAGTCACTTTACGAAAGAGCTTCCAAAGCCTTCTTTTCCCAAGCAAAAAACATTACACTTGACACCCTGACATCTAAAAATACCAACTTTTTCTTCGCGCGCGTGTAGGTGAGGTTTAACACTATTGTGAATAAAAGTTAAGCTTCACCTGCACGCGCGTGAGAAAAAGTTAGAATATTGAGGGGCCAGGGTGTCAAGCTCAGGAGAAATGCTAATCCAAAACTTAAATAAAAACCGGGGGAAAACTGCGGCAAACAGCCGGACTTCAGATTTTAAACTTTTATAGCAATTTTTTCAGGGAAAACACATCCTCCAATCAGTTAAATTGCGTAACTTTGTCGGAAACCTGTATCACACGATAAGTGATGGGCCATACGCAACCTTATCGCCCGATACGCTCTATTGAAAAAACAACCGAGCCTGTCTTCAAAGCCATACACGTTGTGTACTGCATGGAAACAGCTCACAAAAACAGTAAAAACAATGCTAACTCAAATCATCAACGGACGCATATTCACCCCACAAGGTTGGCTGAATGAAGGTTCTGTCCTGATAAGAGACGGAAAGATACTTGAAGTAACCAATTGCGACCTTGCTCTTATCGGAGCCCAAATGATCGATGCCAAAGGCATGTACATTGTACCGGGCTTTGTCTGCATGCATGCACATGGCGGAGGCGGACATGACTTCACGGAATGTACAGAAGAAGCCTTCCGCACCATCATCAACGCACACCTAAAGCATGGAGCTACCAGCTTCTTCCCTACCCTCTCTTCTTCACCTTTCAGTAAATTACACAAGGCCACAGAAATATGCGAACGACTGATGAACGAGCCGGGTAGTCCCATATTGGGCCTTCATATCGAAGGTCCCTACCTGAACCCGAAAATGGCAGGCGAACAGTTCAGTGACATGGTCAAAGCCATTGACGAAAACGAATACAGAGAACTTGTGGAAAACTCATGCTGCATTCGTCGCTGGGACGCTTCACCCGAACTGCCCGGCGCGCTCGACTTTGCCCGCTACCTGAAGCAAAAAGACATTCTCGTAGCCCTGTCGCACACCGAAGCCGAATACGAAGATATCAAGACTGCTTACGAAGCCGGATTCACGCATGCTGCCCATTTCTACAATGCCATGCCCGGTTTCCACAAACGTCGTGAATACAAATACGAAGGTACGGTAGAAAGTGTTTACCTGATAGACGACATGACCATCGAACTGATTGCCGACGGCGTCCATCTGCCTTCTACCATCCTGCGACTGGCCTACAAACTGAAAGGAGTAGAACGAACCTGTTTAGTCACCGACGCTCTGTCATCGGCTGCCAACGAAGGGAAACCTGTAAACGATCCACGCATCATCATCGAAGACGGAGTTTGCAAGATGGCCGACCATTCGGCCCTGGCCGGCAGTATTGCAACAAGCGATGTGCTGGTTCGTACCATGGTCAAAGCCGGCATTCCTTTAGGCGACGCCTTGCGCATGGCCTCGGAAACTCCGGCACGCATCATGGGAGTAGCCGACCGGAAAGGTTCGCTCCAGAAAGACAAAGATGCAGACATCGTGGTCTTAGACAAAGAATTAAACGTCCGTGCCGTATGGCAATGTGGAAGCTGCAAATTGCAAAACATCTGACAGCAAACCTTTGCTGATACCGGCCATCGGACCACTGAATATTTGAAAAAAAGTTAATTAAAGGAACTAAATCAACGTTTCTGAAGTTTTATGCACGGCAAAGGATTTAAGACAGCAATGTCATTAGACGCCGGCCCGGAAAAGACATTTATCAACCTAAAAAGAATAAGAATATGAAACAGATGAAAACAACAGCATTGATACTAAGCGGAGCCCTTTTGTTTGCAAGTTGCGGCACTATGAACAACACAACAAAAGGTGGAATCATCGGTGGAGGCTCGGGAGCTGCGGCCGGCGCTATCATCGGTGGACTGATCGGTAAAGGAAAAGGTGCAGCCATCGGAGCTGCTGTGGGAGCTGCTGTGGGAACAGGAACCGGTGTAATCATCGGTAAGAAGATGGATAAGAAGGCTGAAGAAGCAGCTAAAATAGAAGGTGCCCAAGTAGAAAAGGTCACTGATACCAACGGACTGACCGCCGTCAAAGTATCTTTCGAATCAGGCATTCTGTTCGGATTCAACTCATCTGCATTAAGCAACACATCGAAGGCCTCTTTGCGTGAACTGGCCCAAATCTTAAAAGATGATACGACAACCGACATTGCCATCATCGGACATACGGACAAGGTCGGAACTTATGAGGCCAATATCAAAGTTTCGAAAGACCGTGCCTATGCCGTAGAAAATTATCTGCAGGACTGTGGCGTCTCACCGGCACAATTCAAACAGGTGACAGGAGTGGGCTATGACCAGTATGACGAAAGCCTGTCGGCAGAGCAGAACCGCCGTGTAGAAGTCTATATGTACGCCAGCGAACAGATGATTAAAGACGCAGAAGCTCAGCAATGACATTGAAAAGACCTTTGCGAATACTTCGCAACTTGATACTGTTTTTCTTTATAACCACTATCTTTATGGTAGTGGTTTATCGTTTTATGCCTGTTTACGTCACACCACTGATGGTGATACGCAGCATCCAGCAGGTATTTGAAGGCAATTCACCACGCTGGCATCACACGTGGGTGCCTCTTACCGAAATCTCTCCCCATCTGCCCATGGCTGTCATCGCCTCGGAAGACAACCGTTTTGCTTCACACAACGGATTCGATTTCGTGGAAATCAAGAAAGCCATGCACGAAAACAAGACCCGCAAACGCAAGAGGGGTGCAAGTACCATTAGTCAACAGACAGCCAAAAATGTATTCCTATGGCCACAGTCGTCATGGATACGAAAGGGATTTGAAGTCTATTTCACCTGCCTCATCGAACTGTGCTGGTCGAAAGAGAGAATCATGGAAGTCTATCTGAACTCCATTGAGATGGGACCTAACATATATGGCGCGCAAGCTGCTGCCAAACAAAAGTTCAAAACCACAGCCCGAAAGCTAAGCGCAGGCCAATGCGCACTGATAGCCGCTACCCTGCCCAACCCCATCCGTTTCGACTCGGCACACCCTTCACCCTACATACAGAAAAGGCAGAAACAAATTCTGAGGCTGATGAAACTTGTTCCAAAATTCCCCGATAAAAGCACTAAAAAGGAGAAATAGAACAACTGCCACTCCATCGAGAAAAAACATTTTTTAGACGGCAAAAAATGAACGAACATCTATCGTTTTTGCCACTTATCGGAAAGGAAGATACCTTTGCTTCCACAAAAGAACATCAAATTGAAGAATCCGATATGAAAAATGTTAGAAGATTGACGGTAATAACTTTCTGCATGGCCAATTGTGCGATGTTATTAGCACAAAATGACAGTATCGCACAAGCAACCGCTCAGGCAGACGTTGAGCAAACCACCAAGCTGCCCGAACAATGGGACTTGCGAACCTGCATTGACTATGCCCTCCAGCAGAACATTACGATCCGCAAGAACAAATTGAATGCTGAAAGCAGCGAAGTAGATGTCAAAACAGCCAAAGCCGCACTTTTTCCCAGTCTGTCGGCAAGCATCAGCCAGCGTATCGTAAACAGACCCAACAGTGAAAACGGAACCATCATCAGTGGGGATAACATCACCAGTAGTCAAAGCAAAACATCGTACAACGGAACTTATGGCATTGATGCCAACTGGACCCTCTACAACGGCGGCAAACGACTGAACAGTCTGAAGCAACAGCAACTGAACAGCCGCATTGCCGACCTGAGTGTAGCGCAAAGCGAGAACAGCATCGAAGAAAGCATCACCCAGATTTACATCCAGATATTATACGCTGCCGAATCGGTCAAAGTCAATGAATCGACACTGGAACTGAGCAAAGCCCAATACGAACGCGGAAAAGCCTTGTTCGAAGCCGGCAGCATCGCACAAAGCGACCTTGCACAATTGGAAGCGCAGGTCAGTACAGACAAGTATCAACTTGTCACAGCACAAGCCACATTACAAGATTATAAATTGCAATTGAAACAACTCCTGGAATTGGACGGTGAAGAAGAGATGAACCTGTACATCCCCACCTTGGGAGATGAAAACATTCTCACTCCTCTGCCTTCAAAGTCTGATGTCTATCGCACGGCCCTCGCCCTGCGCCCGGAAATTGAGGCCGGTAAGCTGAGCGTAGAAACATCCGATTTAGATATCAAAATAGCAAAAGCCGGCTATATTCCCACTTTGAGCCTCAGTGCCGGTATCGGTAGTACCAATGCCAATGGCAACGACTTCAGCTTTTCTGAACAAATCAAACAGAACTGGAACAACTCTTTAGGATTAACGATCAGTATTCCAATCTTTACCAATCGTCAGACAAAGAGTGCCGTTCAAAAAGCAAAAATCCAAAAGCAGACGAGCGAACTAAACCTGCTTGACGAACAGAAAACGCTTTATAAGACCATTGAAAGCCTATGGCTCGATGCAAACAGCGCCCAACAGCGTTATGTGGCAGCAGTTGAAAAGCTGAAAAGTACACAGATAAGCTACAACCTTATCCAGGAACAGTTTAACTTCGGCATGAAAAATACCATAGAACTGTTGACTGAAAAGAACAACCTGCTTAGCGCACAACAGGAAATGTTACAAGCCAAATACATGGCCATACTGAATACCCAATTATTGAAATTCTATCAAGGAGAACAGATTTCGATCTAATTCGTACTGCAAACAGACATTCCAAAATCACACTTTCGCAAGCTCAAGTTGCAGTTGACGAGCAACAAGTTGACGAGTTGACAAGGAGTTTATAACGAGCCGTTTTAAATGGCACTTTATCAAACAGGACATTCCGAACCTTGTGGCATTGCAGACTGAAGCCTTGTCAACCAATAAGTTGAACACATGCGAAACTCAAGCAAGATTGAAAAAATATTTAAAAAAAATAGTATATGAACAAGAAAAAAATTATTCTTATCATCGCTGTTGTCGTTGTGATAGGTGCTGTAGGAGCCTGGCTGTTGGGAAGTTCGTCAGCCAAGAGTAAAGTTACCTATGCCACAGCCACAGTAGGCAAAGGCGAAATTTCTGAATCGGTAACCGCAACCGGAACCATCGAACCGGTAACCGAAGTGGAAGTAGGTACGCAAGTCAGTGGAATTATCGACAAAATATATGTCGATTACAATTCCGTAGTAACCAAAGGAGAGCTCATTGCAGAAATGGACCGTGTGACGCTTTTGACGGAAGTAGAATCGCAAAGAGCTACTTATAATGGAGCAAAAGCTGAATATGAATATCAGGAAAAAAACTACAAGCGTAACAAAGGGTTGCACGAAAAACAACTGATCAGCGATACCGATTACGAACTGTCACTTTACAATTATGAAAAAGCAAAAAGCACTTACGAAAGTTGTAAAGCCACGTTGGCTAAAGCTGAACGGAACCTGGCATATGCAACCATCACTTCGCCCATCGATGGCGTGGTCATCAGCAAGGATGTAGAAGAAGGACAGACAGTAGCTTCCGGCTTCGAGACTCCGACCCTGTTCACCATCGCTGCCGACCTGACACAGATGCAAGTAGTGGCCGACGTAGATGAAGCAGATATAGGCGGTGTAGAAGAAGGACAACGCGTAACCTTTACTGTAGATGCCTACCCCAATGATGTTTTCGAAGGAAAGGTAACACAAATCCGTCTGGGAGACGACAGCTCATCAAGCTCGACAAGCAGCTCTTCCTCAAGTACGGTTGTTACCTACGAAGTAGTCATCTCGGCACCCAACCCCGACCTGAAACTGAAACCACGGCTGACAGCCAACGTTACCATTTATACGTTGGATAGAAAAGACGTACTGTGCGTTCCTTCGCGTGCCCTGCGTTTTACCCCCGAAGCACCGCTCATTAACGAGAATGACATTGTGAACGATTGCGATGCAGAACATAAGGTATGGACTCTCGAAGGAAATACCTTCACTGCTCATCCGGTTGAAATAGGCATTTCCAACGGCATCAATACAGAAATCGTAAGCGGCATCACCGCTGGCACTGTCATCGTGACCGAAGCCACCATCGGTAAATCGGGTGCAAACAATGCCCCTGAGGCAATAAACCAAAACGGCGATACTGAAAAAAGTCCGTTTATGCCTGGTCCGCCGGACAACAAAAAGAAAAACAAATAATTCATCAAACGAATATCATGAGTAAAGTCGTTATTGAACTTCAAAATATAAAACGTAATTTCCAGGTTGGAGACGAGACAGTCCACGCATTGCGTGGGGTCTCGTTTACCATAACCGAAGGAGAATTTGTCACCATCATGGGAACATCCGGATCGGGAAAGTCCACTCTGTTGAACACCTTGGGCTGCCTCGATACTCCAACAAGCGGAGAATACCTATTGGACGGAATCTCCGTACGAACCATGTCGAAACCACAACGTGCCATCCTGCGCAACCGGAAAATAGGCTTTGTCTTCCAGAACTACAACCTGCTGCCCAAAACAACCTCTGTAGAAAACGTCGAACTGCCCCTGATGTACAACTCTTCCGTTTCGGCGGCCGAACGAAGAAGACGTGCCATCGAAGCCCTTCAGGCTGTAGGATTGGGAGACCGGCTGGAACACAAATCCAACCAGATGTCCGGCGGACAGATGCAACGTGTAGCCATTGCACGCGCCTTGGTCAATAATCCAGCCGTAATCTTAGCCGATGAAGCTACCGGAAACCTGGATACCCGGACTTCATTCGAAATTCTGGTCCTGTTCCAAAAACTGCATGCCGAAGGACGAACCATCATCTTCGTGACACACAATCCCGAAATAGCACAATACAGCAGCCGCAATATTGTGCTAAGAGATGGACAAGTGAGAGAAGACCGTTTGAATGACCACATCTTAAACGCAGCCGAAGCACTTGCTGCCCTTCCCAAACAGGAAGACGATGATTAAAAGTGCATAAGAAACGAGTTCATTAGAATCAGACAACCCCGATCGGACTTATCAACATCAAAATAACGAAACAATGAATGGTACTAATCTATTTAAAATAGCTCTGCGCGCACTGGCCAACAATAAGTTGCGTGCATTCCTTACCATGTTGGGCATCATTATCGGTGTGGCTTCGGTCATCACCATGCTTGCCATCGGACAAGGTTCGAAAAAGAGCATTCAAAAACAAATCTCGGAAATGGGTTCGAACATGATTATGATCCATCCGGGAGCAGACATGCGTGGCGGTGTACGCCAGGACCCCAGTGCCATGCAGACATTAAAGCTGACCGACTACGAATCGCTGCGCGACGAAACAAACTACATTGCGGCCATCAGCCCCAACGTATCCTCATCCGGACAGCTCATTGCAGGTAACAATAACTATCCGTCTTCGGTAAGCGGAGTCGGGCTTGACTATCTCGAAATCCGCCAGCTCAACATCGAGAGCGGTGAAATGTTTACCGAAACCGACATACAGACCTCGGCCAAAGTGTGCGTCATCGGTAAAACCATTGTTGACAACCTGTTCCCCAACGAAGACCCCATCGGACGAATCATCCGTTTCAATCAGGTTCCCTTCCGGGTGGTAGGAGTCCTGAAATCGAAGGGATACAACTCAATGGGTATGGACCAGGACGATGTAGTGCTGGCTCCCTATACTACCGTCATGAAGCGTCTGCTTGCCCAAACCTATCTGGAAGGAATCTTTGCCTCAGCCTTAACAGAGGACATGACAGACAATGCAACCGAAGAAATCACGGAAATCCTACGTCGCAACCACAAGCTGAAGGAAAGCGATGACGATGACTTCACCATCCGTACCCAACAGGAACTTAGCAGCATGCTTAACACCACCACCGACCTGATGACTACGCTTTTGGCATGTATCGCCGGCATCTCATTGGTTGTAGGCGGTATCGGCATCATGAACATCATGTATGTTTCGGTCACCGAACGCACCCGGGAAATAGGTTTGCGTATGTCGGTCGGCGCACGAGGGATTGATATCCTGAGCCAATTCTTAATCGAAGCCATCCTCATTAGCATTACGGGAGGTATCATTGGTGTCATCATAGGATGCGGTGCCTCGTTCATCGTAAAGAATGTAGCCCATTGGCCCATCTACATACAGACATGGAGTGTATTCCTGTCATTTGCAGTCTGTACGATTACCGGTGTGTTCTTCGGATGGTATCCGGCCAAAAAAGCTGCCGACTTGGATCCTATTGAAGCCATACGGTACGAATAAATCAAAAATAATGCTATCTTTGCAACACCATGAAACAACTTGAAGCTTCCTCTCGTTACCACATCATCGAAGCCATGATCCATATCATTGGCTGGGGAATTGTATTTGCCTTTCCCTTTATCATGATGAGCCGTAGCGGATTCACCATCACCTGGCAGGACTATCTGCACCACGGAGGCATCGTACCAGTCACTTTCCTAATTGTATTTTACATCAACTACTTCATCCTTATCCCCCATTATCTGTTTAAGGGACGGACAAAAGAGTATTTCATACTAAACCTACTGCTGATAGTGTGTACGGCAGTAGGTGTACACTTCTGGCAGGATTACATGTCCGTCCGTTATCCACGGAAAGATGTCGAAGGAGACAAACCCATGGGGCCACCCCGCTGGATATTTTTCCTTCGCGACATCTTTTCCATGATACTTACCGTTGGACTTAGCACCGCCATCCGATTGAGCGGACGATGGGGACAGATTGAAGCAGCCCGACGGGAAGCTGAGAAGAGTCGAACGGAAGCTGAACTGAAGAATCTGCGCAACCAGCTGAATCCACACTTTCTTCTTAACACGCTCAACAACATCTATGCACTGATAGCTTTCGATACAGACAAGGCTCAGGCTGCCGTACAGGAATTAAGCCGGCTGTTGCGTCATGTACTATACGATAACCAGCAGAACTTTGTTCCGCTGGGAAAAGAAATGGATTTTATCCGCAATTACATTGAACTGATGCGTATCCGTCTGTCATCGAACGTCACTGTTGAAACCAAAATTTCCGTCCGTCCCGACAGCCGGACAGAGATTGCCCCGCTAATATTTATCTCACTGATAGAAAATGCTTTCAAACATGGCATTTCGCCTACCGAGCCCAGCTATATCCGCATCTACTTTACGGAAAACGCCCAAGAAGTACGTTGCGAAATATACAACAGCTACCATCCTAAGAACGAAGAAGACAAAAGTGGAAGCGGCATCGGACTGGAGCAGGTGCAAAAAAGGCTTGAACTGACTTACCCCGGCCGTTATAAATGGACACACGGAGTAAGTGAGGACAACAGTGAATACAGATCTATCCTTGTAATTAACGTATAATAGTAAATTCGACCCAAGTTATGACTTTAAATTGCGCAATAGTAGATGACGAACCTTTAGCCCTGAACTTATTGGAAAGTTACGTCAACAAGACTCCCTTCCTGACGTTAGCCGAAAAATATTCGAGTGCCGTACAAGCCATGAAGGAACTGCCCGGCAAGCAGGTCGATCTTCTATTTTTAGATATACAGATGCCCGAACTGAATGGCTTAGAGTTTTCTAAAATGGTTAATCCGCACACCCGCATCGTTTTCACGACAGCCTTTGGCCAATATGCCATCGATGGCTACAAAGTCAATGCCTTGGATTATCTGCTGAAACCCATCTCTTACGTCGATTTTCTACAAGCCGCAAACAAAGCCGTACAATGGTTCGAGCTGCTACAGCAACCTAAAGACGAGATAGACAGCATCTTTGTAAAAAGTGAATATAAGTTAGTACAGATCGAGCTGAAAAACATCCTTTACATAGAGGGTTTGAAGGATTACATTAAGATCTATGAAGAGGGCAACACCAAACCTATCCTTTCATTAATGAGCATGAAAGCGATGGAAGAAATGCTGCCGGCTTCCCGATTCATGCGGGTACACCGCTCGTATATTGTGCAAAAAGACAAAATCCGCATCATCGACCGTGGCCGTATCGTCTTTGGCAAAACCTATATTCCGGTAAGTGACAGCTACAAACAAATTTTTCAAGAGTTTTTGGACAAACGGACGTTGACTTAAAACTCTTGGAAGGTTTGCTTCCAGAAAATGGAATAAGCTGTGTCGTTTATAAATCTTCAGGCAAAGGAATGACAAGGATGGAGTCATTGCACCGTATTCCGTAGAATACGTCACGAACCCGCCCCTGCTGAGGTAT
>ULTX01010440.1_pt1 | contig 28025 bp, 18 predicted proteins | sample 1958041 | NCBI WGS metagenome assembly ULTX01 (sample SAMEA4835747, study PRJEB28245) | human gut metagenome | biome: gut microbiome; material: fecal sample | place: Denmark | collected 2008
CAATAAGGCTACAGCCATATACACATTTCTTCTCATTGTAAACAAATCATTTGACGGCGCTTACCGTTCATTCCAAAATTCGAGGTGCAAAGATACGTCTTTTCACGGTTTAACAAAGTTTTTACACATCTTCTTGACAGATAACGGATAAAAAACGTCTTTACTGAAAACTTTTATCTCATTTCCACCCCGTTACTAGAAGAAATTACCTATCTTTGCACGTATTTTTGAAGAAAACAATATTAAAACATTTTTTATGATCAATCCAATTGTTAAGACGATCGAGTTGGGCGATGGAAGAACCATCACACTCGAAACGGGAAAGCTAGCAAAACAGGCAGATGGTGCTGTAATGCTACGCATGGGTAATACCATGTTGCTGGCTACTGTTTGTGCAGCAAAAGATGCAGTTCCCGGTACTGATTTCATGCCTCTGCAGGTAGAATACAAAGAAAAATATTCAGCATTCGGACGTTTCCCGGGCGGCTTTACCAAACGTGAAGGAAAAGCATCCGATTACGAAATCCTGACTTGCCGTCTGGTAGACCGTGCCCTCCGCCCGTTGTTCCCAGACAATTTCCATGCAGAAGTTTATGTAAACATTATACTTTTCTCAGCAGACGGCGTAGATATGCCTGATGCTTTGGCTGGTCTGGCAGCTTCAGCAGCTTTAGCTGTATCAGATATACCGTTCGGCGGACCGATTTCAGAAGTACGTGTAGCACGTATTGACGGACAGTTCGTCATCAATCCTACCTTCGAAGCGTTGAAACGTGCAGATATGGACTTGATGGTAGCTGCTACCTACGAAAACATCATGATGGTAGAAGGCGAAATGGACGAAGTAAGCGAACAGGATCTGTTGGAAGCCATGAAATGCGCTCACGAAGCCATCAAAGTTCATTGCAAGGCTCAAATGGAACTGATGGAAGAAGTCGGTTCTACTCAAAAACGCGAATATTGCCACGAAGAAAACGATGAAGACCTGCGTAAAGCTGTTCATGATGCCTGCTACGATAAAGCATATGCCATTGCTCAGTCTGGTAACAAGAATAAGCACGAACGCGAAGCAGCCTTCACAGCAATCTGTGACGAGTTCAAGGCTCAGTTCACAGAAGAAGAACTGGAAGAAAAAGCCGGTATGATAGACCGCTATTATCACGATGTTGAAAAAGAAGCAATGCGTCGTTGTATTCTGGACGAAGGAAAACGTCTGGACGGTCGTGCTACTACCGACATCCGTCCTATCTGGTGCGAAGTAAGTCCACTGCCTGGTCCTCACGGTTCCTCAATCTTTACCCGTGGCGAAACACAGTCATTAAGTACCGTTACATTGGGTACCAAACTGGACGAAAAAATTGTAGATGATGTACTCGACCAACATAAAGAACGCTTCCTGCTGCACTACAACTTCCCTCCGTTCTCAACAGGTGAAGCTAAAGCACAGCGTGGTGTAGGACGTCGTGAAATCGGCCATGGCCATCTGGCATGGCGTGCACTGAAAGGACAGATTCCGGCAGACTATCCGTATTGTGTACGTGTAGTATCAGACATTCTGGAATCAAACGGCTCTTCTTCAATGGCGACAGTATGTGCTGGAACACTGGCTCTGATGGATGCCGGTGTACCTATCAAGAAACCGGTATCAGGTATTGCAATGGGATTGATCAAAAATGCCGGTGAAGATAAATATGCCGTATTGTCCGATATCCTGGGCGATGAAGACCACTTGGGAGATATGGACTTCAAGGTAACAGGTACACGCGACGGTATCACAGCTACACAAATGGATATCAAATGCGACGGTCTGACTTATGACATTCTGGAAAAAGCTTTGCTTCAGGCTAAACAAGGTCGTGAATACATCCTGGGTAAATTGACAGACTGTATTGCAGAACCGCGTACCGAACTGAAACCGCACGCTCCGCGTATTGAAACCATGACAATTCCGAAAGAATTCATCGGTGCTGTCATCGGTCCGGGTGGAAAAATTATTCAAGGTATGCAGGAAGAAACCGGTGCTACTATCACCATTGAAGAAATAGACGGTGTAGGACGTATCGAAATTGCCGGAACCAATAAGAAATGTATTGATGATGCAATGCGCATGATTAAGGGCATCGTTGCTGTACCTGAAGTAGGTGAAGTTTACATGGGTAAAGTACGCTCCATTATGCCTTATGGTGCATTTGTTGAATTCTTGCCTGGCAAGGATGGTCTGCTTCACATTTCAGAAATTGACTGGAAACGTCTAGAGACTATCGAAGAAGCCGGCTTGAATGAAGGTGATGAAATCGAAGTGAAACTGATGGACATTGATCCAAAAACCGGTAAGTTCAAACTGTCTCACAAGGTACTTCTTCCGAAACCTGAAGGCAACAACGGTGAAAATCACCCGAAACGTGACCGTAAGCCACACGCAAGCAAAGAACAGAAATAATCGTTCTTACCAATAGGTAAGCGCCAAATAAAGATAAGCCTCCTGTCTCCTACGAAAGGACAGGAGGCTTTTTATATACACTCGTTTCTAAGGGCATGTAAGTTCCATCAAATAAAAATTCCATTCGACACTTAGCAGCACTTTCCTATATCATTCGAAATAGAAAATCCAATATTTTTTCTCCCCCAAAGCCTAAATGCCTTACATTTCTCTGAAAAAGACAAAATCTCTTATAAAAATTAACACTTCCATGTAGCCTCATCTACGTTAATTCCCTATCTTTGGAATAACATAACTTTTAAACAAGAGATATTATGAACGCAAATCCAGTTTTCAGTTTGCACATCCCTACAAGAATCTTGTTCGGATGTGGTGAGATTAAAAAGTTGGCAACCGAAAAGCTACCTGGTAAGAAGGCTATGATTGTTATCTCAAACGGAACATCCATGAAAAAATATGGATACCTGGATAAAGTGACCAGTCTGTTAACCGAAAATGATGTAGACTCTATCGTATACGACCAGATACTCCCGAATCCTACCAAACGTCACGTGATGGAGGCTGCAGCTATATGCCGTGAACGTGGCTGTGATTTTATCATCGGATTGGGAGGAGGAAGCAGCATTGATTCAGCTAAGGCTATAGCTGTAATGGCCTGCAACAGCGGCGACTATTGGGATTATATTCCGGCAGGAAGCGGCAAAGGACGTGCAGTAACCAAAGCTTTACCCATCGTAGCTATCCCGACAACTGCCGGTACCGGTACAGAAGCTGACCCATGGACAGTCATCACCAACGAAGACGTACATGAGAAAATAGGTTTCGGAAATCTGTGCACTTTCCCTACTTTATCTATCATTGACCCAGAATTAATGATTTCCATTCCTCCTCATTTAACTGCTTATCAAGGATTTGATGCATTCTTCCACGCAGCAGAAGGCTTTATCGCCAACTGTGCAACTCCCATCAGTGACTTATACGCACTTGAGGCCATTCGCTTGCTTTACAAATATCTGCCGGTAGCCGTAAAGGACGGAAAGAACCTGAAAGCTCGTGCTAAAGTAGCATGGGCCAGCACATTGGCCGGATTGGTAGAATCTACTTCAAGCTGCACTTCTGAACATTCTATGGAGCATGCTATGAGTGCCTTCCATCCGGAACTTCCTCATGGGGCTGGTCTGATAGCTCTTAGTGAAGTATATTTCGAGACATTCCGGAACGACTGTATGAAACGCTATATGAAAATGGCTGAGGCCATGACTCAACAAAAGAGTAACCGTCCAAGTGATTTCATCGATGCATTAGTACGTATGCAGAAAGCTTGCGATGTCTATGGACTCCAACTCAGCAAATTTGGTGTGAAAGAAATAGATCTACCTCAGATGGTACAAAATGCCCGCGAAACCATGGGAGCGCTCTTCACTCTCGATCCACGTCCGCTGACCGATGCTGAAGTATTGGAAATCTATCAGAAATCTTTCAAATAAACAGAACCCTGCCATTTATAATAAAAGCCTCTGCTGCAAATTTTATTGACGCAACAGAGGCTTTTTCTTATATTCAATATTTCCATTTAAGGAAGCGGCTTGGACAATTCTTCCAACGTCTTCCCTTCATAATCACAAATCATAGTCTTAAACTCGGTTGGCAAATCAACCGGCTCCTTGGTCATCATATCATAACCTACCATCACGGTACAACACTGACACTTCAATACCCCACTGGCCTTATTTACCGCTTCCTGCATCAAAGTAAGACTCTTATGCCCTAAATGGGTAACAGCAGTTTTAATCACTAACTCATCTGAAAAGAACACAGGGGCCAGGAAATCAGCCTTAATACTTGCAATAACCAGTCCAATCTTATGCCATTCTTTATGTCCAAACACATCGCGCATATATGATGTCTTTGCCAAGTCATACAATGAAAAGTATGACGAATTATTCATGTGACCATATAAATCGACGTCACTGAAACGGATTTGTACAGGCAATTCATGCCTAAATTTCAATTCATCTGCCATAGCTTATCTCATTAGTTAGAATTTCAAAAATAATTCTTTTTGAATAAAATAACTAAAAAATGCTGGAATATTTCTTACATTTGTCCCGAATAAATGACAAACTCTTAAAAAATCAGATAGAATGGAAAATAAATTCAGTAAAGAGACACTCTGCGTCCAGGCAGGATGGACTCCTAAAAAGGGCGAACCACGCGTATTGCCTATCTATCAAAGCACTACTTTTAAATACGATACCAGTGAACAGATGGCCCGTTTATTCGATTTGGAAGACAGCGGCTACTTCTATACCCGTCTACAGAATCCGACCAACGATGCTGTCGCTTCAAAAATCGCAGCATTGGAAGGCGGTGTAGGTGCTATGCTGACCTCATCAGGTCAAGCTGCTAACTTCTATGCCGTATTCAATATCTGTGAAGCCGGTGACCATTTTGTTTGTTCCTCTACCATTTATGGTGGCACTTTCAACCTGTTTGCCGTAACCATGAAAAAGCTGGGTATCGAATGTACTTTTGTTGATGCCGATGCCCCGGAAGAAGAAATCGAAAAAGCTTTCCGTCCGAACACCAAATGCCTGTTCGGTGAAACAATCTCAAATCCAAGTATCAATGTATTGGATATCGAAAAATTCGCACGCATTGCCCACAAACATGGTGTACCTTTGATTGTAGACAATACCTTCGCTACACCTATCAACTGCCGCCCGTTTGAATGGGGAGCCGATATCGTAACTCATTCTACTACCAAATACATGGACGGACATGCTACTTGTGTAGGCGGTGCGATTGTAGACAGTGGAAATTTCGATTGGGACGCTCATGCAGACAAATTTCCGGGCTTGACCCAGCCGGATGAATCCTACCATGGTTTGACTTATACAAAAGCCTTCGGTAAGATGGCCTATATGACTAAAGCAACCGCTCAATTAATGCGTGACTTAGGTTCTATCCAATCACCGGAGAATGCTTTCCTGCTGAATCTGGGACTGGAAACTCTTCATCTGCGCATGCCTCGCCACTGTGAGAATGCCCAAAAAGTAGCCGAATGGCTGGAAGCTAATCCGAAAGTGAAATGGGTAAACTACTGCGGTCTGAAGAGCAGTAAATATTACGAACTAGCCCAAAAATATATGCCGAACGGTTCTTGTGGCGTCATCGCATTCGGACTGCACGGTACACGCGAAGAAGCCATCAAGTTCATGGACCACCTGAAACTGGCCTGCATCGTTACACATGTAGCCGATGCCCGTACTTGCGTCCTGCACCCAGCCAGCCATACCCATCGTCAGCTGACAGACGAACAATTGATTGAAGCCGGTGTTGCTCCGGATTTGATTCGCCTGTCTGTAGGTATTGAAAATGTAAACGATATCATTGCTGATCTGGAGCAGGCTATGCAACAGATTTAAAAGAAACTGTACAAACAACCAATAAACAAAAGCTGTTTCACACCACTGTGGAACAGCTTTTTTCATTTTCCGGCATACCTTCTTTAAAACAGATTTCATTCCAGTTCCTTTTTTCTACAAGTCAGTAAATATAACCGTTACTTGAGTAAATGAATTCTTCCTACCTCCTGTTTACATACTACATTTGTGCATTATTCAATAAAAATCCATCAAAAAAACAAAATAATGAAACATTCGATTCTATGTTGCATCGGAATATTGGGACTGACAGCATGCACATCCACTGCACCATCTAATGTACAGATTCCGGAAATCAAAGTGATTACTCCTGAAGCCTCCGGACAAGATTCCAGAAGAAACTATACGTTCATATCAAATCCTTTCCGGGTAACAGAACTGTCTTTTCGGGTGGGAGGCCCAATACAGACTTTCAACATCCAGAACGGACAGTTCTTCCGTAAAGGAGAATTAATAGCAGCATTGGACGACAGAGATTTCCGGATAAAAGAACAACGGACCGGTGCCATTTATCGACAGGCAAAGGCAGATTTCCAAAGAGTCACCAATCTGTATGAAGAAGATAATATATCTGGAATGAACTATGAAAAAGCCAAAGCAAACTATGAAAAAGCTAAAGCCGATTATGAAACAGCCGTCAATGAACTGAATGATACCCGTCTGTATGCTCCTTTTGACGGATATGTACAGCAGATATACACAGAACGCTATCAGGATATACAACCGAGTGTTCCAATCATAAGATTCATCGACTTATCCCGAATCAAAGTAGAAGCATATATTCCAGAAGAAGCCGCACTAAATTACAGGAAGGGCAAAGAACCGTCTTGCTCTGTTATATTCAGCACCCTGCCAGATCAGAAATATTATCCGACAGATACCTACCTCACCCAAAGTGTAACAGACAACAACATATCTTATCTTTTCACAGCTATTCTGGACAATCAGGGCAACACTCTGTTTGGAGGAATGTCCGGAACATTGGAACTTTTTTATCAAGACACCTCAACATATTCGAGCCGAAGTGTCCTTATCCCACAATCTGCAGTCTGCCACGATGAAGTATCCGGTACTTTTGTCTGGCGGGTAAACCAGCAGAACCGTATAAATAAAGTTCCTGTTAAAACCGGTAAAATACAGAAAAAAGACAAGATAGAAATCTTATCCGGAATCACAGCCAATGACAGGATAGCCGCAACCGGACTTTTTACATTAGCAGAAAATGATACAATAACCATTCAAGATTAACCCCATGAAGACATTTACCAGATTTTTCTTGAAGAATAAGGCACTGAGCTGGTTACTGCTTATCCTGATAATTCTAGGAGGTATCTTTTCCTACTATACCATGGGAAAACTGGAAGATGCCCCCTTTACCATCAAGCAAGCATTGATAACCACTACTTATCCTGGTGCTTCGCCGGCAGAAGTACAGCAACAAGTAACTGATCCGCTAGAAGAAGCTATCCAGTCACTGGGTGAACTATATTACCTGAAAACCGATAACCGGGCCGGACTATCGAAAATTACAGTATATGTAAAGAAAGAAATCCGGGCAGACGAAATGCAACAACTTTGGGACAAGCTGCGACGTAAAGTCAACGACGTACAAGGTAAACTTCCTGCTGGAGCGGGACCTTCCATCGTGAACGATGATTTCGGCGACGTTTTAGGAGTATTCTACGGTTTGAGTAGCGAAACACACAGCTATCGTGAACTGGAAGATTATGCTAAAGAAATCAAGAACGAACTGTTAGCCATTAAAGATGTTGCCAAAGTAGAACTTTTTGGTATACAAAACCGTACCATTGAAGTGACGGTCAATCCAGCTGTTCTCTCACAAAGTAAAGTAACTATGGCTGGAATAGCTACCGCATTCGACAGACAGAACAAAATAGTAGATGCCGGAGCAGTAGAAACAGAAACCAACCGTTTACGCGTAGAAGTATCTGGAAGTTTCAGTAACCTGGAAGAAATAGAAAATCTGACAGTAACTGCTACAGACGGGACCTATTTCCGATTAGGAGAAATTGCCGATATCCGGGAAAGTTATACCCATCCGGCCAGAAACAAAATGAAGGTAGGAAATACTCCAGCGGTCGGCATTGCCATTTCTACCGTATCTGACGGAAACGTAGTCGAGATGTCAAGATGGGTAGCCGACCGTATCGATGAATTGAAAAAAGAAATGCCGGAAGGCTACAGGCTGGGCATTCTTTATGACCAAGGATATGAATCCGCCGTTGCCAATGAAGGATTCGTCATGAATCTGATTATATCTGTACTAACCGTAGTCGGAGTATTGCTGTTCTTTATCGGTCTTAAGAACGGTATTCTGATAGGAAGCGGCCTGATTTTCTCCATTTTCGGGACACTCATTTATATGCAGGCTACAGGAATTGCCTTGCAACGCATGTCACTGGCAGCTATCATCATTGCAATGGGTATGCTGGTGGATAACGCTATTGTAGTATACGATGCTACTCTAGTGAACATGCAAAGAGGAATGAGAAAACGAAATGCAATTCTGGATGCCGTATCCGGAACTTCCATGCCACTTTTGGGGGCTACCCTAATAGCTATCCTCACCTTCTTGCCTGTTTATCTGTCGCCGCACATCACAGGAGAAATACTTTCCTCTTTATTCATTGTGATAGCTGTATCCTTACTTCTCAGCTGGATACTGGCTATCACACAAAACGTATTCTTCGTACAGGAATTTGTCAGAAGGCCTCGTCCGGATGAATTGAAACAAGAACTGTTCAGCGGACGTTTCTATCAGCTTTTCCGAAAAGCTTTGGAAATAACCATAAAGAAGAGATATACCGTTGTCTGCTGCATGGTTATCCTGCTAGCCGTTGCTGGATACGGATTCCGTTTTATTCCTCAACAGTTCATGCCTTTATTGAACAAACAATATTTTTCCGTAGATATGTGGTTGCCTGAAGGAACCCGTATCGAAGAAAGTGAAAAGCAGGCAGACAAGCTGACAGACATTTTGCAAAGTTACAAAGGTGTAAAACAAGTATCTTCATTTGTCGGACAGACTCCACCCCGGTATTATCTGGCCAATGCGGCGTACGGGCCTCAGCCCAACTATGCACAATGCCTGGTAGAAACAAAAACTCCGGAACTCTCACGCGAACTGCAACAACAGCTTTACGAAGAGCTTCCTCGTCTGTTTCCCGATGCATTGGTAAGAGTGAACAGCTTTGAAATCAACTCTATACCGCAAGCATTGATAGAAGCTCGGTTCTGCGGAGACGATCCGGCAGTCCTCGACTCTCTGACCCAACTGGCTATCGGCATCATGCGTAAGAATCCCAAGGTACTTCACGCGCGAAACGAATGGGGAAACATGGCTATGATGATAACAGCTGGATATAACCCACTGAAGGCCGGCAGACTGAATATGGGACGTGCGGATATGATGAATTCAGTCAAAGCACTGAACGATGGAACAGCAGTAGGTATCTACAGAGACCATGATAAACAGGTGCCGGTACTGCTCCGTACTGCAAATACAACCTCATGGGATATGGAACACCTGGAAGATCTGAGTGTGTGGAACGGACAGCACTCAGCCCCATTGGCACAAGTCGCAGACAGCATCGTACAGGAATGGGAATGGCCACTTGTCCGCACTTACAACCGTAAACTATCCATGGCAGCCCAATGCGATGTAAAGCGCGGACATACCATGAAAGAAGTACATGCCGAAATCAGGAAAGAAATAGAAAACATCAAACTGCCGGATGGATATACATTCTTTTGGGATTCCCAGTATAAGGACCAACGTGAAGCCATGGAAGCACTGACCAAATATTTTCCGCTTGCAGCCATCATGCTACTGGTAATTCTGGTCATGCTGTTCGGGAACTTCCGGCAGCCGCTCATCATATTCCTTATTCTTCCATTATCGCTGATAGGCATGGTATTCGGTCTGTTACTGACCGGTTTCCAATTCGGTTTTTTCTGTATTGCCGGTTGGCTGGGACTATTAGGAATGATTATCAAGAATGTCATTGTTCTGTTGGATGAAGTAAATATCCAACGACGTACGGGAACAGCTCCTTACACAGCCATTATTGAAGCAACCGTATCCAGAGTACGTCCTGTACTCATGGCAGCTCTGACAACAGTATTTGGAAGTATTCCTCTGTTGTTCGATGTGGTATTCGGAGGAATGGCAGCCACCATTGTTTTCGGTTTGTCGTTTGCTACCCTTCTGACACTCTTCGTAACCCCGGCCTTATATGCCATTTTCTACAAAATATCCCGGTAAAAGGCCGATAGAAATAACTTATCGAATTATTTTTATAAATTTACAGATAAATTGAAAATGAACAGACTGATGATAGTATGTCTGGCATGTATCTCATCAGGACTATATGCTCAGAACAGCCCTTTTTTACAAACATACCGTACCCAAGTGAAAGCATATAACCAAGATATAAAAGCGGCAGATTACGCTGTTGCCATCCATCAGGAAAAAGAACATTCGGCCAAAGCTGATTTTCTTCCGGTAATGGCCGGAAGTGCCAATGCACAATATACAGGCAACCCTGCAACTCTTTCTGTCAATATTCCAGATATTGATACTCCGCTGAATATTCAAGGAAGCCATACCCGATACGGTGCAACACTGACACTGACACAGACCGTCTATTCCGGTGGCGCTTTAAAAGCCGGCTATGACAAAGCACGGAAAGAAAATGAAATGGCCCATTACGAAAAAGCGCGAATTACCCATGATATCCTTTACGAAGCAGATGTCCATTATTGGAACAAAGTAGCCCGGGAAGAGATGATGAATGTAGCCGAAAACTACAGAAACTCAGTCGCAGAACTGGTTAAGGTTATCAGTCACCGTGTAGAAGAAGAATATGCCGACCGGAACGACTTGCTGCTAGCCGAAGTCAAACTGAATGATGCAGAATACCGCCTGCTACAGGCATGTCACGATGCAGAGACAGCCCGGATGTCTATGAATTCCTTTTCAGGAACTCCATTAGGTATACAAATCCAGACAGACTCTGTTGTACTTCCTGTAACCGAAATTCCAACCTATAACTGTATACAGGAAACAGCCATGACAAGCAGACCTGAAATACAGATAGCAGCCCAAAAAGTAGACATACAGAAACAAACAGCCCGGATAGCCAACGCATATTTCTTACCGAAGCTGTCTGTCGGAGCTGACGGAGGATACACCTCGCCCGGGTATGATTTCGCACCAGACTTAAGTCCGAATTACGCAGTATATGCCAAACTGAGTATTCCTATATTTGAATGGGGAAAGCGTAAGAATACCCGCCGGACAGGAACCTACAGTATCAATATGGCTATCGAAAACCAGAAGAAAGTGACCGACTGTATTCGTCTGGAAGCAGAAACAGCCTTCTATACATATTCACAAGCCGTACGGCAGGTCAGACTGACAGAGAATTCCTTAAAGAAGGCAGCAGAAAGTGAACGGATAGCCATGGATCGCTATAAAGAAGGAAGTATTTCAATCGTAGAGGTCATCGATGCCCAACTGTATCATCAGGAAGCTCAGATAAACTATATCCAGTCAAAACTGGATGCCCAGATTGCCCGGAGCGGACTTGACCGTGCTATCGGGAAAACAGAAACAACATTATGAAGAAAAAAACAAGATACATCAAACGTTTTCTATGGGATATACTCCTTTATTCCCTCTTGGGATGCTTTTCCTATTTCCTGCTGGTACGGTATGTAGAAATACCGGAACAACATCAGGACAAGCTGATGACCTTCCAGGCCTTTTCAGCCATCATACTCCTTTTTAATGGAGTAGGACTAAGTGTGAGGTATATTACCGAAAAACTGCTGATGTATTATCAGCTTTACCTGAAAAACCACAAGGCTTTGTTCATAGCCTTGGCCATAGCCGCCCTACTCCTCTTTGTATCAAACTACCTGTCTCTTGTTCTGGCAAAGCTACTGGCAGGACTGGCACATCCCTTCATACTGAAAGCAAACAGCGGACTACAAGCCCTGATTGCCGTATGGTTGGTAGAAATCATCATTGTTGGCCAGTTTATGCTGAACCGTTTCTACAGAGAATTGGTCAAGCTTTACAAACGTGCCGAAGAGTTGGAAGAAAGTACAGCGCAAGCCCGCTATATGGCGCTACAAAGCCAGTTGAACCCACATTTCCTTTTCAACTGTCTGAACACACTCATTTCCGAAATAGCCTATAATCCGATGAATGCGATAGAATTTACACAAAACCTGGCGGACACATACCGCTATATTCTTCATTGTCAGAACTTACGAACCGTTCCACTGTATGAGGAGCTCAAATTTCTAGATACCTATCTCAGGTTGCAGAAAGTAAGGCTGGGAGACTGCCTGGAGTTAGACAATCAGATAGAAGATAAATATCAGGATACCCCTTTACCTCCTTTGACACTACAATTGCTGATAGAAAACGTCATCAAACATAACGTAATTACTATTGGAAAACCGATGAACATAAAACTTGCTTCAGAAACGATAGGACAGGAAGTCTGGCTGAAAGTATCCAATGCTCTCCGACCCAAACAAGGAACTGTTTCTACCGGCAAAGGATTGAAGAATCTGACTCAGCGCTTTCAGGTTTTATGCAACAAAGAAATCAAAATTGAAAAGACAGAAAAGATATTCACCGTTAAAGTTCCATTACTTTATGAATAAGATACAAGCAGTCATTATAGAAGACGAGTTTCCAGCCGCCCGTTTCCTGCAAAGCATGCTTCAGGAAATCCGTCCGGAATGGGAAGTAACCGTACTTCCCGGTACTATTGAAGATTCGGTAAAATGGTTTGCCGAAAATCCTCATCCGGATATCCTGTTCCTGGATATACAGCTGAATGACGGTAATTCTTTTCTATTCATCGAACAGGCAAATCCACAAAGTGTCATTGTATTTACTACCGCCTACGATGAATATGCTGTTCAAGCCTTTACAGTAAACAGTGTAGATTATCTGCTCAAACCGATTCACAAAGACCGGCTGGCCAATGCTATCCGGAAATGTGAACGGATGATGGCTCTAAATAACAACAGCCTCAACAAATTATTAGATTTGGAACAACTGCTGAAAGACATTGCAGAGAAGAAAGATAAACAATACCGTACACGTTTCCTCATATCTGCTCCCAGGCATTTCTATACAATACAGGTAGCAGATATCGCCTATTTCTATTCGGAAGATAAAGTAACTTTCGCTGTAACCCAGGATGGGAAAAGCCACATCGTAGACTTTCCGTTGAACAAACTGGAAGAACAACTGGACAGAAAACAGTTCCATCGGGTAAACCGTCAATTCATTCTTTCCGTAAATTCCATTTTGGACATCCAACCTTATTTCAACGGAAAAGCCATCATCAAAGTACATCCACCATATGACGGAGTCATCCAGATAAGCCGCGAAAAGGTGCCTGTACTCAAATTATGGCTGGATGAACCGTATATATAACCCGTTCAAAAATGAACGCACGTTTCATTCAAAACAAACGGACGTTTTGTGTCAGACGAACTCACGGACGATGCAAAACGTCCGTTCGTTTTCAGGACTACGAATGCTAAAAAGAGTTATGCCCCTGTCTAAAAGGCCCTCAAACAGGGAGTAATGCCGGTTTTCTGTGTATATTTGCGTTTCAAACCTCCAAAAAATTACACGACTATGAATCCATCCGAACGTTATGCCCGGCTACTTACCGAGGCAGAACAACGACTGAAGCACATCAAACAACGTATCTGGCGCGTCAGCATGCTGCGCGTCCTACTTTTCGCAGCAGGAATAACCGCCTTAATCTATTTTTTCCATGCGGCTGGCTGGATACTTATCCTGTCTTTCTGCTGTACATTCATCCCTTTCTTCGTACTGGTCAAACTACACAACCGGCTGTTTCAGGAAAAAACATGGACAGAAACTGAAATACGTATCTACCAGGAAGAATTACAAGCGCTGCAAGGGAACTACAGTGCGTTCGACGGAGGAAAAATGTATATCAACCCTTCGCATGATTACTCGTATGACCTGGATTTGTTCGGTGAACGTTCCATGTTTCAAGCCCTGAACCGTACCTGTACCTGCTTCGGGAAAAAACGTCTGGCTGCCTGGCTTCAACAGCATCTGACGGACAAAAAAGCCATCGAAAACCGGCAACAAAGCGTAGCTGACCTCTGCCGACGTCCGGAATTCAGAGAACGTTTCCGAACCACCGGACTGGTATACCAAGGGAGCGATAAGGACGATGAAATCCTCCATCAATGGTGCAACACTCCGGTCGGCTACTTACATCGCAAGTGGGTTAAAATCGCTATTTTGGGAGCACCCTCCCTAAATGTACTGACTCTACTGGGTAGTCTGACGGGATTCTGTCCGTTCCAATGGTTCGGACTGACATTCATGACCTGTCTTATCATCAGTTTCGGTTTTATCAAACGGGCTACTCAAATACAGGAAACATACGGCACACAACTGAAAACCTTGAAAGGATATGCCCGCCTGTTGGCACAGGCCGAAGCAGAAGCATGGGAAGCCCCCGATCTACAGACACTGACCCGCAGTCTTTACATAGACAGAAAAGCACCGACTGAGGCATTAAACGAACTGTCGAAAGAACTGGACCGACTGGACTTACGGAACAACCAGTTTCTGTATGTCATTCTGGAAGGACTTCTACTCTTCCAACTGCAGGAGATTGTCAGGATAGAACGGTGGAAAGACCGATACGGAAATTATATCATGGGATGGATGGAAGCCATTGGAACTTACGATGCGCTCTGTTCACTAGGTACTTTCGCCTACAACCATCCGAAATACACCTACCCTAGTCTCAGCGATACTCCTTTCTGCTTTCTGGCCGAAAACATGGGACATCCGCTGATGCCTGAAAACCAATGCATCAAGAATGGAGCCCGTATTCCTTCCCGTCCGTTCTTTCTGATTATTACCGGAGCCAATATGGCAGGAAAAAGTACCTATCTGCGTACCATCGGTATAAATTACCTGCTGGCCTGTATCGGTGCACCGGTATGCTGCGATTCTCTGATACTTTATCCCAGCCAACTGGTAACCAGCCTGCGTACCTCTGACTCTCTATCCGACAACGAATCCTACTTCTTTGCCGAACTGAAACGGCTGAAGCACATCATCGACTTGCTGAACGAAGAAAAAGAGCTCTTCATCATATTGGATGAAATCCTGAAAGGTACCAACTCCATGGACAAGCAGAAAGGGTCGTTCGATCTAATCCGACAGTTCATGCAACTGAAAGCCAACGGTATCATCGCTACCCATGATTTGCTGCTGGGAAAACTCATTGAACAGTTCCCTGACGAAATACGCAACTACTGTTTCGAGGCCGACATTACCGGTGATGAGCTAACTTTCTCCTACAAATTACGTGAAGGAATTGCCCAAAACATGAATGCTTGTTTTTTAATGAAAAAAATGGGCATCGTATTACAGGACGAATAATAAAAAGGCCATCATGGAGCTTCCACGATGGCCTTCTATGCGAAATCCGATAGTAGTCTAGTCTATCAGTCTTCTACCGGCTGGAAATCTTCTTTTCCTACACCACAAACCGGACAAACCCAATCTTCAGGAATGTCTTCGAATGCAGTTCCCGGAGCGATATTTCCTTCAGGATCACCTACTTCCGGATCATAAGCCCAATCGCAAACTGTGCAAATGTACTTTTTCATACCTTCTCTTTACTTTAGTTAGTAATTAATAGTTGCTAATACAAAAACAAATATAACGAGAATTTGTTCAGATAGTTTATTCCAATAACATTTTTTTCAACTCTCTCATGCCTTCGGAAGCTCCTTTCTGGATAACATGTACACTACGACCGGAAGGCACCGGCACTTGTTTCGGGTCAATAAGATAAACCGGAACATTCCATGGAACATAATTCAATAGCCCTGCAGCCGGATAAACATTCAATGAAGTACCAATAATTACAAAAATATCTGCCTGCTCGGCATAATCAATAGCTTTCTCTATCATCGGGACAGCTTCACCGAACCAGACGATGAAAGGCCGCAACTGAGAACCGTCGGCTGCCTTATCGCCTATCTTCACTTCAAACTCCTCCGGCTTCAACTCACGGATGTACTTCGGATTGTTCGGCTGCCAACTGGATGTAACCTTAGTAAGTTCACCATGCAAGTGGATAACATGAGTACTTCCTGCTCGTTCATGCAGATTATCTATATTCTGTGTTATGATAGTCACTTTAAAATTCTGTTCCAGTTCAGCCAGCAGTTCATGTCCCCTGTTCGGTTTCACCTCCAGCAGCTGTTTTCGCCGTTCATTATAGAAATCAATAACCAGTTTCGGATTGGCGGCATATCCTTCGGGAGTAGCCACCTGCTCTACCGGATAACGGTCCCACAGACCACCGGAATCGCGAAATGTACTGATTCCGCTCTCAGCGCTCATTCCAGCACCGGTCAAAACAACTAGATTCTTCATTTTCACATCCTCCAGATTAGTTAATCTGCACAAAAATAAGAATTTTTATCAGTGAAATCACCGCTCTTTGCTAGAAAAAAGATACCTTTGCCCCTCGATTTAAAAATCTATCTTAAATACAGAATATTTTATGGACAAATTCAGTTACGCCATTGGCTTGGGTATCGGCCAAAACCTGATGAGCATGGGTGCCCGTGGCATTCAAGTAGATGACTTCGCACAGGCTATCAAAGACGTATTAGACGGAAATAAGACAGCAATCAGCCACACGGAAGCCCGTGAAATTGTAAATAAATATTTTACTGAACTGGAAGAAAAGCTGAATGCTGAAAACATAGAAAAAGGGAAAAAATTCCTGGAAGAAAACAAAAAGAACCCTAACATCGTAACACTGCCCAGCGGTCTTCAGTATGAAGTAATTAAAGAAGGCAACGGTAAACAGCCGAAAGCAACAGACCGTGTACGTTGCCATTATGAAGGTACACTGATAGACGGAACCCTGTTTGACAGTTCCATCAAACGTGGTGAACCTGCTGTATTCGGTGTAAACCAGGTTATCAAAGGATGGGTAGAAGCACTTCAGCTCATGTCAGAAGGTGCCAAATGGAAACTTTACATTCCTTCTGAACTGGCATACGGAGCTCAGGGTGCCGGCGAAATGATTCCGCCTCACAGCACACTGATTTTTGAAGTGGAACTGATTGAAGTATTATAATCCAAAATAAAAATTACAGCAAATGAAAAAGAGTACAGGTCTGATGATGGCTCTTGCTGCAGCAGCAAGCATGGCATCATGTACAGCTCAAGGCCCGAAGGCCAACATGAAAAATGAAGTAGATACACTTTCTTATATGATGGGAGTTTCCAACTCTCAGGGTCTGAAAGAATATGCTACAGGCCGTCTGGGTGTAGATACAGCTTATATGGCTGACTTTATCCGCGGTATTGAACAAGGAACCAAAGAAGTAGATGCCAAACAGAAGGCTTACATGGCCGGTCTGCAGATTGGTCAGCAAATTAGCGGAGATATGTTCGAAGCTATCAACAACCAGTTGTTCAGAGGTGATTCTACACAGACACTGAGCAAAGAAAACTTCCTGGCAGGTTTCATCTCAGCTGTCAGCCAGAAAAGCATGGTATCAACAGATTCAGCTCAAATGTACGTACGCGAAAGAGCTGAAGCTATCCAGGCTAAAGCACTTGAAGCACAGTACGCTGACTATATCAAAGAAAACAAAGCATTCCTGGAAGCCAACAAGGCTAAGGAAGGCGTACAGACTACTCCTAGCGGTCTGCAGTACAAAGTTATCACTAAAGGTACCGGTGAAATTCCTACCAAGACTTCTCGCGTAAAAGTAAACTATAAAGGTACCATGATTGACGGTACACAGTTTGACAGCTCTTATGACCGCAAGGAACCGACTACTTTCCGTGCAGATCAGGTTATCCCAGGTTGGACAGAAGCGCTGACTATGATGCCTGTAGGTTCTAAATGGGAGTTGTACATTCCAGCAGAACTGGGCTATGGTAGCAAACAAGCTGGCCAGATCAAACCATTCTCTACCTTGATTTTCGAAGTAGAGCTTATCAGTATCGAAAAAGAAGCTGACAAGAAATAAGCTTCCAGAAATTAGAATTAAATCAAGTAGGAGGAAAATGAAAAAATTTTCTTCCTACTTTTGTTTTTCGATCTTTCGTTCAAGTAAATAAAAGGAATTTCATCTGAACACTCCAAAAATTGGCATATATGTTCTTGTTGCAGTGAAGACAGATAAAACTCAACGTATGTTTATTTGTCCTTCTATTGCTATTACCAATAATTGTAATATGTTATTGCCAAACAATCTTTTATCTCAATGTACTTGATTGCACTCCATGTTTGGAATGGACTTCAATAGAATGTCTTTTTATATTCAATAGGAGTAGATCCTGTATATTTTTTGAATACCTTGGAGAAATAGGCAAAGTCGTCAAATCCTAGATAATAGGATATTTCCTTAATATTCATATTTGTACCCGTCAAAAGTTGTTTAGCTTCCTTTATTTTCAGTTCTTGTATATAATGAGCGGGTGAAACCCCGGTATATTCCTTAAAGAGTCTTCTGAACCATGAGTAGCTCATATTTATTTGTTCAGCCACATCTTCTGCCGAAATATCTTTCAGCAGATTCTCCCGAATAATGATTTTAGCCTTGTCTATTTGTTCTTCAACCATTGAATCAAAACATTTGTTCTGATTGTAATACATAGTCATTCCCAGAATAAGGTTTGCAATTCCCGCCAGCAACTGTTGGCAAGCGGATTTTTCTTCATTGGCAACTTTCAGAGCCATTTCGTACAAGTTGACTATATTATCTTGTACACCTATTCTGTATATAATCTGCTCTTTATTGAAAAAGTTGTTTTCGAATCTGTTGTCCATATTTTCGCCTTCAAATCCTATCCACAGCTCTTTCCATCCCGTCTTCTTATCGGGCATGTAGCTGTGCCATACATTCGGACGAAGTATTATCATGTCTCCCTCTTTTATCTCAATACTTTTTTCTGGTGAGCTAAAGAACAATCCTTTTCCATGAACTATGTATAACAGCTGATAGCTGTCAAGTCTTCTTCCTTGAGAGGGACTGAAGAAAAACTGTTTCGGGTGATTGGTGCTAGGAGGATATGTATTATAGTTTTTTTCTATATTTTCCGAGCCAACAGTATTGACAGTTATTCCCCAGTCTTTATCCCGTTGGCTACTTACCAGATATTTGTAGTTTTTTATAGTATCTTGTTTCATAACAATAGTTCGTTAAAAATCAGCCAAGCCTAAGGAACAGTTTAAAATTCATTGAGAGGTTCCGTCATATGACCATTTAAAACGTTGAATATCAGCAGACTAATTGATACAATTCCATAACATTATAAATATCAATCAATTAAAGTTATGAAACAATACTCAATCAATTTTACTGATAAACGGTGGCAAGTTATTGAAAAAATCGTTAATCCGCAAGAAAGAAAGCGAAAACATTCTCTCAGAAACGTCATACACGCAATTCCGCATACCCTGTACACTATATAATAACTTTTATGGTAGACTAAACTTTATATTGTCAAATCTTACTTAGATAGCATCATTTTTTGCTATAGTTCTGATAGAGTGTTTTGTATCTTTGCTAAAGATAATCATTTAATTAATACTTATGAATACGAACTCTTTTGTCAATAACATTTGTTTTGCCTTGATGATAGGCATTGTTTCTTTATGTTATAGCTGTAAAGATTCTAAAGAATCGCATCTTAGTCGTGTGGATGGACTAGATGATTCTGCCTGGGAGTCTTCTTCATGGATTTCAGTTGTAGACGCTCCTGTTGTATCAGATAAGGTGTATGACGGTACTCGTGCCGCTGACGGCGCCAGTTGGTTTTTGTCAACTGTAAAAAATGACAAGAAAGTCAGTCGTGCCTTATGGATGACAACAGGTTTAGGGGTTTATGACATATATGTGAATGGAAAACTTGTAGGCGATGAGATTTTAAAACCGGGGTTCACACACCATGATAAGACAAAACTGTCTTTTACTTATGATGTAACAGGACTTTTTAAGACCGCATCGGGCGCAGAGAATATACTTTCCGCTCAAGTAACCCCAGGATGGTGGGCTGATAAGATAGTGACACCAGCAGGACACGATGGTATGATTGGTAAGAAATGTGCTTTTCGAGGAGTCCTTGAATTGACCTATACAGACGGTTCTAAAAAACTTTACGGCACGGATACTAAAAATTGGAAAGCAGGTATAGCAGGTCCTGTCACTCATGCCGCAATCTATGACGGCGAAGAATATGACGCACGTATAGCCCCGGGGTTCGAGACTCCGGAGAAATTAAGTACACCTGAAGTAAATACAGAATTCAAAGGAAAGATATTCCCGTCGGATGGTGCTGAAATATATTTCAGACATGACCTTTCATTGTCGCCCGTCAAGGCTTATATATGGGAAGACATAACAGGTGAAGATGAGAATCATTTCGGTAAGATAGTATTAAAGCGTGAATATAAGCCCGGTGAAACGATGGTTGTCAATCCGGGAGAAAATCTGGTAATTGATTTCGGACAGAACTGTTCGGCCGTACCTTCATTTGTATTCAATGCAAAAGCAGGAACAGAATTAAACTGTGTTACCGCAGAACTTCTAAATGACGGTAATGGTTCCAAAGAACGTGGAATGGACGGTCCAGAAGGAAGTGTACATCGCTTGAATCTCAGAATACCTGATACAGGAATGAAGCTTAAATATACTTTTGCGGATTCGAAAGGAGATGTCAGCTATACACCGCGCTGTACATTTTTTGGCTATCGTTTCATTTCGATAAACGCATCAGACGAAGTAACTATAAAAGATATAAAGTCCTTACCTGTAACCTCTATCTCAAAAGAGATTGAAATAGGACATATAAAGACAGGAAACGAACTCATAAACAAACTGATTTCAAATACTCTTTGGGGACAGCGCTCCAATTATCTTTCTGTGCCGACGGATTGCCCCCAGCGTAACGAGCGTTTAGGTTGGACAGCAGATACTCAGGTATTTACAGAAACCGGAGCATTCTTTGCCAATACGTCTTCTTTCTTCCATAAATGGATGCGAGACCTCATTGACAGCCAATGCGAAACCGGAGGATTCCCCGGAGTCGCCCCATTGGGTCAGTATGGAAATGAAATGACTCGTCTTGGATGGTCGGATGCCGGAGTGATTGTGCCATGGAGTATATGGAAACAGTTCGCCGATACGGAAATAGTAGAACAGTCCTGGAGTGCCATGGAAAAATATATGAATCATATAAATGATACACGATATGACCATAACACACTGATAGGTGAGAATGGAAATTATCAGTGGGCGGACTGGTTAAGTTACGAACCTTTGGAAAGTTGTGGAGGAGGCGCTTTCGGCCCCAATGGTCCATTGCCTGAAGCTGTAGAATATTGGAACTATTTAAGTGCTTCATATTGGTTCCTTGATGCAAGTATGATGCGTGACATGGCTATAGGAACAGGAAAAGATGCTTCCAAATATGAGGCCATGATGACAGACGCAAAAAAATATATAAAAGAAAAGTTCTTTACAGCTGAAGGCAAGTTTAAAACAGACATATTGAATACAATGCAGACACCAGCATTATTCGCCCTCAAGAATGGAATTCTTGAAGGAAAGGCAAAAGACGATATGATTTCCCGATTAAGAGAAAATTTTGAGAAACATGAGAATTGTCTTCAAACAGGCTTTTTGGGAACTTCAATACTGATGCCTACATTGACGGAAAACGGAATGTCTGATATAGCTTGGGAACTGTTGTATCAAAGAAAAAATCCAAGTTGGCTTTATTCGATAGACAATGGAGCCACAACAATTTGGGAAAGATGGAACAGCTATATGCTTGATAAGGGTATGGGCCCGAGAGGAATGAATAGTTTCAATCATTACGCATACGGTGTGGTATGTGAATGGATTTGGGAAACTGCCGCCGGCATAGCGTCAGACCCCACAAATCCAGGATTTAAACATATAATAATGAAACCTGTGCCTGATAAAAGACTTGGTTATCTGGAAGCTGTCTATAATTCCGTTTCCGGCACTATAAAAAGTTCATGGAAATACGAAGGCGATAAATGGATATGGGAATTTTCAATTCCAGAAGGCTGTACCGCTTCTGTAACTATTCCGGGAGAAAGCGAGTCTGAGGAATACATTGCCGGAGATTATAAAATAGTTCGTTGAAATCTTCGTAATAGTTGTATATTATTTTGACTTAATTATGAGGTAAAGTTTCCCTAAAAGAAACTTTGCCTCATTTTAGTTTTTGCCAGAACAGAAACACATCAATCAAAAATTATAATTTTACTATCATTTATTCTATAAGTCAAAAAAAATGATAATATAATTTTGCAATATATGTAAATGGGTAAGCTAGCCACCTGATTCAAAAAATCAAAACGGACAGACGGAAAGAATTTTCGTAAGTCCCCCCAATGGTGTCTTGACGATAATAATCGGACGCTTTTATTTATTGATGCGGATAATCATTTAATAAAAATAAATTTTTTATGCGACAAAAAATGAAATCTATTCTGCCTTTATTTCTATCAGTATTCTATATATTAAATAGTTATGCTTCTCAGCTAGACAATCGTATCCGTGAGTATCTAGTTCCAACACGTATCGTTTGGCAACAGAATACAGACCTTATGAAGGGTACTGAAAATTTATTCCGTAAGGGTAATGGGCAACCTGACCTTGTAAACGCATATATGTGCGTAATGCGATCTGAAAATGGACGAAAGCCATCCATATTACTTGATTTCGGAAAAGAAATTCAAGGTGGTATCCAAGTCGTTACAGGAATGCCGTCTTCTCAAGAACCAAAGACTATACGTGTACGTTTTGGAGAGTCTGTGAGTGAGGCAATGTGTGAGATTAATGGGGAAAATGGTGCCTCCAATGATCATGCAATTCGGGATTTCGAGATGAAATTACCGTGGCTTGGTGTTGCGGAAGTAGGAAATTCAGGATTTAGATTTGTCAGAATTGATATGCTTGATGATAATGCAGAATTGCATATTAAAGAAATTAGAGCAATATCGGGTTACAGAGATATTTCCTATAAAGGTTCATTTATCTCTAATGATGAACGTTTGAATAAAATCTGGCAAACTGGAGCTTACACTGTACACTTGAACATGCAGGAGTTCCTATGGGATGGAATAAAAAGAGATAGACTTATTTGGGTGGGTGATATGCATCCTGAGATAATGACTATTAACAGTGTTTTTGGGTATAACGAAGTAGTTCCCAAAAGTTTGAACGCTATTAAAGATGTTACCGCCTTACCTAATTGGATGAATGGAATAAGTTCTTATTCAATATGGTGGTTGTTGATACAGAGAGACTGGTTTTATTATCAAGGAGATATTGATTATTTAAAGTCACAGAAAAATTATATTGTTGGACTAGTAAACCATTTGCTCAAGTATGTTGATGAAAAAGGTGTGGAAAAGCTTGATGGAATTAGATTTCTTGACTGGCCCTCTTCCGAAAAGCCACAAACAATTCATGCTGGTTTACAATCAATGATGGTGATGGCCATGGATGCAAGTAATGAATTATGTATGATATTGGATGAGCCTGAGCTGGCAAATAAAGCTAAAATGATAGCTAAGAAAATGAGAAAGGCCGCTCCTGCGGTACGTAAAGCATATTTGAATTCAATTAAGGACCCTTCAGAAACTGGGATGAAACAAGGAGCAGCTTTAATGGTACTAGCAGGATTGATGGATGCTAAAGAAGCCAACAGGAATATCATCTCAGTGAATGGCGCTCATGGTTTTTCAACATTTTATGGATATTATATGCTGAGAGCTATGGCTAAGGCTGGAGATTATAAGGGTGCTTTAGATATAATACGTAATTATTGGGGAGCAATGCTTGACCTAGGCGCGACAACCTTTTGGGAAGATTTTGACTTAAACTGGTTGCCAAACGCATCAAGAATCGATGAAATTGTTCCAACCGGGAAAAAGGATATTCATGGTAACTTTGGAGCTTATTGCTATAAGAAGTTCCGTCATAGTTTCTGCCATGGATGGGCTTCTGGACCTACATCTTGGCTGAGTGAATATGTTTTGGGAGTTCAAGTCGTAGAGCCAGGTTGTAAAGTAGTTCGTATAGTTCCTCACTTAGTTGATTTAAAATGGGTTAAAGGAACATTTCCTACTCCTTATGGAGTTATTTCAATAAGTCATACGGTAGGGAAAGATGGTAAAGTAATTACAGAAGTTACCGCTCCATCAGATGTAACTATTCTCTATGAATAATATATGATCATCCGTATATTTTCCATTAAAATTTTGACACCCAAACTGTGAATATATCCCGTGGACGGAGCCATGCAGATAATCATATATTTTTAGTTTTTGCCAAAACAGAAACACGTCAATCAAAAATTACAATTTTACAATCATTTATTCTATAAGTTAAAAAAAATGATAGTATAATTTTGCAATATATGAATGGGTAAGTTAACCACCTGATTCAGAAATCAAAACGGGCAGACGAAAAGAATTTTCTCATCCGTAAATACAGGATGAAAATTGTTACTGAAACTCTGGCCAATAGGAGTCCGAGGAAAACCTGACATCACAGACATATATATACAAACCTATTCGTTTTAACATATTCTCCTTGGGAATCATAATTAGAAGATAACTGGATTTATTCTTCTGATAGATTGGTTCTCAGGGGGATAAAAAACAAACAAGAAAAAAAATATATTCTGTTTTTATGAATTATTGAGGCGTTTGATATTAACTGTTTTAAGTTTAACCATAAAAGATAAAAATGATGAACACAAAAAGAACGTTACAAGCAATGCTGATTGTTGCTTCATTCTTATCTTCCAACACTTATGTATATGCAAATACATTAGAAAGTGAAGATGGGTTAAGTCATTCCATTTCTCAGAACAGGAGGGTGACAGGAGTTGTTAAAGATGTGTCTGGCATGCCTATCATAGGTGCCAATGTGTTGGAAAAAGGGACATCTAATGGAGTTATAACCGATATCGATGGTAACTTTGTATTGGAGACAGATAGCAATAATCCTGTATTGGAAATCTCGTATATAGGATATGTGACACAGGAAATAGTTGTTGGAAATAAAACATCTTTCAATATTACGTTGTTGGAAGATGCAAAGAAAATAGATGAAGTCGTAATTGTGGCTTATGGTACTCAGAATAAAAGAAGTGTTACAGGCTCAATGGAAACCGTCAAGATGGATAAACTAGCGGATTTGCCTGTTGGACAGTTCTCGCAAAAAATGCAAGGGCAAGTTTCCGGCGTACAGGTAAGCCAAGCCTCAGGTAAGCCCGGTTCGGGAATTAATGTCAGGATTCGTGGCGCAGCCTCCATTTCTGCGAATTCAACTCCTCTTTATGTAGTAGACGGTTTCCCTATTGTTGGTGATATAAACAACATTAATCCGAATGAAATAGAAAGCATGACAGTATTGAAAGACGCTGCCGCTACGTCTTTGTATGGTTCACGTGCCGCATTTGGTGTTGTTCTTATTACAACTAAGCGTGCTAAGGCCGGTGAAACAAAAATTAATGCCAATATATATATGGGAGTTCAGCAGGTACCTCAAAAAGGCCGTCCCGAGTTGATGAACGGAACAGAATGGGCTCAATTCAGAAAAGAACATTATGAGGATTTGGGTGTTGAAGTACCAGACGCATTTAAGAATCCAGCTCAATATGGCGAAGGCTATGATTGGTATGACGCAATGTTGAGAAATGCCATGATTGGTGATTATAGTCTGTCTGTAAACGCCAGTAAGGGTAATTTCTCCAGTGCCATAACCTTAGGCTACTTCAGACAAGAAGGAGTTGTGATTAATTCTTTATACAATCGTTTTTCGGTTCGTGCAAACAATGAATATAAATTCAATGACAAATTCAAGATTTCATTAAATGTAGCACCAAGTTTCAGTTACGATGACGCACCTCCTGCTGATGGATTCTTTGGTGGTGGTGGTGGACTATTGGATAATGCCAGATTAACACCTCCTATACTTTCGTGGAAAGACAAAGATGGAAATATGCCGGTAGAGGTTTCTACTCCAGGCATTACATCGTTCCCTACGCCTAACTGGGTAAGATCTGCACATGACATAACAAATAAATCAACCTGGAATAGATTACTAACTAATGGCGCAATGGAGTATGAACCTATTGTAGGCTTAAAATTAAAAACAAGTATAGCTGTTGATTTAGGAAACAGTAATACACATTATTTCCAGCCATCTACAGCAGGAAGAGCATTTAATGTTGCACCAAGTCCGATTAATGCATTCTTGTCAGATAGAAGTTTCCGTTATTGGTCTTGGCTATCTGAAAACACCGTATCTTATTCCAAGAAAATAAAAGATCATTCATTTGATGTATTAGCCGGTTTTACAGCACAACAGTACAGAAGTGACTATTCCGAAATTAGTGGATCAAATTTTACTGATGACCGTATACAAACAATTAATCAGGCATTAGTGAAGAATAATCCCACTATGGATATACAGGAATGGAGCATGCTATCATGGCTGGCACGATTGAATTATGACTATAAGGGTAAATATTTAGTCAGTGCAAGTATTCGTAGAGACGGTTCTTCACGTTTCGGAAAGAACAACAGATGGGGTAATTTCCCGTCAGCATCATTGGGCTGGATAGTTAGTGAAGAAAATTTTATGCAAAAAGTTACTCCAATATCATTCCTTAAGTTAAGAGCAAGCTATGGTGTTACAGGTAATAATAACATAGGTAATTACACACATTATAATACTATAGGTAGTTCCAATACTGTTTTTGGCGAGACTTCATATAGTGGTTCTGCAATAGTAAATTTAGGAAATGATAATTTGGGCTGGGAGAAAACTAAAGAACTGGATTTGGGAGTAGATTTTGGATTCTTCAATAATAGAATTAATTTTACTTATGATTTTTACAATAAGTATACAACTTCATTGCTTTATGATATGCCTATTCCCCAAGAATCAGGTTTTTCAAAATTCACTGGAAATGTTGGTAAATTAAGATTCTGGGGACATGAATTTACTCTTAATACAAAAAATCTGGTAGGCGAATTCAAATGGGATACAAACTTTAATATTACATTTAGTGATAATAGAGTTTTAGCTTTATCAGGGAATAGTGATCAGATAGTTGCATATTCGGAACGTGTATCAACTATAACAAAGGTTGGAGGAAGAATTGCGCAATTTTATGGTCCTATACAACTTGGTGTGTATATGAATCAAGAAGATTTTGATAATTCACCTAAAATGGTTGGCTCAGAAGTTGGAACCATAAAATTCAAAGATATAAATAATGATGGAAAAATTACGTTGACAGATGTAGATGGTGATAAGACGGAAATAGGTAATCCATTCCCAAAATTTGTATTTGGATTTACTAACAATTTCTACTATAAGAATTTTGATTTGTCTATCGTGACATCAGGTACTTATGGAAATAAAGTTTGGGCTAACGAGGAAGGTATTACAAATTTGGATGGTGTATTTAATGTTCTTAAAGATATTAAGGACAGATGGAGATCTCCTGAAAATCCGGGTTCTGGTAAATATGGAAAATCAACAGGATATACAGAACCTGATAGAGGTAATCATTCTCGTAGCGTCTATAATGGAAGTCATTTGACGATAAACAATGTGACATTAGGTTATAATTTTAAATTTAAGAAATGGAAAGGATTGAGTGGCATAAGAGTATATGGAAGTATACAAAATTTATATACTTTCACAAAATATCCTTATGGAAATCCTGAAGCTGGAGTAGATAAAGATGGGAATATGCCGAGTGCTTTAATTCAAGGTATTGACTTTTCTACATATCCAGTTCCTAGAACATTTACTTTAGGAGTAAATGTAAGTTTATAATTAACTAAAAAAAATAATACATGAAAGCTTTAAAATATACTACAATTATAGGGCTGATTTTATTATCAAGTTCTTGTGATAATTTTCTTGATGTTTATTCTGAGACATCTTTAAGTTCTGAAACTTATTATAAGACCCAAAGT
>ULTX01030255.1_pt1 | contig 27844 bp, 28 predicted proteins | sample 1958041 | NCBI WGS metagenome assembly ULTX01 (sample SAMEA4835747, study PRJEB28245) | human gut metagenome | biome: gut microbiome; material: fecal sample | place: Denmark | collected 2008
GCCTTTTTTATTACATTATTTGAGTACTTGCGAAACTTGAACTACGTAACTTTCCCAACCATTCTGCATCGCCAATTCCCCGATTTCCTGCATAATGCGTCCCGTAGAAGTCGAAACCCGTACTACCGGATTTATCTGCAACAGCCTTTTCATTTCTTAATTAAAGATTCGAACAGTTTCGTCCACTGTTTCATCACCGTTTCTTCCGAATACGTGTCAACCACCTTCTTCGCCTCTTCCGACATCCGCTTCCGAAGATTTTCATCCTCCATCAGCCTCATCATTGCATCCGCCAATCCTTGAATATCCCCATTATGAACCAAAATACCGTTCACATTGTTATTTATAATGTCTTTCGGACCGCATTTGCAATCAAAAGCGATAGCTGGTACACCACATGCCATCGCTTCCACTAACACCATTCCAAAACCCTCATAATTTGATGTCATTACAATCAGAGAACTTTGAGCGTATTCCTTTCCTATCAGATTCGTTGGCTTATTTATATGTAAAGTATCCGATAATCCTAAATTAACAATCATCTGCTGCAACATATCGTGCCATTCTCCCTGACCGAATATATCCAATTGCCACTCTTTAAACCGTTCATGTTGTTGAATAATTCCCCATGCACGTATTAAACGGTCAAAACCTTTCTGATAATCCAACCTACCCACAGCTATCACCCGATGCTTCAATACATCCGAAAATTCATTTCCCATAAATTTAGCTGCATTTGGTATTACCTCAATGTTCGGCAAGTTCCCCCAATATCCTTGGTCTTCTTTTGTCAACACAACAAATTTATCAAACCGACTTACAATCCGCTTATCCTGCTTCGTCCGCCAACGGTCTATCCATCCCAATAACCCGCTGCGTCCGTATTGCAAACGGAAGAATTTGCAATAATGCAGTTCCAGCACTTTTTTACTTCCGTCCTTTATTTTAGGTATGAATGAAGACTCCGACGGATACAGCGATACCACAATATCTGCCTTCTCCCTCATCAATAACTCCGTAAGCCGTTTTCTATGCGTACGTCTTTTTAATAAATATCCGAAAATCTTTCCTATAGGATGCTTGACGTTATCGTCCGAATAGTTAATGCCCAAGTCTGTCATCCGCACTCCTTCCGGCAACGGATAAAAAGCCGGACGGTTCTTTTGGTCAGTCGTTACAATGGATACGTCCCAGTGAAGCTTCTCCACCAGATACGTCACCTTATTGGCCAATACCCGTTCCATTCCGCCGGGATTACAGACAGAATGTGTGCAGTAAATGATTTTCATTTCAGATTTTATTCAATAGGTATGCTTCGCCAAGCATTTCAATTGTTTTTTTGCCAGTAGCAGATGATGCCTCTTACTCTATCAGGCAGAGGCTATCATCCAATCTTCAATCGTTCCTTTCCGGGTATTAAAACTAATACCCACTTTCACAATGGGCAAGCCACACAAGGCAAACCGTTCCGAATAATTCTTCAGATTGATTTGCTCCATGGCCTCATTGGCACTCTTGTCAAGTTTCAGTTCCATAAGATACAAGGCATTCCGAGTTTTCAATACCACATCCACACGCCCATGAGGCGTACGTACCTCCACATCTACTTCATAACTCAACATACTGAATATGATATACAGCATTTGCTGATAATGACCTTCGTAATCCGTATGGTCACAATAAGGAACTGTTCCCAAAAAAGTCTGAAGCAGACGCAACGCATCATCCATCCGCCCTTCGCTGATAGCGACCGACATTTTTACGACAGTAATATTACAATTTCTTGTCTGCCTGTTCACATAGTTTGGCAAAAGACTTCTCATCAGTCCCATGCGCACTTCCTTGTTCGGAATATCCAGCACATACAAATCCGTCTGCGGATTCCCGTTCTTGATAGTAATGTATCCGCTTTGGTAAAGCAAAGGAATAACACTCTCCAAAGATTCCGTAGGAGCATCAAAATCAGCAGCCATTGCCTCTACAGGACCTATTTCAGAAGGCAATACGTCAAACATACGCAACATCTCTACCAGATAAGCCGGTGTCCCGCTGCCAAACCAATACGAATTCAATTTCCCATTGCTGAAAGCATTCAGCAAACTATACGGATTGTAAATATCCGGCGAAGGCCATGTGAAATGATACCCGTCATAATGCGCTTTCAATGCTTCAAGCGCCTCATCCGTACACATCTGCAACTTTCCGGCAAATTCGTTCAGCTCGTTACCCATTTGCGCTTTTATTTCCTGTTCCGTAATGCCGCAAATATCAGCGTAAGCCTCCTCCATGCTGATATTCCGGATGTTGTTCAACTCACTAAAGATGCTTAACTGCGAAAATTTTGTGATTCCAGTCAGAAATACATAGCGCAGATAGGGGTCACATGCTTTCAAGGGACTGTAAAAATTACGCATTACGTTCCGGAGTGCCGGCAAATTCTCATCTTCGTGCACCACATCCAGCAACGGAGCGTCATATTCGTCAATCAACACGACCACTTGCTTTCCCGTCTGCCTGCATGTATCCATAATCAGATTGGCAAGCCTTACGTTCACATCCTCTGCCCCGCTGGTGCTTATTCCCAACCGTTGTTCATTGTTCCGCAAAAGATTATGCAAATAACGGTTCAAGGCATCCTTATCCATGTGCTTGCCCAAGCTCATGTCAAAATGCAACACCGGATAAGAAATCCATTCCTTTTCCATACGTTCAATGGCAAGACCGGTAAAGAGTTCCCGTCTGCCTTCAAAATAGGCAGAAAGCGTACTGGTCAACAATGACTTGCCAAACCGACGCGGACGGCTCAGGAACATATATTTCCCGTCACTATGCGTCATACGATACACATATTCCGTCTTGTCAATATACAGATAGCCTCCTTTCCTGATTTCAGAGAATGTCTGTATTCCTATAGGATATCTTTTACGCGTTGCATCCATGGTCCTTTCCTTATGCTGTCTATCGCAAAGATAAAGAAATCCTTTATCCCTGCAAAACAAATCAAGACTTTATTCCGTCCATTACAATGCAATCCAACCTTCACAACGAACCGGTTTGCTGGTATATTCCTGACAACTTTCCGGATTAAACCAAATGTCCGGCAGTACAACTGTTTTATCCGGATTCCGGTTCAGGAAAGCTCCCCACCAGCTATATGTGCTATTTGAAAGAATGTTATGCCGGCAAAGACTCATCAGCTGCATATCATAGTGACTGCCATATCCTGCTATCGGGTTGCCTTCTACCAGCGTATAGTCAAAATCGTTGAAGTTCTCTTTCACCCATTCCTTATTGTCGGCAAAAACATAAAACCGGGGATTCTTTACTTTTTCATTTATCAGTTTTACAGCTTTCTGATAATAATCGACCGGGCATGTTCCTTGATAATAAATCCGACTCCTATAATCCTCACCTTTCCGCACATGAATAGCTACAGATTGGGTTGCCTGAACTTCTTTCATCAAAGCAAGATTCCGATTATCTGTAAACGGACGAAACGTAAAAGCATTTAATACGTCATCACGTGCCGCTTCTGCCATATCTGCATTCTGAAACACCCCCATTATATAAACAGAACGTTCTGTTCTATCAGGAAGAGGAACCTCAAAAGCCGAAAGCGTTTTCACATTGCAACTGAAAGGAAAATAACGCCGGCGCACCTTATCCAACACATTGCTTCCCCCACCCGTTTTAAACACTTCCCATGCAGATGCCTGCCGAATAAGTGCATTGGGGAAAACAGCCTTCCACGAAACACGTTCATGCTCCAGATTTGCCGTCTGATAGAAATCGACAAACGCATCATAGCCCAACTTCTTCAGATACAAATAATAACTATATTGAAACATGCGGTTTGCCAATCCGCAAGCCATATTAACAATTACTGCCATATTCAAATTCTTTCTGAACATCACCAGTGGCATACATTGCCTCATCTTCTCTTACCCCTTCCACAGCCAGGCATAAAAAAGGAGCAAAAGCCAAGAATATATCTGTTGAGACTTTAATCCAAATAGCTAAATTAAGCAAGAAAATAGCCAAAAACATATATTGATAACGGACGGAGGATTTCATACATACCCGACAGACTTTAAACAAGAATACAATAAACGCTCCCAAACCTATTAACCCGAAATAAAACAAGAAACGGGAATAACCGGCATCCGTCCCCTTATAAAACCCATACCACAATTCACCTTGATAATAAGGATCACTCGCCATACTTCCCATATAGCCATCTCCTATTATCCAAGTCCTGACATTATCCGGAAAAATAAGTCCGGCTTTTAACATCTCATTAGATTGCACGTGCCAAGTCCCCTGTTCTACAAGACTAAAGAATCCTTCAAAACCAAAACGGAAATATTTCTGCCAAAAATCACTTACATTATAAAGAGAAACTGAAATTATCATCATTACGAAGATTCCTCCTACTATCCAATGCAACATTGCCTCTCTCTCTTTTCCCGTAACGGCTTTATTCATTATCAAAATATATACCCAATAAGCGATTGCCAACAACATACCGACTGTAGTTGTACGCCCAATCATATTCCCTATGACTGCAATAATACCAAAAGCTATCAACAAGGGAATCACATATTGATAAGCATTTTTTTTATAGAACATATTGGGCAACAAAAAAGCGATCATCACCAACAATACGGCAAACCGTCCTCCAGCAACATCAGCTGCACAACCTAATCCATACAATCGCCCTTCCATTTTACCCATAAAGCCTTCACCGGCAAGAAAACTGTCTACAAAATCCTTTAATGGAGCATACATATCCATTGATATAGCCAACAGACATTGCAATGCCCCTACCGCTATCATATAAAAACATATCAGTTCTACAGACACTTTTCCATGAATCGTTCGAATAAAGTTGACTACGAAATAAGCAGCCCCTACCCATACCCACATCGTCACTAAATAGGATAGGTAAGCACCATCTATTGAATTATTCAAGGTCATGGACAAATAGCTGGCAAAAGATATCCCCAACGCATATAAAGATATCATGAAAAAATCTTTGCTAATCATCCGATCTCCACTATTCCCCATACGCACCAGTAACCAGACCAATCCCATCAACGCCACTATCATCTTCGTATTCGTTTCTGGGAAAAAAGTAAAATAGAACGGGAAATAAAAGAAACTGGTAAAAATAAGTCCTAACGGAATTCCCAATGCTTTCATCTGCCTTATCGATAAATGATACCATATATTAATTTGCCGACTATCCAGCCGTGCAACCTCACCAAAAACCATAATCGCTTAGCAGCACACCATTGCACCCATCTGCGACGTCTCGAAATGTAGTGATTCCGTAAAATATATGCATTGGCTTCCGGATACGTTCTTTCCCATAACCGGTACATTTCTTTCCGGTCACTCATCAGAAAAGGGAATTTGGCTTCCAACTTCATACATGCAATTTCCAAATCCAACCCATTGCCCAACCTGCTATGCAAAAACAATTCGACTGTCCGGATATTATGCTTGACAGATTCCAGATGATTCAACGAAAAGTTCTGGGAGTAAGCTTCCGTATTCAGTTTTACATAATGGTAAAACGCTTGAGGTATGTATGCCACTCTTCCGGCAACTGCAAAGAGCAACATCATTGTCATATCTTCTCCCATCGCATATCCAGCCGGAAAAGCAATCTGATTATCCACATACAATCTACGACGTACCAATTTGTTCCAGACATTAAACTTCATCAGCCCTGCCAACATCGCCTTCAATGCTTCCATCGGTGTCGCATAATCCGGTTGCTTCATATAACGCTCGTTATGCTCAAACGAAAGATACCAGTCGCACCATACAATGTCTGCATCTTTTTTCTTCGCTTCATCATAAAGCGTTTCCAGCATATCCGGTTCTACAAAATCATCACTGTCGCAATGAAATACATATTCCCCCGAAGCAACAGCAAGTCCAGTATTACGCGCAGCAGGCAGTCCTTTGTTTTCTTTATGAGTAAGCATACGGATTTGCGCTTTACGTTGTGGATACTGTTGTATGCACTTTTCCAATACTGCCATACTATTGTCAGGCGAAGCATCGTCTACAAAAATAAACTCCACATCGTCCAACGTCTGCGAGAACAACGATGCCGCACATTTCTCAATAAATTTTTCTACCCGATAAACAGGTATAATCACCGAAACTTTCATGCTCAATACATTCTATAAGGATGTAGGCAAATACATTGCATCCTGTTTCCTATTTTTCTGCTTCATGGAAAGCAGGATTATATACAGTCTGCTCAATGCTTTCAATAAGATGTTGTTCACGCCTTGATGACATCTCCAGTACGTGATGTATTCAAACCCTTTAAATGAACTGACCTCTTTACTGCCTATCAGATGATAAAGATACCGACTTCTGCTTTTCAGTTCCTCATCAAAATCTATCAGCAAACGTTTGGTTCTGTCGTTATAATGAGTCAGTGCAAACACATATATTTCTTTGGTAAAAGGGATAATTCTTGCCTCCAGATATTCATTCACCGGAGAGTTCAACAAAACAGGTTTGTATTGTTCATACACTGATGCCATATCCAACGCACATTGCAACGTATGGGTAATGCTTCTCAATTTAACTTCTGGGTTCATGGTTTGCCCTGCCCTTCCCACAAGATATTTATACACATATCTATCAAAATAAGCCACGGTTTTCACCGTAATCATCGGGATAAATATCCACTGCTGGTCGGTGTATGATATGCCTTCCGTCTGCTTGTAGTTTAAGTCAATAAGGTTCTTGCGTTTGTAAGTCACGGCATGCATCTGCATATTTCGGAATACAAAAGTATTGCATACATCATCCATCCCAAACGCCTTTCCTTCGCCAAGGTTGTATCGTATTATTTTTCGTATGGTTCTTTGCGTATCAACCACGGCAAAGTCGGACAAAACAAGGTCGGCATCTGTTTCTTTCAGAAAATCAATAAATTTCTCGAAGTTAGCAGTATCAAAACTGTCATCGGCATCCAGTATCTTGATATATTTGCCTTTCGCCTCAGCAAGTCCACGGTTTACGCACGAACCGTAATTACCGTTCTCCTTATCAATCACCCTGAATATTTCAGACCGTTTCCTTTCATATTCATGCCCGATAACCGATGACGCATCCTTACTGCCGTCATTGATGATAAGCACTTCCAAAGCTTCACCTTCCTGCACGACACATAGCGAATCGAGGCAATAATGCAAGTACTTCTCCATGTTGTAAGTGGGTACGACTACCGTCAATATTTTATCCATATCACCTCGTTTTAACCGATTATGAAACCGCCTTTCCTTTTCAAATCATATCTGATAAACAATAACTCTTGCACCGACTGGGGCAACTTCTTTTTTATTCGGGCACGCCATGTTGTCTTAACCGGCACAGCACGATACGGAGAAGGCTTTTGCATCAATTCCTCTTCATTGTCCTTTACATCATTCATGGCTGCCTGCACATCCGCATAATACCTGCGCAGAGCGTCCGAACCGGTAAAGTCTTGCTCACATATCTCACCATATTGCTCAAGGATATGCCATTTGTCCAACTGCTCGCGCTGGGTAAAGAAAGCAAAATGTGCCACAACCGCATCTCCATTCCATCCATTCGACATCCCTTGCCGTGTAGGATAGATACATGACAAAAACTCTTCATCATCACCGGGAACTTCACCTGCAAATTTCTTCATTTCCTCGCCAAACCATAGAATGGCATTAATGGAGAAACGGGTCATCCCCATTTCCTTTTTACCCAAATAAAGTTTCTCCCACTGACGAGTTTTCAGATATTTTTCAATGAACCACGTATGCAATTCTTTGGCAAAATATCCGCTTTTCCAAAACACCGGATGAGAACATATTGCCTCATAATACTTGTCAAGTTTCAGCTTTCCTTCTACCTGCAGCAGATAGGTAGACAAAGAATTGTTGATGACCAAGGGAGAAACAAGAAAAAACTGCGGATTATCTACCCGAAACCTGACCATTTTCTCTATCAACCCTGGCTCCATCCATACCACATCATCGTCCAGCTTGAAATAAATGGTATCCGGCTCTACACAAGCCTTATAAAAGGCATTGATGCTTTTATTACCGTTCACCACACCGTCAGGTTGCCATACCAGATTGACAACAGGATATTTGGCTGCTACCTGTTTAAAAAACTCAATATCGGCACCGTTGTGCGTATTTATCCAAATATCATATCGGTCTACTATACCACAAGACACGATATAAGGAATCAGATACTGCATATAACGGCGGCGACCTGCTGCTGTATTTACAACGACTTTATAATTTCTATACATATAGTTAAAATTTTCCCGATAAAACGGATACAATAAAGCGAAGGTTTGTTTTCTTGTGGCAGGACATAAATGTTCTAAAAGCACAAACAAGCCTCAACTTGGTCCATATCGAATCTTTATAACCTACAACCAATTTAAGTGTTTGGTATTTTTCTTTGCTTAACAAACTTTTATAGCCGTCAAACAAAGCTACAGCCAAGCTATAAGACAAACCCGTATTCGCGCTTGATATAATATCTTTCACCTTCCGCCACAGGGACTTTGACCTGTTTCTACTTCCAACGACATTGTTCGTATGTTGCCTACAAAATAACAAAGGAGTTGTTTCGCAAACAAAATCACCTTCTAAAGCCTGACAAACACAATAAATCCACCAATCATGCAAGATTACAGGCGGAAAATCAACACGCACCGCTTCAAGCAATAATTTTTTGTTAAAGACTTGTGTATGTCCTCCGGAAGCATTGCACACCAATGCTTCACCAAAAGAAAACTTATATCTCCGCTTCTTTACAGGAATCTCATTCAATTGACTGTCTACCATAATGGAATCTGCACTGAATAACTGAGGCTTAGTTTCATTCAGGATTGGCAAAGCGTTGATTGAATGAGACAATTTATTAGAAAACCAGACATCATCTTGATCACTAAAAGCGTAATAATCAGGCACAAATTCTTTAAATGTAGATGCCATACGCATCAGTTCCACAAAACTCTTTGTACATCCGACATTTTTTCCTTCTACCAATTTCAAACGCAAAGGGTTACACGTAACCATTTGTCTTAACAAATCCAATGTATTGTCAGTAGATCCGTCATCACGGACAAGAACAAAAACGTTCACATCTTTCTGGTTCAAAATACTGTCTATTTGTTCTTGCAAATATTTCTCTCCATTATAAGATGAGAGCAAGACCAATATCTTCGGTTCTTTATATAGCATAGTTGCGCTTTTAATGAATTTCATGCGAAGTATAAAGTAGCGTTTTTTTGCATAGTCATCAGTTTAAGATTGAAATACATCAAAAACATTTATGCATCGTTCTTTCTAAACTTTTTAGCAAAAGTTCTTAACATGTCATACAGCCAATACAATTTATTCTTTAACATGGACTTCAGAATAAAGTCTTTCTTTGACATCTTGCCATTTAAACTTATAACAGAAAAGTCTAATAACGAGATTATATGAAGACGCTTTTTATAAGAAGCACTGTTATGATATAGCGAATTTAATATACGCCAAATGTAAATTTCAATCAATACATTCAATTTTGATAGAGCCGTCTTATCTGTTATCGATTTTTGCTTTATCAACAAACCGACAATTTTATATATATGACTGTAATTTATATATTCATCATCAACAGCATTCATCCGTTTTGACAAAGACCCTTCAATCTCACCTCTATAACAGTAATCCGCCTTATTCAAGATAAAAACATTGCGAGCATACAATATAAAGTTATATAAAAATACAGCATCTTCTCCGAAACACATGTTTTCACAGAAACGGATATTATTGTTTTTCACAATACTTGTCCGATACAATTTACCCCATGGAGAAGTATGTTCTTGTAAATCATATATTGAAAATAGTTTGTCAGTATCATTTTCCGAAACAAGTCCTTCTTGATAGTGATCTAATCTATATATTTTATTTTTAAGTATTACTTCAGGAAAAGAAATGACCAAATCAATCGTTTCATTGGTTTGTAACAATAGATTTTCTAAATAAGGAGGACGTATATAATCATCACTATCAACAAAAACTATCCATTCACCAACGGCTCTGTCAACACCCTCATTCCTGGCCGAACCTACACCGCCGTTCTTTTTATGAAACACTCTAATACGTGAATCTTTAGAAGCATATTTTTCACATATATCTCCTGATTTATCACTGCTTCCATCATTGATTAACAACAATTCAAAATCAGCAAATGTCTGACATAGAATACTATGAATACATTGATCAAGATATTTTTCTGTATTATAAACAGGAACAATCACGGATATTACAGGTTGTTTCATTTTGAATTCTATTGTTTGTTCTAACTTTATTTCTTTAAATCATGTACTTCGATTAAATCAGGAAAGAAATGGCAAATCATATCTACACTCACGGTATCATCTCCCTAAAATTCTTCTCAATTTATTAACACCTGTAACAAGCAGTTGCATCCGGTGTACAATTAACCACATCATTATCTTTATCTTCTTGTTACAAAAAATCTCGGGGCAAGACAATATATAAGCATGCGAATCAGGATAAATAGTCAGAAAATCTTGATATTCGTCCGGATGCAAAACCATATCTTGTTTTACTTTCAGAATCCGCCAAGATAATTCCTTATTATATAAATCTATTTCTCCTCTTTCTGAAAAGAACTTTATTGTATCAAGAACTGCATGAAGTTCATCTGTAAAAGTGCGTTTCATAGGTTTCATCAACAAAGAAGATTGATTCAACCTGTTATAATAATATAATGGCTCACATACCTTTATTATTTTATTAGAAAAATACATCAGACGTACAGATAGCCAAAAATCTTCACAATAAACAATGTCATCGGGATATTTAAGTTTATGCTGTAAATAAATCTCTCTTTTCACCAGCATATTCCACATTACTGTAAGACCTTCCGCAAGGTATCTTTTCAATAATTCAACTTTTTCTTTTACATAAGATACACTTTCTATACGCTTTATGTCATTCTGACATACCATATAAAAGTCACAATAGCACATATCCGCATGATATCTTGAAGCACAAGTGTACAACTTGTTATACATATCACACTCAACCCAATCATCGCTATCGCAATAAATGATATATTCACCAGAAGCCAGGCTCAAACCTATATTTCGCGCCACAGACGGACCACTATTCTTTTCTAATGACCGAAAATGTATTTGCTCCTTACGCTGTGGATAATCTTCAATCACTCTTTTCAAGAGCGTTATACTCCTGTCTGTTGAACAATCATCTACAAAAATGAATTCCATGTCTTGTAATGTTTGTTCAAAAAGAGAACGGGCACAACGTTCTATATATGCTTCAACATTATAAACAGGTATGATTACACTAACTTCTGGCATATCACACAAATCTTATTTCAACAGACTGACATTCCTTTCAATAACGGTTTTCCCCGTTTTATGCGCCAAAACAAACAAAATCATTTGATATAAAGTATAGGTACGGGCTTTCTTAACTACCTTGTCATATACTTCTTTATATGACATTTTGCTAAAATCCTCTATCGGTACGAAACATTCAGGATGTTCGTCTTTCATTTTTTTTACTTTATTCCATGATTGCACACGATTGGCATTAAGATGAAACCATGCCGGCTGCGCATACATAACCTTATACGGGTTATTAAAATTATCAGTGACAAAATACGGAAATGTGTTCGAATAACGCTTTGTATAATAGGTGTTATCCGACCGCCTGAATATTACATGGTCACCTTCTCCATTATACGGCGGATTGGTAAACAACGCATACCATTTATCGTCCTTAAAGACATTCATTCCAGAGAAAGAGACGCAAGCCGTACCACACTTTAATCTCCACATGGCATACTTTTGGTAAGACTTAAACATCAGCTTTACAAACCAGTCAGGCAACATCCATAAACAAGGTTTGCCCAATTGGGCGGACAACCGCCGGTAAAGGGTAAAATACATCATGAAGAACCAGCCCAATACCAAACTTAAATTCCATTTTATCCGCAAATCACCGCTACACACATCACGCCATTTTTTAATCTCATCTTCAAAGTATATTTGGTCGGCATCAATTTTCATAACATATTTATAGTTGCTTTGTGAAAGTGCAAAATTGCACATGTTGCAGTAAAGACGTGGAGAATCATCAGGTAATGCCATCACACATTCAAATTCTTCACGATTCAAATCAAACGATAAAACATTATGATTATATTCCAAAACTCTTAGTTTAGTAGGATACTGGGCTTTTTTCTTCTCAAGAACTTCACGCGTATTGTCGCTACAGTCAAAATACACAACTATCAGTTCGTCAAGTGCATTTATGCAAGAATCAATACATGGTTCAAGCAGTTGCCCTTCGTTCCTTGTACGAATGAGTCCAGTCAAACCATCCTTTAAATTAGAATAATATGTTTTCATTGTATATGTTTATATTGTTTTTTTGCGTATTCATCGCAAATTTTGTTAGATTTATTTGTACAGCTATCATCTTTCAATAGGATGAAAACACCGTTATCATTAAAATAAATTCGAAATCTTCTCTTATTTTGTTCTTCTATATTTAAATAGAAAAATATAGGCAATAAATGGAAAATATTTCAATATAAATGTAACTAAAATTTCCTTAAATCGAGATTTATCATAGTAAACGCCTTTATATTTCCTGAACAATTTTAATTCTTTAACAAAATCAGAATATGTTATAGCCTTTTCTACCAAATAAACAAAGAACAACCGTCTGAAATATATTTTTAGATCAAGTTCAAATATAGCAAAGTCATATTGGAACTTGCTTTTTAGTTGGGTTAAACTTTTTATCGTATAAAATAGATGAGTATGTACATCAATAGTACTCATTGAATAGCGCTGTAATCCACAGAACCAATTTTCACGATAATGGTATGAACATTTAGAAATAAGCTGTATGCTATTCACAGCATATAAATAACGTAATATAAAATCTGTATCTTCTCCTATACGTAAGAATGTATTAAACCGCAATGATTGCATTTGAATTATTTTATTCTTAAATAATTTAGACCAAGGGGTACGAAAATAGGTATAGCACAATTGCTTATCTAGAAAAGGCAAATCATCTCCAATTTTAAGAGATTTAAAGGGTGGCGCAAACTGAATGCCTTCATTTAGAAGAAATACTCCAGAAACAACTAAATCAACGTCTTTTTTAAGTGAGAGCAATTCAGAAAAATAACTATTTGCTACCCAATCGTCACTATCCACAAATACAATCCATTCCCCTCTAGCTTCATCCAGTCCCATATTTCGGGCCGAACTTACTCCGCCATTTTCCTTATGAAATACCTTTACCCGTTTGTCTTGTAATGCATATGTGTCACAGATTGCTCCGGATTGATCTGTACTTCCATCGTCTATAAGTAACAGTTCGAAGTCCGTAAATATTTGATTCAAGATGCTTTGAACACACTCATCCAAATACTTTTCCGTGTTATACACGGGAACAATCACTGAAATTGTTGGTTGTTTCATTTTGAATTTAATTGTTTATCTCACGGAGAAAAGACAAAGAAGATTCACGGTTTTCATTCAAAATCCTATTTACATTATCCCATTTAATTTCTTGCATTTGTTGGATACTAGAACAGTCGGAAATACTTATCAATCTGTTATCTAATCCAAACATAGACAGCAATGATTTTAAACGTGCTATTCCTCTTTTAACATTTTCTATAGCAATAAATGGCTTGTTAAATATGATGGAAAATACGCAACCATGAAAAGAATCAGTCACTATAAATGATGCATCCATAAGATCTGCAAGCCATTGTTCTATTGGCTTTTGAATCCGCTTTTCAAAGTGAAGATAATATTTTTCAGTATCAGAGTTATTCGCCGCTTCATAAGAAATCAACCTATGTTTTTCTGCTATTTTTTTTGCTAAGCGCAACTTATCAGAAGTTGTGTCTAAAAAATAATAACATAGGCCGCCATTTTGCCTTTTTGCAATTGGCCGAGTTGTAAAACTCTCATAATCTTCCTTCGTGAGCAATAATGTAGGATCCAATACTTGAACAGCTTCTCTTTCAAGATTTTTTCTGCATAAATCTATCCCGGAACTTTCTCTTACTGATACTGCATTGAATAATTTTAACAGTGAGGCACATTCTTCCGTTTCTTCTGGAGTATATTCCCATTTATCTACACCAAAAGAAGCGGCATAAGCCACACGTTTTATCGAAGTCCAATTTTTCGCAAAGTTCAAATATGCGTTAGCTATCGGCTGGTAATAAAGAGGTCGCCAAATTTGGTCACTACCAACCACTATTGCATCAAATTCACCATCTCTTAATAAAAACAAATCACTGATATTCCGAATATGGATGTATTTATCAATGAATGCCTGCGTATATTGATGCGTGACTTCGATATCTGTCTTCCACCCATAAAATCTGGATTCCTTCCTTAATATCGTTTTTACCAATCTTTTGATGAAAATCTCTGCGCGTACTTTGCAGCTTACGTTCTTAAATTTTGTATTCAAGACTGTCACTTCATGTCCCATACGTTCCAATACAGTCTGTAAGGCATAACATTGTAATATGCCACCAAAATTAGTATGTAGAGGTAATGTTAATATAGCGATTCTCATATTCCCAATTTTCTATATACAAAACGATGAATACGTTTATTCAAAGCATTGCTGGAACAATTTTCCCAAATAGATTGAATACTGTTTTTGTATTTCAATTGATGAAAAAAGAAATTTCGATTAATCGGTTTCGCAACAGATGTTGATATGAATGGATTGTTCTTTTGGGCTGTCTGATAATCAACTTTTGTATATTCACAATTCAAACCTTTCAACCAATATATTCCCTTTTCAGTATAGGATAAGATCAAGCTAATACCTTTATCATCATCAAATTCGGGCAAGACTTCTTCTATTCCCCAAAAGTCGGCTATTGTAATGTCACTTCCAGATTTTCCTGATTTAGCAGGACAATCATAACAAGAAGGACGTAAGCTCAAATTTGAAAGAAAAGCATTCATATAAGGATTTTCTGTAAATATAGATGAGAGCAAAACTGTATTTTTCTCTCCGTCGGCTGTCGCCTTGGAGAGGGTGAGAGCAAAACTGTATTTTTTCCAACCTGTTGATTTTGAGCGGAAATCAATATGATTGATTTCCGTCTTTTCAACTATAGGGTGAGACAAAACTGAATTTTTTCCGCCCTTACGGGCGATTTCATCCAAATACACTTGCCATACTTTCGGACTGGGTACACCATGACATACTACGTCAACTGTCAACAAATTATCATAATCTTTTCTAAGAAAATTCTTCAATCCCGCAATCTGACAAGGAGTACCTGTAAACATTACTTTACGACCTTGCTCTAAAAAAGATTTGGCTTTGAGATAACAATCTCCCATATAGCTCTGCACATATTTGGAACCACGAAATACGGCAAGCCCTTCCATTGTCTCTGTATAGTCATGAACGACATCCCAATTGTTGTTGAAGCGTACCCCAAATACAACGCCACCTTCATCTATTATTTTCTCAGCAAGAAGCGTAAAGATACCGCCTGAAGAACTTGCCAAGCGAACCTGTTCATTCTTATGTTTGGCGGCATAGACATGTAAAGGCTCTCGCATTTCTTTGGGATACAACTCGGAGCACACCTTTTTACATAAATTACAATCGATACAGTGTGAGGAATCCACCACCGGATAAAGAAAGCCTTCTTCATCTTCTCGCATCGTAATGCATTGTTTAGGGCAAATTGATACGCAAGCTGTACAACCACAACATTGTGATTTATCTAAAATCTGAATCATCTTATCATCAATTTATTACGTAAGATACAAGCTCGTTGTATAATAAATGCTCTTTCATTCTTCGAGCAACCTACCACATAAACAGACAAAACAGTGCACAAGACACTTATTGAAACCATCAACAAGAAATGTTTCCATCCTTCACACGTGAGTATTGACGTTAAGAAAGCAGGTATAGCCACAGCCACAACAGCGACACTTATCACATTCAGACAAACCCCTTTCAGAAAACCAAGCATAGACAAACCCACCATTTTGCGTAAGAATGCCAAACGAAGCAACAAACAACATACAGACACCACAATACCAACTATCAATGTTGACTCCGGAACAAATCCAATTTTCAAACAAAGATAAGACAAAGGAAAATTCATCATCAACATTCCCCCAACAGCTAATTGGTAATTACGTATTTTGCCAGTTGCATTCTGTAATACAATTAAAGTATTTGACAATATATCGCACAACGACAATATTAAAACCAACCGGACAAAATTAACAGTATGCTCGGGATACTGCTTCAGCCACAAAGTCAAAATGAATTCTGTTTCAAACAGAATGGGCAAAGCCAGAATCAACATGATGTAAAAGGAAAAACGCGAACCTCTTTCTACTAAAGAAAACATATATTCTCGGTCCTCTGCCGCATATGACTTGGTTATTTGCGGATTGACAGCTGCCATAAAATTACCGGCAAATCCAGTTACTGCAGTATTGACGGAAACAGCTATTCCACGTGCTGCATTGACAACTGGTCCCATAAAAAGATTCAATAGAATATTTACACCTTGATCTTTCAATAACCCTGCCGTGCAGCCTATAAAATTCCACCCGGCAAAAGCACTCATTTCTTTCCAGCGTTCTTTATGGAAGTGCAGTATGAACCGACATTCTTCAAAGTTCTTACGGCAATACCACAAATAAATACATTGAAGCAATATTCCCACAAGAACTAATAGCAGGGAGTACATAATCAATTTATCAAATTGAAAGGGTACATACGCAATGAACAGCACTATCAATAGCCGTAACACCACATCCAATATACCAATATAAGCAAATGCACTCATACGTTCATGCGAAGCGATAGAGGCATTGTAAGGCACACTGGACAGACCAAACATAAATGATAAAACGGAAGCCTGAAACACCCAGTTGGCAGCATAAAGCCGTTCGGGCGGTATTGTCATTTGCGTATTTAAAAACCATACTCCTACACTCTCTGCCAAAATAAAGACAAGTCCTGCCAATGCCAAATGAATCATCAGTGATGTGGAGAAAGTCTCTTTTAGACGTTCCATGTCTCCCCGTCCTAATTCAAAAGTCAGAAAACGGCTAACTGAAGCTGAAAGAGAATTGGATATCAAAGAAAACATCGCCACAAAACCTCCCACTACATTATAGATTCCATAATCCTCCACCCCTAACGTATTCAGCACCACACGCGATGTATAGAGCGACACAAGCATACTGAACAGCATCCTAACATACAGCATCAGCGTGTTCTTGGCTATGCGCCTGGTATTTTCTGCGTGTGAATCCATTATGACATTACTATTTAATACTATCAGACCGGTGTTACAAAATGTCATAGACCGCATTACCGTTGATTGGTAATGCAAAAGTAAACCGGATGAAAGGGAAAAGGAAACGGGTTCGGAAGCGTTTTAAATTTGTTCGGAATCTATTCGGTAAATCAAAAATATCTGTAATATGTTGCACGCGCTCAAATTCAGCCATTACTTACCGGGTAATAAACATTTCGTTTGGGACACGATTTCATGATACCGTGGATTCTTCGGAAGTGCTATCTTAAAATAACGAATATCGTGTTCTATTTCTTCTATTGCAACGATATTCATCCGCAAACGTTCCACACTCTCTGCTATGGTTTTATAATAGTTAGTACGTTTATATGCAGTGCACAAATCTTTTAAAGTTGATATCAGAATAGACAAATAAGGAGACAAGGTATGATATTCTGCTTCAGTCATTTCAGCATAACTATCATAAAGTAAATCATACAAATCATCCAATTCATTATTTAAGCGCGTCAATGTACCTTTATGTTCTATCACTTGCGGTGAAAGCACATCCAGCCTCCGTGCAAACGTCCGTTTGCTTAAACGCGTAATAGATTGTGATATAATTTCAGTCTGACACATATTGTTTTTCCTTTCTTTCTATTTCATCCATGAGTATCAATAAATCGCTTTTCACCGGCATTTCCGTAAACTCGAATATTGTTTCATAAATCAATTTCTTCGTTAGACGTACGTGATTCACGAATATCATCTATAATTTCTTCCGCACTACGGGCATCTATCCATTTCCCTGCAAAAGTAGAAGCCCATTGGCTATCCTCTGCAGGTTTATCCTGATTCAACAAAGAATTAGATAATCTCGCTATCAAATCAAGCTTGACATCCGAACTTAAATTCTTAAGCAGATTCCAATACATATTAGAACTTGTGGATTTTTCGGAATATAACGCTGTAGTACCCATACTATTTTCTCCTTATTACATTTCACCAAGCAAATATAACGGCTTTATTCCGTTTCCGCAAGGAAAAAATAAATTAAATCCGACTGATTTCTTCACGAATCTTCAGACAAACTGAATGTATTCGGGATTTACCTCGACCGAAACGGCTAGCAGGGAGGGAAGTTCTACAAACAGCCGCTTCGTCCGCGAACCTTGCATTTTCTGCAACCGCCCTTCGTAATTGTCTAACGGACCGCCTATAACACGCACTTTCTTGCCTACCATAGCTGGAGTCAGTTCTTCGGGAGTATAGTAACGCGGATTTTCATCTGAATCTACCGCTTTGATAAAACGTTCCATATCTTCGTTCCTGACAGTCATCGGCTCGCAATACGTGCCCCGCAAAAAACGGTATTGCAATGTCGGTATCCGTTCAACGATAGGGTCTATCACTTGACGCGAGTCAAAAACAAAAAGCATGTCTTGCATAAAGGGGACTTGTTTCCGTATTCGTTTTCCATGAACTTGAATCAGTTTCCATATCATCGGTGTAAACACAGTAATTCCCAAGTCTTGAAGTTGCTTGTATGCCGGATATTGAGCATTCCACCGCTTCAAATCACGCATAACGAACCATTTCTTCAACTTATTTGTTACTAATGGAAGGACTTCTGAAGACCACTCTAACCGTTTGCCTATATTGTCACAAGACTCATCCATCTTTACTTAAAGACAATTCTACTAATCCTGCAAGTACCATTAAACAATTAAAGCACAAGCAGTTACAAATATTATTCCCCTACTTCTTGAAATTTGCATTAAGAAATACAAATTTTCCAGATGAATACTATCTCTTACTATGAGATGATACATATCTCTTACTATGAGACGATATTTTAATGCAAAGGTATAAAAATATTTTTATCGATATACGATTTTGTACAATTTTTTTGCCAATTTTTCTGCCTTTATATTGATTGGATAATAGCTATACTCACCTATAATTTATAAAGACAAACCAATATGTTTACCTATTACAATATCCATTCAGTATCAACCACTAACATAATATATTGTTAATAAATGCCTTGAATTAAAATATCGTCTCATAGTAAGAGATATGTATCATCTCATAGTAAGAGACAATCAAAATTTTAGTAGTAAGCTCTCCTTTCTACAGCCAGCCCATAATTGATATGCAAAGCCTTATACGACTCTATCAGGCAAGAATCTGTCATTTTGAATTTCTACAGAAAATCATCCCCAATTATCCCACGATAAATCCAAAGCAGTGTCCAAATCATAAATCATAAATTGTAAATCTCATAATAAAACCGTACTTTTGCATTGTTTTTTTAATCGCTAATCAACATGAATGCAAAAGAAATCCCGGTGCTGCTCCTGACCGGTTATCTGGGCAGCGGGAAAACCACATTGGTAAACCGTATCCTTTCCAATAAACGAGGCATCAAGTTTGCCGTTATCGTGAACGACTTAGGCGAAGTAAACATCGATGCTGACCTGATACAAAAAGGAGGCATCGTAAACAAAAAAGACGACAGTCTAGTATCGCTCCAGAACGGATGCATCTGCTGCACCCTGAAGACCGACTTGATAGAACAATTGTTCGAACTGGTGAAAAGCCAACGCTTCGACTATATCGTCATCGAAGCCAGCGGTATTTGCGAACCGGAACCCATTGCACAGACCATCTGCTCCATTCCCTCGTTGGGAGGTGCTTATACCAAATACGGCGTATGCCGGTTGGATTGCATCGTGACCGTAGTAGATGCCCTGCGTATGCAAGACGAATTTGCATGCGGAGACAACCTTACCCACAAACACATCGATGAAGAAGACATCGAGAACCTCATCATCCAGCAAATCGAGTTCTGCAACATCATCTTGCTGAACAAAGCATCCGAAGTGAAACCCGAAGAACTGAACCGCATCAAGCAAATCATCCGCACCATTCAGCCTTCGGCGGAAATCATCGAGTGCGACTATGGCGATGTGGTTCTCGACAAATTACTGAACACCCACCAGTTCAACTTCGAACGTGTAGCCACTTCCGCCGGATGGATCAGAGGCATCGAACGTGCCGCAACCGAGGAAGAAGAACGTGAGGCGCACGGACATCACCACGAAGAACATCATCATGAAGGAGAAGAAAGACATCACCACCATCATCACCACGATGAAGGGGAAGCGGAAGAATACGGCATCAGTACATTTGTCTATTACCGCCGTCCGGCATTCGATATCCACAAATTAGACCATTACATTGCCACGAAATGGCCCCGAAACATCATCCGCACCAAAGGCGTATGCTACTTCAGCCATAATCGTGACATGTCTTACCTCTTTGAACAAGCCGGACGCCAAAAGCTCCTGAGAGAAGCCGGGCTATGGTATGCTACCGCTCCCGAAGAAGACCTCGTGAAGCTGATGACGCAAGAGCCCGGACTGATGCGTGACTGGGACGAGAAATACGGTGACCGCATGATAAAACTGGTCTTCATCGGACAGCACTTGGATAAGGAACAAATCACGCACGATTTGGATGAATGTTTGGAACAATCCGTCCCCTAATAACCATAAGATAAATTGTAAATTAATAAATATGAATCTCCGCAAAAAGCCAACGTAGGGGCGTATTGCATACGCCCTGAAAACATCCACGTGGATAAGTATGTGCATTCGAGCGTATGCGATACGCCCCTACAACTAATTAGGTGGAATGCGAATTCATATTGATAAATCGTAAATGAATAAAACAACATGGAAATAACAAGCGCCAAATTTGTCATAAGCAACTCACGGGCAGACAAGTGTCCCGAAGGAAATCTGCCCGAATACGCGTTTATCGGACGCTCGAATGTAGGAAAATCCAGCCTCATCAATATGCTGACCAATCATTCGAAGCTGGCTATGACCTCGTCTACGCCCGGAAAGACCTTGCTCATTAATCATTTCTTAATCAATAACGCATGGTATCTGGTCGACCTTCCAGGCTATGGCTATGCCCAACGCGGAAAGAAAGTGATGGAGCAAATCAAAAACCTCATCCAGCATTATGTATTGGAGCGCGTGCAAATGACTTGCCTTTTCGTGTTGATAGACAGTAGGCTGGAACCTCAAAAGATAGACTTGGAGTTCATCGAATGGCTAGGAGAAAACGGCATTCCTTTTGCACTTGTATTCACCAAATCCGACAAGCAAAGTGCCGGAAAGACCAAACAAAACGTTGAGCGTTTCCTCGATACGCTAAAAGAACAATGGGAAGAACTTCCGCCCTATTTCATCACTTCCGCCGAAAAAAAGACGGGAAGAGAGGAAGTGCTGGATTACATTGATTCTATCAACCGCACGCTATAATAGTTGATAATTAATAGTTAATAATTAACAGTTAATAGTTAATAATGAATATTCCCATTTTACCCAATTAACTGTAGGGGCGTATCGCATACGCCCGAAAACATCCACGTGGATAAGTTGGTGTATTCCAGGCGTATGCAATACGCCCCTACATTGGCGATCCGCGGACATTCATTTTAATTATTAACTATTAATTATTAACCCATTTCGCTCAACTCTAACCAACGCATACTTTTTTCATCAAGTTCTTCGTTGAGCACGGGAAGACGTTTCGATTTTTCGGTCAATTCCTCTACTCCTAATGTACCGCTACAGAGAGCGGTTTCTATAGCTTTCTTTTCTTCTTCAAGTGCTGCAATCTCTTGTTCCAATTGTTCGAACTCCTTGCGTTCTTTGAACGACATCCGACGTTTTCCTGCAGGGCGTTCACGCTGAGGCTTCTTTTCTTTTTGAGGCTGAGGAACATTTTCTTTCTCGAAAGCAGCCTTGGCTACTTTCCATTCACGATAATCAGTATAGTTTCCAGGAAAATCACGAATATCGCCTTGTCCGTTGAAAACCAACAAATGGTCAACCACTTTATCCATAAAATACCGGTCGTGGCTCACAACAATCACGCATCCCTTAAAGTTTTGCAGATATTCTTCCAGCACTTGCAATGTAACGATATCAAGGTCATTGGTCGGCTCGTCTAAAACCAAAAAGTTGGGATTCTTCATCAAGACTGTACACAAATACAACCTTCGGCGTTCTCCTCCACTCAGTTTATATACATAGTTATGCTGCTTTTCGGGCGAGAACAGGAAATGTTGCAAAAACTGGGATGCCGTAAGCCGCTTGCCATTCCCCAGTTCGATAACTTCTGCTACCGATGTAATGACATCAATCACTTTCATCTGTTCATCGAACTTCAACCCTTCTTGCGAATAATAGCCAAAGCGTACGGTCTCGCCAATATCCAGTACGCCACTATCGGGTTTCTCCAGCCCCATCAGAATCTTGATAAAGGTAGACTTGCCTGTACCGTTATTGCCGATAATGCCCATTTTCTCATAACGGGCAAAAATGTAGGAAAAGTCATCTAGAATCGTAATATCACCGAACCGCTTACACAGATGTTCCGCTTCAAAAATCTTCGAACCAATATAAGACGCCTTTACATCCAGTTTCACATCAGCCTCATGCGTATGCCGTTTAGCAACCTTTTCCAACTCATAGAAAGCTTCTTCCCGATAACGCGCCTTATGTCCTCGTGCCTGAGGCATCCGGCGCATCCATTCCAATTCGGTTCGATACAGATTATTGGCACGGGCTATTTCGGCATTAGCAGCATCGATGCGCTCTTGCCGTTTTTCCAAGTAATAACTATAGTTGCCTTTATACGAATAGAGTTGGCGGTTATCTATTTCCATGATTTCAGAACATACACGGTCCAGAAAATAACGGTCGTGCGTTACCATAAGCAAACTAAGCTTGGAACGGCTCAGATATCCTTCCAGCCATTCGGTCATATCCAAGTCCAAATGGTTGGTCGGCTCGTCCAAGATAAGCAAATCCGGCTCGGTAATTAATACATTAGCCAAAGCAACCCGTTTCAATTGCCCACCGGAAAGATGCTTGACCTGCTGGTTGAAATCTCGGATTTTCAGTTGCGAAAGGATTTGTTTCACCTGACGTTCGTAATCCCAAGCCTTTTCATGCTCCATCCGTTCCAACAAAACATCCAGCCCCGGATTATCCGGCGTAGCCATACACCGCTCATATTCCTTAATCAATTCCGCCACAGCATTGCCATGCGAAAAGCAGGCTTCCAATACGGTCAACTCTTCAGGATAGACAGGACTTTGTTCCAAATAACCGACCTGCAAATCACGCCGGTACGTGATTTGCCCTTCATCGTATCCTTCTTTGCCTGCCAATATATTCAATAAGGTAGTCTTCCCGCTTCCGTTCTTCGCTATCAGCCCGATACGCTGCCCTTGGGCAATACCGAACGAGATTCCTTGAAACAAAAGCAAGTCGCCAAATGATTTCGTTAAGTTCTCTACTTGCAAATAAGAAACCATAATCATTTAATTAAGAATTAAAAGAGGCTGTCTCAAAATGGCAATTGAGTATCAAAAACTAATGTCATTCTGAACGGAGTGAAGAAACAACGTTCGACGAAGTCAATCTCGTGTGCATCAGCTTGTGCTCACTAGATCCTTCACTACGTTCAGGATGACAAAATGAAAGCTAATTTCTATTTTGAGACAGCCTCTTCACTTTAAAGAGCTTTCTCCACTTCTGTACGGATGCGCAGATATTCATCTTTCAGTTTGCAAGGCTTTCCGTTCCGTACTGCCTCCCATATTAATTTCGTAGGATAGACCATCACTCCGGTGTCAGCAAAACGCAAGGCGGGATATTCCTGTTTCCCGTCGATGACCGTTACCCAGTCCATTCCGTCCATTTCGTTGACCAATATCGTACCGAACGCAATGCCGAAACTTTCCCACACCTGACGCTGTTCAGATTTAAAACGTCCGCTGTCCATCACCTGCTGGATGCGGTCTATATCGGCTTCGCTTCCCGTAAAATCCTTGGTCAACTGCTTTTTAATGGTCGATACAGCCCAATCGTATGCCTCATTAATAACATTGATTTCGAGCACCCGCACCGGTATAACTGCTTTCCAAGGCTTTTCATCTGCCTTCCGCACACGGAGAGAAGCGATAATCTCTTCCGCCACTTTGGCACTCTCTCCTTTTATCACCGTAAACGAACATTCCACAGAGATATCATCTTGTCCTGTAATCCAGAAATGGGTGGTGTACCAGCTTCCGTTTTCTTGAAAACTCTCTGCCCCATACACACACTTCCAATTCCCGACCTGCACAAGTTTCGCTCCTCGGGTATGCGCCAGTTCGTCTTCCATGCATTCCTTTGCATAGGTACGGCTTTTCCCTTGATAAGCGGAAATACGGAAATTGCCAGTCCAACGGTCCGGATTGTAAAACAAGAAACTGTCTTCTGTATCTTCCGACTCGCACCACCCCAACGGATATGTCAATGCAAACCACGCTCCCGGTGAAATATAAGTCCTGTCCTTTTCTTCCATTTTCCGCTCAACGAACAGCAATACACTCTACTTCTACCAACGCACCTTTAGGCAAAGCCTTCACCGCTACAGCCGAACGGGCAGGAAAATCCCCTTCGAAATATTTGGCGTATACCGCATTCATATCAGCAAACAAAGCCATATCAGCCAAAAATACGGTTGTCTTTACGATATTAGCAGTGGTCAGCCCGGCTTCTGCCAGAATATGCTTGATATTTTCGAACGATTGGGTTGTCTGTTCGGCTACACCGCCTGGAGCAAACTCGCCCGTAGCCGGGTCAACAGGCAACTGACCTGAAACAAAAACCATTCCATTTGCTTCAATAGCCTGGCTATACGGACCGATAGCAGCAGGAGCCTTCTCTGTAAAAATCACTTTCTTCATTGTTTCAACATATTTAATTAGTTAATCAAAATCTAAAATCCACCGCTAAATTAGCACTTTTCCTGCAATCAACAGGACTTTTTGAAAAAAAATTAACGGGATTCTTAGAGGATATTAAAAAAAATACGTACTTTTGTCGTGTCAATATGTGAGAATGACCAAAAATAATTTTGGAAACCTCACTTCAAACTAATCAACAATAATCTTTAAATCCGTAATTATTGACAAGTGTAATGCGCATACATATATGCTTATGCGCATAAATGAGTAAAGCCTTACACTTACAAATATTACACAATTCATTACAACCTATACTTATGTATAACATTATTCAATTGAACGACAAAGATTTGTCTGAATTGCAACAGATTGCCAAAGAGTTGGGTCTGAAAAAAACCAGTGCACTACGAAAAGAAGAACTGGTATACCGCATTTTAGACGAACAGGCTATTGTAGGAGCTACACAAAAAGCTGCCGGCACAAAAACAAATGATGAACGTAAAGACGGACAACCCCGCAAGCGTTCACGCATCAGTGTAAAAAAAGAAGGTGACAAAGTTTATACTGCTACCAAAGACAAAGCACAAAAACTAGAAGCCAACACACCGCCGTTGCCGGCACCAGCTCCCTTATTCAAGACGGAAATTCAGGCAGAACCAACCGAAACTTCTGCACAAACAGAAGCGGTATCGATTCCTACAGACGACGAAAAGCCTAAAGCGAAGCGCGGAAGAAAACCGGGAAGCAAGAACAGAACTACCCAGGAAAAGGAACAACAAACGCTGGACGATAAGGAAAATGCAGTATCGGCACAACCGGAGGAAACCTCTATCGCAGACAATATGGACCTACCCGAACTGGACACGACAGGAGGAGATGACTTTATCGCTATCGAAGACCTTCCTTCAGACAATATAGAATTGCCGACTGAGTTATTAGGCAAATTTGAAGCGACAAAAATGGAACAACCTGCCGCTCCAGATAAAGAAAACAAACCCAATAACAACCGTTACCAACCACGCCAACAACGTCACAACAACCGTCAGGCAAACGGACGCCAACAAAACCAAGCAGCACAAACATCGGCAGAAAACCAATCGGCAGCATTGCCTGCTCCAGAAGCTGCACCGGCTAAACCCGCAGAAAAACCTTACGAATTTGACGATATCCTGAAAGGTACAGGCGTATTGGAAATCATGCCGGACGGATACGGATTCCTCCGCTCTTCAGACTATAATTATCTTTCGTCACCCGATGATATTTATGTATCCCAATCTCAAATCAAGCTTTTCGGACTAAAGACCGGAGATGTAGTAGACGGCACTATCCGTCCGCCTAAAGAAGGCGAAAAATATTTCCCGTTGGTAAAAGTGTCGAAAATAAACGGACTCCCGCCCGAAGTAGTGCGCGACCGTGTTCCGTTCGACCACCTGACACCGCTTTTCCCTGATGAAAAGTTCAAACTCTGCAAAGGATATGACGACAATCTCTCGGTCCGCATCGTGGATTTGTTCGCTCCTATAGGCAAGGGACAGCGTGCTCTGATTGTAGCACAACCCAAAACCGGTAAAACGATTTTGATGAAGGACATTGCCAATGCCATAGCTGCCAACCACCCGGAAGTGTACATGATTATGCTGCTCATCGACGAACGTCCGGAAGAAGTGACCGATATGTCGCGCAGCGTCAATGCAGAAGTCATTGCTTCTACTTTCGACGAACCGGCAGAACGCCACGTAAAAATCGCAGGTATCGTTTTGGAAAAAGCCAAACGCATGGTAGAATGCGGACACGATGTAGTTATCTTCCTCGACTCTATCACCCGTCTGGCACGTGCGTACAACACCGTTTCGCCCGCATCGGGCAAGGTATTGTCGGGAGGTGTAGACGCCAATGCGTTGCACAAGCCCAAGCGTTTCTTCGGTGCCGCACGTAACATCGAAGGAGGCGGTTCATTAACGATTATCGCTACGGCATTGATTGATACCGGTTCGAAAATGGATGAAGTTATCTTCGAAGAATTCAAGGGAACCGGAAACATGGAATTGCAACTTGACCGCAACTTGAGCAACAAGCGCATCTTCCCGGCAGTAAACCTCACCGCATCGAGCACACGCCGCGACGACCTGCTGCTTGACAAGACTACGCTCGACCGCATGTGGATTTTACGCAAATTCCTGGCAGACATGAATCCGATAGAAGCGATGAACTCGGTAAAAGAGCATTTGGAAAAGACAAAAGACAATGACGAATTCCTGATGAGCATGAACTCATAAGCCGTCATAAACCAAAGACACAAAATGAGGGTGTACCGGATGAAAACGATTTTCATTTCGGCACACCCTCATTTTTTCTATTTTTCTTTTTCCGAACTTCTGCGCTGTTTCTTCACATTTTTTGTTATCTTTGAGCCCACGTATTTAAAACAAGTTAATATCTAAAGAAAAAGCACATGGACACAAAATTTCTAAAAACGCTGCTTCTCTTTATAGGAAGCTGTTTATGGGTGAGCTGTACAGACGAAGAACAAAGCAATGACAACCCGCAAGAAACTATCAGCAATGAAATCTATTACTCTGTGTGGTGATAAATGTACTAAAATCTGTTAAGTCC
>ULTX01030477.1_pt1 | contig 27627 bp, 23 predicted proteins | sample 1958041 | NCBI WGS metagenome assembly ULTX01 (sample SAMEA4835747, study PRJEB28245) | human gut metagenome | biome: gut microbiome; material: fecal sample | place: Denmark | collected 2008
CCTGTAGCTACACCCGCTATTGCATCCACTTCTCCAAACCGCTCCATGATGATACGGCACAACTCCAATTTGACAAAATTGCGCAAGGCAGGATAAGACAATGTCTTGCGATTGTCACAATAAATAGGGGATTTCCAACCCGATGCCCATGTGAAAGGGTTAGCAGGCTGAATCTTTACAGCTTTTACCTTCAACAATTTTTCTGCAAATAATCTTTCCAAAGCTTTCATAACTTATTATCTGATAAATAACAATGCAAAAGTACGGAAAACCTACGTGATTATGAAATATATAACGACTTTTTTCAGGAAAACTTCATTTTGCCCATGCCAACGTTACGATGCTGATACGGATTCTCTCTATCGAGGAGAGGGCATCGGCACAAGCCGTGAGGGTGGCTCCGGTGGTCAGCACATCATCTACTAATAAGATATGTTTGCCCCGCAAAAGCTCCGCTTCGGGAGTGGCACGGAACAAACCTTCCACATTCATCCAGCGGGCATACCCGCTCTTATGGGTTTGCGTCGCATTGTTCCGTACCCGGCAAACCGCATTCAGGCATAAAGGGATGCTGGTTTTCAAGGATATACCCCGCGCCAAAAGCTCACTCTGATTGTACCCTCTTTGGCGCAAACGGGTGCGGAATAAAGGTACGGGCACCAAGAAATCAATTCCTTCGAAAAAGCCGGACGGGAACAATTCGCTTCCTATCCATTCGCCCATCTTCACACAAAGCGTGCGCCGGTTATGGTATTTCATAGCATACAACACCTGAGCCACCTTGCCGCCCTTGGCATAATAGAAAAGCGAAGAGGCGCGCACAATCGGGAAACGTCCCCAAAAGTAACGCTCCATTTCGTTCCCCTCCTTATTATATATAAAGGTGTAGGGCAACGAAGCCGAACAAGCCAGGCACAATCCCGTCTCCCCTTGCATCAGCCTTTTCCCGCACGACACGCAAAGGCGGGGGAAAAAGAACTCGCGGAGGTCAGTCCAGATACTCATCTTCGGAAGCCTGACGGATGTAACGCTTCACCTCGTCTAATGTAAAGCCGCGCGACACGGCAAAGCGAATCAGTTTCATCGCGCATTCATAGTCATTCTTCCCCGTCACTTGCTTCTCTTTTTGGGCAAGCGTCTCCCGTAGCATCCGGTTGTATTCGTCCTCATCAATTTCTTCCAGCCCGATACAGATATCTTCCGCGGGCAAACGCTTCATCCGCAAGGCTTGCGCTATCTTGTTCCTTCCCCATCGGGCAAAGCGGTACTTATCGCGCACAAACGCTTTGCAATAGCGTGTCGTATCAATGAAACGGTCTTTCACTAACGATGTCAGGATGCGGGATTTCATCTCCTCGTCCGCTCCCCACTGGGTTAATTTCTGTTCCACCTCGAAGGGGCACCGTTCGGTCTTGGCACAATAGGCTTCCGCCTTGGTTTTCAATTCATTTTCTGTATACTCTTTCATGGGCGTTCCGCTTTAACCATACGGTCGTTTCCCGACATATCTTTGCGTAAGATAACGTTCCGATAGCCCATTCCGGTCAATAAATCCACCGTTTCCGGACCGTATGCCTGATTGATTTCAACATATAAAACGCCGGAAGGCGCCAAATGTACAAGCCCCAACTCCGCTATTTTCCGATAAAAGCGCAAAGGGTCATCATCGGGAACGAAAAGGGCTTGTTCCGGCTCCCAGTCGAGCACGTTCCGTTCCATATCCGTCTTCTCCCGTTCACGGATATAGGGAGGATTGCTCACGAAGATATGTGCGTTGGCTTCCGCAGATATATGCGAGAGCACATCCACCTGCTTGAAATCGACATGCACCCCGTTGCGTTCCGCATTCCTTCGGGCAATATCGAGCGCGGCATCCGAAATGTCCCACGCGCTCACCCGTGCTCCGGGCAAAAACTTGGCTAAAGCAATGGCGATACATCCGCTCCCCGTACCGATATCCACGATATTCAGATGCGCCTTATCCCCAAAATCAGTGACAATCCAATCCACTAACTCGGCGGTTTCGGGACGGGGAATCAAGACTCCGGGAGCAACATGCAAGGGCAATCCGCAAAAGGACGTTTCGCCCGTAATGTATTGGAAAGGCTCGAAACGCTTCAATCGGGCAAGAATATCTTCTAACTCCGCGTGCTCTTTTTCCGAAAAATCCCTATCTTTGCCATCGTACAAATCGAGGGTGGAAAAACGGAACACTTCGGCAAGTATTCCTTTTGCCAAAGCCTTCGCTTCCGGCTCCGGATAGAAATCGGAAAGCGAGCGGATTATATAGGTATAAACAGGATGCATAGGAATGCAAAGATACAAAAAGAAACGAACATACAAACCATGACACAAGACGAAAAATACATCAGCCGGTGCATCCAGCTGGCTAAGAACGGGTTATGCAACACCCCTCCCAATCCTATGGTAGGTGCCGTCATCGTATATCAGGACCGGATTATCGGGGAGGGCTATCACGTAAGATGCGGGGAAGGGCATGCCGAGGTGAATGCCATCGCCTCGGTGAAAGACGAAAGCCTATTGCGCCAATCCACGCTATACGTGAGCTTAGAGCCTTGCTCACACTATGGGAAGACCCCTCCATGTGCCGACCTCATCATCCGGAAAGGCATTCCACGGGTTGTGGTGGGATGTGTAGACCCTTTCTCAATGGTATCTGGAAGAGGCATCCAAAAGCTTCGGGATGCCGGCGTTGATGTAACGGTAGGTGTTTTGGAACAAGCATGCAAGGACCTTATCAAGCGTTTTGTCACCTTCAATCTGAAGCAACGCCCCTACATCACCCTGAAGTGGGCGCAATCTGCAGACGGGTTCATCGATGTCCTCCGCCAAAAAGGCATGCCGGTAAAATTATCCAGCCCTATCACTTCGATGTATGTCCACAAGCTAAGGGCAGAGCATCAAGCGATATTGGTAGGACGGAAAACCGCCCTGCTGGATAATCCTTCGCTCACCGTGCGGGACTGGTACGGGAAAAACCCGCTCCGCATGGTGATAGACCGCGAGTTGTCCCTCCCCTCCTCGCTCCGGCTTTTCGATGGAAGCACGCCTACGTGGGTATTCACTTCCAAAGAAAAGGCATCCCAGCCCAACCTGACTTACATCCGGCTGGACTTCGGGCAGGACATCCTTCCGCAAATCGCCCGGACGTTGTACGAAAATAAGGTGCAATCGCTCTTGGTAGAAGGCGGAAGCACGCTCCTCCAGTCCTTCATCGACCGGGGAATGTGGGATGAAATCTATACCGAACATACCTCTGCGGTATTGGGAGAAGGAGTAAAAGCCCCCGTAATTCCTTACGGATTTCCCATAAAATACACGATTCGGGACAAATCAACTATCGGACATTGCCAAAATTAGTAGAGCAAAATGCCTGACTCACCGATAAAAAAGTAAAGTTTATCCATAATTTTATATAAAACTTGACATAAAACTTCCAAGTGGCAAAAAAAACTTCTACTTTTGCAACTTGTAATGCAAAGAATAGACTGAATAATGAAATTAAAATTCTTATCCATAGTAGTAATTGGTTTAATGATAACCACTCTCTCAATGACTTCTTGCTTGAAAGACGATACAGTAGAAGTTATATACACCAACGAATCAAGCATCGTTTCCTTTTCATTAGGAACCTTGTGGAAACAATTCGTAGGGAAAGCCCAGGACGGGAGCGATTCGCTCTATATGGACACGTTATCATTCAATGAATATCCTTTCACTATCGACCAGTTGAGCCGGACTATCGAAAACAAAGATTCGCTTCCGGTGGGCGTAGACATATCAAGGGTGCTTGTTAACATCAGTGCCGATACTCCTTATATATTATATGGCAAAATCAAGGAAGCAGGGGAAGAAGCGACAGATACCCTTTGGAGCAGTACAGACAGCATTGACTTTTCGGTTGCCCCTGCAGAAGGGCTTTCCTTCAAAGTCATGTCATATACAGGACAGCTAGGGAAAGCATACCGTGTGAAAATCAATGTACACACCCAAGACCCTGACTCTTTGAACTGGAGTGAGGACGAATCACAAATCCCCTTTACGGCTCAAACCTTAATCCGTCAAAAGGCGGTTTATGCAAACGGACGAATTTATGTATTCGGTGAGCACGGAGGAGTGCCCGCCATAGAATACACCACCGTTTCCAGCAACGGAAAAGCAGACGGATGGACTCCTATCGAAAATGTCCCAGCCGGTACCGATTCTTATTCACCGATTGTATGGAACGGAACGGTTTACTTTCTGGCAGATGGTGCATTGTATGAGCTGATTGATACCACGATACAGCCTTCAGCCTTCTCTCCAGCCGGTTATCAACTGAAACAACTCTTGGCTAATGCCACTACGGCAAGCGGACTTACTTATTTATATGCCTACACCGAAGACGGTACATTCGTAACTTTCAATGGAACTACATGGAACGAAGAAGGGAGAAACGAGCATTTCCCCTCTATGGACCAACGTTTCTATTACGCATCCCTGCCGCTTTCATACAATTCCGACATTGTACGCACCGTCTTGTTTGGCCGTCATACCGATGCTACAGGCAATGAATTCGGCTTTGCGGCAAACCGCTTGACAAATGAAAATACATGGGTGCCCTATGACTATATACAAACCGATACATGCCGTTGCCCGAATATTGCCGACGGCACCATGATTTATTACGATAAAAAGCTGTATGCATTCGGAGGATTTGTAAATAGTCTGGAGCATAAAGAATACCGGCATGAGTTCAGCACGTTCTTCGCATCTACCGATAACGGACTGACCTGGCAACCCGATACCCGATACATGAAATTCCCCGAACCTTCATTCAGAGAAAAATATGAAGAAGGAGAAGCTTTAGGCGAAGGAAGCTATTCGTGCATCGTAGACGAAAATAACTTTATTTGGATTATCTGGCACAACGGATATATGAGCAGAGGAAGAATCAACCGGTTCGGTTTTCTGCCCAAATGGTAAAAAAGAGCACAGACATGCGATACAAAGAACTGATAGACAAATCACGGATACCGGCACACATCGCCATTATCATGGACGGTAACGGCAGATGGGCAAAGCAACGCGGTGAAGCTCGTTCATTCGGGCATCAGGCGGGTGCAGAAACGGTGCACGTGATAGCCGAAGAAGCGGCAAGGCTAGGTGTAAAATACCTGACACTCTATACGTTTTCAACCGAAAACTGGAAACGTCCGGCAGAAGAAGTATCTGCATTGATGCACCTGCTCATGGATTCCATTGAAGAAGAAACGCTGATGAAAAACAACATCCGCTTCCGTATCATCGGAGAAATGGCAAAGCTCCCCGTCCATGTTGCAGAACGTCTGGAACAATGCATTGCACATACCTCAAGCAATACGGGCATGACGTTAGTGCTGGCTCTCAGCTATTCCTCGAAATGGGAAATCACCAATGCCGTAAAACAAATAGCCGAACAAGTTGCAAGCCATAAGTTAGCAATAAATGATATAACCGACCAAACCATTGACAAGTATTTGGAGACCCGCTTCATGCCCGACCCTGACCTATTGATACGTACAGGGGGTGAGCTTCGGCTTAGCAATTACCTGTTGTGGCAATGCGCTTATTCAGAGCTTTATTTTTGCGACACCTTTTGGCCAGACTTTAAAGAAGAAGAATTTTGTAAGGCAATTTACGATTATCAACAAAGAGAACGCCGATTTGGCAAAACAAGTGAACAACTATTGAAACAATGAAAAAGATGCGATACTGTTTTTTTCTCATTCTAGGGGTCTTGACGTATTTTTGTTTTCCGGCAATTAGCCATGCACAAGAAAACAATACGGTAAATATGGACAATCAAACGACGGATTTGAACACCTCTATGCAAAACGGACAAACCGCCGAAGAAGAAAAGCCTATTATCCTGTATAATGGTACCCCAAAGAAGTATGAAATCGCCGACATCAAAGTAGAAGGAGTGAAGAACTACGAAGATTATGTATTAATCGGCATTTCAGGACTTGCCGTAGGACAAACGATTACCGTACCGGGAGATGACATAACCGATGCGGTCAAACGGTATTGGCGTCATGGATTGTTCTCGGATGTAAGAATCTCGGCAGACAAGATAGAAGGGAATAAAATCTGGCTTCGCATCGAACTAAGCCAGCGTCCGCGTATTGCCGATATTCATTTCAATGGCATCAAGAAAAGTGAACGTGAAGACTTGCAAGAAAAACTGGGCAACATGGTAAAGGGTATGCAGATTACCCCGAACATGGTAGACCGCGCCAAAATCATCATCAAGAAATACTTTGATGAAAAAGGTTTCAAGAATGCCGAAATCAATATTATCGAGCGCGAAGACCCCAAAGACAAGGAACAAGTGTACGTAGATGTAAACATCGACAAGAAAGAAAAAATCAAAGTACACAAAATCACTATCGAGGGCAATACGGTGCTTAGTGACAAGAAATTGAAACGCACCATGAAGAAAACCAACGAAAAAGGCAAGCTCATCAACCTTTTCCGTTCCAAGAAATTCATCGATGAACGTTACGAAGAAGACAAGCAGAAGATTATCGAAAAATACAATGAATTGGGTTTCCGCGATGCCCTTATTGAAATGGATAGCGTATCCAATTACGATGAAAAGACGGTTGATATCTACATGAAAATCTACGAAGGAAACAAATACTACTTGCGTAACGTTACGTGGGTAGGTAACACCGTCTACCCCTCTGACTTATTGAGCGAACAATTGCAAATGAAGCATGGGGACGTATATAACCAAAAATTGCTGAACGAACGTCTTGAAACCGATGAAGACGCTATCAAAAATAATTACTACAACCGTGGATACGTGTTCTCGAACATTGACCCGGTAGAAGTCAATATTGACGGCGACTCTATTGATTTGGAAATGCGTGTCATGGAAGGTCCGCAAGCCAGCATCAGCCATGTACGTATCAACGGTAATGACCGCCTGTATGAAAACGTAATCCGACGCGAGCTCCGTACCCGCCCGGGAGACTTGTTCAGTAAAGAAGCCTTGGAACGTTCGTACCGTGAAATAGCCCAAATGGGTCACTTCAACCCAGAAACCATTAATCCGAATGTCGTTCCGAATTATGAAGACGGTACGGTAGATATCAACTGGGGATTGGAATCGAAGGCAAACGACCAGGTAGAGTTCTCTGCCGGTTGGGGACAGACCGGTATCATCGGTAAGTTAAGTTTGAAATTCACCAACTTCTCATTCGCCAACCTGTTCCGTAAGAACGATAATTTCCGTGGTTTCATGCCTCAAGGAGACGGACAGACTTTAACCATCAGCGGACAAACCAACGGACGCTATTATCAAGCATATAGCATCTCGTTCCTTGACCCGTGGTTCGGAGGCAAACGCCCGAACTCGCTTTCAGTATCGGCTTTCTATTCGGTACAGACCGATATCAGTAGCCAGTACTATAATTCGGCATATATGAACAATTTCTATAACTCGTATTATTATGGTTACGGTTATGGGAACTACGGTTATTATGACAATTACGAATCTTATTACGACCCCGACAAATCCATTAAAATGTTTGGTGTATCGTTAGGATGGGGTAAACGTCTCCGCTGGCCCGATGACTACTTTACTTTCATGGCTGAATTGTCATACCAACGGTTTATGCTGAAAGACTGGAGCTACCTGTATATCATGTTGAACAACGGAGAATACATGAACACAGGTAATTGCAATAGCTTGAGTTTGAACTTGACTTTGTCGCGTAACTCTACTGATAACCCGATATTCCCGCGTTACGGTTCAGAATTTACCGCATCGTTGCAGATTACTCCGCCCTATTCGCTTTTCAGCAAGAGAGATTACTCCACTTACGGAAAAGACAATTACGATGAAGCGGCAAGTATGTTCAAATGGATTGAATACCATAAATGGAAATTCAAATCAAAAACTTATACCGCATTGATGGATATCCAGAAATGTCCGGTTATCATGACCCGTGCCGAGTTCGGTATTTTAGGGCATTTCAATAAATACAAACGCTCTCCGTTCGAAACCTTCTATGTAGGAGGTGACGGTATGACCGGATACAGCTACAACTATGCATCCGAAACCATCGCTTTGCGCGGATACGAAAACGGAGCATTGACCCCATACGGAAGCGAAGGATATGCCTATATCCGCTTGGGAGCCGAACTCCGCTATCCGTTGATGTTGGAAAACTCTACCAGCATTTATGCATTGGGATTCGTAGAAGCAGGTAATGCTTGGACCGAAGTATCGAAATTCAATCCTTTCCAATTGAAGCGCTCTGCCGGAGTCGGTGTACGTATCTTCCTGCCGATGATTGGTATGATGGGTATCGACTGGGCATACGGATTTGATAAGATAAACGGTTCTATGCAATACAGCGGAAGCCAATTCCACTTTATCATCGGACAAGAATTTTAATAAACGAACAAAGGACCAACAGATATGAAAGATATGAAAAGATTGATTTTCTCAGCAGCCCTGCTTGTGATATGCATCTTTACAGCACAAGCACAAAAGTTTGCCTTGATAGACATGGAATTTATCTTGAAACATATCCCTGCCTATGAACAGGCAAACCAACAAATGGCATCGCTATCCAAACAATGGCAAAGCGAAATAGAAGCCAAAAGTAACGAAGCGAAAACCTTATATGAAGCTTACCAGAAAGAAGCCGCTACCCTCTCTGATGCCCAACGCACGGCAAAAGAAGAAGCCGTAGTGGCAAAAGAGAAAGAAGCAGCCGAACTTCGGCAAAAATACTTCGGACCGCAAGGCGAAATGATGAAAAAGCAACAAGAACTCATTGCTCCCATTCAAGACCAAATATACAATGCGGTAAAGGAAATCGCAATTGCCCAAAATTACGATGCGGTTATTGACCGTGCCTCGGCACAAAGCATGATTTTTGCTTCTCCACGCATTGATATCAGCAATGAAGTGCTCACACGCTTAGGATATTCAAATTAATTTTATACATTTGCATCCGTTCGCATGACAATAGAAAAAACAATAGAAAACTAATAACAAACAAATAGAAATTAAAGATTATGCTGAAAAAAATTGCTTTATTACTCTTGCTCGTCGCTCCGATGAGCTTGTTCGCGCAAAAATTCGCGCATTTCAGATCAATGGACATCATCCCGGTAATGCCGGAGTATGCAAAGGCTCAAACCGACATCCAAGCATTGTCAAAACAATATGAGGATGAAATCAAACGCTCGGCTGAGGAATTCAACAAGAAATACGCTGAATACCAACAAGAGCAACAGAATCTCCCGCAAAATATCCAAGAACGACGCCAGAAAGAGTTGCAGGAAATGATGGAAAAAGGTAACCAATTCCAACAAGAAGCACAACAACAATTGGATAAGTCGTACCGGGAAATGATGGAGCCTATTTACAAAAAATTGGAAGATGCGGTAAAAGCTATTGGCGCAGCCGGAGGATATACATACGTATTTGACCTGAACCGTACAGATATCCCTTATATTGATGAAAACGCATCGAAAGACGTAACCAACGACATTAAGACTAAATTAGGCATTAGCCTGACCGCCGTACCTGCTGCACCTGCAGCTGCTGCTCCGGCAAACTAATGCAAACATACTTCATAAAGCATATTTCATGTCATCCTGAACGAAGTGAAGGATCTCGAAAACATCCGTTTACACATACGAGATTCTTCACGCCGTTCAGAATGACATTACTTTTTTAATATCATACGCTTATGACAACCACAGGACCTATCGGCATATTCGATTCCGGCTATGGAGGATTGACTATCCTCAGCAAAATACGCGAATTGCTTCCCCAATATAATTATCTTTATTTAGGTGATAACGCCCGTACGCCCTATGGTACACGTTCGTTCGAAGTAGTCTACGAATTTACCCTCCAAGCGGTACGCAAATTGTTTGATTTGGGTTGTCCTTTGGTTATCCTTGCCTGCAACACCGCTTCGGCAAAAGCCTTGCGCAGCATCCAGCAACACGATTTGCCTCATCTTGACCCTTCTCGAAGAGTTTTAGGAGTTATCCGTCCTACAGTAGAATGCATCGGAGAATTAACCTATACCCGCCATGTAGGCTTATTAGCCACCGAAGGCACCGTCCGCTCACAATCATATCCCTTGGAAATCCATAAACTATACCCCGATATCCAACTTACGGGAGTGCCTTGCCCTTTATGGGTACCCTTAATAGAAAACAATGAATTCAATTCTCCCGGAGCCGATTATTTCGTACAAAAATACCTAAACCAACTACTCAGCCAAGACCCTGAAATAGATACTATCATTTTAGGATGCACCCACTATCCGCTCCTGCTAGAGAAAATCCGCCGTTACACCCCCTCTCATATCCGATTGGTAGAGCAAGGGCAATATGTCGCATCCAGCTTGAAAGATTACTTAGCAAGGCATCCAGAAATACGCACGCGATGTGAAACAGGCGGAGCATGCCAATTCCTTACCACCGAATCTGTAGAAAAATTCCGTGAATCAGCCAATGTCTTCCTGCATCAAGAAGTACAAGTACAGACTGTTACACTGGAATAATATGCCTATAGAACGCATTAAAAAGGCAAGCATACCAAACACTATTAGCACACTAAAAAGAGGATATAAGCCATCTTGCCAGTCCTACCTAGAAAGGATTGGAGTTTTCACCCAGTCAGTACTATAGTTTTATACGGGTAGGACTGCAATCCTACCCTAGTAGGATTGCGATCTTACCCGTATGAAAAAGGCTATGCACCCTGCTTCGTTTTTTATTCAACGCGCATCGGTGCATAGCGTTATTTATGTATCCGATTATTTTTTCTTCAATTCCTCGGTCGGAACCATCCGGTAGAGCTTGTCGCTGGGACGGATTCTGCCCGGCACTTTGAAGGAAACGTGCACGCCTTTGGGCACTACATCTACCGGCTTCAGGTCGACACGGGCTTCTTCAAGAGTAACGAACATCGCGCCCGTAGTAGGTCCGGTTATCAGGAGCTTGTCGCCTACCTTGATTTCGGAAGCCTCTATCAGGAACTCCGCCACACCGATGTTCGAGAAATACTTGATGCCCCGTCCGGCATAGACCTTACGCTCGGTGGCTTCCGAACCGTAATTGCGACTCCATTCGCCCAAGCGTTGACCCAAATAGTAACCGTTCCAAAATCCGCGGTTAAACACCGTCTTCAGGCGTTCGTCCCAAGCGTCTTTCTTTTCTTCGGTAAATGTGCCCTCCAGGTACGATTGGATGGCTTCCTTGTAGCACTCTACCACCGTGCGCACGTATTCCGGTCCACGAGCACGGCCCTCTATCTTGAACACCCGCACGCCCGCTTCTATCATCTCGTCCATAAAGCGGATGGTCTTCAGGTCTTTGGGCGACATGATGTATTGGTTGTCTATCTCCAGTTCAATGTCGCTCTCCTTGTCTTTCACGATATACGCCCTGCGGCACACCTGCATACAAGCACCCCGGTTGGCAGAAGCGTTCTGTTCATTCAAACTAAGGTAGCACTTGCCCGATACCGCCATGCACAACGCCCCGTGGCAGAACATTTCAATGCGCACCGGTTTCCCCATCGGCCCCGTGATATGCTGCTCTTGAATGGCATCGTATATCTTACGCACCTGTTTCAGATTCAGTTCGCGAGCCAGCACCACCACATCGGCGAAGCGGGCATAAAACTTCAACGCCTCCGCGTTGCTGATATTCAACTGGGTAGAGAGATGAACTTCCTGCCCCACTTGGTTGCAATAAGCCATTACCGCCACATCCGAAGCAATGACCGCACTGATGCCCGCTTCTTTCGCGGCATCAATAATCTTGCGCATCAGTTCGATGTCTTCATCATAGATAATAGTATTCACCGTGAGGTAACTCTTCACCCCGTTTTCGTCACACGTGCGGGCTATCTCGCGCAAGTCATCAATGGTAAACGTGCTTGCCGAACGGGCACGCATGTTCAGGCTCTCAATGCCGAAGTAAATGGAATCCGCACCGGCATGGATAGCGGCAGCCAGCGACTCGCGCGAGCCGACTGGTGCCATAATCTCGAAGTCTTTTATCGAATCATTCATTCTTTTGCTCATTTTAGGCTGCAAAGGTAATGAATTTCCGGCGAATAATCACATTATTTATATAAAGCCTTGCCTAAGTCTTCCAGTCCGGCTTCTCCAAGCAAACCGGGATAGGCTTTCTTCATGGCATCCACAAAAGCTTGCGATGTCGGGTTTGCATTGAACAGTTCTTTCATCTTTTTCAAGTAAGCGATTTTAAACTCTACCGCATCCCGCTTTGCCGCACCTCCATGTCCGCCGATAAAGAGTTCCGCACCCGATGCCAACGAGTTTTCCGCTTCAGCGATTTCAGCATCTATGCCAGCCGGAGACGATACCTGCAAATGACTGATATGTGCCTTTGCCGGAGTCCAGTGCGTATAATATGCCTTCCCGTCTATCAGGATGCTTGCAGCAGGGAAATCCGAACTTGCCCCATGACGGAACTCGAACGTCATGCCCGCCCAAGTCTGCGTTGTTCCGAAAGCGACTTCTGATACTTCACCCGTAGGCATTTCGGTCATAGCATCACCAAATGCTTGTGCAAAACCTTTCATCATCCCTCCATATATTTCACCTTTAGTAAATTCGGGCATACCTTCCGCCATTACCACATCATGGTTTCCGGTGCCGCCCACGTGATAATCCGTGATACGTTTCTCTACGGGCTTCTCCAATGCCGAAAGATAAGTGTCAAACTCCGTTACATTCTCCTTGAACAAGGGTTGTTCCATCGTTACAAACGCATCCTTGCCCTCAATAATGTAACTTGCGTCACCCAACGCATCGTTGGTGTAATACACATGCAGTTTGCAATTGCCGAGGTCATGTACCTCGAAACGTCCTTTAGTCTGTGCCATAGCTGTAATTGTTAAGAGATTGAACAAAATAAATAATACTTTTCTCATGGTTTCCTGCTTTTAGTGATTATACTCATGTTTTACCTTTTCTGCACTGCAAAGTTGGGAAGAGTTTTTCAATTCCACAAGTAGGTACGTGAAAGTCAGATACTTACACAGAAATAACCTTTATTGGATATAAGCAAGTTGCAAACGAAAATATTTTTGAAAAAAGTTATTTGCTATTCAAAAGAACTTTGCTTACTTTTGTAGAGCGAATTAGATTTTCATCAAACACAGAGACGCAAAAACGCAGAGAAACCATTTTAGAGAAAGTAAAGAGTATGAAGCCTGATACTTTCTCTGTGTACTTTGCCCTCTCTAAAAACAAGAACTTTGCGCTTTTGCGTCTCTGCGTTCAATAAAATGCACAAACACAATATGGACCGAACTACAATAGAAAGCACGATGTTCCCCGATTGCCCGATACGGAACATCTTGGCACGGATTAGCGACAAATGGTCACTCTTGGTGATTTATACGCTTGACAGAGCTGAAAAAGAAAAGATGCGCTTCAAGGAACTCCAGCGCAAGATACCCGATATCTCGCAAAAAATGCTGACCGTAACCCTCCGCACCTTAGAAGAAGACGGCTATCTGACCCGTACGGTCTATCCCGAAGTGCCGCCCCGTGTGGAATACACATTAACCTCCCGCGCCCATTCCTTAATTCCGCATATCAACGGACTGATAGAATGGGCATTAGAGAATCAATCAGCCATTATAAACGACCGCAAAAAGACATCCCGCGCATGAACATACGAAACATTGACTTAGGAGAAAAGCCCGTGGTATTAGCACCCATGGAAGACGTGACCGACCCCGCATTCCGCCTGCTCTGCAAAGAGTTCGGAGCCGATATGGTCTATACCGAATTCGTTTCGAGCGACGCCTTGATACGCTCGGTAGACAAAACGATGATGAAGCTCAACATCAGTGCAGCCGAACGCCCCGTGGCTATCCAAATCTACGGAAAAGACACCGAAACCATGGTAGAAGCGGCACGCATCGTGGAGCAAGCCCGCCCCGACATCCTCGACCTGAACTTCGGATGCCCTGTAAAACGAGTAGCGGGTAAAGGCGCAGGGGCAGGTATGCTTCAGAATATCCCCAAGATGCTGGAAATCACCCGTGCCGTAGTAGATGCCGTACAGATTCCGGTCACGGTAAAAACCCGCTTGGGTTGGGACGAGAACCATAAAATCATCGTAGACCTTGCCGAGCAATTGCAGGATTGCGGCATCGAGGCTTTGACCATTCACGGACGTACCCGCTCGCAGATGTACACGGGCGAAGCCGACTGGACCCTGATAGGCGAAGTGAAGAACAATCCGCGTATGCGCATCCCTATCATCGGAAACGGGGATATCACCACGCCTCAACGTGCCAAGGAGTGTTTCGACCGCTATGGCGTAGATGCCATTATGATAGGCCGTGCCAGTTTCGGACGCCCGTGGATATTCAAGGAAGTGAAACATTATCTGGAAACGGGCGAAGAACTTCCTCCCCTTTCTTTCCGCTGGAAGCTGGACGTATTGCGCCGGGAGATACAGGACAGCATCAACTTGCTCGATGAACGCCGGGGCATCCTTCACGTAAGACGTCACTTGGCGGCTTCTCCTTTATTCAAAGGCATTCCCAATTTCCGCGATACCCGCATCGCCATGCTCCGTGCCGAAACCCAAGAAGAGCTTTATGCGATACTGGAGCGTATTGAAACGATATTGGAAGACAATTCGAGAGTATGTTAAGACAAAAATTAGCTTTCATTTTGTCATCCTGAACGATAGTGAAGGATCTCGAATGCATCCACGTAGATGTTAACGAGATTCTTCCTCCCTATGGTTGTCAGAATGACATTACTTTTTAACAATTAAATTTTATTGTACCAAGCCATGAACACCCAATCACCCTTACACTTCCTCAAACATTTAGCATACTTCGTTTGCCTCCTCTTTACACTCGCTTCTTGCGAGAAAAACGCATCGACACCCGTAAGCGATACGATAGACTATTCCAATCCCCAATGTTGGTTCGAGAACAAACAAGACGCTATGGGGAAAAATGTAGACTTGTTTTATGTAGTCCCCACCTGCGTATGGGACTATACCGACTCGTTAGGACAAACCCGGCACCACATGGATATCTTCAATGCAGAGCAACGTGCCTTGGTGAATCCTTCCATCCAATTGGCTAAAAGCGTATTGGCAGATAGTTGCAACTTCTTCTCTCCTTATTATCGCCAAATCTCGATGGATAGCTGGCTCACCTTAGACACAGCACTCATCGAAGAACGTTTCAAGTTGGCTTATCAAGACGTGGCGGATGCCTTCCATTATTATATGGAGCACGATAACCAAGGGAAGCCGTTTATCCTTGCCGGGCATAGCCAAGGAGCTAAGGCGGTTATCGAACTATTGAAACGGGAAATGACACCCGACATCAGCCGGAAACTCATTGCCACCTACGCCATCGGCTATACCGTTACACCGGAAGAACTGGCTAACTATCCGACCCTACGTCCTGCACAAGATTCCATTGATACGGGCGTACTTATCGGCTTCAATAGCGTGACCCGCCCCGAAGCCGTATCGCCTTTATTCCGAGACAATGTAGTGTGTATCAATCCCGTCAACTGGCGCACCGATGCTACTCCCGCCCCGTCCTACCAAGGCTTTACCGTCTCGCTCGATACTACTATCCATACGCTTATCGTAACAGGCATAGACGAAGAACAGTACTTCATCCCCAGTGTAGAAACCCTGTTACCCAAAGGCAACCTGCACGTGCAAGAGTTCAATCTCTATAACGAAGACCTGCGCAAGAATGTATTGCAACGCATACGGGCATATCGGAAGAAACATTGATGTTTGTGATACATTAAACACGGAGACACAGAGAGAATATTTCTCTAAAAAAAAGGACTAAAAACTCCGTGCCTTTGTGTCTCTGTGTTCCAATTTCATTATATCTTTGCCGACGTTGAAAAAAAGAATGCCTATGTTGTCAAGAAACATCCTCCTGCTTGTCCTTTTCCTTGCATCGCTTCTGCCTGCTTGCAAGGAGCAACCCATCATGCCTGCCGAATTACAAGAAATCAATGAAATGTTAGAAGGCAAGCCGGGCAATCCTTATTACCCATTGAGAGACTACAAACAAAAAGCCCACGAGCAGCCCGAAGCCATACGGATGTATTATGACTTCTTGACCATCAAATTCGAGAACCGGCACATGGTGTACGACCGGAGAAGCGAGCTATATCATCACTCCGACAGCTTGATAACAAACGTCTTGCGCTATTACGAAGAGCAAGACGACCGCAAGCTATTACCCGAAGTCTACTATTATGCCGGACGGATATACGCTAAAATGGGCGACGCTCCCTGTGCCTTGGATTATTACCACCAAGCCCTGAACGCCGCTTCCGCCCAAACAGATACCCGGCTCATGCAACGCATCTATTTTCAAATGGGGCATCTCTTTTGGTTTCAGAGCGTGTACAACGAAGCCCTAAAGGCACAACTCAAAGCCTTATCGTACAAGCAACTGGCGGCAGACACCCTATCGGAAATATTCATCTTGAAAAGCCTTGGGGACACCTATGTGGATTTAGGGAAAACCGACAGTGCTTTCTTCTATTACGAAGAAGCCTTGCGGAAGGCGGAAACGATACGCAACGCTTCCTTGGCATTCTACGTAAAAGAAAACATGGCTGCCCTTTACCTGAGCCAAGGCGACTATACACCGGCATGGAACTTATTAGAATCGCCTCCAGCCGATATCGACGAAAGCGTGCGCACCGTGCTCTACCAGCTGAAAGCCCAACTCTATCATCAGACCGGAGAAGCGGATTCCGCCATGCACTACAACCACTTGATAGAAGACAGAGGATCGGTTTACAACAAGCAGAAGGCAAGCTTAGACATGGCAAACATCCTTTCCGGACAAAACCGGTATAAGGAAGCCGCCGGCTATTTCCAACAATACGTTGTTTATACCGACTCCATACAAAAACGCACCCGTACCGAAGCCCTCACCAAGGCACAAGCCACTTACAATTACCAGTTGCGCGAGCGGGAGAATAACCAGCTGAAACTGAAAAACGCCGAGCAGCGCACGCTTATCTTAGTTTACTTATTGGCAGGACTGCTGATAACCGGAACCGGAACGGCTTATCTGTTCTACCTGCGCAACCTGCGCCGGAAACAGAACGAACGCTTAAACGAATTGGAACGCCAGCGGGAAGACCAGTTCCGCCGAAGCAAAGCATACATAGAACGAAACAATGCCTTGATACAAGACTTGGAAAAGCAATTAGCTTCCACCTCCGACGAGAACTTACAAATGAAGCAACTCCTGCAAATCCAGCAAGAGCAATTGCGCCAACGCAACATCCAGGCGGAAGCCGAAATGCGCGAACAAGAATTAGCTATCCAATCGTTCCACCGCTCGGACATCTACATCAAGTTTCATCAAGCCGAAGACTTCAGCGAACTATCCGAAGCCGATTGGCTGGTGTTGCATCAGACCATCGACCGCACGTTCAACTCATTCACCAACCGTCTTTACGCCCTCTCTACCCTCGACGAGCGCGAGCTGCGCATCTGCCTCTTAGTGAAAGCCGAGATACAGCCCGCAGGCATTGCTCGCCTGATGGGCAGAGCCAAGTCGACCATCACCTCCGCCCGCAAGAACCTCTTCGAGAAGCTATGCGGCAAGAAAGGCTCGGCAGAAGACTTCGACCGCTTTATCCAAGGCTTCTGAATTTTATAGAACACAGAGACACAGAGGCACAGAGCTTTTAAGCAATTATACTATCTCGTTACACCGGATTACAAAGAGGAAAGCATTGGCTCCGTATCCTTTGCCTCCTCTAAAATATATTCTCTGCGCTTTTGCGTCTCTGCGTTTTAGAAACAACGAACAAAAACCAAACTGGCATCGAACGAAAACCGAACGGTTTTATCGCTTCCGTTTCATCGGGTTTCCCTACTTTTGCCTCAAACCAAAACAAAAAACACCATGAAACAACTTATCTTTTCATTTCTTGCGCTGTGCTTCCTTACATCCGCACACGCACAAACCGTCGGCTTCACGAAAGAATTAGAGCCGGCTATCTTGCAATGCACATACAAGTGTACAATGAAACTCGATACGTTAGGTACCGATACGAAAACCGACCGGATGATACTTCGCATCGGGCAAAACATCAGCCAGTTTTACTCGTATACGGCTTACCGCACCGATTCGATATGGAAAACGCCCAACGGGAAACGGATTTGGGGTGATGCGATGGTACGTGCCATCCGTTCGAAGAACTACGACCAAATGCCCAATGCCAACATGATTTCGAACGATTACATCTACAAGAACTATCCCGAAGGCAAACTCAGCACGTATGCCCAATTAGGAGTAACAAGCGCATTGATAGAAGAAGACTATACCGGACAAGACTGGACGCTGAAAGACAGCACCAAAACCCTCTTGGGATATCCGTGCCAGCTTGCCACGTGCAGTTACCACGGGAGGGACTATCAGGCATGGTTCACCTCGGAAATAGCGATTGACAACGGTCCGTGGAAGTTCAAAGGCTTGCCCGGACTGATATTGGAAGTGTACGACACAAAAGACCATTATCATTTCTCGATAGAAGGCATAGAGCGGACAAACATCGCCCCCGTATGCTTCTACTATACACTACCCGACCCAAGAGATGCCGAGCGCATCGACCGCATCCGTTTCCTGCAACTCAAGGAAGAAGGCACAGCAGGCGTCCCCGGCTTCATACGGAAAACAGGATTAAGCGGAGGCAAAAAGAAAGACAGGCAGAAGAACGCTCAAGGAGCATACATCGCCTACGACTATATGGAAACCGATTATCACGAACACTAAGAAATTATTTTATATTTCATAGAAAGCAAAGGACACGGAGAAATAAAAAACGTTACGCTTTTGCATCTTTGCGTTTGATTTTCCTAATGCACAGTATGCCTTGGAACACATTCAATCAATTGATTTCTGAACAGTGAGCTATTTCTGCCCCGCGGAACACCACTTGCAACAAATGAAGCTGCGTACCTTGACAGAGCCGTTTTACAATCTTGTCATTGGCGTATTGATGCAACTGCTCGTCGGCTTCCGTGCTCTTTGCCTCTACTTCCGCGTCTGTAGCAGTGGGCTTTACGTATTTCAACTCCAAGATGTAGCTATGCGCAATCTCCGGATAGCGTGCCTTGTCGGGCATCATCAGGAAATCACTGTATCCGTAGTTCAGCTCGATTTCAGGCTCTACGAGGTAAAGGGTATTCAGGGCAAGGTATGCCTTGAAGAACCCTTGCAGGTTATGCTCGCCCAAGATGCTGTCGCGCACCGAAGAGTTCTCCTTGTATGCCTCGGCAATGCGGGTGATTAGCGGCATCCAATCCCCATCAAATGACATCTGGTCCATTTCATCCTGTAAAGCACTCATGTCTACATGCGAACTGCGGTTGAAATAATCACGCATGAAGCTCCAGTACTGCTCTTTCACGCAGTTGTTCGGAATTTCCATTTCGATGCGTCTGCCGAGACTCTTTTTCATCGTAAGCAAACCGTAGTAGTAAAGCAGGCTTCGGAAATTGTCATCGTCAGTCACACTCTCGGCAGGGAAAGAGGTTTTCAACGTCATCACAATCGAGCCTGTTGCAGAGATTTCTTCTATCACACTCATACGTTTCTCCTTCAAATTACCACGGTCTATGTCCGCTAACATCTGCAGTTTCTTGTAATCCGTGCGGACGTTCATGTCCACCATTTCTTCAGGAGAACGGTTAAAGGCGACTTGGTGGCGCAAATAGTAGAGCACCATGTCGCAGTTATACAGACGTTCTTCGTCTATGTATTCCTTAGCGAAGCAATAGTTGTTATACCACGGCTTCATCTCCGTAAGCATCGCTTCGATGTCAGCATCGGCACGCAGCTTGCCATAGTCCTTGTAGTATTGGAACATGGTGCGCACGTCCGACTCTGAGAAGCCGAGCATGTAGTTGAACCGCGAGTCTTGCGAGATGTTCCATCCGATGTTATACCCGCTCGTGAGGTCGTCTAAGGTGACGGGAGACACACCTATCATAAAGATGCGGGTGAACATTGCCTTGAAAATCTTGAAATACTCACGGTAGAAACCGCTGGCATGGGTCAGGTTGCGGAACACCTCCTTGCCGCCCTCGCTCAAGATTACATTGGTGAAATTGTCGTATTCGTCGATAATAAGGTAAAGCAAGTATTTCTTGCGGCGTGCTTCGGAATTGATTAACCTTAGTTTGGAAGCAGCATCCCTTTCGGCAAGCACCTTTTCGAAGGTAGACTCATCATAAAAATCCTTATATTGTTTAATAAAAGAATCCAGTTCGGCACAGCAATAGTCATTGAACGTATATTCTAACCTTTCCATACCTGCCCCCGCTAACGAGAAGTCGAAGTAAATCACCTGGAAGGCGTTCTTCAGCGGTGTGGGATGTTCCTTAATCCACAATCCGTCGAACAATGTATCGAAGCAGTCTGCCTTGGCAATGTCATAATACGCCTGCATCATGCTTACGAACACGCTCTTGCCGAAGCGGCGCGGACGGATTAAGAACAAGTACTTGCTTGCACCCTCCAATAAAGGAAGGTACATCGTCTTGTCTACATAATAGAAATTCTCATTCCGCACTTCATCGAAGCGCGCCACTCCGTAAGGAATTCCTTTGACTGCTGCCTTTTCCATACTCTTTTAAGTTCTAAGTTTCCGTATAAGCAAAGATACGGATTTTTTCGAAACAGCCCAACTTGTCAAGCCCATTAATTTCTTGCCATATCAATAGTCCGTTAAGAATCACGACACTCTATGACATTTAAAATGAAAAAGCCGTGTAGGCAACCCTTATCGAACGAAAACCAAACTCGAAAGCCTCTATATCGAACGAAAACCGAACGGTTTTATTCTTTCGCTTCAAGAGGTTTCCCTACTTTTGCCGATGTAAAACTCAAAACATTACAGATATGACCAAACACACATTTCTCACGTTGATGCTGCTCGGCTTCTTGCTTCCGATGCAAGCGCAAATCGAAACCATTACCCAAGTAATCGAACCCGCCCTATTGGAATGCCGGTACAAATGGGTACAGAAAACAGATACATTAGGTACAGGAATTGCCGTAGACACCATGGTTCTGCGCATCGGCAAGAACGTGAGCCAAAGCTATCCGCAATCGACCTTTTTCGGAGATTCATTAGTTAATACTCCTAATGGCGGCGAACTATTCAGTAAATTATTCGATGCTGCACTGGGAGATACAACCGGTACAATACCGATGCCTATGTCAAGAATCATAAACGAATACCATTATAAGAATTATCCGAAAGGCAAACTCACCACATGGGCACCCAGAGCCACGGTTTACCAGATAGAAGAAGATTACGAAAAGCAGGCGTGGACATTAGTGGACGATAGCGTAAAGACCGTATTCGGATACAAATGCCAATTAGCCACCTGCACATTCAGAGGAAGAACATACAAAGCATGGTACACTACCCAACTCCCTTATCCGGAAGGACCGTGGAAGTTCAACGGCTTGCCCGGGCTGATTACCGAGGTGTATGATACGAAGAACCATTATCATTTTACATTAGTAAGCCTGAAACAAAACAATGTGACACCCGTATGCTTTTACAATATCAGAAGCGAACTTCAGCCTGAAGTGGAAAAAATTGACCGCATTACGTTTTTAAAACAACGGGGAGAATTCCTTTTGGATTATAATAAGCAATACGACTATATGGAAACAGACTATCACGAACACTAAGAGACTATTTTAAATTCTCTCTAATAAATTTGTTTGGCAGGTTATGAGCAAATGCATGATTGAACGGCTCATAATCTGCTCCAAGCTATCTCACTTTTACGTTCTCCGTCCCAAAACCGTACGATTTCCGAACCAAAAACATACGGTTTCCGAACCAAAACCGTACGTTTTTGGGACGGAAACCATAAAAGGATACTATCTAAACCGAGAATATAACTCAAACGTAAACGCAACATTCTTCCCTACCCCATGCGAAACCTTATCTTCTGCCTCTTAGCGATATGCCTTGCCTCTTCCCTCCACGCCCAACCACGGACCTGGGAAGGGAAAGTGACCGATGCCACGAAGCATACTCCCCTGCAAAGCGCGAGCGTCACTCTCTGCAAGGCAGACGGGAAAAGCATCCTTGCCTTCGCCATTACGGACGAGGACGGGACGCTCCACCTCAACGCGGACAGCACCAAAGCCATACAGGCGGTGATACGCTTCTCTTGCTTGGGATATGCCTCTGTGACCCGCCCTGTCCAGCCGCAAGACAAGACGTACCGCATCGCCCTGCAACCCAAAGAAATCCAAATCAAGGAAGTCATCGTGAAAGCTCCGAAGATACGGGCACAAGGGGACACGATTATCTACAACGTGGCACGCTTCTCGAAAGAAGGTGACCGCACCATCGGGGACATTCTGAAGAAGCTGCCCGGCATACAGGTGGCGGACGACGGGAAGATTTCGTACCAAGGCACACCTATCAATAAGTTCTACATCGAAGGCAAAGACTTGTTGGGAGGAAAGTACGGCATCGCCACCAACAGCATCTCCAATCAAGACGTAAATAGTGTAGAGGTAATGGAGAACCACCAGCCCATCAAGGCACTAAGCGGACTGAGCCTTTCGGACCAAGCCGCTATCAACCTGCGCCTAAAGGAAAACGTAAAGCAACGGTGGATAGGGAACGCAAAAGGAGGAGCAGGAATCGCTTCGCCCGCATCGGCACTATGGGAGGCGGAAGGGATAGCCATGCAATTCAACAGGAAATTCCAGTCGCTCAATACCTACAAGACCAACAATACGGGCAAGGACGTGACACGCGAGTTTAAGTCGTTCGACATCAACGTCCTGCGCTACCGCCGCGAAAAGCTAAGCGACTACATACAAATCGTTCCGCCCTCGGTACAGGCATTGACACGCGAACGGGAGCTGTTCAACCGCACTCATCAAGTGACCTCGAACAACCTCTTCCAGTTGAAGAACGGAATGAACGTCACCACCAGCTTAGGATACATCAATCACCGGACTGAATCGGACAAGCAAACCCTAACGGAATATTACCAAGCGGATGCCGACACCACGACCATCCGGGAAGGGGAAAGTTCGCTTTTCAAACAACAACAATTCTCCGCCGAAGTGCGCATCGAAGCAAACGAAGATACCTATAACCTGACCGAACGCCTGCAAGCGGACTTCAGTTGGCTGGACAAAGCCGACGGAGTAAGCGGAAGCATCCCCAATACGCAAGACGCTTACTCGCCCAACAAGCAACTGACCAACGACCTCTACCTACTGAAACGCTTCGGGAACAAGTTCATCATCTTTACCTCGTACACCTTCCTGCAAGACCATCCGCAACGGATGAACGTGGTTTACGGAAATGAGGCACGCACCCAACGGATAGAACAACGGAAACTGTTCTCGGACAACAAGATAGATTATGGATTCGTCATCGGGCAAGTGATGGTAAGCCTTGCCGCCGGAGCCAAAGTAATGTGGCGCGACATGGATTCGGAACTGGAGGGCATCACAATAACGGACAATGACGAAGGGAAATCATCGATGAACTACACGCAACTCTACCTCACACCCAAATTAGAATATACGTGGCACCGGCTGAAGACAAGGCTTTCCCTTCCCGTCAACTTCTACCATTATTTATATAAGGAAAAGGCAAACGGACTGGAAAGCCCTTCGACCCACCTCCTCTTCAATCCCGACCTGTACTTGTCGTATACCCTAAGCGCAGACTGGGACATAGACCTTTCGGGCGGAATCACCAGCCGTCCGCTCAACGACGGCTCTTTCTATCCGGGCTATCTGATGGACTCTTACCGCACACTGATGAAAGGCTATCCGGTGTATGGGCTGAACACTAACAAGTACATTGAGGGCGGCATCTACTACAAACGTACCTTGGACGAGTTTTTTGCCGACTTATCCGTATCGCATAGTTGGATGAGCCTGCCCTACCTGAGCAATCAAGCATTCGAAGGAGATTTCATCATCGCCTCTTACCAAGAAGGGAAAAACACGGCACGCCAACTGGACGTGAACGGCAATGTATCGAAAGGTTTCGATTTCCTGAATTGCTACATTTACCTGCAAGGAATGTACACCAACCGCCATTCGATGTTAATGCGGAACGAAGAGCGGATGCCGAATGTGCGCTCCATGTGGAGCATCGGACCACGCATCGAAGCGGACCTGACGGAAAAGATTACCCTGCAATACGAATTGAGCTACGGGAAAAGCAAGTTGAGACTGGAAAACGAAGGGAGCGAAATGCAAACCGCATCGATGAAGCAAAGCCTCAGCTTACGGATTACCCCTCTCCCAAAACTCAGCATCCTCCTCAAAGGCGAGCATTTCCGCAACACGAAAACCGATAGCCGCAAGCGGGATTTCTTCTTGGTGGATGCCATGGTATCGTATCAACTCTCCAAACGGTGCGACTTGGAGCTAAACGCCACCAACCTATTGGATGAAAGGGAATATGCCTACACCACCTTTACCAATGAAGCCAGCACCGTATCAAGGAGCTACCGCATCCGACCCCGAAACTTGTTGCTCACGGCACGGTTCACATTCTGAGCAATACTTCATCCCAGCGTAGCACTGATTCCTTACAATTTCGACACGCCTTTGATTTTGCCTTCTACACGTGCCGGCTCGCCTTTATAGCGCACGCTTCCCGCGCTCGATACCGAAGTGGAGAGCACTCCGCTCGCGTTGCATTCCACATCACCTGCCGAGCTGGCACGGGCTTCTACGTCTTTCGCAAGCAGGTCTTTGGCATAGATGCTTCCAGCCGAACTGGCACTGAACGATGCGTTCCGGCACGTACCAGCCAGCTTGATGTCGCTCGAAGAACTGGTAGAAGCCTTTACATCGCCCGAACAAGCCATTTCCGCCACGATACAATCTCCTGCCGAACTGGAGTCTATCGTAGCGCCCGTACATTGGACAGAGGTCACTTTGATATCCCCGCTGCTTTGGGTGTCCAAGGAAAGCATGCCGCACGTGATGGTGCCTATCTTGATATCCCCGCTACTGGAGGTGGTCATGCTCAAGTCGCCGCACGCAAGAGACGAAGCGTCAATATCCCCGCTGCTCGATGCTTTCAGGGTGACGGGCTTCGAGGTCTTCAATCCGTTCGCCAAAGTAATGTCCGAAGAGCTGGAGGTAGAGAATGAAGTCACTTCGGGAGCGAACACCCGCACTTCGCACTTGTATCTTCCATTGATAGAAGTATTGCTCTTAAAACCTATCCGCAAAGTCTTACCGTCTTGTTCCACCTTAATGAGCGGAACAATGTTGTCGGGCGCATAGATCTCGGCGTAGGGTGTGCCCGATGCCTGGGTGTAGACCACATCGACCGATGAAGAAGACTTAATCGCTTCAATATCGGATATCGAAACCTTCTCGGTCACGTAATTCTTGCTCGGTTTCACTACGTTTCTTCCTCCGGCGTAGCATCCGGATACGGTAAGCATCATCGCCATAGCGCAAGATGCCAGTGTCATACTCATTTTTTTCATATTCTGATTCGTTTTAATGTTACTCTTTATCCTTTAGACGCAAAGTTACGGGAAAAGTTACAAAAGAAATTGATTTTTATTGAACACAGAGACACGGAGGCACAGAGAAATAAATATAGAAGAGAAGACAAAGTTCACAGAGTCAGTGCTTTTCTTCGTGGACTTTGTCTCCTCTAAAAAATTAAAACTCTGTGCCTCCGTGTCTCTGTGTTCAATAAAATCATCCCATCAGCTTGAATGCCGGGGTGATGAACCAACGCTTGTACATCAGCGTAGCGAGCTGGTAGACGAAGAAAGCGGAGAAGAAGCCTACGAGGGAATCGATGAGGTAATGCGCCTGGATATAGACCGTAGCGCAACACAACAGGACGTAGAACGGCAAGAGGATGTATGCCAACCGCTTGCTCACGCGCCATGCCATAATCATCACGATGGTGGATATGCCTACGTGCGAACTGGGGAAAGCCGCCGTAGGACGCTCGCCCACTTCTTGCGAGGCTTCCACGAGGTTGAAGAAGAAACCTTGGTCGAAGCCCGGACCGGGTATCAGGTAATCGTTCGTATTGAAATAATCGCCGATAGCGGGGAAATCGCACGCGTTCACCTTATCCATGCCGATAGCCGGGAAATAGAACTGGGGACCCGCCACGGGGAGCATGATGTAGATGAAATAATAGATGAAGAACGAGGTGACCAGCACGAAGCAAATCTTCTCGAACCACTCGAAACGCTTCACGAAGTAATACACCACCACAATGAGCATCATCGGATAATAGAAGAAATACCCCATGTTGAACGGCTCGCTAAACCATATCGAAGGGCAGAGCTTGGCGAACTCCACCGAAGGCTGGCACCCGAACAATGCCTGCTCGTTGCTGGCGAAGATGTGGTCGAGGTTCGGGAAAAGGCGGTTGAACTCGAACGTGTCGGGATACCAGTACGCCAAAAGGCTCATCTGCACCACCATGCGGACAAATGCCGTCAGGCGGCACGGAAACGCCTGATAGAGGAATATCAGCGTAAAGGTCAGCACCACGATGCCCGCCCGCTCTAAGAGCATCGTGCCCGGATGATCCATGCGCGTATAGAGCAGCAATATCAAGATGCTGGTCAGCGCGTTATAAATCAGGCTGATAGTCTCTACCGCAAACAGCCCTTTCCCACTCTCTACCCGTTCGAATAAATTTGTCTTCAGATTCATGTAATTTCGTTTATAGGGTGTATAATATAAAACGCAGATTAACACAGATTTCCGCGGATAAAATATTTTCATACAGAAAACGCAAATGAATATAAATAATCTGCGTTAATCCGCGAAAATCTGCGTTTCCTAAAATACTACAACCACCCTTCTTCCTTATACCATTCAATCGTTTCTTTCACTCCTTCTTCCAATAAATAACGGGGCTGGTAGCCTAAATCCCGCTCTAACGGCGTGATGTCGCACCGCCAGTTGCGTTGCTTCATGATGCGGTACTTGTCGGGATTGAGCGTCGAGGTCTTGCGTGCAAGCTTCGCCCCGTTCCCTGCCACATACGATATCGCCTTCAGAAGCCACAGGGGGCACGTGAAGCGCACCAGCCACGGATTGCCCAACTCACGGCGTATCAAGTCGGAGAACGTGCGGCTACGGTACACTTGCCCGTCGCTCACGAAATAAGCGCGTCCTGTCACTTCTCGCTCCACCGCCCGATAGATGGCTTCCACCAAGTCCTTTACGTACACGAACGTAAGGTCTTGCCGGCGGAATCCGGCGGAGATGTCCACATGCCGCTTAATGGATTGCGCCATGAGGTAATAATCCCTTTCGCGCGGACCGTAAACGCCCGTAGGGCGGAATATCACCCACGGGAAGCCCTCTAACGAACGGATATATTCCTCGGCATGAAGCTTGCTCACCCCGTATGCCGTGTTGGGCTGAGGGGTGTCGTTCTCAACGATAGGCCTATAGTCCCGCTCATGGATAGGCCCGAACACGCTCAGCGAACTGAGGTACACAAACTGGCTGGG
>ULTX01041911.1_pt1 | contig 27311 bp, 29 predicted proteins | sample 1958041 | NCBI WGS metagenome assembly ULTX01 (sample SAMEA4835747, study PRJEB28245) | human gut metagenome | biome: gut microbiome; material: fecal sample | place: Denmark | collected 2008
ATAGTAATGAGTGGTTAAAGGATTATGGTAGTCTGTTTCTTAGTGATGATTTGAATAATTATCCAGGTCAGCAGTACACGGCTCCTGATAAGGATATTTTCGGATGCTTTTCTGATGCTCTTCCAGACAGGTGGGGACGTACATTGATAAATCGTAGGGAGCAGATTTTGGCAAAGGATGAAAAACGCCCGGTGCGTAGGCTTTCTTCGTTTGACTATCTTATAGGAATTGAAGACTTTTCTCGTATGGGAGGTTTCCGTTTCAAAGAATCCATGGATGGAGACTATATTAATGCAAGCGAAACCTTGCGCATTCCTCCATTGACAGACATACGTGAGTTGATTGCAGCCAGTTCTGAAATAGAGAAAAGCGAAGAAGAGGACCAACTTCCTGAAATGCGATGGATTGCACAGTTGGTGCAGCCGGGCTCCTCTCTTGGTGGAGCACGTCCAAAAGCAAGTGTGCTTGATGAAAACAAGAATCTTTGTATAGCAAAGTTTCCGTCCCGTAAGGATGATTATGATGCAGGTATTTGGGAACATTTTTCGCATCTTTTGGCAAAAAAAGCAGGAATCAATGCAGCGGAAACAAGAGTAATCTCCACAAATGATAAATATCATACTTTGCTTTCCCGACGATTTGACAGACGAGAAGATGGTAAACGTATACACTTCGCTTCAGCCATGACACTTTTGGGGTTGAATGATGGAGCTAATGCCAATACAGGTAATGGTTATTTGGATATTGTTGATTTTATCATTCAAAACTGTACCAATGTGGAAGATAATCTGAAAGAGCTGTATCGTAGGGTGGCATTCAACATTTGCATCGGTAACACAGATGATCATTTCCGTAATCATGGTTTCCTTCTGACTGTCAAAGGATGGACTCTGTCACCGGCATATGACATGAATCCTACCGTAAACGAATATCAGAGTCTGCTGATTAACAGCTATACCAATAAATCGGATCTGAAAGAATTGTTGGATTCTTGTGAAGAGTATATGCTTCCGAAAGAGACAGCTCAACAAATCATCGGTGAGGTGTTGAATGCAGTTATGGAATGGAGAACATTAGCCACGAAATTGGGAATTGCGAAAAATGAGCAGGAACGTTTTGCTGCGGTTTTTGAGAGGCAAATACTATCTTATGATAGAAATAAAGAAAAATAGACAAAAAGATAGATACAAGAATAAAGTTATAAAGTCGGTAATAACAATGATTTACTGCCGACTTTAACTTTATTTTGCTATAAGGCAAAATATTATCTTATTTCGTAGAACTCCATAATGTCAAGCATTTTAAATAGAATCCCATCAATGTTGCTATGCCAACTCTGGTGAAAGTGTCCATAGCACCAATGGGTAATATTTTGGTTCTCTTTGAGCATATGATAGATAGAATCCATGGTATTCCGTTCTTGCAGAACATCTACTGTCAGTTGTGTATCATCATTGGCCCATCTGTAAAGCCCGTTCTTACTTTGTAATTCACAGAATGACGGTGAAGTATGAGTTATAACAGTGTCGATAACCTGTTCTACCATTATTCTTTTTAGCAGTTCAACATTGAAAACAGGCTTTTCATTTGGCCAATAATAGTTCCTTTCATAAATTCCTTTACTTAAATCTTGAGATGATTTATGGCACTTCTTCTGTAGTTGTTCCCATGCGTTAATTCTGTATGAGCGGTCAATGGATATTGCTCCTCCAATGCAGAGTAATGTGTGTCCACACGCTTTTACGATGGAATAGTCTGGAATGGCAATAAACCTTTTATACTTGAACGTACAACCGTCGAAATAGGCAGGATTGTCGTGATTACCTCTGACGAAAAGAATCCAGTTGTTCGCCTCATTCATACGCTTGGCATTCTTCTTGACAATATTTTCATAATAGCCTCTGTTTTCAAAACCAAATCCACAGTCTCCAGCCACAATGAGAAGCGTATTTTCCATCTTATATTGCATGCACATTTTGTTCACGAGAAGATTGAAATCTCCGTGAATATCTCCAGAAACGATGATGGACTTGCATTCCGGAAATTCATATATGTTATAGTCTATATTATTCATGTGGTATATTTTTCCAATACGGGAGAAGCATTTGCAGAATGAATGCTACAACTTCTGAGTAAGATAAATCTTTGTACAGATTGATTTTCCGTAATTTTTATTTTGTTCCTCACTCATAGTTTAACTTGCAAATAATTCTCAAGGATTGTGCCCATTCGGAGTTGTTTGGCATAATCCAAGAATTTACTTATATTTCGTTCTGGTCGTACAACTATGATTTCTGAGCATACATCCATACCTATCTTATTCCTAAACTTAATGGCATCACATACGCATCGGTCTATGTCGTAGATCCTGATATTGTAACCCTCCAAAAACATCTTGCTTACACCAATCTCCAGTATAGAAGCTGTATAGTGGTGAAGCTCTATTGAGGGAAATGAAGGTGTTACTACTTTTCGGTCCCTTTTTATGGCTATATGATAGGCTTGTGGCATAGTAGTCGTAAGCTGGTGTATGCTCCATGCAGACCAGGAGCAAAGGATTCCACCTGGTATAATCGCTTCTATGTCAATCATGCTGTTTGAAAGTTGGTCAATTTTGGCATACAACCCTCATCGAATCTGTATCAGTTCGCCTTGGCGTACACTTTCCAACATTTTGTAATAAGCAGCACGTCCTTTTTCCTTCATGTCAGCTGATGATATGTATGAATTAAGTTTCTTCATTGCTTGTCATCTAAATCTGTACAAAAATACCACAAATATTTATGGGTGTGGTATCTTTGTACAGGGAAATATTCAAAAATCATAAAGTGAAATTTATGATTTTTGTACTAAATATGCTTTCCAGTAAAAAAGAATGAACATATTTTACAATGACTTACGTTCGTAAATATACACATCATATATTAAATCCATTTTTAGGTTTATGTCTGATACCTCGAAGTATTTGTTCGGACTGTTCTTGATAAGTAAGAGGCTGATTTTGTTTTTTTCCAGTCTCTATCCATTTAAGTAGTTCGTCTTCATAGAAATATAGTTTCTTACCTCGTTTGTAAACTGGAATAAGGCCTGTGCGAACTAGTCTATAAATTGTAGGCTTTGCCTTTTGGACTATCTGACAGGCTTTATCAATGTCTACTAATTGATGTTTATGGTCATCTTTTTGTGGCTGCATAGTCATTAGTAACTGGTAAATTTTCTCTACTTGTTCCGTTAAGTAGCTTACTGCTTGTGGAAGATTGTCAAAAGTGATAGGTTCTTTTCTCATTGTATCTATTTTTTGAGATGATTGAATTTAGTATAAAGGTCAAACACGGATTGTTATGTAATCAATTTGATTTGTTGTGATTGACGGATAATACGAATCTATAATGATTTAAAATGATAGCTTTATTCTTTTAAAGAGATTTTGTTTGCTGTTTCACGTTTCTTGGAATTGACCAAATCTGCATAAATTTGTGTGGTCGTAACATTCTTATGTGTAAGCATTTTTGAAATCGTATAGATGTCTGTGCCTAAAGATATTTGTATGACTGCGTATGAGTGCCTGAAGCAGTGGAAGGTTATGTGTTTTTTGATTCCGGCTTCCGAAATCCATTGTTTGAGAGGCTGATTCGTCATGGCTCTGGTTAGTCCTTTAAATACGCGACCTGAAGCAGGAATGCCACATAGTTCCAATGCTTCGCTGCTGATTGGGAGAGTTGCTTCCGTTTCAGTTTTTTCTGTACAAATTCTGATGTTATAGCCATTGTCAGGACCAATTTCTATATCTTCCCATTTCAGCTGTAAGATGTCGCTTATCCGGAGGCCAGTCATACACGAGAATAATGAGGCTTGTTTGAGTACCGGAATCTTGCATGGTGTAGCAGCTATTTTTTTTACTTCAGCTAATGTCAGATATTGCTTCTTGACCTCTTTCCATTCAATTTTTTCAATGAAATCATTCAAGTTCTCACGTATCATTTTTTCTTGATAAGCAATTTTTAGTAATGCGCGAAATGTCGAAAAATAGCCAGCTGCTGAATTTCTTGAAATGTTCAAATGAGGATGACGAATTTGTTTGCAATCAAGTAAGTACGATCTAAAATTCTGACAAAGCTCTATAGTTACATCTCCGAATGTACAATAACCATTTACAAACTTTTTGAAATGCAGATAAACACATACCCATTTGTGATACTTCAACTTTGCCTTTTCGCGGAAGTAAGCTAAAAAGTCAGCCTTCATCTTGTTTTTGTCTAGAAATCCAAATTCTTCGTTTACGATTGATTGAACTCTTATGCAACGTATTGCTTCTGCTTTGTCCAGCATGTCATTGTTGAAATTTCGTTCAATCTCATTTTTGGGATTGGCATAGATGTAAATACCAAGATATTCTCTGCGACTCATTTTCATTGTATTTGGATTACGAATAGCCGGATAATAGTCTAGGTAAAGAGAAATTCGACCATTACTAATAACTCTTTTTCTCAATGTTACATTAGTACATGTAAGTGCCATAAAATAATGTTTTTAGTTGATTAATAAATAAATAATATATATGTTTCCTTAGTACTTACTAAATATTAATGAGTACCAGGAATTTTCAATAACAATGATTCTCTTATTAGAATTTTATTATTGTTGTATAAAGATATATTAGATCCGCATCAGATTTGTCTTAGTAAGATAGTGGGTTTATTTTGTATTTTAATACTTTATGTATTTAAATAGCAGACGAGTCATTTGAATTGGTATGGTAAAATCAGCATTAATTTCAGTAAGGAAAGAGCAATATTTGTACAGGCTGATTTATTGGGAGTAAGTTTAATGGGGCATATATACATATATGAGTTCTACTAAACTCATAGACATATCCTGTTGTATATTTAAATCAATCAAGTCAATAGAGTTTAAAACATGTATTATACATGGTAAATCTAAACTTTATACTTGCAAGAAGCCGGAGTATGACCGAAGTCCGCTTATGATCCGATTGCTGCTTTGCCCTTCTTTTTCTCCTTGCTGAGTTGTTCCTTTTCATAACTCATAAGAGTATCGTCAGCCTTGTTGTGCTTCACCTCTGGCTTCCATTCCCTTTGAATGGCTTTCGTGTTCAGACCTTTTGATGCACGTGTGGAGTTCCGTATTTCTCTTACTATGCCATGCCTGGTTCATGGTGAAGTATGGGAGTTATCGCATTCTCATGTCCGGATTGCCATGGATCTGTGAAACCTGACGAGTCTGAATATAAGAGCAGCACCATTTACTATGACCAGCACACAAGAATATCAGGCCATTCCCTTCACATCTCATTTTGGACGAAGCCGTGACACTTACTTTTTCCTGTTGCGAAGTTAGTGCAAGGCGCATACTGCAAGTACCAAAGCCTTATTCCCTGATTTTTTTCAAAAACTTTTCCAGCTGCAGCTTTTCGGAAAACTTTTCCCGCCTGACGGTGAAATAATCCGGTAATTACTTGCCTGACTGCTATCCTTGCCAACTTTGATGGCAACGTAAAAAATAAATGTTTCACTTCTAAAATTTCAATGTCATGAAGAAAATGGAAAATTCTTTCGTAGTTTCTGGTTTTGTAGGTAAGGATGCAAGCATCCATCAGTTCTCAACCGCAAGCGTTGCACGTTTCCCTTTGGCAATCAGCCGCACTGAGAAATCAAGCGAGGAAACAACCCGCACTTCCGCTTTCATAAACGTCGAGGCATGGCGCAAGAATGAGAATACAACATCCTTTGACCGCCTTGTCAAAGGAGCACTTCTCACGGTTGAAGGCTATTTCAAGCCGGAGGAATGGCAGGATGCCGACGGTGTCAAGCACAACAGAGTGGCATTTGTAGCCACCAGGTTCTATGAAGCTGTTGAAAAGGAGGAAACTCCTGCAGCTCAGGAGAAAAACTCCAGGAAGGGCAAGTAAAGCCTTTCCTCTCTCCAATAGAGCGGCCTTCGGGTCGCTTTTTTTATGCTTATACTTCTCCTTGCCGAAATTCGTTCCTCATACACTGACTTCTGGGAACTGGCATAAATTCCGTTGCGAAGGTAAATGTCCGGTCTTGTCATCAGCAAGGTCAGGGCTTCGCTTTGCCGCAAAATCTCCACACCTACGGGTAGTATTTTGGTGTAAAACCTTGCAGAGACAGCCCCGACACCTTCTTGGTGCAACAAAATTTATATGTGTTCCCGAAGTAGTTGATCTACGAGAGGGAAGAAAAAACAGATGATATTATGATAACAATCCAATCAATCCTGAGCCGACTGACCAAGGCTGTTGGCGGTACTGAACAGATGCTCTACACAGAGCCGGAGTTGAACAAGTTTGCAGAGTTTTACCTTGACAAGTGGGATGAGAACACCAGTGAGGATGTCATAGCCGAGTCTTTCACTGACTTTTGGTGGGATACCGACAAGGCTTGCAGAAGATGCTCAGAGTGTGGCAAGCTGATGCGTGCCGGGTATTGCGCAGACATGGGGGTAGCCTACTACTGCAGTGATGAGTGTCTGCACAGCGACTTTACCGATGAAGAATGGGCTGTGGAATGCGAAAACAACGACCAGAGTTATTATACGGAGTGGTAATATTTTAAAATTCAATGATATGGCAAATTTAGCGACAACAACCTACAAGGTCACAGGGACACGTGAGGCTGTAAACAACTTGTGGACAACCCTTCAGAATATGGAAGTGGACAGTAAGGACATATGGCTGTTCAAGCTTGCTGAGCATTACGGCATCGACTATGAGAAAAAGCAAATCAGTGTAAGAGGACATATCTATTGGGCAGAATATGAGGAAGAAGAGGAGAACGATTATTACCTCCTTTCACTTGATACAGAAACCGCATGGGATGCATGTAACGAACTCTTCCTTGAAATAAACCGGATATTGGGTGATGAGCTGAGTATTTCATACAGATGTTGCGAAAGTGGATGTGATTTGTTCTATACCCATGACGAGGGGGATTTCTTTCCCGAAGAATGTTGTGTGAGTTCATACGGCGAACCTTTCGAGGATGCATGTGAGGATGTTTTTGACACCATTGAGGATGCCATAGCTGAATGGACATCAAAGACCGGTATCGGACAGGGAGACCGTAGTGAGAAAGAAATGGTGGACTTTATCAATAGCTATGGATACGAGAGCGAAGAGACCTATTTCTACATCCATCCTTTCGCATTCGAATAAGTATAACCACTGGGGCATGAGAAAGCCTTGTGCCCCGCTTTAGGAAGTACGTTTTCTATGATAACGTAACACTTTCCCTAACAGTTTTCAACTGTCAGGAGACGTTGAAAGGTATTTGTATATCATACACTTACCTTTGTATACATTGATACATGTAGACAAGTACACGTGTAAACAGGAATACAAGAATACATTGAAACATATAAACATAAAAACAAATAGTATGGCACAGAAAATCATCACTTTCGCCAACCATAAAGGTGGCGTATCAAAGACAACTTCTACAGCCTCTATCGGGGCTTGTATGGCAATGAAGGGCAAGAAAGTCCTGCTTATAGACCTTGACGGACAGGCAAACCTTACACTGTATTTCATTCCGAATGAGAATGAAATTGAAACCAGTATTTTTGACTCACTGGTAAACGGTGTCCCTTTGCCAGTGAAGCATATCAGGGAGAATCTTGACCTTGTCCCTTCTTCCCTTGAAATGGCAAGTGCGGAAATAGCCTTGACCAGCCTGTTGGCAAGAGAGCGGTTGCTTAGCAATCTTCTTGAACCGTTCAGGAAAGACTATGACTATATCCTGATTGACTGTCCGCCTTCTCTTGGTATTGTCACTACCAATGCTTTTATTGCTGCTGATGAGATCATCGTACCGATGACACCGGAGCTCCTTCCGTTGAAAGGCATGAGGATGCTGGACGCATTTGTCACCACTTTACAACGGATCAAGCCGTCACTTCGCCTGGGCGGTGTGTTCATCGCAAGATTCAATCACCGTAAACTGAACAAGGTAGTGGAACAGGCTGTAAAGGAGCGTTATGAAAGTATCACCATGAATACCCGCATCCGTGAGAATATCGCCTTGGCTGAATCAGCCGGTAGTGGCAAAAGTATATTCGAGTATGATTCAAATTCCAACGGTGCAAAGGATTATCTTGCACTTACGGAGGAAATTCTTTCACGTAACCAGTAACAACTATGGCAAAAAACAATATGGACATTCTGCTTGGCAATATTCTGGGCAGTGCCGTTATCATTCCTGACAATAAAACAGTTGAACAGATACCTGAAACCAAGCCAATCCCAAAACAGGAAAAACGGTCATTCAAGACAGAACGTAAAGAGCAACCGGACAATTCCTGGCGACATTTCTCTTTTATCTGCTCCAGGGAACTTGTAGATAAGGTACAGGCAATAGCTTACAAGGAGGGTTTCACCATACGTGCTTTTATGGAGTATGTGATGAAACAGGGCATCGAGGCATACGAGGCAAAGCATGGCAAAGTTCGGAAGGTCAAGTCAAAAAACATCAATGATGTAATGTAAACGTGTATACATGTAGTTATGTGCTCGTATAGATATGTGTACGTGTAGCAATATATACATGTTTACACGTACACTTGAATACATAAATGTACTCAAGTCAATAACAATCAAAATATATGAATATGAATAAATATTTCTCATTTGCCATTGTCGCATTCATAATGGCAGTACCATTGGTATTAACCTCTTGCAATAAAGACGACATTTTGGATGATGCTGAAAGTCTTCAGCCGGAGCTGAAAGTATGGACTGAACCTTATCACGTTGAAGGTGCAACCATAGACGAGGTCAAGAACTATATGGAGTTTTCAATGAAGCGATATGGTCTTGTATCGGAGGCAACAATATCCAGTTCAATTCAACTCACTTACAAAACCGGCAACGGTAATGAAGGCATCCTATATAGTTTTTACGCTTCAGATGGAGCACTGTATTCAGTAATAGACACAGAGCTGATAGCCAACAGCCGTCTTGTCATAGAATATCTGGAGGATCATTATTCTCTGATTGCCCCGGCGAACGAGGCAACACTTGAATACTGTTTCACGAACTCTAACAGGTCAATGGTCATAACTACTGCTAAGGTTTCCAACACCTACTTCAACGTAAGCTACGCCTACGTCAATTGATATTGTATTATATAGCTTTGAGCCATCATCAGGTCTTATGATTTGGTGGTGGCTTTTTGTATACATGTATTCATATAGACGTGAATACATGGCTATATGTAAACATGTATATAAGTCCACTTGTATAGGTGTATACATGTACACATGTGGACATGAATACATGTGGACATTGGATGATTGAAAGATAACTTCCTAAATCATTGATAGACAAGTGGAATAATCCCTTTGTAGTTGGATTAAAATTCGCCTTTTTGTAATTGCTAAAAGCATATTATATAAGCTTTTTGTATGCTGACAATTCACGGCTTGTCAGATTTTCATCGCAAAATTACTGTGAATGTCCGAACGCCAAGTACCGTTTCTCTAATGTTCCTCAGATTGGTATGGCAACCTTCCGCAAATCAGAGATTTGGGTATTCCATACAAATCTGTAGCCATTTACTTGTCTTATCTTCCATGTCTCACAGTGCCAGGAGCGTGAAAATTTGAAGCCCTTTGAAATTGTCACGATTTCACAAAAGGGAAATGATTAATTTTAATACTTATAGATATGGAAGTACAAAAGATTCATCCGGCAGAAGAGTATCTTCGCAACGAAAAGAACCCCACATCATTGTATGTCAGAATTAGTGGAGAACGTAGAAAGTTGTTCATTAACCGCAGTGACGGAGAGGGAGTGATTGGCATTATTGCAAAGGGTAAACGCAAACGAGGTTATGTTTTCAATGCCTGGTCAAGCATTGAGAAAGTCTATTATCCGACCACTGAAAATGAAGAAGAGGCAGAAAAGAAGATGATTCTCAAATACCAGAAACTTGCCAGACTTGCCACACATACAAATGATTGGTTGCGTAGGATTGCAGGTGCGGATTTGACAAAATCCCTTTACGAGAACCATATAACCACAGGAACAGGTATTGACGGGAAATGTATCAGATTGAGCACCATCGAGAAGTATTGCGGCTACATGGTGATGGCATGCTTCAGGGAAGCCTTCAAAAAGAAAGAGAAGTATTCAAGCTATAGGTTCGACTTTTGCGGTTATGATGGGACTCTTTGGTGCGAACCGCGGGAAAATGGTGATATGATAGCGGGATTTTCCAAGGAATACCGACATACTGGGAACGGTTATTATTATCTGCTTATCAATGACAGTACCATGATAGGCTATGATATAGACTGATATAATCATAATTTAAACAGTTCATATCGGGAAACACCGGTGTGGACTGTTTGAAAATCGAGTCTGCCGACGGCTGATCTCCTCTTTTATTCATCTACATTCCAAGGTGGGAGTTATAAAGTCGTTGAACGTTTTTTTATTCAATATCTCAGGTTGGAAGCAATCTTTTATATTATTTTACAAGTCCAATGAATGTATAACTTTGGTTCGGAAAAATATTATAAATCTAAAATATGATACAAAACGAGCAAATAAAAGATTGGCTGAACCTTTGTGGAGTGGATAGTATTGATAAACTTACAGTCGAACAATGCAGTATCCTGTATGATAACCTGTATCCTCAATCGGAAGCGGTGACATTCTGCTACAAGGACAGGAAGAATGCTTAGGAACGTGTAAAGCTCGGCAGGGACGTGCGAAAGTGTCTAACGTCCGAATCTCGTATCACGGTATTCAAGCTAACCAATGAAGATGTGATATTTGACGAGGAAGATGACAAATACTTTCAGCACAAGTATGATTACATCATAGAATAATTACAGGTCGTAATAGGTAATTATTTCCTTCAAACCAGAAATCAGCTATCTTTCACTTTTGCCTTCATTTCTTTTAAAAAGTTCATCTGCATATCTTTTAGGCATATCTTCATTTTACTCATGAAAGCTCATTATAATCTTTGCATATCTATTTTATAAACTCTTTCCGTAAAATACAGGTTGTTGGACAAGCCAATAACTTGCGCATTTCATCAAGAGTTAAATCCTCTATTAAAAATATGTCTGCCAATCTTATACTCTTCGCCCACACCAATGTCCGCATCCTCTAACAGTTTGCCATAGAGATATTCAGTTCATGGTCGAGTGGATCGACTATTGCCTGAATACCCCTCTGTCAAAGGTACAGCAGGAGCATTCCGCTATCAAAGATAATGGAGAGCTCCTTAATGCCGTACTGGCTGTTGGGGATGCAGGACATTTCCCACCCGACAGTTATAATGCTATGCTCTCACTACTCCACCAGCTTACGCTTTCACTGACTCTTATAATCGTAGGATTTTTCTTTCCTGTAATCTTCGCCCACACCAATGTCCGCTTCCTCTAACAGTTTGCCATAGAAGTATTCTGTCCATGGTCGACTGAATCGACTATAGCCAGAACACCCCTCTGTCAAAGGTACGGCAGGAGCATTCCGCTATCAAAGATAGTGGAGAGCTCTTTGATGCCGTACTGGCTGTTTGCGGTGCAGGACATTTCCCGCCCAACAGTTGTAATGCTATGCTCTTACTGCTCCACCAGCTTACGCTTTCATTGACTCTTATAATCGTAGGATTTTTCTTTCCTGTAATCTTCGCCCACACCAATGTCCGCATCCTCTAACAGTTTGCCATAGAAGAATTCTGTCCATGGTTGAGTGAATCGACTATAGCCAGAATACCCCTCTGTCAAAGGTACGGCAGGAGCATTCCGCTATCAAAGATAGTGGAGAGCTCTTTGATGCCGTACTGGCTGTTGGCAGTGCAGGACATTTCCCGCCCAACAGTTATAATGCCATACTCTCTTATATAATTTCTCTTTGCTGATATTTATGACCTTCGTGTCCATGGCTCCACTTGTGATTCTGTGAATTTTTTTCTGTAAAGTTGTTGCATCCATCACCAAATTGGCAAGCCGTTCTTAGTAAACAATCTTCCTTTTCCTTGAAAAGAGTATTGTCCACTGAAGACTTGCTGTATTGGTTTGGCTGCACTTTGTAAAACAGAAAAAACTTCCCGATCACAGTCCGAAAGGACTTAACAAAAGGGAAACAAAATCAGAGTGCAGTATGAACACAGTGAATGTTTACATCAAAGGTCAGGAAGACAAGGAACTGATTAGTTTCTTGCGATATTTTCCCTCACGCATCAAGAACATAGGAATGGACGCAGTTTTTGACCGTCAGATTGTCTATGACTACAAGGATGGCCGCAACCACCTGGAGGTGGCCAAATGCGTGGCAAAGTTCCTCGTAAAGAAGTTTGGCTGTAAGATATGCAATGTGGTATTCTCGTGCATCCCTGCAAGTAGTCCGGAACGTAACGAAATGAGAAACAGACATTTTTCCGAGCTTGTATGCAAGTTTTCCGGAGCCATTGACGGGTTCTCTCACGTGAGTGTCATCGGTGAACGTACTGCAGTCCATGGAACAAAGATAAAAAAGGAAGAGCGTGCCAAACGGATAAATGAGCAGAACAACATTGAGATTGATGCTGATTTCTTCAAGAACAAGGAGGTCTGCATTTGGGATGATGTAGTCACAACGGGTGCATCCTTTAATGTCTATGTCTCCCAATTGGAACAAGCCGGAGCTCATGTTACCAATGGCATCTTCCTTGCCAAAACAAGCTATAAATACGTACTAAAATGACAATTATGAATGATTTGAAATTTGACAGGACAGTCTCAGCTGCTTTTACAGGACATCGGTTCTATGACTTTTCCCAAATGGAATTTATTCAGGAACGCCTTACTTCGACAATATCCGAAGCCTATGACCATGGCATAAGGAATTTCATTTCCGGATTTGCTTTGGGAATAGACCTGATGGCAGCGCAGTTGGTACAATCGCTGAAATGTAATTTGCCCGGAATATCTCTGACTGCAGCCATACCGTTTGAAGGCCAGGCAGAGAGATATAATATCTATGATAAAAGAGTTTATAGACGGTTGCTTAAACTGGCTGATAAGGTAATTGTGCTCAGTGACTGCTATTATCCGAGGTGCTTCCTTGATCGGGACGAGTTTATGGTTGAGAATGCTTCATATCTCATAGCCTATTATGATGGCCGTGAGAAAGGTGGAACATACTACACCGTTAAAAAGGCACGAGCGAGGGGCATCCCGATTATTAATGTGTATTGATTTTAAATGAAACGAGTATGAATGAAATTTTTGATACTGTTATTGTCTTTCTTATATTCCGTTTCTTCTTCTGTATCGTGGATATATGGTGGAAAGGAGACGAACGAAACGATTTCAGAAGAGACAGATAAAGAAACATAATGTTTTATTGTTCGTAAAAGTAGTTCAGCCATGAGATTTTTCTCATGGCTGAACCGAATATGGATAGACAAGATATTTTAAAGGTCTTTTCTAGATCCATAAATCAGGATGTTTCTCAATTTTTTCCCATAAACTATCAAACCAGTGTTTCACTTCATTTACAGCACACATCGTATCAAATTGATTTGATACCGGAATTATTGTTTTCATATACTGTTTTTTATCCTTCTCACTTGTAATAGACTTCCACGATTGCGAGATAAAGGACTGAACAATAGAGTCAGAAAGTGTTAAATTCCTTCTGTGAGATAATTTGCAAATCCAACATTGATTATGTCTATCTAAAATAATATCAATGTAATAAGCGTTTTCTATATTCACATCTTTTTCTATTTTACCACCTATATTATTAAAATTGATGGCACAATAGTTGTACGACCAAGTGAAACTGTTTTCAATTTCTTTATGGAGGTAATATACAATCGGCTCAACGTATTTGTTTTCTCTTGCTTGATGACCAGCTAATAGGAAATATTGTTTAAGTTCTTTATTGTATAAATATTTCTTTTGCTCCATATATTTCAGGCCTGTTATAAGCAGTTGTCTAATCTCATTTGTTGAATCTTTAGTTTCAGCCTGTTCCAGATAATTTCTGATAATTTCAACACTATTTTCATTTGGCTTGCCTTCTTTTGTATAAAGAAATTTAAACCAGTACTTTTCATCTGCATTTGATGATAGCAAACATATCCTATTATAGTATTGACCATTTATCCAACTTCCACCATCATCAGAAACACTAATATCTCCATATTTCAACAAAGACTCCCGAAGAATGTCTTTGTTTTTAATTGAATAAATTTTCTCCTTGAATAATTCAGTATATTTTTGTGCTTCTTCTATAGTAGCATTCTTCCCCCATAAATTGATTAAGAAATTATGGTTCCCACGTAAAAAGTCATTTAATGATTTGTTTCGAATGATGTCATAAAAAAGGCTTTCCCAACTTTCACAATCATCTCTATTCAAATATTTTATACGATAATCATTATTTGGATTTAAATAACTTCCATTTGTTTCTTTTCTTAACAAATCACGAAGGTCCTTATCCTCCATGTTTTTTACTAAATCTATTGCACGTATAGTTGTCGCATCAGGATTTTTTCGGTTAGTTATTTCTGAACACAGATTGGCAATATACATAGCAACTCTTTCTATATTTTGCTCATCAGTCTGAGGAAACTTTTGTATATAGTATATACAACCACAAATGGAGGAATAACTTAGAGCGGAGTCTATTTTACTCAGCCACTCAGAGGGAAGCATTAATCTACTTGCGAAATTTTCTATCTCTATTATTTTTTTGACGGCATCATAGATTTCTGAAAGATATTCGATATTGAATGAATTATTTTTTGCAATATAATCTCTTATCCAGCGGGGTTGTTCTTCTTTTTTGTTAAGGCTTATATACTCTTCTTTTACTTCTTGATCAGACTGATATTTCCCATCTTCTTTTGAAATACGCTTTGCTTTGATAATCGGATTGTGACAAGTATTCATGTGAATGATAACAGCCCACTTAAGAAATTCATAGAATCCCTTATCTGCGTTTTCGTTGTTGTTACGATGAATCCAAAAGAAATTTTGCCATTCTTCCCATTTGTTGCCAGCCTTTAAGGCATTCTTACCTGAACGACGGACCAGCTCACATCTGATTTTTTCTTGATCTGAGAGACTTTCTCCTCTACTATTCATGTAAAGATATAACCTCTCACCCTGTTCACTTAGGTTTGTGTCAAAATAATTGAATTCAATATAGTTTTCTATATAATCTAAGAAGTCAATCTTGTCTAATATTTTTGTTTTAATGAGTTCGTAAATATATTCATATTGGTCAAACAGATTACGAGCAGTCTGATCATGTCTATAAATATCGTAGTACTTGTTGCTCTTTTTAAATGATACTTGACTTTCATTAAAAATCTCCCATTCTATAAAATTGACCATAAAATCATGTGATACTTCTCGTACTTTATAGTCAATTTTAGGTAGGTTATGGACAAAATATCTCTTGGCAAAATCTTTTTGTTTTCCGCTTATCTTATATACAGCAAGCAATAAAAGATAGATTGTAGTAATACGTTGTTGTCCATCTATCAAGAAATACTTGTCGGCATAATCCAGATTATGATAGGCATATATGAAACCAATACGAGTATTAAACCGTAGACGATAATATTCTTTCTGTAAATGTTGTTGAATTACCTTGTCAACTTCACTGTTTTGGGCCTTAATTTCCAGTACAATCTCCGTTTTGTTCCTAAAGTTTTCGAAGATAGAATTAAATAAACCCTCTACATTACTTTTTGCCCATACGTAATCCCTTTGAATTTCAGGAATTATAATTTGTTCTATATCGGTAGAGTTAAACAAGTCGTATATTGTATAACGTCCAGTCTTCATAGTTGTTCAAATTGTTTTAAAATTACAGCATTTTCCTTTTCCATCCAATGAAGATGAGCTATGATGTCATCTTTCGTCCATATTGATAATTCATCTGTAAAAGGATATTCACTCACATTCAAGTTCTTATTGAAAATATCCATTGTATGCCTTGGTACGAAATCACCATTTCGTATGATGGAATACAGAATGGGGCGTTTGGCTACAAAAGGGTTATTGTTCAGTGAACTATTTGCACCGGATGGTAATAACGCCATATTGCCGCAACAATGTAGGTAATCTTCATTTATATCATTATCATATAGAAATTCTATGTCGTCAACGGATATCTTCTCCCTATTTTTGATTGCATTAGTCAATTCTGTCAACTTATTTTTCTTTTCTTCATCTTTTTCCTCCTTTATTTCTTTGTCTATTTTTTTTGTAACAACGCGAATGGCAGCCTCATGTATCTTAATTTGAGAGGATGGATGCTGAGGTGAAATGTGTTCAAATGACCATTTGTTGCTTTCATATTCTACAAAATCAAACTTATAAGGATTGTCGTTTGAAAGAACACTGAAGGAAAGAAGTAAGTTTGTAAGTTCTGGATTTGAAGTTCGGTATTTCAGACGACTATAGACACTTAATAACTCCTCAATGTCATTTTTCCCCTGTAAATCTTTTCTTAGCTTTGCCATATCAGGAACTCTTTCTCTAATAATAGAGTAAATATAATCAGTCCTTTCGGATGCAGTAGATCTTATTAATCTTTGCAAAATTTGAGTACGGTTCTTATTGTCTTTAAGACTTTTAGAAAACAGGCAATAGCCCACTGTATTGTAATCTGTTACATCGTTGAGAATACCTTGGAACACACGGTAAATGTGTTTGATGTTCTCAAATACCTTAGTTGCTTCATCATATGAAGTTATATTCTCATTGTATTCTTCAAATAATTGGTACAGCATAGATGATTCCTTAGATGACTCAGTGAGTGATTCCTGAAATTCATGTATCAATGAGGCTTTCGGACTAGGTGAATCAGAAGCAACTTCGTTACAAGGTTTGGCAATACGTAATAATTCATACATACCGCTCTCTACAGAGCAGCCAAAGAAGTAGTACTTCACTTCAGGTTGCTCTATCCAACTGTTTATTTCATCCCAGATTCTTCCCATAATGGCACGTGCATCCAGTATTTCTTTATAATGGCGCTTAAGTCCATTGGGTGTATTCAGGTCTACACCTCTTGTCAGTAATAATCCCTTTATCAGTTCGTTATCAGTCAAAGCTACTTTGTTGTCGTTCAGATTTGCAAATACGTCCTCCGAAGGAACAAACTCGCTTTCCATGTTTATGATAAGCTTTACACGGCTGAGTAAGTAGCTCTGGTAGTCATTAAATTGGTCATATTTCTTTAATATCTCGAAAAAGGTATGGATACATTCTACTGCAGTGGACATATAGAATAAGTCTTGTGTTTCTTTAGTATGTCCTTTATTGGCTTTTATGAATATATCTTCCTCACCTTCGTAGCGTGCATAGTTGATTTTATCTTTTGCGATATTTGTTACTCCGTAATCATGAAGTACATAAAAGATTAGGGCCAAAGTAGTTAAACGTTGCTGCCCATCAATTACTTCAAGCTGTTGGTTGGTGTTTTTAATTGTCAGATATTGCAAATAGTATTCATCTGTATCTCGAATCATTGCTTGATAAACATCTAACAAAAGCTGAGGAACCTGTCCATATCGCATGGATCTCCATTTATAGCCTCTTTGATAGGGGGCTATGTAGTAATTATTTGCAGAATTATTGTCTAATAAATCCGTGAATATACCTTTAACCGAATAAATAAAATCTTCCATATAATAATTTTTGTTATGGCAACATGTATATATTAAACTTAATATTGCTCAGATTGACACAATTTAATTGACAGAATATTATCAATCAGAAGCACTGTCCCGTCCGATAATGTGAGTTTTCTTGTCACCTCGTCATATTTCTTGACTGTGCCTGTTATTGACACATATTTGCCTCCATCTTTTTGAGTATCAGGTACGAAATACACGAAAATGTATTCTTCCTGTCTCGGAACCTGTTCAATGACGCGAGCGAGTTTTCTTGTAAGACTTGCCATCTCATCATCAGAAAGGAGCTTCTTGGGAGTAGTAAGCCTTGCTGTTTCGGCTATCGCTTCGTCATGGCCGGTGAGAGCGGCAAACGGGGCAAACTGGGCGGCACGGTTCTCCATGGACATAGGTGTCCTGTTCTTTGAGACATGATGTAGCAGATTGATTATGTCGTCATATTTACTCATGGTGCCCTCCAATCTGTTGGTTGCGTTCTTTCTGGGTTGCTCCATCGGCATAGTTGATGCCCTTCAGGATGGCATTCTTCCCAAACTTCTTCTTTATACTCAGGATAGCTTCCTGACGTCTGCGTTCTTTCTCAGCCTTTTCCTCGTCAGCTTTCCGCTGTTTTTCGGACTCTTCGGGGTCAGTAAAAAGATCGAGCTGAACGATTTTAGGTTGTTTTTTATACTGCTCCTCATGGATGAGATGATTCACTGACATGTTAATACGGCGCACGAGTAGGACAGGATTCACTATTCGGTCGTACAGCTCAGCCACCTTTTCGGAGATGATGCTGCCTGCCGAAGTCGGCTCCTCGATATTGATGGTGCCATGAGCATGGATAGGCACCTGTCTGCCGTAATGGTCGGTTGTAATCTTACCATGATACTTCTCCCTAATTGAAGGGTTGGTCAACGATTCGATGTCGTATCCCACGGTAAGCACCAACTGGTCGGTGAGCAGCTTCTTGTCCACAAGGTCGAGCGACACACTGTCGGCCATTTCGAGTATCACATTACGGGCCATATCCGTCGTGTAAGCCGACTGGAGTACCTGGCCGGAACTCAATGACTTGCTTTCAGGCCGATAGGCTTTCACATACTCCATGGAAACAGGTTCCCATCCCCAGGCATGGTCAATAAGCAGTTCAGCATTGACTCCAAACATCTGGTACAGGAATCCCTCATGTTCAATAGAGCATCTGGCCACATCACCCATCGTCAGGATATTGTACTGAGCCAGGCGGTTGGCAATGCCTTTGCCTACTCGCCAGAAGTCAGTGAGAGGCGTGTGCTCCCAAAGCATCCTGCGGTAAGACATTTCATCCAGCTCGGCAATGCGTACACCGTTCTCGTCAGGTGGCATCTTCTTGGCCACAATGTCCATGGCTACCTTGCACAGATACATGTTGGTACCTATTCCTGCTGTAGCTGTAATGCCTGTTTCCGAAAGGACATGACGGATTATTTTCATCGCCAGCTCATGAGCAGTCATCCTGTATGTTGCAAGATAGGTGGTCGCATCGATGAAGACCTCGTCGATGGAATACACGTGGATGTCATCCGGACTGATATATTTCAGGTAGATGTCGTAGATTCTTGTACTGTATTCTATGTAGTGAGCCATGCGGGGAGGAGCCACCACATAGTCTATGGCCAGACTTTTATTGCTGTCCAGCTCCTTCTTCGAGTAGGATTTTCCACTGTTACCTCGCTGCCTGTTTGCCAAACGAACTTTCTCAATCACCTCAAATAGGCGAGGACGGCCCCCGGTGCCATACTCCTTTAAAGCTGGAGATACAGCCAGGCAGATGGTCTTTTCCGTGCGTGAAGTATCAGCCACGACAAGGCATGTGTCGAGTGGATCCAATCCACGTTCAACACATTCTACAGAAGCATAGAATGATTTCAAATCTATGGCTATATATTGTCGTAATGGCTCTGTACTCATTATATTTCCGGAAAACGATACAAAGATAACGAGAATCCTCTAAAATTCTTGAATATTGTTATTGCTTATCAGTTATATACAGCCCATATCTCACTCTTACATGCAGTTCCGGACTGATTTTCACCTGTTATATGTCTGCCTTTAAGCACATCCGCTGTCGTGTCAGAGGAAAATTTTTCAGCGAAGTTATCTTGGATCTGTCAAACTGCAAGACGTGTCTGGTGAACAATCTTCCTTTAAGCGACAGGCACTTAAAGAGTATTCTTCACGCCATTCTTGCCTTATTTGCCTTCTCCAAACTTCTGATGCAGAAAAATCTTCCCGACACACAGCTGAAAGGCTGTAACAAAAGGGAAATAAATAATTCACATATTATGACAGCAACAAAATTCAACAATCGTCTGATGACCGCAGAACTGAGAGAGGCTCTGAGTGATTATCCCCTGTATTCACAGGACGCAAAAGGAAAGGATGCACTTTGCATCGCAGTGTTTCATCTTGGCAATATCCGTTGGTATATTATGGAAGGACAGCCCGAAGGAGATGACTTCACCCTATATGGTATAGTGGTGGGCTTGCAGGAAACTGAGTACGGCTACATGTCAGCATCAGAGATGGCCGATGTCACTTACGATGCGAGTAAGTACGGACTTGGCTTATTGAAGATTGAACAGGACAGGACTTTCAGACCTTGTGCCCTCAAAGGGATAAAGGACGAAGAACTGCAGTCTTTCTTATCAAGACTATATGATGAGAACTAATGTATAACTTAAAAAATGGACAGCTATGAAGATTATTGTTATGGATTGTGCAAATGCCCGTATAGATGTTTTGAACGTTCCGGAGAATATGGTTGGAGAGGACGTTGAACTTTTCCTTGTAGAGCACGGCTACTCCTTGAATAACATTTCATGGATCGCAGTTCCTGCAGATTATGTTCCGGTGCAGTTTCATGAATTCGGCATAGACGAAGAGAATGGCAAGGAAGTTCATGAACAGCGGGAAACTAAGTTGAAGAACTTCTCAATTTATGATAGTGTGCAGGAGGTAAAGCATCGCGAACAGGAAGAACTTGTTTCTGCAATTCGCCAATATGGTAAGAAGGTTGCCGATGGCTATGAATGGCACTTTGAGGGTGATTGCCCGATAGTGGCAGCGTATGACTATGATGAGCCTTGTGATGTGGTAATCCTTGCAGTGAGGGTTAACAATGATGGAAGAATAACCATCATAGGTGATGAGAAAAACGACCGGGGCAATGAACATGAGATTGATGCCGATGATATATTTGCTGGCCACATTGATTTCATTACGTCGGAAATTGAGTGATAAGAACAAAGGAACAGGAGCCACAGGGATGGTCTTCTGTTCCTTTACTCATTGCAGTCTTGCGGTTATAGCTGATATGCGGATAAACCTTAAACACTCAGATGTCTATTTCCGTAAACCTTGAAAAGCTTCTTCCATCCCTTTCTATAGTCTCGAAAAACATCTTTTCCGGTCTGACCCAATAGGATTTTTCTCCATAGAGAGCCTGATATACAACCATCCGCTCCTGAGTTTCACTGTCAAAAGCGGAATGGATATATTTATAGGTACCACCCTTGAAATGACGGAAATATCTTTCTTCTTTCTTAGGAAACTCCATCAGCATCTTCATGGCCAAGGGTGCATACCAGGTCTTCACTTCCTGTTCTGTAGGAGTATGCGCACCCGGGAAATGATGGGAATTGTTGTAATATCCCATGAACATGGGCTCATAGTGAGCCAGTCCGTCCTGTTCGCCGAATAGTCCCCAGACACGGTCTCTGTAATACGGATTACAGCAGTCAAACTGAATCTTTTCGAGTTCGGCAAACTCCTCGATTAAAGCTTCATCGATGACCAGCCTCTGATTGCTGTCCTTGCGTGGAGCTTTGTACTGATGCTCACCGATTCTTTCTTTTAAGAATTTCGTCATCTCAAAGTGCGGATTGCCAAGCAATGCCGGGATGCCGACTATCGGGGCAAGCATCTGTGCAAGAAAAGATCCGCAGCTGTTACCCAGCAGCAGGTCGGGCGATTCCTGTTCAATGATGGAGCGTACCTGTTTTAATGCCTCCTTGGGATGAAGCGGAAGGTCGGGCGTTAAGACGGAGGCATGATTTTCAAATGCTTCTTTCAGTGCAACTGCCATCGGACAACTTCCTGTGGCAAAGAATCCGTGAAGGAAAAGTATTTTTTTCATTATAGTCAGCTTTTATTCACATCTTTCGATGTATCCTCTTCATTTTTCTTTTTGATAGGTCCGGAATGGTTTCCTCTATTGAGCTTGATGCCATGCTTGTTCAGAATACGGAACACAGAACTTCTGCTTTTAAAGCCGCTTGCTCTCCATATCTCATCTATAGGATGACCGGCTGCATACAGATTGATGACTGTCTTCTCTCTGTCGAGCTTCTGTAACTTTGTAGAAGAAACCTTCGGTAATGATGTAATCATCTTTGCCTGCAGGTTCACTATATGCTCTGCAGTTTTTCTCAAAGCAAGTACTTCTTCAGGTAAGGCACCCATCATTTCCAGCACATCCGATGGCTTGGTTTCAGGAAAAAGCTGGTTCTTGGAATCAATCCGGTCGTGTATGCTTATGACGCGAATAGCTTTTACCCGGCAAAATTCCAGGAATGTAGCCAGTTCTCGACTGCCACGGATGGCATTTGAAAATTTAGGGATAACAAGTTCATCTCCCCTTTGCAGGGCAACCATGAGTTGCTTCCAAAGCGGTCTGTTGCGTTCGTTCTCATCGCACTCCTCAATAATGCGTATACATCCGAAGTTATTCATCCACTCCCTGTCTTCTTCCAGTTTGTCATACTGGGATATTGCCATGATGTAACCTATCTTTGCCATATTATAAAGGTTTTGACTGATAATCAAATAGTTGTCTTATCTTGTCTTGAAAAATATATAGTATGATAATTCTCCAAGAGTATAATGAACACGACTCTGATGCAAAGGTATAAATTATATTCATATTAGTAATCATACTGACATGGCAGTTTTATGATTGGCTTTTCTTTTCCCAAATTTCTATTACTAACGGATATACATTATAAATCATACTATTATGAGTATGAAATATAAATTAGTCTAAACTGGATATTTTATACTGACAATGTGGAATTTTATCTGTACATTTGCCACATAATAAACAAAAATATGCCAATGATATATAGAAATTTAATCGGTCAGAATCACTGTAATAGCGGTTTGATTGGTATGTCTGACGCAGGTTCAGGAAAACAAGTGAAAGAAAGTAAATCAAGTGAAAGAAAAAATACTCAAATGAGTTTAATCTTTCACTTGATTTTTTTATGCTCTATACTCTTGTTTTACTCATGCAATAATCATGAGAAATATGATTTTGAGTCCTCTGATGAAGCTCTGAATGAATACGATAATCTTTATAAGACTGTCAGAGCACAGGGAACATGTAATGCCGAGCAGCTTGCCTCATTTATCAATCTGTGGTATGAATGTTCAGACACAGTCTACAAATTCATTCAGAAAGACCCTTCGTTTACGGCTCATGCCGATCTGACCATGAGGTTTGACAGTATAACGGATTCCATTCGCACGAGGCTGATGGAGCTTGCGGACAACTTTACGCTAAGTGATGTGGCATACGTCAAACTTCATACTTCTATCTATGGTCAGGATAAGGAACTTGACTCATTAAAGCGACAGGCAACAGTATTCTTTTCCTCATTGGACAGCATTCCTGTATATACCAGGAATATTAGAGACTTGCTTGCCGATTACTCAAAGTTTCTGCTTTCATATAAATTACATGGGGTACACTCAGAAGATGCGCTTCTTCGATTTATCCGTATGGAAGACTTCTTCTTCCGAAGCTTTCTTGCTTCCATTGACGAGTGTTCAGCTTTGGGTATGGCGGATATTACTGATATGACGGCCAATATTTGTGACAGCATTTATAAGGAAGCATCAAATGGTAAAATCAAGGCAGATGAAACTATTACCTATATGTCCATGAGGACAGGTCGCCGTCTGCTTCTGAATGCCAAAGTCTGTCATGAGAAACTGAAACGTGGTATAGTAAAGGATTCGCAATATGCCAATGCTTATTTGTGGATGATGCTACAACCTTATCTCTCGATAGATGCCCTTGCCATAACAATGCTGACACCGGAACAAATTCGGCTTATGACGGATATGGCAAAGGATTATCCGGCTATTATTTCCAGATTGGACAGCAAACACTTAATTGACCGGGATGTGTCCACAAAAATTCCGAATCAGCTAATTCGATTATACATATCAACCATCTAATCAAATAAATATCATGTTACAGGAAGCTATTTTAAAATTCAGATCATCTGGTCCCATATTATTGCCAGCCATTATTGATAATTATTGGCTTGGGGAAATCAAAACTTACGAAGATTATGCCGTACTCCCTTATGAAGTACACGAACCTCAGCCTCTCGAAAAGGTTCTGGACATGTTTGAGATGAATGCGGATCTTGCCATTCTTTACCACATAGTGCCATCATCCGCTACCGCATACGGACATGAATGCTGCGCATACTGTTATCCGGTGACGGAACGTATGTTCAAGATAAACTGCAAGACACATACGGACGGTCTTGTCCATGAGTTATATGTTACCATCTACAATTCCATTGAGGTTATGTCTGCTGACATTTTTGAGGATTTGCGACTACATGAACGTCGTGGAAAATTTATAGAAAAGCGAGAGCATGTCCAGATAATGAATGACTTCAACTGCGGACTTTGAATGAACAGGCAGACGTATTACCTCATTGCAGACATAATACATAAAAACAGGACATGGATAAAGGTTATCGGCACAGAGAAACTGGTAGAGATGCGAATACTTCAGGATGGAATGTTGAAGCCGCTACTGTTTAAAGCAATCACTTTGAAAAGCTATAGGGAACATTTCTGTTTCAAGAGATCCTGTACCTGGAACATCAATGAATACGATTTAAGCATGGGATTGTTGGCTCTTTGTAAAAAAGACCCTTCAGCCTCTGAACGGATTAAGCATGATGCGCTCACTTTGCGTGATGTCGAATACATTATAGAGAAAGCTTCTTTCGGTATAATAAAACTTGAACTTGACGATTATGAATACTAACAGGAAAATTTATGTTTTTTACTTTACAGTCATCCTGCTGGCAGTACTGGCAATGATGGTATTTGACCTGAATATAATAATCAAGGCTATACTGTGTTTCCTCATATTCTCTTGCCTGATGGTTATGAGAAGCATTAAAAGAGCCTATGACCTGGCCGATGATATTGACCCTGATACCTTGGAAAAGGTGACTTCATTGACTGATGATTATGCCATAGGAGATGAGAAAAGGAATCACGATTCCAATTTGGATTTTTATCTGAATCTTCTCATCGAAACGGATGAGGAACTTTCAAAAGACTCCACTATTGACCAGAAATCGTTCAGCTATAATGTCCAGTTGAACAAGCGCATCGCTGAACGGTTGGAGTCAATCCAGAGAAAAGAGCAGGAACACGTTGAGAATACAAATAACTAAATGGATTCATTATGATACATACATTAACCATCATCCGTTTTTTGTTCCCGTTTTTGCTTCTCCTGGCATTTTTCTGTTTATACAAGAAACAGTACCGCTGCATGAAAAGCTTCATGTGGAGAATGGTCGTATTTGACAGTGCAAGAAAATTTTATGTAAGTATTATGATGCTTGCACTCATCTTCATTAACTGGTGCTGTTGTATGACAGAACCGAATCTGGCAGTTGGACTGTCAAGCATCCTGACGCTGGCACTTTTGAATAGAAGGATTGCCGATAGTACCCTTCATATTCTGCATGAAAGGAAACGGTTTTGGTATATCACACTCATGATAGCAGTGGTATGTTATGCCACCACTTATATGAACAGTGTGTTCCAGCTTTTTTTCCTGCTAAGTGTGGCAGCTGTCTTTTATCCGTCTGAAAGAGTTCTTCAGCAGAAAAGCGTACTTGAAGACTGCGACAGTTTTAAAAGCCAGGTTGAATGGATAATGAAGAACTACTATTAATGCCACTTACATGTGGAATATATATTCTTTGCTTGCTTGTTTTCCACTTTTTAAATGTAATCTAAAAATGAGGCAAATGACTAACAATAAAAACAATTCTGCTTCTGAATTGAATGACCCACAAGGCATAGACCGCTCTTTGTTGGAGTATCTGAAGCCTAAATCAGAAGACCGATACAGTAAATTGGAAGCCTATTGTGATCTGCTCACAAGAGCGACATCAGGAACATACTCCACATCTGTTGTGGTAGGAAATCTGAAAATACTCCCCGGCCAGTTTGTTGCCACCATATCTGAGCTTGCGCGGAAATGGCAGTGGCAACGTGCAACAGTCCGTCAGTTCCTGACCGGTCTTTTCAATCTGGGCCATCTTAACATGGAGCAGTATTCAAAAAGCTACGTGTTTTCTGTAAGCCAGAAACAACGTCTTTCTCTTTTTGTTGAGACTCCGTCTGATATATTGGACTTTAACGCACTTCAGTTTGTGCGGTTCCTTAAAGGACGCAATACTTCCAGTCAGGTAGCCCAATCCTATAATTATTATTTCAATAAGGTAATGGAATTGGCGGTAACGGAAAATGACGGAGGCAGACCTGATTGCCATGTTCTGAAACAGCAGAGTCTGGTATTCGATTCATTGGTAAAGTCCATATTTCAGACATTGAAAATGGAGAAGGAAATGCCTGAAGAAATGACGGATTCAACCGGTCTTCTCTTTGGTAAAGACCATGTCTGGGACTGGCAGAAAGTAATAGACATCCTTGGCATTCTGGTCGTTGCGATACGTGAAAACAGGAAGCCCAGTTATATGGCAGAAACCGTGTCCTGTTATACGAAGGCAGAGATTATTCTCCTTGACAGCATCTTTGAATACTATGTATCTGACCAGGGATCATTTTATTACGATGACCCTCCTCGGCCTGATTTAAGCCCCGTGGGGAACAAAACGGATTATAAGCCTGGGGGCACTTCCTCTGTTGAAAACGGAACGGATTAAACGCCTTATTAGCGATGCACGGTATGTCATACGCTTTTGTACACTTCGTCTTTGTCCCGCTAACGGATGGAGGTAACGACAGGCAGCGTGCTTGCACGTGCCACTTTTTTACAGTCTCGGGAAGCCTAATACCCCGACCGCTACGAAGCGGCGGGAGGGCTGACCAGATGAACAGCAAGCTGGGTCAGTTTTCTAAGTGTGCGTATGACCGTAAAGGAGACTGAAAAAAGCCTCAGAATAACACAAAAAATAAAATTGTCATTATGGGTACTATATCAAAACAAGTCATGGATATAAAGACTTCCAAAGGGCTCTCACAGACGAGCAATGAGGAGTTACGTGCCTGGACGGATAAAGGATGGGAGCAGGCTATGCGTGAGGGTAACTATGACCGTAGCCGTGAACATCTTAATTTCGAGGTCCAGAAAGGTGGCATAGTCACACCGATAGACAAGAAACGTCCGCTGACAAAACGTATGGCAGAAAACCTTGCGTCACGTGGCATCAAGGATCCGAACGAAGGACTAGCCGAGCCACGTTTCCGGACTGTGGTCAACTTCATATTCGGAGGCTCAACCGACCGTATGCGTGA
>ULTX01032922.1_pt1 | contig 27274 bp, 17 predicted proteins | sample 1958041 | NCBI WGS metagenome assembly ULTX01 (sample SAMEA4835747, study PRJEB28245) | human gut metagenome | biome: gut microbiome; material: fecal sample | place: Denmark | collected 2008
AAACTTGAGAGTTAATTATACAAAAAGGTGTTAAACTCACGTCCCATGGCAAGGATATAGTTTTCCCGACAATCCCTAATATACCATGGGGGCTGGATATAATGGTGTTCTTCAAAAGGTTGAATCTCCTTTGAGGTGATAAATCTTCATTTTCTTCCCGCTTATTCAATCCGATAATACTGCGATCCTCTTTGGAGGAAGTGTTAGAACCTGAAGTTTTTCACTCTCGAATCTTTAACCCGTCCAAACAGGCTTGGCTATTGTCAAGATCAGCCATGGTTCATCCTTCCATCTTGACCAAATCTTCCCATTTTGTACTGCATGTCACCACTCTTCTGTTTTATAATGGTATACCAAAACTTTTAATATCAACTCCACTAAGCGAATAATATCCTGTTGAGTATGGCTTTGCGTTCCTGACAAGATAGCTCCAAAAGATATCACTGTCAAGAATGCTTTTCAAAAGTTGCAGTTTTTTAAGGTCGTCGCTAACAAATGCAACGCCATTGTATAGCATAAGGTCAGCATCGTCTCTCAAAACACAATGAAGTGGCTTGTTTGCGAACTTCGGGAAAAATAATTTATATCTTGGCATTATGAGCGACTGAGTTCTCCCGTATGCGTACCATGTGGGATATTTGTCTGTCTTTCCTTTGTCACGTTGGGCGAGTTGCTTGCGCTGGGAAGAAAGATAAGCATAAGTATAAGGGAAAGTTGTCTTCATGACAGTTTCCTCAATAACAGTGGCCCGCCCATCTTTAATGTTGTACGGGAAAATTAGTTTCTCAATAATGCTTTCAAAAGATATATCAGTATTGAGTTTGTTGGAGTTGACGACATTTCTGCATATTGCCTTTTCTATAGGGAAGTAATTATCCTTGGATTCCAAATAGTAATAGTTGTCATCCTCAGCGACAGGTTTGAATATGTAAGTTTTGTTGCTGAGTGTTGCTATACCGTGTCGGGACTGACAATACTTGCCAATAGGAATTCCTGTAGACTCCATCTGGCGTACAGCATCAAAATCATTGATCCTCCATCCTTTTTTGTTATCAAGTTGATTATATAAGATATTAGCAAATTCTGGTGTTATGCTTAAATCTCCATTCTCATTAACGGCGTAGTGTAGTGTATCGGACGCTTGATTTTTTGTAAGGAAGAAAAGACATGTATATGTACTTTTCTTTTGAAAAACCTGATAACCACGAAAATCCAATATTGAAATATCATGATTCCCGCGAGAAAAATAATTCCGCACAGCTCTACCATTGACTGAACGGATAAAGCTATTCATTGTGATGAACCCCAACCTTCCACCGTCATTAAGCATTTCTGTTGCTATTTGGAAAAAAGGAATATACAAATCGGGATGTCCCGACAGACAAACCTCATACTGTAACATCTTTCCCTTTGTGGTAGCATCAACATTACGCGAACAGACGTATGGTGGATTGCCGACAATAACATCAAAATGCGTGTAAGTCTGATTCCATTCAGCAGTATTAAAATCTAATGTATCTGCTTGAAGGACATTAAAATCAAAGTTCAAATCCTCTCCATAAAGCAGGGCTAAAAGTGAAAGAAGGATTTTAGTCCTTTCAACAGAATACTTTTGGACATCGATCCCATATATTGATTCTTGATAGATGTCACAGAATGTCCTTCCTGTTTTATTGTGCAGAAACAATGCAACATCCATTAAGAATCCGCCACAACCACAGGCGATGTCTGCCACGCGAATATGTTGCATCTGTTCATTTGACATTGTGTTTAAACAAGTTTCAATGATGCTCTCTCTGATGTATTTAGGTGTATAAACGGCTCCAGTTACAATACGGTCAGCTGGTGAAACGACAAATTCAAAGAGGCTAATCATGTCTTCTATTGTCATAGGTGTAGGGTGAAAATGGCGAATTTTTGATATATATTCCTGCAGCAAGTCAAAATCTTCGTCCCCCTTGTCTATGAGCAATCCCTTTATAATATGATTATTCTCAATTTTCAGATCACTAAGCGACACAAATGAAGACACGAACAGGCGATTTACTGTTCGTGTATCTGTAAGTTGTTTTTGTTTGAGATATGCGAAAATTTGAGAGTTCATTGATTAGACGAAGTTTGGTTTTCCTCTTAACTGTTCCTCTAAGTTGTGGTATAGTGTGTTCAGTTTTTCTTTGATTCTCAGTTCCTCTAACGAATCAATGTTTACCTCATCTAGTTTTCTGAGCAGAATTTTAACTTCTTCCAGCTTCCATCTCACACGATGGACTGGATTTCCGAAGTTAAGTGCAGACCACATCCAATCACCAAGTTCGGTCGTTGAGTGGATAGAGCCATCAGCCAATCTCTCAAATTGCTTTGCATAGGTAGCATCGCAAGGATCTATAAAGCCTTGTTTTCCATCGTTATGGACATTCTCATCCTTCGTCGGCCACTTAGCGCGTTTTGAATTATTGCAAGAACGGCATGAATAAACCAGATTGGAATACTCAGTAGGAGATATTTTTACAAGATACTTTTGAGGAACAAAGTGGTCAACTTCGTAATAAGTATCTCTAAAGAATTCATGATCTCCACAATAACCGCAGCGTTGATGAAAATCTTCGCATAGCAATGACTTGTATTTGTTATGAGTCTTATATTTTGGTACGGATGTTCGACGAGTAGGGGGTATTTTTCTGAAATCTGCCATAGTTTACTTCTTGTGTAAATCAACAATGCTTTTGGCGACCTTCAGCAATTCCTCTAATGTATCATTTGATTTGCTTGTAATCAAATCAAAACGAATACTATTGTCCAAATCTAACTCGGACAAGTAAAGTTCAGCTTCAAACTTGTCTGCCGACTCTTTACTTGTCATGCTTTCTCCATTAGAAACTTTATCTTGGAGTTTTTTGATTGTATTTTCAGCCAATTCTTTACGCTTATTATAATTATTCACATTTGCCTTAATGATGCTCTTTAGCTTTTCGTATTGTTTTGCATCGGTGAATAATTCTTTACCTCGGATAATTTGGGCCTCTTTACACTCTTTAAGTGCATTGTCCTCATATGAAGTTATAATGAACATTGGTAAATGTTTGTTATGACGATGAATCTCATATATAACGTCATCGCCAGTATACGATACTTTACCGGTGTCATTTAAACGATAATCAATTAATACAGCTTGAGCATCGAATTCAAATATATCCTGACAGATGTCTTCTATATTGTGGGGCAAATATTGTGGAATGTGAAGTTGGAAGTCGTTCTTCAGTACAGAATGAGCTTGTGATTGCCAACTTTCTTCTTCATCTAAATAGACTAATCTGATTTTATCGTTCATAATTATTTGATTTTAAATATTGTTCTTATTCCAAAACCTGCCTTAACAGGAAGTAATGCAATCATAGCATCTGGATATTTGCTGATAATACCTTTTGCGATAAACAATCCCATGCCAGTGCCAATCTTATTGTTTTGATTATCAACTGTAGAAGTCTCAAAAGCATTAAAAATAACATTAGGGTTATTTCTATATTCTTGAGAAAGCCCTATACCATTATCAATAAAATCTATTACAGCATATCCATGGTCATTGCTCACATTTACTGAAATCGTTTTATTATCCTCATTTGAAGTGAGGAATGCGGATATGGAATTTGTTACAAAATTGTTGAATATACTATCCAAGTCCATTTCGAATCCTTTAAGTAACGCGCCATTCATGCCTGTTAATTGGAGGTCTATGTGTATAAATTTTCTTAATAGAATAGGCTTCCATGATTCGATAAACAAAGTAAAATAGTTCGACAAGTCAATATCTACCCAATCCCTTTTACTTCGACGTATTGAATTTAAAGAATAAAGGAGCCAATTATAAAGTCTCTCGTCTTCTTCTTTCATGTTTCTTAACTCCTTGTAAGGATTGTCGAAGCGCATCCCTTCAAACTGTTTTTCTGGTAGATATTGCAGAAGAATATTCTTAAGCAACTCGTTTCTTGGCAAAAGACGAATCATCACGCTTCGGAGCTCATGAGTAAATGTTGCAGAAGATATTCCCATACTCGCCAGTCCGCGAAGCATCGAGAGCTCTGCCTCCTTGTCACTGAGTTCTGTTTCTAGAGATTTATAGTCTGCAGCAAGAATCTTTAAATCTTCAGCTTCCTTAGACACATTTTCATCTTTAGAATCAAGAATCTTGTACGCAATTTCCTTTGCTCGTGTTGTCTGTGGATGTTCCTCTTTGTACAATTCAGACAGATTATACATGACGGTATTACGATCAAGCTCAAAAACCGAGATTATCTGCAATAACAGATTTTTAAACAATGCGAAAGCCTCGTTTTCCTGAATACCCTCTCGACTTGACTTATCTTCGAAAGCCGCATTTGTCAATCTGGAAATCTTGACGATACCAGCAATCTGATTTGGACGGATTCTATAGCCACCCATCTTCTGACCAGCACCGCCAGGACTTTTAGCCTGTCGGCGACCTAAACCTAACCAGTCATCTCCGTTTTCTCCGTACGGACGTACACGGAATTCATCACGATAGATACGTACACCGCCAAATCTGTCAAGCCAATGGGTACGTGCTGATTCGTCAAATAAATTGTATGGATATTTTTGATTCCCATCCTTGTCTCGATCATCCTTTAATGTATTTTTAAGAAAAAAGAATGTAAATTCAAATTTGCCGACTTGTTCTAGTAAATCCGCATCAACCATTTTGTTTATTTGAACAGTTTGAGAAACTTCTTTTTCCCGGAAATCATCTAAACGATACGGTGCTGTTTTCATCGCATCTCGCAGAAATACTTTGCTGTAAAGTGTTTCAAGTTTAGACAAATTCAATTCATTTCTCTCAATCTTTATCTGTATTTCGCGTCCTCCTTCATACTTGGCAGAAATTTTATAGTCATAATCCTCATACTCCATTGGATTTACCTTTCCACTCCACTGCAAGTCGTGCATCTTGTATAGATACAATCCAAAAGATGACTGCAATTCAGCAGGGATAAGCATCTCCAAGTTCCTTAACAGTCCATTCAGCGCATCGTCATTCCAATCGTCATTCAGATGGGATATGCATAATATTGTTCCGTGAAATTTTTCAGAAACTAATTTGTCATATATTGGTAATTTGTCAATACCATATTCATTAAGCCTACCTACCAAATCATCAGTAGTAATTTCTTCTAAGTTTGCCTCAACATCCGAAAGCACACGCACTTGGTCAAACTTTTTCCAATCAACATTCCACACATAACCTTTGCCAAATTCGCTAGTCGCAAAAGACAGCATCTCCGCAGAAGTTCCTAATCTGTTCAAGGCAAATCGACCAATTCCTTTTGCACCACTTTTAACACGTCTTTTATTTGAAGAACGGGTATTGAGAAGTTTATCATCTGTACCAATCGTCATCCAATGCTTGATGATGATTTCATCAGTCATTCCTGAGCCATTATCAATTACGAACAGTTTGGATTCTGCTTTATTCTCTCGGATATCCGCTACTACTAAACAAATATCCGCATCTGCATCATAAGCATTCTTCACCAGTTCTACAATGGCTCCTTCTGCATTGGCAAAGTTTTCCATGCCAATAAGATGCGCTGTTCTTGCTGATATTGTAAATGGGATTTTCATTATTATGCGTTAATATTAACTTGAAAAGATATCTGTCAATCCACAATAGGTTCGCTCAATTTCACGTCAGGCAGGACGTGCAATCTGGTTCATGGCCTGCAAATATGGCTGCGATTTCTGAGAGCACCACTTGCTCACTGTACAAGTTGACTTGCCCAATTTTTCCGCAAGCCACTTGCTTGTCAGGTGCTTCTTCACCAAGACGACCTTAATCAAGTCTTTATTCATAACAGTAATTTAAATATTAAACTTTTGCATAAAGTTAATAAATTGTTTCTGCTTCTAAAAGATATTGCTATATTTTAGCTATATTTAGGCAGGGTAACCGCATCAAATATTAACGCTGTAAAGCCTTTCAGAGAGGAAGTCCAGACTTGTCGATGCCCTGAACTTGTTGCCGTCAATGGACATATACTTTAGTTCAAATATGTCCATCTTCAGGCAGAACCTATTGAACTCTCTAAACATTTGCTTCATGCACTTGATGTTCTTCTTGCGAAACTAGGACAGTGTATTGCTATTGGGTGTCAGCTTGCCAGTCTGCCACATTACCTCTACATTAACCCTATACTCCCATTCCATGCTTTTGAATGACCTTGTACTATAGGAGTAACTATATATCAAGATCTTGAGTGGATTCATCTGGTCATGTGATGGGGCTTCCCTCTTATGGCGACATGCGATAAAAGTTTAGCGACAGGTCTAGACTTTCCAAGAATGCGTCTACCAGACGCACGGACTGTTTTTGGAGACAGATCCGTCCAAATTCTCAAGGGAAAAATAATCTGGTTCTTGTTTGTCCCTCTCTTGAATGGCATTACTTGTATTCGTTTAACTGATAATAAATAACGAATTATTGACCACGCAATGGATTATTTGGACTTTTTATCTTCCCATCCTTCATGACACACACACAATGACTAAATAGATGGCGTTGAAATCTGTTTTTCGACTTTTAAGACGGTCTCCATCTTGATGTCAAGCACGTTGGACACATCAATAGACAAACAACTGACATTTCATAGGCCGGTTGTTTGCTTTATATTCAATCTTCAAGTTGAGCACATCGATACCTATTGATTCCAAACTGCGTATTTTTTCAGAATCACCTTCCCGTGGTTACGATGCGATTATATTCTTTGGCCTGTCGGACAGTCATTTCATGGTGAGATAGTGGCGGCGGAGGGGCTCGGGAAATTTCTCGATGGAGTAGCGGAGCATGGTGCGGGGCATTGAGGTGGCATATTCATCAAGGAATAGCTCCAACCTCCGCTGGTCGCGCTTCCCGGCCTCACGCAGCATCCAGCCGACAGCCTTGCGCATCAGGTCGTGCTTGTGGTTCATCAGCTTGACGGCCATGGAGTAAGTGTCATCGAGCTCCTCGTTCCGGATGAGCGTCAGTGTCGAAACCATCGCGATCCTCTGCTCCCAAAGCGATGTGCTCTCCGCCAATGAATATAACAGTCCTCGTTCCTGCGGCTTATTCGTAAGGTATTTCCCCACAATCGCCGGAGCCGACAGATCCACCAGATCCCAGTTGTTGATCCGGCTGGTGTGCGCCAGATAGAAATCGAGCACTTCCCTCTGGACATCCTTCCTGCATTTCCAGACCAGAATCAAAAGTCCGCATAGCCGTACCTCGTGCCACTGCGACTCCAGCAATCCTTCGACTTCCGGCAGCGACGCGAACGTATTCTTTCTCGCAACCGCCCTTGTGTCCGGCACCACCACTCCAAGAAACCTGTCACCTTCGCCATATTCCCCGACCCCGCATTTGAAAAATCTCGGCAGAACCACCTTTTTCTCCTCTGAGTGCAACCCATCCAGTTCAGCCGTCACCCTTTTCACAAAATTCTCCTTGAGTTTATCTTCTTTAATATGCTCTTCCATGACAAATGATGATTACCGTCCGCAAATTAGTCATTATTCTTTGAATAATTGCTTTGTTTTGATTTGATTTGATTTGATTTGATTTGTTTGAAATGTTCTTTGAGGTGAAATAATCTTGAGTCCACCTGAAAAAGTCTTTTTTTGAAAAAAATATGTGCCACACAGGTACTTCCAACGGGGGTAAAAAGTGGCGAATGGTACTTTTTCAAGTGGGCTCAATCTTCATTTTCAGACAAACAAATCAGAACGGCTTCGAAGAATACTGAGTGTTTTGTTGAGAATGCGCTTGCAATGCTGAATATTCGGGTGGTGACTCATCCAAGGTCGCCCTTTATGGTTCGACAGGCTCGCCAACCGGGCGGTTCCGGTCGCTGGACCGAGAGCGGGTTCGCGGACGCCATCTCGGACTGGAGCAGGCTCACCAACCGGGCGGTTCCGGTCGCCGGACCTGCCGAAGCGAGAAGCAATATAGCAACATATTAATAAAGAGGCTGACCTTTTGAGTCAGCCCCTTTACAGAAACATTCATTTTATCTCTTGGAGGTGACGTCCGCCTCGTACTTCTCCACAGCGGCGATGAAGTCCTGGCCTACAGGAACGCCGTTCTTGAGGTTGAAGTAGTCGTAAACGGCTCCGAACGGAAGGGACTTGGCCTCCTCCAGAAGGGCGAGACGCTGGAAGTACTTGCCGTTGTCCTCGTACTTGCGGAGGGTCTCAAGCGGCTCAAGGAAGGCCTGAAGCATACACTTCTGGGTCGAGCGGGTGCCGATGATGTAGGCTCCGATGCGGTTGATCGATGCGTCGAAGTAGTCAAGACCGATGTGTGTGCGGTCGAGGGCACCTGCGCGGACAACCTCCTTGAACAGGTCGAGGGTCTGGTCGTTCATCGTGACGACGTGGTCGGAATCCCAACGAACAGGACGGCTGGTGTGGAGCATCAGCTCAGGCACGAAGAGAAGGAGGGAAGCGACCATATCGCTGATGTTCTCGGTCTGCTCGTAGTGGCCTGTGTCAAGGGTGTACATAAGCTTGCGGGTCGAGCAGTAGCCGGTCACGAAGTCGTGTGAGCCGACGGTGTAGCTCTCAAGGCCGATTCCGAAGAGCTTAGCCTCAAGGCATGTCTTCATCCCCGGCAGATCCTCGGCGAGAATCTCGTCCAGGGACTGCGCCATAATCTCACGGTAGCGGAGACGCTCCACGGTCTGGTCTTTCGAGCCGTCGTGTACCCAGATGTTCATGATGCAAGGGTCGTTCTGGAACTTGCCCATCGCGTCGGCCACCCTGCGGCAACGCTTTGTGTGCTCGATCCAGAAGTCACGGATTGACTTGTCAGGGTTGGCAAGGGAGAGGTCTCCGCTCTTAGGGTGCGAGAAGGAGGTTGAGTTGAAGTCGAGCTTCATTCCGTTCTCCTTACCCCATTCCATCCAGCTCTGGAAGTGAGCCGGCTCAACCTCGTCACGGTCAACGTGCTTGTCCTGAAAATCACCGTAGATCTCGTGCAGGTTCAGACGCTGTGTTCCGCCAAGAAGGCTCTTCACGAACTTGATGTCGGCACGGAGCTCATCGATGTCGCGGGCGCGGCCAGGGTAGTTGCCGGTCGCCTGGATTCCGCCTGTGAGGGCGGTGTCGTTCTCGAAGCCCATCACATCATCAGCCTGCCAGCACTGGAGGGAGATCGGGGTCTTCTCAAGAAGCTCTATCGCTTTGTCGGTGTCCACGCCGATGGCGGCGTAACGCTCTTTGGCCATCTCATAGGCCTTGGTTATCAAATTCTCGTTCATGTTATTTTAGTTTATGATTTGTAATATCCTCAAATTGATTTTTGAACAGCAGCCTTCGTGGTTATGGACTAACTCCTTGGCTCGTAAGTGATTGTCTGGATGGAGTTGCCGATGATGCGGCGCATGTCCCAGCGGTCTCCCACTAGACCGGCCACCTTGGCCTGAAGCATGATGTTGCCGATCGCCGTGCCCTCCATAGGACCGGCGATGACAGGGATGCCGAGGGTGTCGGCCGTCAGCTGGCACATCAGCTTATTGGCCGATCCGCCACCGATCACATGCAGTTTCTCTATCTTGAATGACGCGAAATCCTGAAGCGTTCCGATGACCTCCTTGTACCTCTTCGTGAGGCTGTGGTAGATGCAGCTGATCATTTCTCCGTCATTAGTCGGAACCCTCTGCCCTGACTCCTGAAGGGCCGCCTTGATCTCGGCGTACATGTCCTTCGGAGCGGCGAAACGAGGATCGTCCGGGTTGATAGTGGACGGGAAGTCGATTGCCTCGCGGGCCATGGTCTCCATCCCGGCGTATGAATATTTCCGGCCTTCAGCCTCCCAGGTCTTGCGGCTTTGCTCCAGAAGCCACATTCCTGTTATATTCTTAAGGAATCTGGTCGTGCCTTCTATTCCACCCTCGTTCGTGAAGTTGTACTCAGAGGATTTCCCGTCTATGATCGGAGTAGGGGATTCGATGCCCATCAGGCTCCATGTGCCGCTGCTGAGGTAGGCGAAGTTGCCGTCTGATGCCGGTACGGCGGCGATTGCCGAGGCTGTGTCATGCCCCGCCACCGCTATCACCGGTACAGGCTCCAGGCCTGTCTCCTCGCAGATCTCTTTCTTGAGCATGCCGACCTTTGTGCCGGGCTGGGTGATGTCAAGCAGTAGGGAAGGGTTGATGCCGAGCCGCTCAAGCAGGTCTCTCTGAAAGTCCCTTGTGCGCGGGTTGATGAGTCCGGAGGTGGACGCGTCGGTATATTCACAGACCATCTCTCCGGTCAGCATATACGCCAGCAGGTCCGGCATGAAGAGGATCTTGTCGGTCCGGGGCAGCCTTGAGCCGGCTTCCTTGCTTTGCGCGTAGAGCTGGAAGATGGTGTTGAAGTTCATTATCTGGACACCGGTGACGGAGTAGAGCTCGTCCCGCGGGATGATCCTAAAGACTTCCTCAGGGATTCCGTCGGTGTATGGATCCCTGTAAGCTCTTGGCATTCCGATGATTCCGCCGTCCTTGCTGATGTGGCCGAAATCCACGCCCCACGTGTCGATTCCAATCGATTCAATCTTCAAGCCCATCCCGGCGACCTTCTTGAGGGCTGCCTTGAAGTGGTCGAAAAGGGAGTTGATGTCCCAGTAATATTTCCCGTCAATCTCCTTGACGGCGTTTGGGAACCTATAGACTTCCTCCGAAGTCAACTTATCGTTTTCGACAGTTCCGATGATGGCCCTGCCGCTCGTCGCTCCGAGATCAAATGCTAGAAATTTCATAATCATGTGGCATTTTTTTGACTTTTACAAATTTCGTTTTTTCTGATTTTTAGCCGTTGAGGATTCTGATATTCTGACTTGGAAATTTGATTCAGAATAATTTTTTGCTATATTTGTGAGTCACAACCACTAAGGTAGAGCATTGGAAACTATGGCTTCGGTACATCTCAAATATTTGGCGGTCAACCCTGTTGACCTCAAGTGGGGGACGGCGGTCAATTCCGTCGGCTTTCAGGAAATCGCTCCGGGAATGGACTATCCTCCGCGCAACCATCCTTCGCGATATGTCTTTTCTGTGGCCAGCGGAAGGGTGCTTCAGGAGTACCAGCTTCTGTACATCACCGAGGGCAAGGGCAAGTTCTTTTGCGAGACGCTGGGACGTTCGAAGGCTATTCCTGTCAAGAGCGGGATGATGTTCCTGTTGTTTCCAGGGGAGTGGCACACCTATTATCCTGACAAGGCTGCCGGCTGGAAGGAGTTTTGGATCGGTTTCAGCGGCACGTTCATCGACAATCTTGTCCATCAAGGATTTTTCCCGAAGGACAGACCGATCTTTAGGGTCAACATCCATGAGGATCTTGTCAACCTGTACACAGCGGCGATCACCGCTGCCGTGAATCAGGAGTCGGGGTTCCAGCAGATTCTGGCCGGGATCGTCGATCGGATGCTTAGTCTGGCGTATTTCTACGACAGAAATTATCAGTTCCAGGAGTCGGACACGGCCAACAAGATAAGTCAGGCCAAGGTCATGATACACAATGGTTACATGTCCATCTCTCCGGAAGAGGTGGCCGCAAGGCTCTGCCTCAGCTATTCCTCTTTCCGCAAGACTTTCAAGGAATATACCGGGTTCTCGCCGGCACGGTTCATCAATGAGGTGCGGATGAGCAAGGCCAAGGAGCTGCTGACCAACACGGCCATGAGCATAAAGGAGGTGGCCTACAATGTGGGCTACAACAACCATGACTATTTCTTCACCGCTTTCCGGCACATGACCGGTCAGACCCCCGCTGAATATCGCAATGCCACCCAGGTCGCCAAGCTGTGACCTTTCCCGGTCTATATGGCCGTAATGGAAAATAGATTTGCTTTGTATTACAAAATGTTATACATTTGCGTACAAAGTGATATATGATGGAAGCAATAGCAACACGTGGGAATGTCAAAAAGCCAACTGCATTCAGACTAAATGCCGATTTGGTCGCCCGCCTTAAGGTTTTGGCAAAAAAAGACAACCGCAGTCTCAATAATTATGTTGAGAATGTTCTTATGTCTGTAGCCTACAATGAGCCTAATGATACGACAAAAGCAGCCATGAAGGAGGCAGAAGAAAGTAAAAACCTCGAAGAGTTCGATTTGGATGCTTTTAAGAAATACGTAGCCTCACTGTAGTATGTGGAAATTTGTTCAGACGACTCAATTCAAGAAAGACTACAAGAAATATGCGAATAATAAGAAGAAATTATTGGCATTGCAGTCCGTTCTTTCACATCTGTCTGAAACTGGTATGGTTCCTGAAAAATACCGGCCACATTCTCTGTCCGGCAATTACAGAGGCGCACTTGAATGTCATATTGAGAATGACTTCCTGTTGATATGGGTTGATGAAAGTGAACAAATCATCAAGCTCGTCCGCCTTGGAAGTCATTCAGAACTTTTCGGATAATAATCACGTCCGGAATCTCCTGTTTTTTTTAGGATAAGGATCTTTATTATTGTTCAGTTATGAGTCTTACCGGGCCGAGGAGGCCGGAAGGGAGGGGTTTGTCGGTGGACTTGTAGAAGCGGCGGATGGCGGTGACCGGGTGTTTCTCTCCGGGTTGGACATCACCTATCATCCGGTTGCGCCAGACATTGGTTACCTTGATTTCCAAGAGGTTGTCTCCATCTTTGAGGAGTGGCTTGATGTCGGCGGTCCTGAACGGGGCTTTCCAGAGGACACCTGCGGAAACGCCGTTGATGGAAATGTCAGCGATGTTCTTGACTGTACCAAGATCCATGAATATTCTTTTGTTGGATGCCAGCCGGGTGGAGTCGATCGCCACCGTTGTCTTGTAAACGGCAGTGCCGGAGAAGTATTTCACGGTCGGATTTTCTTTTCTTGTCCAAGACTCCAGTTCCGTAAATTCTTCATCGGCGGTGCCGCCGTTCTTCTGGTTGAAATGCACCTGCCAGGTGGAGGTGATGGTCTGGATTACGGTCGTTACCGGTGTCTGGTTTGTGAGTACGGGCGCTTCGGCAGGCTCTGCGACCGAAGTGTTACGGTCACTGAACTTGTCGAAGAGACTGAACTTGCCGATGGAATCCGCATGACGAATCACAACCGAATCAGATGCATGAAGCGTTACCGAATCCGTTGCGTTGACAAAGACCGTGTCCACTGTTACATTGATCTGCGGCCTGCCTGACAGCACGACAACCCTGGCGTCTGTTGAATACATCGGCATGGTCACGACCGAGCGTCCTTTTCTGGAAATGACCGGCACATCGGTGACTTCCCCGTTGTCAGGATTGAATATGGCCGCGAACTTTCCGCCATCCCTGAAGCTGAGTTCCACTTCTGCGCTATTCCCGGAGAAGTTTCTCACCCAGTAGATATGGGTGCTGTCCGGGAGGGTTCTGTGGACATATTTAAAGTCCCCGTAGCTGTCTGGAGCGTTCGCCGGGGCCTCGGTCGCATCTTTCTGGTCACAGATCATGTCGCTGTCACTTAGTAATACACAGTGGTCACTGAGCTTGTCGAAGTGACCGTTTGGCGATGTCGCTTCGGCAGTCTCAGCGACCCTTGCACTGAAATCCGGCTGAATCCCGCTTCGCTTCAGACAGTCTTCAAGCCCCCTGGTGAACACATTCTTCCTCCGCGAATGCCACACATCATCCACGATTGTGGCGAATGCCCTGTCGTCCGCCTTGACCCCTGCGCACTGCTTCGGCTCCTTGCCGCAGATTATGACTCCAGCGTCAGCGAACTCCTTGATCTTTTTAAGAATATCCAAGGACATCACCTCGCAGTTTCTGTCCAGCCACAGAACCCTGTAACGGACACCAGATGGCGCCACAAGTGTTCCGTTCTCTACCTTTACGCCGGATCTGAGCACTGTCGGATTGGCGAAATCGTAGTTGTACCCGTCAGGAACCTGCGGCAGAGTGCTGAATGCGGCACCACCGTACAGGCCTGTGATGTTCAGGTCCTCTCCATAGTATAATAATATGTCAGCGACAGATGACCCTTGCTGGAGCATCGCGCTGGACCTGGCAAGGTAGTCGGTGAACACTCTGGCATATTCAGCCCAAGTCTCGTTCCTGTGCAGCCACTGCCCGTAACGGAACAGCTGAAGGCCGGGAAGATACTCATCGTTCGGCTGTGATGCGGACTCATGGATGACGAATCTGTTGAGTCCGGCGCTGAGTCCGATGTCGGCGATGTACTTCATGTTTTCCGGGCAGTAGGTGTAGGCCCTGCCTTCGTCACCGTTCACGGAGAAAGACTCTGCTGCGACCAACGGCTGTCCGTAAATATGTGACACTGACGCGGATTCACGTACGTCGCAGATGGCGGACGGAACCGATGAGCCGGTCGGCGTGTTTTCCATCCAGATCGCCGCCATAGGAACCGTGGCCTTGATCTTCGGATCCATTCCGTCCCCGGTGTATGCGCGGCCGCTTTCCTGGGATTCCGTGTAGCGGCCCGCGAGACCATATTCATTGACAATCTTGTCGATTCTGTCGTAGTTCTCGCAGAACAGTTCGCCGAGGGTGCGTCGCCAATCCCAGAGGAAACGTTCGCTCGTCCGGGAGCTGCCGATGATCTCGCCCGCAAGCACAGGCAGCCATGGCAGCAGATCGTAGCCACGTCGCGCCTTGAACTCTTCCGCCAGCTTCGGAGTCCAAGTGTAGGAGCCGGCCTCGTAGCTGTCCACCAGAAGGTATCGGATTCCTTTCTCGCCAAGCATCCCGCCGGCCGCCTCCTTATAAAGGTCAACGTAGGTGTGAAAATATCTCATCCATGCGTCCGGATCCAGTTTGTCAACCTCCAACCCGGTCGCTTCCGGTGATGCCGGGTGGTTGACCTTTCCGGTTATGGACCATCCGAAGCGGTAGATCCGCCAGCGTCCGGCCGGCAGCGAGCATTCAAGTTTCCCGTCGGCAGCCATCTTCCCGGTCAGGTCGATTATGTCCGAAGTCCTGATCGCGTCCTTTGAATATGGTGTGTGGTATTTCCAGAAATCATGGATTATTCCGAATCCGCCAAGCTCCTGGCTGTGGTTTACTTTCATCACAGTGAAAAGCTCCAGCGATTCCAACTGCCGGCCTCTGACCCGGAAAAATTGGGCGTAGGTCTGGGGTACATTCTTGGTCAGATAGGGGACCACTGTCGGCTCTATGTCGCAGACTTTCCTCCATTTCAGGCCGTCGTCGCTGCATTCGAGGACGTTCACATACTTTGGCTCTCCGCTTCTGGGGCGGTCGCTCATCGCCATTGTCTTAAGGGTCAAAGCCTTTATTGTCTGCGGCTTCCGGAACTCAACGGTGATGACTGAGTCTGTCTCTTCGATCCTTTCGGACAGGGATCTCATTGATTTGTCTGAATATGGCAGCCTGACGGCGAGGACGTACAGATCCTTGCCATAAGGCTTTACCTCGATGCGGTCGTTGTCTGTGTGGTAGTCAAGGTACGGCCCCACAACATTGTAAAGTTCCGGAAGCCGCACGCATACTTTTCCTCCACGCACGTCAACAGATCTCCATTCCAGCTTTTTCACAGCGTCCTCAGGCTTCACCCATGTGCCGCCTGTCGAGCTCCATCCCGGCGCGCTTGCGATAGTGACATCCATGTCCAGCGAGTCGGCCAGATTCAGGGCGAACCTGAACGCGTCCTTCCATCCGTCTGACAGGTAAGGAAGTTTGACTTTCGCGGCTCTTGGCATGTTGATTCCGCCCGCGTCGAACTGGTGGAAGCCGCCTATTCCGGCTCTCTTCATCCATTCGATGTCTTTCCTGATTCCTTCCTTGGAGACATTTCCGTCCATCCAGTGCCACCAAACCTGCGGTCTGGAGCTCTTGGGTGGCGTTTGGAATATCCTTGCCAACTCTGATGAATCGGCGTGGACGCTCAATGAATATGTGAGTGTGGAGTCAGTGTCCTTGCTTGTGGGGATGTCCTGCCGCAGCTCCGACGTGTTGGTTTTTGGCACGGTGTCCATTACGGGGGACAATTGAAGCGGCAGGAAAAGCGCCAAGGTTGTGAGTGTTATAGTCATGCTCATATTTGTGATTCTCTAAAAACATTCAAAGATAAACATCACCTCTCATATATTCAAACATTTACACCCTTGTTTTCCCGGTTGGTCCGATTGCCCCTTTGAAAACTGATGCTTTGTGTTTGATTTTTGGCAAATCGGTGATGTTGTTATGTCAAAGTTTGAATTTGGCACGGATAATGCTTATCTTGTTCAAAGAGTTAATTGGTTCTAATAGGATTTTATCTTTCTATCCTTTAACCTGTGTGGAACTGTTCTTCATACGTTTTATTCATAATTAGGTTTGTATTAAGTGGGAAAGGTCGGAGCTGTGAAGTTCCGGCCTTTTTTGACAAAGTCAAAAAAGGCCGGAAGATTCCTTGTTTTACCCCCAGTCACTACGTGACAGCCCCCGAGGGGCATGGGGAAAGGGTTCCCCAAACCCCTTCGGTCGCTCCGCTCCGATTGACTTTGTCAAAAAAGGCCGGAACCGGTTCTGGGTCAAGTCCAAAATAATATATTAACGAATTAACAAACGACAGTGGAAAAATCTAATGGCAGATTTTGGTAACGTGCAAAATCTGCCATTAGCCTTTTTTCCACTGCCTTAACACATCGATGGTGGCAAGTTCGGACGCTTCTACTGGCTCAGTAATCGGTAGGCTTTGTGACCGACAACCTATACCTCTGCGGGCGGGTTGAATTGAGCTACAATTTGCGGTTTTTGTAGGAGTCGATGCAGGACGGGATGATGCGTCGGTACTCTTTGCTGGTGTAGAGAGGGGAGGAGATGATGAAGTCGGCGGTGCTGCGGTTTGTGGCGAACGGAATGTTGTACAGGGACGCGAGACGTGTCAGACCCATCACATCGTTCTGATGACCCTGCATGATGAGGTTGTCGCAGAAGAACACCAGCATGTCGATCTTCCCCTCGGCGATCATCCCACCGATCTCGAAATCACCACCGAGCGGACCGCTCAGCATGCACACGACGGACGGAGCCTCCGGCCCGAGTTTCTCGGTCAGCGTCTCGGAGACAAGGCGGCCGGTCGTGCCAGTGCAGAACAGATGACTATGTTTGAGAGAGCCTGCATTGTAGCGGACCCAGTCCAGAAGCTCCTGCTTTCTGGAATCGTGAGCCACAAGTGCGATGTTTGTTACCATATTCATGAAAAATTTAATTGTTTGCTTTTCTCTTTGATTTCCCGGATCCACCGGATGCCCCCGTCTCACCTCTGGAGATGGTGATTGTCTTCATCTCCCTCCCCCCGCCTTCATAGGCAGCCGCCCTTTGCTCACGCTTCCGCCTGCTGGTGAACAGATTGCGGAAGAATTCCTTGAAAGTGTTGAACTCCCTCTGGTAGGCTATGCCGACTCCGTTCCTCTGGGTGTTGTCCAGATATGTCGTGTAGTCGTCCGCCGAATGGGAGAACAGGTTCATTCGCAGCTGCCCGGACTTGTCCAGCTTGATCTCGATGTCGAGGTTGCCCACCACTTCACCCTCCGAAGAGGAAGAACTTGTGTGTTCCCTGTTCCCGACATTGCCGTTGACGATCACCCTGTTGTTGAATAGCTGCGTTGACACGGCGACATCGAATATGTTGGTGCCGCTTTCGCTGGACTGGTAATTCAGTCCGAGGTCAAGCGGGATGTCCAGCTCCTGAAGGATGTTGTTCAGCTGTCCCGCCATGATTTCCGCCACATTGGAGTAGAGCATGTTGGTGTTGTTCACGACTCCTGACTGCTCGTCCGGCATGAAACTTCCGGAGATCAGGAGTGAAAGGAACTGGCGCTGGATCTTGTCCTCCGTGTTGAGGGCGCTCTCGACCCTCGATTTGGTGGTCGGATCCAGATCCGGAACCTCGATCGAGAAGGAAAGCTTCGGCTCGCGCAGCTTGCCCGAGACTCCGATGCCACAGTTCACGACCCTGCGCGCCGAGACAGCCGTGGTGTCCGCGATCAAAGTGGCTACCGACGCTTTTGTCGAATATATTCCCTTGATGTCCAAATCACTGTCCATCACGTCTCCGTTGAAGCGTACCGTGCTGCCCTCCGAGATCGTGAAATCCCTTTTTGCGATGTCCATGGCGTTGAAGTGGAAGTTGCCCGACCTCAAGGTGTAGTCCCCGTTGATTGTGAACAGATCCCTTGCCGGCCGCACCTCGATGTCGATTGTCCCCTGACCACGGCCATTGAGCACATTGCCGGCCGCCCTGTCTATCTCCACATAGGCCTCTGTGCCCTGGGTTGCATGGACCTTCAGCTTGATCCCGAAGTCGCTGCCCTTGCCGCCTCCTGTCGTCATCTTGTTCATCATCGCCTCGTAAGGGTCGATGTAAACCTCCTTGAAGGCCTGCTTGAATGTCAGAAGGTCGTTTTTCCCGTCGTTCGAAGCGTTGTCTATAGGAATATGTATGCGCCCGTCCTTGTCTGTCCTGACGTTCACATCCAGCAGGATGGCCTCGAACGGTCCCTTGACCGAAACGTCTCCGCTGGCAAAAAGATGCCCGTAGAATGTCTGGTTGTCACTTTCGGTCATGTCAATGGCCTCGATTCCACGCATCTTGATTCTGGTGTCCATCCTGAAATTCTTCAGATGGTCGTACAGAAGTCCTCCGGCAATCGTTCCTGTGCCGTCAAACCTGTCTTTTATTGTGACCTCATCAAAGAACAACCCTTGGTCGGTGACGGAGAACGGTCCGCTTACATAGTAAGGCACGTTTGTGAATCCGACTCTCAAAAGAACATCATCGAACCTTGTCCCCTCGCTGGACAGGGAAAGCGAATCCAGCGTGCCGCTGGCCTTTACCCTTCCGCTGATGGAGCCTCCCATCTCGCTGAACACGGATTCCATGACAGGGGCGATGTAGCCGGCGTCAAATCTGTCGAGATCAGCGGTTGCGTCGATCCTATGATTTTTCAGGAGATAGTCACCTGTGATGTTCATGGTTCTCTTGCCGTCGATGTCGTTCCTCGCGATCACATGCATTTTCCCGTTACCCAATGAACCGGCTATCCGGAAAGTTCCCATCCTCCGTCCGGCGACCTCGGTTGAGTCCGAGACAAGTCTCATCATCAGACCGGCGTTGCTTTCCCATGGTGAATAGATGATTGCATTGCCGGTGGCGAGACCGGCTATGCCGAAATTGTCACCAAGGAATTTGTTCAGCAGCCCGAGGTCAAACCTCACGAGGTTGACGGAAAGCGTGTCTTTTTTTGTGTAGGAATATCCTCCGTTGACATTGACAGACTGGTTGGCGCAGCTTGCTGTCAGGTTGTCTATCCTGACATCCTTGCCAATCATGTTGATGGCGGATTCTGACACGCTCCACGCAGCGTCATCGTACCAGATGTAGGACGGAAGGGTGGTGGCATCGACAGTCAGTTTCCCGTCACCGGTACGGCCAAGCTTTCCGGTAAGGTAGAACTCTCCCTTGTTGGCTGGCTCCGTACTGTTGTCGTAGGTGAGACCGGCCCCGAAACTGTCACCCTTGGCGTAGAGCATGAGATTGTCGTTCAGGAGATTGATGCCGGACACGGAAACCGAAGAGCATGCCAATGAGGCGTTGAGGCTGCTGTCCCTGTTGTCGAGGTTCAGATCAACGTCCTTGAGGAAGTTCTTGTCCAAAGCAATCCTTGGAGACTTGACAGAGGCCGTCACGTTTCCGTCCCTCGCGATGTTCAGACGTACTTTTGTGCCTTGGGCGATATATAGTCCCGGTTTCAGGAACGAGAGGATGTCGCGGGCGTCACTGATGTCCAGACGGAGGTCATATTCATCGCCATTCCATTCAGGGATTTTTCCATTGTAGAGGGCCGGGAGCTCTCTTTGGACGGTCAGTCCCTGCGCGTCTTTGATCAGGCTCGTGAACGGTTTTGTGCCGACATAGCTGCCGCTGATGAAGCCGGAAGTTATGTTGACCCTGTTGACATTGTTGTTGGAATGGGACTTCACACAGATGTCTCCGATCTCGTGCCAGCCGTTGTCGTTCTCAAGAGTCATCCCAAGAATGTCAAGGTCTCCGATGAGATCCCCCCGACTGATGTTCATGTAGTTGGCGTTGATCCTGCCGGAGATCTTGGAGTTTTCCCGTTTGTCCAACTTCAAGGCGTGAAGGTCGGCGTAACCGATTGACGCGTAGAACTTGTAGAGCCCGTTGCGGGTCTTGTCCGAAAGGGTGAACAATCCCTGGAACAAAAAGTTCAGATTCGGATCGCTGCAGACGATCCTGCCGTCAAAGGCGTTGTCTGAATATGTCCCCGCCGCTATGATGTTGGAATAGTCGTAGCCGAGCGCGGACAGTTTCTCCACGAAAAGTGTGTCGATCACCAGGCTGGTCCGGCCCTTGTCAAGTGACACGTCCATCGCTCCTCTCAATGTGACTTCTCCTACCTGCTTCACACCTGCAAGCCGTCCTACGTTGAGGTTTCTGGCGGAGACGTTGCCTCCCAGGCCGATGGCCTTCCCTTTCTTGATGAGATCCCTGATGTTGACATCGGCCGTGAGTGAGCCCAGCGCCGATGTGACATTTCCATTAGCCTTGAGATTGTTTAATGTGCCCTTGACCTCTCCATTGAAAAGGAATTGGGTTCCGGATGCGAACTTTGAGAGGTCAACAGCAGCGCCGGGGGCAAAGCCTCTGATGAACAGGCCGAGGCCTTCGGTCGTGAATCCGAGATTGTCCAGCATGAAATCCATCGTCATCCGGTCGATGTCAGGAAGCCCGGAGAGCCTGCCGGACAATGCCCCGGAGACTCCGCTGTAGGATTCGGAAAAATTGAATCCTTTGATTGAGAGGTCGCTGACCGGCCCTTTGAAATTGGCTTTCCTTAAGTTTATTACTGATTTCATCCTTTGCAAGGACGGGGCGAAGAACGAGATGCTCTTCATGTCGATCCTGCTGCCGAGGATGTCACCTGTCATCAGGACTTCTTCCATGTAGTCGGAGAAGGAAGACGCACCGGAATATTCCATGGCATATTCATTCATGCTGATGTCAGACCAGCTGTCCTTCAGGTGGAGGTTTCGGATCGAGGTCCTGCCTTTTTCAATGGTTGTCTTCCCGGACAGCGCAAGGATCCTGTATCCGCTCCTCTCGATTGCCTGCAGGTTCTCGACTGTGCCGGTGACGGTGCCACCATTGAAGGTGATGTCGTGGGCCATGAGGTTATTCACGGTGACATCAAGGTTCTTCCAGTCTATGCCATATTCCCGCAGAGGACTTTCGTTCGTCTTGTTGACAAGGCGGAAACGGAAATCCTTGACCTGCACTCTTCCCGCGTCAAGTTTGATGGAGAACGGCTTTTTCTCTTTTTTCGCTTCTGGGTTCCTGATGAGTCTTCCGATGTTGCTTCCTCGCTCGTCTTTGGCCAGGATGAACGATCCGTCCTTTACGCTCAACCTTTTGACGTGGATGGCACCGTCGTTCCTCAAGCCCTTGAGGGAAAATGTCGTGACGATCGATCCTGCTCTTGCGATGGTGTCCAGGCGCTCACCTTGCCAATCGGTCACAGGCTCGTTGTCCAGAATCACAACATCATTGAGCACCAGGGCCGTGAATGGCTTTATGTGAATCTTGGAGAATTCTATCCGGCCGTTTAGTATGCTGCCCAAAGACTCCACCGCTTTCCTTGCCACAAACGTCTGGACAGCCGGAGTCTGCAACAGAATCCAGCCGGCGAAAAGCAGCGAGACGATCGCTACAATGATTCCCCAGAATATCTTTAGAGCCTTTTTCAATCATCGCAAGCCTTGGCGATCAGCGTCCGTGGCTAATAACAACAAAGATACTAAATATCCGTTGGATTGACGAAAATAGTTGTATCTTTGCCATTCGATAAAATGTCTTTGAAGAATATGTCGGATTACATCCTTGGAATCGAATCGAGCTGCGACGACACATCGGCTGCCGTGATTAAGGACGGATTCCTGCTCTCCAACGTGATAGCGAGCCAGCAGGTCCACAAGGATTATGGGGGAGTCGTTCCTGAACTGGCCTCCAGAGCCCACGAACAGAACATCGTGCCTGTGGTAAGCCAGGCTTTGGACAAGGCCGGAATCAAGGCGTCAGATCTTACGGCCATAGCCTTCACCCGTGGCCCTGGACTTCTGGGATCACTGCTTGTCGGCACATCGTTCGCCAAGGCGATGGGCGTGGCCTTGAATATTCCTATAATTATGGTGAACCACCTTCAGGGACATATTCTTGCGGACTTCGTTAAGCAGGAGGGAAAGGAGAACCGCCAGCCGGCGTTCCCGTACCTCTGTCTGCTGGTCTCCGGCGGCAACTCGCAGATTGTCAAGGTGAACGGCCCTCTGGACTACGAGATTCTCGGGCAGACAATCGATGATGCTGTGGGTGAGGCGTTTGACAAATGCTCCAAGATGATGGGACTTGGCTATCCGGGCGGCCCTGTGATCGACAGGTTGGCCAAGCTGGGTGATCCGAACCGCTTCAAGTTCGCCAAACCGCAGATTCCGGGACTGGACTACAGCTTCAGCGGAGTGAAGACCTCGCTGCTGTATTTCGTTCGGGACGAGATGGCGAAGGATCCGGAGTTCATGGAGAAGAACAAGGAGGACATCTGCGCCAGCTTCCAAAAGACATTGATAGACATTCTGATGGACAAACTGATCAAGGCCGCGAGGCAGACCGGTATCAAGGACGTGACCATTGGCGGGGGAGTATCCGCCAACAGCGGACTCCGCACCAGAATCGAGGAAGAAGGCCGCAAGCGTGGCTGGAACACCTACCTTCCTGAGTTCAAGTTCACTACCGACAACGCCGCGATGATCGCCATAGCCGGTTGGTTCCACTACCTCGCCGGCGAGCGCACTCCGCTCGACATAGCCCCTGTCTCCCGCATTGCGGATTATTAATGAATATACAAGGAAAAGAATATGATTGAATTTGAAATGACAGGTAGGGTTGGCCGAGACCTTAGGCCGGATGACGTGAGGATTGTCGCGGCGAGAGAAATGAACCTCCGCGGCAACGCGGTCATCAACGTGATTGACCCGACAAAGTCCTACCAACCGACTTTCCCGAACGCCGACGCGACCTGCGTGATCGCCAGGCGTTCTATCGATGCCCGCAACGATGTGGTCTACCGCTATCGCATCGAAGGCTACAACCACCGCTTTGAATCTTATGTCCCTTACGAGATTCCTGAATATAAAGACGTAACTGACGCCGAGCCCGTGATCATCATCGGAGCTGGTCCCGCCGGAATGTTCGCTGCGCTTAAGTTGCTGACTTTAGGCTTCAAACCGATCATTCTGGAAAGGGGCAAGAACGTGCGTGACCGTAAGTTCGACATGGCGAAACTCACCCGTGAAGGAGTCCTGAATCCGGAATCCAATTTCTGCTACGGCGAAGGCGGAGCCGGCACGTTCTCCGACGGAAAACTCTTCACCAGGTCATCCAAGAGAGGCGACATCCGTGAGGTGCTGTACCAGTTCGTGAACTTCGGCGCAAGCCCGCAGATTCTTGTTGATGCCCACCCGCACATCGGCACCGACCGTCTCCCGAAAGTAGTGGAGAACATCCGTCAGTGCATCGAGTCCCGGGGAGGTGAATATCACTTCGGCACGAAGGTCACCGACATCACCCGCAATGAGGACGGTACGATTGAGGTTTCGGCTCTTGACTCTGAGACTCTTACGAAAACAGGCAAGCCAAGTGTCCAGACATATTCAGCGAAGAAAGTCATACTCGCGACCGGTCATTCCGCCCGTGACATCTACGAGATGCTGGTCGCGAAGGACTGCGCCCTTGAGGCAAAGGGATTCGCGATGGGAGTCCGTGTGGAGCATCCGCAAGCCCTGATCAACGACATCCGCTATCACGGACAGTGGGAGCCGTGGATGCCCGCGGCGGAATATTCCTTCACAGAGCAAGTTAACGACCGTGGCGTGTTCTCGTTCTGCATGTGCCCGGGCGGCGTGCTGGTGCCTTCTGAGACGGAGCCGGAGACCATCGTGATGAACGGTATGTCCAACTCGGCTCGAAGCGGCAGGTTCGCCAACGCCGGCGTGGTCGTGCAGATCAATCCGGAGGACATTCCTGAGGAATATGCCGGCAAGGGCGCTTTCGCCGGCCTTGAGTTCCAGAAGGATGTGGAAAGGAAGATGTGGGAATATGCCCACGAGCATTCCGATTCGGAGAATCCTTTTGTCGCTCCGGCGCAGAGGATGGTGGATTTCTGCGAGGGTGAGGATTCGGAGGATCTTCCGGAGACTTCCTACAAGCCGGGTGTCGTTCCGGCTCCGCTGCATGAGATTCTTCCTCCGTTTATCGCCGAGAGGCTTCAGGATGCGTTTCCGATTGTGAACCAGAAGTCGATGAGGGGCTACTACACGAATGAAGCTTTGCTGATCGGTGTCGAGTCAAGGACTTCGTCTCCGGTCCGCATCCCGAGAAACCCTCGCAACTGCGAGGCCGACGCCATCCCCGGCCTCCTTCCGTGTGGTGAGGGCGCCGGCTATTCCGGCGGCATAGTTTCCTCTGCCATCGACGGCATCAACTGCGCCCTCGCCGCCGCCCGCTCCCTCTCCGGGGCTGATTCCGTAACTGATTCTGAGACTGATTCCGTGACTGATACTGAGACTGGTCCCGTAACTGGATTCGAGACAGGTCCCGTGACTGATACTGAGGCCACTGGCGAGGCGGGCGAATAGTCTGACTGGTCGCTGAGCTTGTCGAAGCGTACCATCCCAAGGTTTAACAGACGACCGTTGAATCGACATCATTGTTTAGATCGACAGGAACCCCCTCTCAACCGAAATTTTGCACGTTACCAAAATTTCTGGGTTGAGAGGAGGTTCCTGTCGATAGGGTAGAGGTCTGTTATAAAGTTTCACATTCTTTTTGTACTTCTGCCATACTCTTGGTGTACCAAGCGATACCGTGCTGCCGTTTTGTACATGGGAGCGCCCTCTGGTGTACCAAGCGATGCCGGCCGTGTCTCCGCCGAATATGCCAAAGAATACGCCGAATCAGAATTCGAGAAATACCGCGTTATCCAAGACCGTCTCTTCCAGTCCGATTTTGATCGCTTAGTCGACGATAATGATTTGCTAAATCTTTCTACCGAACAATAATAATACGACTCACAAATATCTTGTACTCAGCATAAAGAATTATTATCCTTACCGTCAGTATAGTCGCCCTTGACCGCTATCAAGGTGCGACTATACTTGACGGCAAAAGTGTAAGAATTACCAGTTATTATCAACTATTAAACGAACATAGTTCCGTTCCGAGTCAGAACTGTAAACTAGAGAGCCTCCTCCTCCATAAATGCACTTATGTGCTGAAGAACTTGAACTCTTTTGTGATGTCCAATAATAATCATTATGTGCGCCAGAATTTAGAGGACGCCCGCCAAATGAAGATAAAGCCCTGTTGATATCTTGAAAACGGGTACTGATTAATTTTCCTTGGTCCTGATTGGGGAGTGCAGAACTGTACATTAAAGATGCAGAACTATAGTTCATTTTGTCTGTAGATGCATCCGTAAGGCTTATTATTATTTTAGTGCTTTTGGATTCGATAGCTAGACCTTCTGGAGAATAACCAGCAGGGATATCATTTGCTGTTTTCAGAAGAAGCCTTGAACTACCATTACTCACTGATAAATAAAGACCTGTTGTAGGAGTAATCGGTGCCCATGGAGACTCGTATGAAAGAGGAACGACTTCTCTAACGTAATAATGTTCCGTATTATCTTGAGAGAGTAATGAACCGCCGCTCCCATGAATGCACTTGTGAAAGGACGCACTATTTCCCTGTTCAGATGTCCAATAACAGTTGCCAGTACCAGTATATAATGCGGACTTTATGGGCTGTCCGCCGAATGAAGTTAATGCACTATTAATATCGCTAAAACGCGAACTAATAGCCATTCCCTGGTCTCCATCAGGTAAACAGAAGAACGCATTAGCTGCATCATAACAAACTTTATCTGTTGTGGCATCATTAAGAGCAACAATAAAGGCTGATAGGCCTACGACATATAATCCTTCAACAATGTAGTTGTCCAGATTCACATACTGCAAATCGTCTTTTTGTAGGAAATAACGTCCTCCTGTGGGTAATGAAACAGCTAGGGTCAAATCCCTTGGCGTCGAAGATGGCGTAAATGTCACCACCGAGACTGCGCAGGTTGCTGTTTTATTACCATCTACACTTGAGGCGGTAATAGTTGCATTGCCCTCGGATATAGCCGTAACTACGCCATTTTCATTAACGGATGCAACTTCAGGATTAGAACTTGACCATGTAACTGCTAGGTTATTAGCATTAGACGGTGAAACTGTCGCCGCTAATGTGGCTGTTTTTCCGACATATAATTGAAGGTTCGTCTTATCAAGACTTATGGTCTCAACATGTTGGAAACGGACCGTAACTGTGCAGGTCGCCATCTCCCTGCCATCCTCTGTAGAAACAGAAATGATGGTGGTTCCTTCAGAAACAGCTGTAACCTTACCATTCTGGTTAACAGTAGCGACAGATGGTATAGCTGAACTCCATTGTAACGTATTACCAGAAGCCGTGGAGGGGGAAATAGTAACTTGAAGTGTCTCGCTTTGACCTATAATCAAATCCATTGATGTCATATTTAAGTATACTCTCTTTATAACATCAGGATCAACAGATGCCGTGTATAATCTTGAAAGGAATGATTTCGCACCACTCTTTAAAGTCGGCAATTGTCCTTCCAACGATTTTGACAAGTCAAGGTTCAATATCACTAATGCGGACTTCTGCTCAGTGTGAACATTAGAATTCTCGCTCGGTGAGAACTCGGTATTACGTTGCCATGAAGAACCTCCTGCAGGTATGTACCAAAGTTGGATATTGTCCTGCACAATTTCTGTTCCGTCAAAAGTTTGAATGCCTTCAAATGTGAATTCCAATTCAAACCCGTAATCCGCAGAAATAGGTACGACATCTCCAGAAGTAGAGGTGAGCCCTTGATAAACAACGTTTGTTAACTGCAGATTATCCAAGTCAACGACACCTTCAATATACTTGGTCGATTGATTAGGGGCCTTATTATCCAGAGTGAATCGTTTTCGTTCACCATCTTCAGGATACGGAATAGAGACTATAACCTTTTGGACACGTATTTTCTGACTCAGTTGATCCGCGATACTGGCAAAAGAACTATTCAGTTCATTAATGCTCGATATTTCATATACAATACTTCGGTAAAAATTTACCGTACTAAAAAGTTAAAT
>ULTX01035806.1_pt1 | contig 27134 bp, 19 predicted proteins | sample 1958041 | NCBI WGS metagenome assembly ULTX01 (sample SAMEA4835747, study PRJEB28245) | human gut metagenome | biome: gut microbiome; material: fecal sample | place: Denmark | collected 2008
CGGCACCGACGGCAAGGCCAAGATGAGCAAGAGCCTCGGCAACTGCATCTACCTGAGCGACCCTGCCGACGAAGTGCAGAAGAAGATACGCAGCATGTACACCGACCCCGACCACCTGCGCGTACAAGACCCCGGCAAGGTTGAGGGCAACACCGTCTTCACCTACCTCGACGCCTTCTGCCGTCCCGAACACTTCGAGCGCTACCTGCCCGAATACCCCAACTTAGACGAACTGAAGGCACACTACCGACGCGGCGGACTGGGCGACGTGAAAGTGAAGAAATTCCTGAACGCTATTATGGAAGAAGAGCTATCTCCGATACGCAACCGCCGCAAGGAGTTCGAGCAGGACATTCCCGCCATCTACGACATGCTGAAGAAAGGTTGCGAAGTTGCCCGCGAGACAGCCGCCGCCACCCTCGACGAAGTTCGCCGCGCCATGAAAATCAACTACTTCGACGACGCCGAACTGATTGCCGAACAGGCAAAACGCTTCAGCAAGTAACCTTCAGCCTCAGCAGTTGCACAACTTGCAGCACGGCAATGTTCACGAGCCACACTTGCACGGCTCGTGAGCAATGCTTGTACCGCTCGTGAGCCACACTTGCACGGCTCGCGAGCCATGCAAGCCATACTCGCCGAAGTTACAGGTCATACCCGACTGCTTTGCTTGCCAAACTCGTGGACTTTGTTCCCCAAACCCGTGTGCTTTGTTTATAAAACCCGACCGCATTGCTTCTGAAACTCCGCGGCATTGCTTGCTGCGCTGCGGAAGATTGCTTGTTGCGCCGGCCAACTACCGATGTTACGCGGCTAAAGTAGATGTTTACGCCTGCCAAGTGGAACGTTGGGAATGAAAAATGAATAATGAAAAATGAATAGTGAAGTGGGCATGTTTTTAAACCTTCAACCATAAGCCCTTAACCATAAACCCTCATTCCTCACTCCTCATCCCTCAACATTAAACCTTAAACCCTCTATTTTTCCTTCACGCCTTCACCGGCGCAATTAGCATCAGATAATCAGGCAAATACGGTGAAAGATGAGGTTTCACCCGAAGCTTCACCGGGCTTCAAAGGGGATAAAATTGTACATGTACGATTTTAGCCCCTTTGAGACATCTTTCACCATAAAGCATTCAGGCAGAGGAACTTTCGTTGAAACTTCACCACGGGGAAAGGGGAAATCGGAGGGTGCAAGCTTTCACATAAGTTCAATGTTACAAAACCCAAGACAATCCACAAACAGGACGACGCATTACGATTTCGCCATAATCCGCAGAAAATGAGGAGTGAGAGTTTTTGTCAGCCAAAATTCTTGTATTTACCTGTTTCTTTCACTTAATTTGTGCACGATTGAAACTGAAAGACAATCTTATAGCAAAACTACAACCTAAAATTCAATGTATATGATAAAAGAACACACCTCAGCGCTGACACTGATAAGCCTGTGCCTCCTGTGCTGCTGCTCATGCAAGCCGGGACGACAAAATGCAGAAATAAAGGTCGAAACGCCTTCGGTTCAAGTAGAAAATACCGGTAAAGTGCAGTCATGGCCGGTTTCTGAAAAGACAAACAACGACTTTCTCGCTTCCGAAACGGATTCCATAAGATATATCCCGTTGGAGACTACCCCAGAATGCTTGATAGGACAAATCAACCAGATTCTCCGCTCTGGAGACAGCTTGATCGTGGTTGACCCGTATTCCTCCAATTCAGTCTGCGTGTTCGACCTTCAGGGCCGTTTCTGTCATAAGATAGGCAATCAGGGGAACGGACCGGGTGAATACGGCCGCGTAGGATATGTCCACCTGTCGGACGACGGAACCATTTATTTGTCCGACAGGTCATCCGGAAGAATCCTGTCATATACCCGAGACGGCAAATTCATCAAAGACTACAGACTGAAAAATGGTGCGCCGCAAGAATTCGTTGTATTGAATGACAGCATCATAGCTGGTTCCTACGCTGGCTACAGCCCTAATGCCCCCTATCGCCTGAAGTGGCTCGCCTGGGAAGGAAACGAACTAAACACAGCACTACCCTACACCACGAATCGCAGTTACGTAGCCGGCACATTCCTTACAGGGAAGCAAGGGGAGGTTTACTTCTATCATCCCATGAACGACACGATATTCGAAGTAACGGAAAACAGCATCAGGCCATATCTGTCCATGAACTTCTACGATGAGAAAGAACTGGCCTCTTTTATGAAGGAAACAGAAGGATGGAAGGATAAGGACTACCTGAAAAGGCTATTCCGTTCGGAAAAAATCACCAACTGCGTCCAAGTAATAAGATGTGACAGTCATTGGGTGGTATATTCGCAGAAAGGCAAGTATTCCTACCTGTCCGTTATAGACAAAGAACGCCGGGACTACCTAAGGGCAGACATGCAAAAGAAAAAGCTGTACATTCCCGATTATCCGGCTGCCGCATGGCACGACTGGCTGATCGGTTATATCAATCCGGAAGCATTGGACTACTTCAGTGAAGAACAACGCAAAGAACTGCTGAAAGCACTATCCGAAACACACAGCGCGGAAATCTCATTGGATTCCCTGAAAGAGTGCAACCCAATAATCACGATGTATCATCTGAAAACAAAGTGAGCCGAAGGAGACGGCATCACAATACATACAAAAAAGAAGGTGTGTCAAAACAAAAGTATCTGACAAGGGTGTGTCAAAACTAAAAGTAACTGACATCTTGTTATTTTTAGGCACGGATTACACGGAAAAACACTGAGAAAGAAGAATAATCATCCGCGAAATTCCGTGTAATCCGTGCCTAAAGGAAAGCAGTTCCCTAATTGACACACCCTCATATAAATACTGTGTTTTTAACACATCCTCTTAAAATTCCATACTATTTGGAAAACAATTTTTCAATCTCGTCCTCGCGAATAGTAACCAGCACCACATGCCCATCCGGCGTGTAATTGGGCGAAGGACAGGCAAACAGACTATCGACCAGGTTGGCCATTTCGTCGTTGCTCAGCACTTGACCGTAAACGATGGCGGCCGCCTGCGCCAAGGTAGCCGCAAGCATACTCTGCACTTCTTCCTTCACATCGCAACCTTTCTCCATGGCCGTATGCACCATGCTGCGCACTAATTCCACCGGGTTCAGTCCGTCGATGCCCGAAGGGACTCCGTTGATGGCATAACTGCCCCCACCCAATGAAGTCAGTTCGAAGCCCACTGCCGACAAATCGTCGGTAATGCTTTCGAGCACAGCAGCCTCGGAAGCAGGAAACTGAACGATTTCGGGGAAAAGTACTCCCTGCGACATGCCCTGATGCTGACGAATCTGCTGCATGTAGCGTTCGTAGAGCACACGCACATGCGCACGATGCTGGTCGATAAGCATCAGTCCCGATTTGACGGAAGTCAGAATGAAACGTCCCTTGAACTGCAGATGTTGCGCGCCTTTTTCCATCCCGGTCTCCTGACCGTAAAGCGACGCCGGCGCTGCATCCGAAGGAGCAGTTACAGCCGACGAAGCCATAAAGGCGTCGGATGCCGCTTCTTCTTCGTTGCTTTCGCTTTCGGGTTCCGGAAGCTCCTCCGGCGCATTCATCCTGCTAGCCTTCTCTAATCCTGCATAGAGTCCCTCCCACTCTACCTGCTGACGGGAATAACTGCCCCCGCCACCATACGACGACGAAGACGATGACTTGAACGGATTGAAATCGGCATTGTAGTGCACCTTGGGCGGCTCTATCGGCCGGGCCTGTTCGAAAGCCGGAATATCCGGCATGTCTTCCGTGTCGAAGTCGATCTGAGGAATGGCACTGAACTTGCCTAACGACTCCTTGACTGCCGCCGACAGAATCTGCCAGATGGCCTGTTCGTTCTCGAACTTGATTTCGGTCTTGGTAGGATGAATGTTCACATCGATATTGGCTGGATCGACCTCGAAATAAATGAAATAAGAGATCTGCTCGCCGGCAGGAATCAGTTGCTCGTAAGCCTCCATCACTGCCTTGTGAAAATAAGGGTGACGCATGTAACGTCCGTTCACGAAGAAATACTGATGTGCCCCTTTCTTGCGTGCGGATTCCGGCTTGGCCACATAGCCCGAGATCTTCACCATGCTGGTATCCACATCGACCGAAAGCAACTGCTGGTTCAGCTTCTTGCCAAACACTGCCAGAATGCGCTGGCGCAGAGGCATCGGAGGGAGGTTGAACAATTCGGCATCGTTGCTGTAAAGGTAAAAAGCCACGTCGGGATGCACCAACGCGATGCGTTCGAACTCGGCCAGAATATTACTCAGCTCCGTAGAGTTGGCTTTCAGAAACTTACGACGGGCAGGCACATTGAAGAAGAGGTTCTTGACCGAAAAGTTACTGCCTTTGGGGCAGGAAACAGCTTCCTGGCTCTCGACTTTCGAGCCGGCAATGACCAGACGGGTACCCAGTTCTTCGTCGGCCAGCCGGGTTTTCAGTTCGACTTCGGCCACGGCTGCAATCGAGGCAAGCGCCTCACCGCGAAAACCCATGGTATGCAACGCGAACAGGTCGGCCGCCTCACGGATTTTGGAAGTGGCATGACGCTCGAAGGAAAGACGTGCATCCGTTTCGGACATACCCTTTCCGTCGTCAATCACCTGGATACAGGTCTTTCCTGCATCCGTCACTAAAACATGTATTTCCTGTGCTTCGGCATCGATGGCATTCTCTACCAATTCCTTAATAACCGATGCCGGACGTTGAATCACCTCTCCGGCCGCTATCTGGTTAGCGACCGAATCGGGAAGTAAATGAATGATATCGCTCATGATAATCAAATAATCCCATTACTGATGGCATACCATATATAGAACAGGACGGCTATCAGAATCAAGGCCACCCCAAAGTGCATGGGGCGACGTCCGCTCTCCTTGCGGCGTTTCAGATGGGTGGTTCCTTCCACAAACTTCCCCCGGATGTCTTCGGGCGAAAATTCTTTCTCGGGCAACATGCCAAGTTCGCGCTTGGCTTTCTCTTCCATCTTCGCTAATCTTTCTTTCCGCTCATCCACATAGATATAGGGATGATGAAAGCCGCGGGGTTTCCGCATTGTAAACATTCCCATAACTCTATTTTTTAGTTCGTTTGATATGCATATTCCTTGGCGAAGTTACAGGTTTTCGGTCACTTTTCTGCAATACGTCACCGGCTTTTTTGCCTCTCCACTCAAAAATATCCTCTTTATTAAGCGGACGGATATAGTCGAACCAGACAAAAGAAGGCAGCTTGTATTTCTCCGCCGGAATCTGATCCATCGGGTAAGCTATGCCGTTGGCTTTTCCGATAAAGGCTCCCTGTTCCATCTTCCGGTCCTTCAGCAACATCCGCAGGAAGCCGCCCTCCGAGTAGTTCAGCATCATCAGGGTGCTGTCTTTCTCTTCCACCGGATAGAAGACCACCAATACATTGCCGTTGACATCGACCCGACGCATTTCGCCATCCACAAAGTAAGCCTTCATCTCTTTCCCGGCCACCTGATTGTAGTGTATGGAGTCTTTCTGCTCTACGGCCAAAGCCTGATTGATGATATGAGCCCAGTCGATGGTGCTGTCGTTCATATACACCTTGATTTCCTCGCCCAACAACTGTTGTTCGCCGTACCACATGATGGGATCGGTGTACATCGTCATACAGGAATCCTTAGAGTTATACACCATCGAGTCGCAAACGGCCTGAACATCGGAACGGTAGGCACGTACCTTGTGATAGGCACGCATCTCACGATACATGGAGTCGGTATCGAGATTGAAAGTCACCAAACGCAACGTGTCGGCATGCATGAACAAGCTGTCGCCCTGCGAATAGTCGATGGCGACGGCACGCTTGGTAGCGACGGCATTGCCGGTCAGTTCGTTATAGAAACAGTAATCGCCGGTCAGCATGTTGCGGTTGACGGTATCGTTCATCTGGACATTGTCGAAAGCTTCTCCGTATCCCTGTTTCCGGTCGTAGAAAAGGCTGTCGCCGGTCAGCTTCTTGCCTTGATTGGTCAACACCGAACGGTCCAGCAGTTCGGCCTGTTCGCTGGTCGTGTTGTAGAATCCGCGTTCGGAATAGATATGGTTCTCTTCGCTCACAATGTCCGACGGACCGAGGATGGTTGCAATCTTTGTCTGCGTACTGTACTTTAACGTGTCCGAAGTCAACACGAATTTCGGGTTCACCAGTTTGACATCGTGATTGAACACTGCCAGTTTGGTGGCAGGACTGTATTCGCCCCATACGGAAGTCAGCACGTTTTCTTCGTCGGTCAGCGTTCCGCCTTCGAAGTAGTAGCCTAAGTTGTACAGACGGTCGTAGTTCAGACTGTCGGTTGTAAGCACCGTATTGCGGTTGATCATACGGACATTCTCGCGCAACATGGCCAGCTGCGACATTCCGTCATAATACAGGTAGTCGCCATAGATGAACAGCGTATCTCCCTGCTCCATGTGAACATTGCCGAAGGCTTCGACCGAATTGATTTTCTCGAAGATCAAGGCACTGTCGCAAAACATGTACATGCTGTCGTGCCTCAAGCGTACCGACCCGATGAGCACCTGCACATCGGGACGCATCTGTTTGTCGGCCTGTGCCTCGTCGGCATACAACAGATCGACACGGGTCTTTCCGGCTCTCTCATCTTTCCCTTTTGCAGCAGTCACATTGTTCTGCCCGGTGGACTTGGCTGCAGGTTTCTTTTTCACAACAGTGTCCTGAACAGCCGTATGTTTCACTACATTTTCCGTCTTCTTCACCGGTGCTTTCGATAGCGTTTTTTTGTCTTGAGCTCCTAACAGACAGACACCAAACAGGCATAGAATACCCGTCAGGAGGTATCTATGCCTGTATAGCAGACCATTCTTATATTTCTTCATATTCAATCTTTAATCCAACCCGGATATTTGAATGCACAATCTTTTTTCCACTTATCGTTGATGCGGACATACGTATGTTTCTGCTTCTCGCGTATCCACTTGTCCAGCACTTCCTCACGTTTTTTCTCCAATACAATATTTTTCAGATTCTGATAGTCGTCGGCCACGGTAGCCTTGTGTCCGTTGATACGGCTTTTCAGTTTAACGATCACACACTCTTCCTTACCGGTCCGTTCGGGAATCATGGTAAACGCCTTGGAAATTTCGCCAACTTCCATCTTATCAACCACTTTGGCTATCTCAGGCGGCAGTTCCTGCATCTCAAACTTGGAAGTATTGTTGTTGGGATTAGGCAACAATCCATAATTGTTACGCGTATCCTTGTCCTGCGAAAGATGAAGTGCAGCGTCCTCAAAAGTAAACTTGTTGTTCCGGATATCGTCGGCAATCGAATCCAAACGGGCAGTTGCCGCCGTCAGTGCGGCTTCCGGGATGTGAGGCTTCAGCAAAATATGACGTACCTTAATACGGTCTCCACGCTTTTCAATGAGCTGGATGATATGAAAACCAAATTCCGACTCTACAATCTTCGACACCTTGTCGGGTCCTTGAAGGTTGAAAGCCACATTGGCAAAGGCGGGATCGAGTTCACCGCGTCCCATGAAGCGAGGCAACTCACCGCCATTCATGGCCGAACCCTTGTCCTCGGAATACATACGGGCCAGCATCGTGAAGCTTTCTCCCTTATTGACACGTTCGGTATATTCGCGCAGACGTCTTTTAACATCCTCAATTTCCTCTAAAGGAACTTTAGGCTGCTGTGTAATAATCTGCACCTCTACCTGGGTAGGAATATAGGGAATACTGTCCTGTGGCAGATCCTTAAAATAGCGGCGTACCTCGGCAGGAGTCACCTTGATGTCTCCTACCAGCTTCTGCTGCATCTTCTGCACGGTCAGACCCTCACGCGCATTTTCACGCAAGGTTTCACGAATCTGACTGGAAGTCTTATTGAAATACTCCTCCATCTTCTCGCGCGAACCGATGTTGGCAATATACATGTTCGTCATATAGTCAACACGCTGAATCACCTCGCTTTCAGGTACTTCAATACTGTCGAGAGCAGCCTGGTGTAAAAACAGCTTCTGCACGGCAATCTCTTCGGGTATCATACAATAGGGATCTCCATCAAACCGGCGATTCTCCCACAATGCATTCAGACGTGCCTCTTCCACCTCGGATTTCAATATAGCTTCATCGCCTACTACCCACACAACCTCATCGATTACGTTGTCCTGGCCATGCAAAGCAGTACCGGCAAATAATGTCAAGGCAAACAAAACTATAAACTTTACGTTCATAAACTTTCTCATTCTTGATATCTTATACTTAATAATACTTAATCTCATTCTTCTTTACCGCTCTCTCATACATGCCGTCTTTCAGTTCCTTTATAAAAGCAACCTGCTTCAGGTTCAATAGCATATCTTTCACTTGTTTTCGGGCAAACTCATATGGTTCCTGTTCACCCACCGGACGATAATCGCTCACATTCAGAAAATAGTAGAAAGCCGTATCCTTCAATTCTATATGACGGTTTTTGTTCAGATACTCCTCTGCATCGGGCTTATCCAATGGCATCATACCCAAAACATCGGCTACAGGAATCCACCGGTCGTAGAAATACTCGTACTTGACGGCATTCCTCATCTGGTACTTCTCCAGATGTTCAACGGCTTCAGAAGTCTCCGACTTGTACCAGCGACGCACATTGGCAATTTGGGGAGCCGTCAGAGGAACCTTGATAAAAAGCCCTTTTATCAGCGCCCGGTCTATTCTGAAAAGTTCCTGGTTCTTATTATAATAATCAACCAATTCCTGTTCCGAAATCTCATCGGCCAGTTTCTGATGTATCAAAGCCTGCTGATACGTATGCATGATCAATGCCTTCCGATAGTTATCGACTAATTTATCGATTTCCTTGCTATCAGGGATATTATCACAGGCCTTATCGTACAACAAAATATCTTCAGCCCAATTGCGAATGTAGTTTTCGGCAAACAGCAGACTGTCATCCTTCGACAAATCGGGAGGCAGCACAGCCTGCAAGTCCTCACGATAAAGGAAATTCCCGTCCAACTCCACCAAAGGCGTCTTCCCCTCGTGATCGTAACGTTCACCGCACGAAGCACAAAGCAACAGAATAATAAGACCCAGGCAAGTTGTACGCATTGTCAAATGTATTTTCTTTATTTTGAGTTACGAAGATAGTGCATTAATTGGTTGCTTCAGTGATTATTAACGGTTTTTAAAACCTCTTGGTTAATTTCAACCTTACTTACAGCTCGCAGACTGTCCAACCAACGCAAACCAACCTCCCGGTAATAATCGGCCGAAAGCCTGTCGCGAATCTCCCGATAATCAGCAGGACTTTTCAGCTTTTGTCCTTGTATCACCGTAAAAGGATAATCCTGCAAAGGCTCTGCTTTCGACTTTCTGAACACAAGTTCATCAATAAAAGCATTATCACCTACCGAAAAAGTTCCATGTTCGATCAACACCTGCTGCTTTCCGTCCGCATTAAAAACGAGTCGTACGGCATTATCCCATTCTTCTTCGGGCAATCTTTTCAAGAATTTACGAACCTGCTTGGCCAAACGTTTGGACACTGCATGAACAACCAGACCTTCATACCGCGCGTATTCGCCCCGATGAGCTTCATAATAGGCCTCCAACCGGGTATCATCGCAAGCATTCTTCTCATATACTTCTCTATGATAGATCTCATGGGCCAACAGACTGTCCCGATAGGCTTGCATCCTTTGGCTGAAATCAGGATACTTCCGTTCCAAATGGACATTTTCCAAATCGAGCACCGACTTGATCACAAAATCCTCCAATTGAGTAGAAACCAATCCAGGATGGGACATGGCAAATTTTGCAAAATCTGCTCCGGTATAAGGCTGATCATCCAATACAAACAAAGTGCGGTCGGTATGACCATTTCTACGTAAGTCATCCATGCCGGCACGATCGGGTGTATAGGCATATTCCTTCTTCAGTTTTTCTACAACAGAAGACATTTCCTCCTTTACCCTATTCCGCCCAATTTGTTTTTGCATCAGGCTGTTTTTCATGACAGGAAACGGTGGAATCTCCTCACGCGACAATACTTTTACGATATGAATGCCCTGAGGAGTGAAGAAAGGCCTCGATATCTGACCCGGCTGCATACGGAAAACCGTATCTTCGAATTCTTCGGGCATCTGCAAACGACTAACCCAGAACGAACGTTTTTCGTCAGAATAACGCTTCACACATTCTTCGAAAGAAGCTCCATGCAATACAGCCTCGTAAAGAGAATCCATACGGAGCTCAGCCGCATGAAGCATTCGGGGAGAAGCATTCTGAGGAAGATACTTGAATATGTGACAAACCTGCACACGGCCGGCGTCGTGTCCGGCCACCATCCGGTTATATGCAGTCCTTAATACTTTATCGACTACCTGCCCGTCCAATAAATAAGATTTCGACAACCGGCTACGATAATTCCGGACGCGTTCCTGCACATCGGGTAAAGTATCGATTCCGGCCTGTCTGGCAGCCTCAACCATCAGATAGAAATCAACAAAACGATCAACGATATCTTTTCGGAGAACGGGGAAAAAGCTGCTATCGCGTTCGCATATTTGCAGAAACTCCGAACAGGATATTTCCTCCCCATTAATGCACATCAGCAACGACTTGCCTTGCAGCATTGCAGGACAGACAAGCAGCAGTCCCAACAGTAAGCATATCCCCAATGTCCTATTCATCGTTCCAATTCATTATTATTTTAGGTTTCAGTCTTAATCTTATATCGGAAATTAAGAAGTTATAGCAGATAGTTTTAGAATGGCTAATGATTAAAAGATAAGAATGCCCGAAAAGCACAAACATACTCCTCGGGCATATTTATTTTACCTTTTTTCAGATTATCATTCCGGACGGCTATAATTAGGCGCCTCGCTTGTAATAGCCACATCATGAGGATGGCTCTCAAGCACTCCGGCATTGGTGATGCGGGTAAACTTGGCATCGTGCAGTTTTTCAATATTAGCTGCGCCACAATATCCCATACCGGCACGTAAACCACCAACCAACTGATAGATTACTTCATACAAGGTTCCTTTGTAGGGGACACGAGCAGCAATACCTTCGGGCACTAATTTTTTCACATCGCTGGTACCGCTTTGGAAATAGCGGTCTTTCGAACCATTTTCCATTGCTTCCAAAGATCCCATGCCACGATATGACTTGAACTTACGGCCATTGAAAATAATGGTATCACCCGGAGACTCTTCAGTTCCTGCAACCAGCGAACCGATCATCACACTCCAGCCACCGGCAGCAAGTGCCTTCACTACATCACCGGAATAGCGCAATCCTCCATCGGCTATCACAGGAACACCGGTACCTTCCAACGCCTTGGCAACGTCATAAACAGCAGTCAGCTGCGGAACTCCCACACCGGCCACAACACGGGTTGTACAAATTGAACCCGGGCCAATACCTACTTTTACTCCATCGGCTCCAGCCTCGACCAACGCCTTGGCTGCTTCACCCGTAGCAACGTTACCCACAACGATATCAATATCCGGGAAAGCACGTTTGGCCTCTTTCAACTTTTCAATCACATACATAGAGTGACCATGAGCCGTATCAATCACAATGGCATCTGCACCGGCTTCAACCAACGCACGCATACGGTCAAGTGTATCAACGGTGACACCAACACCTGCCGCTACACGCAAACGACCTTTGGCGTCTTTACAAGCCATAGGTTTGTCTTTGGCTTTAGTTATATCTTTATAGGTAATCAAACCGACCAGTTTATTATCCTTGTCAACCACCGGCAATTTTTCAATCTTGTGCTCCTGCAGAATTTGTGCAGCCGCTTCCAAGTCGGTCGTCTGATTGGTTGTGACAATATTATCCTTCGTCATCACCTCATCAATGCGTTTGCTATGATCCTTTTCAAAACGAAGGTCACGATTGGTGACAATTCCTACCAAATGTCCTTCATCGTCCACAACAGGAATACCTCCAATCTTATATTCCGCCATCAACGACAGTGCATCAGCTACCGAAGATCCTCTCTTGATCGTAACAGGATCATAAATCATGCCGTTTTCAGCACGTTTCACAATGGCAACCTGACGAGCCTGTTCCTCGATAGACATATTTTTATGTATTACACCAATTCCACCCTCACGGGCAATGGCGATAGCCATTTTCGCCTCTGTAACCGTATCCATGGCAGCCGTCACAAAGGGGATTTTCAACTCAATGTTTCTTGAAAACTTTGTCGAGAGTTCGACAGTTTTAGGAAGTACTTCAGAATAAGCGGGGATCAACAGTACATCATCGAAAGTCAATCCATCCATAACAATCTTATCAGCAATAAATGACATAGGTATGCGTTTAAAATTTATTGCGTGCAAATATACGGTTTTTATTCCATCTCCGTACACCTGCACGCAATATTTTTTCTTTTTTTTAAGCGAAATACCTGCTATTAATTCGCCATTTCCGAAATGAATTTGATACGTACCAACCGGACTTCTTCTTCCGTAAAATCATCGCCCAGCTCATCCAACGCATCATCGATATTATCCGTTGTCGATTCCTTGAAGTAATCATAGATGTCGAGCATATGGTCCTCGTCCATAATATCCTCAAGGAAATAATCGATATTAAGTTTGGTACCCGAATAGACGATGGCTTCTATTTCATCCAACAGTTCGTCGAACTCAATGCCCTTCGACATCGCGATATCATCCAATGCGACCTTACGGTCGATTGCCTGAATGATGGCAACCTTCATTTTCGACTTGTTGGCAACGGTACGCACCCGCAAGTCTTCCGGCCGCTCTATTTCATTTTCCTCACAGTGGCGCTTAATCAGTTTACAGAATTCTTCGCCATAACGCTTGGCCTTACCGGCTCCTACCCCCGGAATGTTCTGTAATTCTTCCAACGTCACGGGATAGATAGTAGCCATGGCTTCGAGAGAGGGATCCTGAAATATGACATAAGGCGGTACTTCCAATTGCTTGGACAGCTTCTTACGCAAATCTTTCAGCATGGAATACAATGCCGGATCGACAGCGCACGAACCACCTCCACGCATCGGAGCTTCCTCCTCTAATTCTTCGAAGTCTGTATCTTCTACAATTTTAAATGATTTCGGATGCTTCAGGAACTTCTTTCCTTCATCGGTCACTTTCAGCAAGCCATAATTTTCTACGTCCTTGCTTAGGTAACCGGCTATCAAAGCCTGACGGATAACGGCATTCCAAGTCTTTTCATCTTCACCCATACCGGATCCGAATACATCCAGGTCTTCGTGCAAATGAGCCAGAACTTCAGAAGTTTCCTTTCCTTCTATCACGTCTATAATATAGTCTGCCTTGAAGTTCTCCTTTACAGCCAGAACTGTTTCAATGACAGTACACAACAAATCTTGAGCTTCCACTTGTTTTTTCGGATTTAAACAGTTGTCACAATTTCCACAATTATCTTCTGTGTACTCTTCACCAAAATAATGCAACAGTGTCTTTCGGCGGCACACAGACGATTCGGCATACGCAGCGGTTTCCAGCAGAAGCTGCTTACCTATTTCCTGTTCTGCTACAGGTTTGCCTTGCATAAACTTCTCCAGTTTCTGCAGGTCCTTATTGGTATAAAATGTAATGCATTGCCCTTCTCCACCGTCTCTTCCGGCACGACCTGTTTCCTGATAATATCCTTCCAGACTCTTAGGTATATCGTAATGAATCACAAACCGTACATCCGGTTTATCAATCCCCATACCAAAAGCAATTGTAGCCACGATAACATCTATTTTCTCCATCAGGAAATCATCCTGATTCTGAGTACGGGTGGCCGAATCCATACCTGCATGATAGGGACGCGCATTAATACCATTTGCCTGAAGAATTTCGGCCAATTCCTCCACCTTCTTCCGGCTTAAACAGTAAATGATACCCGACTTCTCCGGATTGTTTTTAATGAACTTAATGATATCACGATCCACATTCGCCGTCTTAGGACGTACCTCGTAGTACAAGTTGGGACGATTGAACGATGACTTAAAGACCTTTGCATCTGTCATACCCAGATTTTTCTGGATATCGTGCTGCACCTTAGGGGTAGCAGTGGCAGTAAGTGCTATCAAGGGCGCCTTTCCAATCTCATTGATAATCGGACGGATTCTGCGATACTCAGGACGGAAATCGTGTCCCCATTCCGAAATACAATGAGCCTCATCAACCGCATAAAACGAAATCTTAACCGTCTTAAGAAACTCTACGTTTTCCTCCTTTGTCAACGATTCCGGTGCCACATACAGCAATTTAGTCTTACCACTAAGAATATCGGATTTTACCTGATCAATCGCACCTTTGTTCAGAGAAGAATTGATGAAATGGGCAATTCCATCTTCTTCGCTGAAGTTACGCATCGCATCGACCTGATTCTTCATTAAGGCTATCAGAGGAGAAATCACAATGGCTGTTCCCTCCATCAGTAACGAAGGCAACTGGTAGCATAATGATTTTCCTCCACCGGTAGGCATCAATACAAACGTATCATTGCCTGCCAGCAAATTTTTTATGATAGCTTCCTGATTTCCTTTAAATGTGTCGAACCCGAAGTATTTCTTCAGCTGGTCTGTCAATTTTATATTCTTCCCTGCCATGATTCATTAGGTTGTTTATTCAATTATCAGTTTTATTAGTCACACTAACAAAGTTATAAACAACTTCTTAAAATTCAAGCATATTTTACCGATTATTTTTCCCGAAACCGTAAAAAAACAATCTTTCCGACATTACCCTTTTGATTTTTAAGCACTTTGAAGACGGGCTACATTGGCCTTTTCAAGCTGCTTCTTCGCATAATCCAGCGTCACAACAAACGTTTTTTTCTGCTCGGAAGGAACCTCGAACATTGCATCCATCATGATTGTCTCGACAATGGCACGCAATCCGCGAGCTCCCAGCTTATACTCAACAGCCTTATCCACAATGTATTCGAATACGGCGTCCTCAAAAGTCAGCTGCACTCCATCCATCTCGAACAACTTTATATATTGCTTGATAATGGAGTTTTTAGGTTCCGTCAGGATAGCCCGCAAAGCGGCACGATCCAACGGATTAAGATAAGTCAGCACAGGCAGACGACCAATGATTTCGGGAATCAGTCCAAACGCCTTCAGATCCTGCGGAGCAATATATTGCATCAGATTCTGTCGATCAACGGTAGCCGTATTACGCACAGCATTGTAACCGACTACGTGCGTATTCAGACGTTGGGCAATCTTCTTCTCGATGCCGTCGAAGGCGCCTCCACAAATAAACAGAATGTTCTTCGTATTCACAGGAATCATCTTCTGATCGGGATGTTTACGTCCACCCTGAGGCGGAACATTGACAACCGATCCTTCGAGCAACTTCAACAGGCCTTGTTGTACACCTTCCCCGCTCACGTCGCGCGTAATAGAAGGATTATCGCCCTTACGAGCTATCTTATCGATCTCGTCGATGAAGACAATGCCACGTTCAGCTTCGGCAACATTGTAATCGGCCACCTGAAGCAAACGGGTCAGAATACTTTCGATATCTTCACCCACATAGCCTGCCTCTGTCAACACCGTTGCATCTACAATGGTAAAAGGAACATGCAACAGCTTGGCAATCGTACGAGCAAGCAAAGTCTTACCGGTACCCGTACTTCCTACCATAATGATGTTCGACTTTTCGATCTCTACATCATCCCCCGCATCCTTCTGCAGAAGACGTTTATAGTGATTGTACACCGATACAGACAAATAACGTTTGGCATCGTCCTGCCCTATCACATATTGGTCGAGGAACGCTTTAATTTCCATCGGTTTGGGCAATTCCTCCAGACTAAGCTTCGTGGTTGCCCCATTCTTCTTCCCCGCCCCCAGGGCCTCTTGTGTGATTTCATAAGCCTGAGCGACGCAACTATCGCAAATAAAGCCGTTCATGCCCGTGATCAGGAAACCTACCTCGTCTTCCGAACGGCCGCAAAAGCTACATCTGTTTTTGTTTCGTCTCGAATCTGCCATACTTATTTCTTAATCAATACTTCATCAACCATACCATAATCTTTCGCTTCCTGAGCTGTCATCCAGTAGTCACGGTCTGAGTCGGCCCATACCTTGTCAAAAGGAGTATGCGAATGATCGGCAATAATAGTATAAAGTTCTTTCTTCAGTTTCTGAATTTCGCGAGCGGTAATTTCAATGTCCGAAGCTTGTCCCTGTGCTCCGCCCATCGGCTGATGAATCATCACACGCGAATGAGTCAGCGCCGAACGCTTACCTTCGGCTCCGGCCACCAGCAATACTGCAGCCATGCTGGCTGCCATGCCAGTACAGATAGTTGCCACATCACTGGATATAAATTGCATCGTATCATAAATACCCAGACCTGCGTAAACAGAACCGCCCGGCGAATTAATATAGATAGAAATATCCTTTCCCGGATCTACCGAATCGAGATAGAGCAACTGGGCCTGCAAAGTATTCGCGGTATAATCATCGATCTGAGTACCCAGAAAGATGATACGATCCATCATTAAACGCGAGAACACGTCAAGCTGGGTCACATTAAGCTGACGCTCCTCAAGAATATATGGATTCAAATACCCGGCCTGCGACTTAATGACATCGTCCAGCACCTGACTGTTCATACCCAAATGCTTGGTTGCATATTTTCTAAAATCATCCATTGTCTTATCCAATTTATTAGTTGATTAAAAACGGGTGCAAAGAAACAAAAAAGAATAGATAGACACAAAAAAAACAGGGATGTTTGAAAAACTTTTCAAACGACCCTGCATATTGTACAATAAGCCACAGGCTACAAGTCACCCGTAGCCTGTCAGCTCATGTTTTTCTTGCTTATTCGAACATTTTGTTGAAGTCTGCAGCCGAGATGGCTTTATTTTCCAGTGTAACCTGTTCTTTCAGTGCCGTAGCAAGCTTGGCCTCTATTACACGATTCACCAAACCTTCAACACTTTCTTTCTTCTTAAGCATCTCTTTTGAGTAGTTCTCCAGAATTTCATCGGGTACACTCAGCATGCCGTATTGTGCAAACTGTGCACGGGTAGCTTCCTTAGCCATGTCGGTAATGTCTTTCTGCTCAACTTTGATTTCATTGGCTTTAACCAATTGCTCTTTAATCAAATGCCAAGTCAGCTCTTCGATGCTCTTGTCATAGTTGTCTTCAACAAACTTTTCATCCTTATCAGGGTTGTTCAGTCGCATGATGCGTTTCAGCAATGCATCGGGGAATTCCAGCTTACCCACCTTATCGGTCAGAACCTTGCGGAGGTCGATGAGGAACTTATAATCGCTGTCAGCAACAAACTGTTCAGCTATCACATCTTTCACTTTTGCACGGAATTCTTCTTCAGTCTTCACATTGCCTTCGCCAAATACCTGGTCGAAGATTTCCTGAGTCAGCTCGCCTTCAACGAAACGAGTGATTTCCTCAACCTGATAGCTGAAGTTGGACTTCATCTCAGCAGCAGCCTCCTTATCGATCTTCAACAAAGAAGCAATTTCTGCCGGATTGCCATCCCAAGCCACATGAGGATTGAATACCAATACATCGTTTACCTTGGCATTAGCAAAAATAGCCTTCTGCTCGTCGTTTTTCATATACGAAGGCATCATAACGGCACCTTCTACCTGAATGCCACCCTCTTTCGTATTGCCTTCTTCATCAAGTTCGGCCAGCAAACCTTTCAGCATGTCGTTGTCGGCATAAGTCTCAACCTTTTCATACTTGCCGTTACGTTGCTTATAGGCTTTAACCTGATTGTTTACCATTTCCTCGGTTACTTCGATGTTGTAGTAGTCCACTTTATCATCCTTGCTGACTTCTACTTTGAAGTCAGGAGCCAAGGCAATGTCGAACACAAATTCGAAGTCTTCCATCGTATCGAAATCGATAGTCGGTTGCTTTTCTTCGTTCGGCAGAGGTTCGCCCAACATGTTCACCTTATTGTCCTGAATGTACTTATATACAGTTTCAGAAAGCAACTTGTTCACTTCTTCGGCCAGTACAGACTTTCCATACATCTTCTTCACCAAACCCATAGGAACCATGCCCGGACGGAAACCCGGCATTTGTGCTTTCTGGCGGAGGTGCTTCAAAGCCTTATCCACCCGTTCTTGATAATCTGCTTTTTCGAGCTTTACCGTAAGCAATGCGCTTACCTTGTCAATGTTTTGCAATGAAACGTTCATCGTGACAAATTATTTATTTGATTTATACTATATTCCAATTTCCCAAAATGAGTGCGCAAAATTAGCGTTAATCTTTCAATTTTCAAAAACATCGCCAAATTATTTCATTTCAGTAACATTCCAGTCTGTCTGCACGGTCAGTTTTCCTGCATTCCGACAACAGCTTTCCACTCCTTCATTCCATCAACATACCAATCCAGACAAACTCTGTCATTTTTACAAAAAGAAACATAAAAGATTCTACCGCACCATCACATCCAACAAGAAAAAATTCTATTTTTACCTCACATATTAATTCAATACACAATGAAGAAACTTTTCGTTGCAACTGCTTCCATGGCATTGTCTGTGTGTGCCACGGCAGCGGTGAAGCCTGCACCTCAGTTAGTGTTTGATGCTTCGAAAGGCGTGGCGGGGTCTGTTACATTGCCACAAGGCAAAACCGTTAACTATACTGCCTACACAAATCTGTATTACGTTACCAACGTCGAAGATTCCACTTATCAGTACATGAACATCTACGTGCCACAGGGTGCCACTCAGGCTACTCCTATATTTATGCGCAACTACATAGGCGGATACATGGCTGCCAAACCTCAAGCCATCGATGCCGAAGACGCATCGGGCAGAGCTTTGGCCGAAGGATATGTAGTCGTGATACCCGGTGCCAGAGGACGCAATTCGGTGATCGAAGACAAAGGTGACAAAATCTATACCGGACGGGCACCCAAAGGATTGCTCGATCTGAAAGCAGCCGTCCGCTACTTGCGACATTTCGACAAGGAAATACCCGGCAATGCCGAAAAAATCATTTCCGACGGTACAAGCGCCGGTGGAGCCATGTCGGCACTGTTGGGAGCTTCGGGCAACAATCCGGCATATCAGCAAGATTTAGAAGACATGGGAGCCGCCAACGAACGCGATGATATCTTTGCCGCTGTCTGCTACTGCCCCATCGTTGATCTGGAACATGCCGACATGGCTTACGAATGGCTGTATGCTTGTACCAACAACATTACCCGACCACTCACTCCCCAGCAGGAAAAGGTGTCGGAAGAACTGGCAGAACAGTTCGGTACATACCTGAAAAGTTTGAATCTGAAACAGACCGACGGAACCATTCTTACAACCGATAATTACCGCGACTATCTGAAGCAACTTCTTATAAAAAGCGCACAGGAAGCGAAAGACGCAGGTGCGGACATTCCTGACAGCATCGGTTTTCGGTTCAGCAAAGGGCAAGGCACAAATTCCTTTGCTCCCACCATCCAAAAGCTAAACGAACAATATGGACCATTTCCACGTACGGGGATTGCCAACAATCAGAATATCAACATCCGTTCTAATGAATCCAATCTGTCTCGTCCTCAGAAAAGCGGCGAATACATCACCGACCTCGATTTGGATAAATACCTGAACTATGTTGTCACCACCATCGCCCTGAAAACGCCCCCGGCCTTCGACAGCCAAGGAGTAGCAGGAGCCAAAGCCAGCGCAGAGAATAAAGTATTCGGTGATGAAAGCGGTAACAGCGTAAACTTCACCGACTATTCGCTACAGCAAGCAACAGGCAACCCTACGGCAACCATTGACAATGCCCTCAGGGAACGGGTCAGAATGATAAACCCGATGAGAATGTTAGACGACCCGCAAAGTCTTATCACCCGGCACTGGTACATTCGCCATGGAGCGCGCGACCGCGATACAGCCTTTCCCATTCCTGTCAATTTAGCCACCAAGTTGCAAAATATGGGAAAAGAAGTCAATTTCAAACTATCCTGGAATCGCCCTCATTCCGGTGACTACGCTCTGAACGAACTGTTTGCCTGGATCGGCGAAATCGTCAGAGAATGATTGTCGGCCGGAAAAACGAACTCGCATCAAAAAGTCCGCACATGCAAAATGACACAGATTGGTTAAGCTATAAAATCAACTAAACAATCTGTGTCATTCGTTTTTAACCGCCTCTATGGAATAGATAACATTATATTGCTATCTTCTCCTTCCTACACATACTATCAGAAAAGTGTTCGGAAGCTATTCTTCCTCGAACATAAAACGTTTAAAATAGACTTGCTGCTCCTGACCGGAAATACTGATCAGACGAATTTTCTGTGCTTTACGGCCACCCACCTGACAGTTAAAACGCGTCTTGCCATTCGCCAATTGCAGAGCAGCCGGTTCCCATACATTGCCATCCACAGTAGTCTCCAGACGGAACAAGCCAATAATATCCGCAATGCCTAAATCGACAGACAAATTCTTCAGCGTACGAACCCCATCCAACGTCAGCACCAGTTCGCCACCCGGCTGCCAACGAACCACCTCGTTGACTGAAGCGACACTGCCACCTCTGCCTTTGCGCGAAACAGCCAAGGAAGCCAATTGAGAGACATTGCTACTCATCGAGTAAGGCATATATACGGCACGGGGATCCATGTGTGACTGATAAGTAGAATTATAGCGTTCTACAACAGATTCGAACAAAGCATAAAACGTGGGGAGCAATTCCTTACTTCCGCTTTTCACACCCGGCTGATAAGGATTCTGATTGTACGATGTATCAACCTTGTACATCAACATCTGCAAAGCTTTGGCATGGGCATAGGCTGCTTCGAATGCTTCAGCATCCGATGTCGGAAGAAGACGCATCATACGGAGTACTGCCTCACCGTACTGCCCCACCAGCTTGAACTGAATCAGCCACGGCTCTATCTCAGCAATCAGAGCCGTATTTTCCTGCGACGCCAACAGGCAATCAGCTGCCTCCACCACTTTCCGGCATTCCGCACCTACTTCATGGAAAGAGGCCTCATCAATGGTTCCGTCTTTCTCATAGGCCGAACGAAGACGATGTAAAGCCGGTTGCAAAGCCACCGACTCATCACGCCTGAAACCATGCCCATTGACACCCAGATCGGAATTATGAGCGGCAAAAGTCTCCAGATATGCAGCATGTCGGGGCATCAGGCTACGGATAGCCCGCTCCCAGGACGCGTTACTGTCATAGTCGGACAGATTCCAGGCATAGTCGGCCACACTATAGAGTGCTATTTTAGAAGCTTCGGCATGTTCCATAGGATTGGACACGAAACCTTCCATCCGGTCGGCAATATCGAGTCCGTTGCCATAGACAGGTCCCATGAGCAAATGATCGCGTACATAATCGGAGACAGGGAAGTTCCACCAGATATAGGCTTTGCGCTTCAGCAGTGGATTGATGAAATCCATCGTTTCACGATCGATGGTGGCAATGACGCGATTGCCCGTCCACATAATCTGAATGTCAGGATTCAGCTTCTCACCCAACGTTGTCAGGTAACCTCCGGCCACGTTCGACCACGACTTGTTATATTCGGTAGGGCACATGATAAGCGGCTCGACGTCCCCTTTTACTTTAACGAAATAATCGTCCAGATAATTAAGCAGTTCGGCCTGCTTGTCAGCCTTGGTACCTTCACCCGAAATGTCATCGAAAAAGACGGCAAAGCCACGTACACCCAACTGATACATATGCTCGAACTTATCCATCAGGTTCTGACGGTCTTCGTCATTCCACTGGATATCCTGTCCCGGATGGATGGCCCAATAGAAAATCACTTCGTTTTCGGCAGCCTTGTTTACCAGTTCTTTCAGCTGAGCCGCCTCTGATTCGGGATAAGGTTTGCGCCAGTTGGGAGTGCTGTGATAGGGGTCGTCTTTGGGGCCATACAGATAGACGTTCATCTTGTTACGGCCATAGAACTCCAGCTGACTGAGACGGGCCTCGTGGCTCCAGGGAGTACCGTAAAAGCCTTCCACTACCCCCCGATAGGGGACATCCGGATAATCGGTAATCTCGGTCAAAGGCAGCTTGGGCAACGTCAGCAACTGAGCCAGCGTCTGCACACCATAGTAAGCTCCTCGCTCGTCGGCACCCGCAATGACAATCTCGTTCGTTGCTATCTTCAGATAATATCCTTCGGGAATCGCCGGAATATGACGGGCATATTTTCTAACGGCCTTATCGCCTTTGATGCCAAGACTGACACGAAAGGCTGCCTTGCCGGATTTTCCCGGCAAGATGTGTTCCAACAAACGCAACGCAGGGGAGCTACTTTCCTCCTGGCTGACAGACAATACGTAAGCAGAAGGCATGGAAATGCTGTCCCGGGTTGTTTCGTACATTTGGGGAGTGGGCTGTAAATGGAATTCCTGAGCCGACATCATGACCAAGGACAGACACCCCATCATGCCCAAAAGCAATAATCTTCTTTTTTTCATAGGAGTTAGTTTAATAATGAATGGGTACAAAAATACACCTTTCAACAATATAAACAACTACCTATCCTTAAAAAACAATGAACTTTCTCCAAAGGAAGCATGTACTAATTTTGAATACGGCAGTCTCTCCCAACAAAACAGAGCACAAAGCATGCAATCAGTACATGCTGAATTCCAATTCTGCAACAGAACAGATGCTTACATGGCTTTCTTTCTGATCAGCAGACAGCTGCCTCCGCCCGGAGCCAGTTTTACCCGAACGACAGAATCGGACGTGACCTGTTGGCGACGCACCTTCAACTGCTCGCGATTAAGCAGATAGTGAGCATCGTCTCCGTCTTCCATTACCACAGCCTCGTAAGTGACTCCTTTCTCCAGGAAGTCCATCGGAAGCTCAAGCGTACGCCCTTCTTCGTTGGTAGCCACTCCCACCAGATAGGCATCCTTGGTTTGCCTCATCATCGCGATGTATTCGCCAATTTTTCCACAAAGCGTGCGGCTCTCCACCCAAGGCATCTGCTGTGCACTGATGAACTCCAGCAAAGGAGGATATTTACGATAGAACTCGGGAATGTCGGGGATGACGGTGGCACCCGAGAATACGATAAGCGTACGGGCTGCCTCGGACACCAAAGTGGAAGGCACCGGCTGACTTTCGTCCACACGTGTGGTACGACCCTGGCGTAAATCGAACATACCGTTATTCATGTCGATGGGGCCGGCTATCATATTAACGAATACGGAAGTCACAAAGGTTTTAGGCTGAAATACCCGATGGGCATCCAATTGCGCCTGGCAATATTCGCGAGTAACGGCGTTGGGCCATGTACGCATCTGACCATAAGGATGGACGGGACCATCGTGGAAATCAACAAGCAATTTGTTCTGGGCACACAAGGCCGTAATCTTCTGAGTCCACAAACTCTTTTCACGGGGAGTTCCTGTCATAAAACCGTATTTGATACCGGCAGCCCCCCAAGAGGCGTATTGCGAGAGGGTCTCTTCAATCGGATAGCGGCGTCCGCCCACATCGTTCAGATAGAGCCATACCCCCACACCTTTCTCCTTACCATATTGGATAATGCGTTTTACATCGGCCGACTTGTCGCCCGTAAGCGGGTTGGACTCTGCCTCGTGCTCGGGACCGTACCAATTGGCATCGAGCACCAGATAGGGGAAATGCTGTTCGGCCGCAAAATCGATCATGCGTACCCACGAAGGATAATTCATCCCATACGTGAAGCCTTCCCACTGGGCACCGTCAATACGCCAGTCCCAAACGGCCACACCGGGTTTTACCCACGAGAAGTCGCCCGACGGATCAGGGTTCAGCAACTCGAGCAGGTGAGAATCGACCATCGCACCGGGAGTACGTCCGATGAAGACCACACGCCATGCCGACAGATAACCCGCCGACAAATCAGTCTTCTGAGGCTCTACGACAAACGTCTGCTCTCCCTTGGTGGAGCGCAAAAGCAGCGGAGCATCCGTATGCAAGTCGGCTTCGTGGAGCGCCATGTAAAGGGTGCTGTCCACTTGCACCGTCATAACGGGCTGACGAATGCCATCCGATTCGGTCAACCGCTCGGGGCCGATATTATGCCACTCGTTGTTGTAGAACCAGGCCGTATAATCGCCGTTAAAAGCAAAGCCGGTACTTTCGGTCACTGCGTTGAGGGCCAACGGCGAATCCTCGGGAACGAAATAGCGGAATGCCACACCGTCATTGTAAGCCCTGAACGACATCCCGATCGTACGTTTGGCATCGGCATAAGAAAATAGTAAAGATAGTTCATTATAGCAGTCTTTCACACGGCTGCGCTTTCCCCAGACAGGTTTCCAAACGCCGTCGTGCCGGTCTCTTTCGACCGAAACCAACCGGAGCTGTTGCGCCGTAAAGAGCTGATTGCCCAAAGAATCACGAAAGCCCAACAAAGATTTATCTATCAACAGAGAATCGTAGGCTGACAGGCGATAACACCAACTACCTTCGTCCGACTGAAAAACTTCGAGCGATATCTCTTTATCAGGAGACGTCAGGACATGCTCGGCAGCCTTTGCACGACCCATAAAAATAAGAAGAAAAGCAAAAAGGGGGAACAATAGTTTTATCATATTTTTCATAATAGTTGATTAAAGTAATTATCATTCATCGGTGAATTACACCATGAAATCTTTACGGCGTAACACGAAGCTGTTACTCAGATACTTCTCGCGCACAATCTTATTTTCGGCCAGTTCTTCGGGAGTGCCCTGAAACAGGATTTTCCCTTCGAACAGCAAGTATGCGCGGCTGGTAATGCTCAGCGTTTCCTGTACGTTGTGGTCGGTAATAAGAATACCGATATTCTTGTCCTTCAGCCGCCACACAATCTGCTGAATGTCTTCCACGGCAATGGGATCGACACCGGCAAAAGGCTCGTCGAGCATGATGAACTTAGGGTCGATGGCCAGGCAGCGGGCAATCTCCGTACGACGGCGTTCGCCACCCGAAAGCTGGTTACCTTTGTTCTTGCGCACCTTCTGCAGGCGGAATTCGGCGATAAGGCTTTCCAACTTATCCTTCTGATAATCCAATGGTTTGTTGGTCATCTCGAGCACCGAAGCAATGTTATCTTCCACACTCATCTGGCGAAAGACGGAAGCTTCCTGCGCCAGATAACCAATGCCGTTCTGGGCACGCTTGTACACAGGATATTTCGTGATATCGAGGTCGTCGAGGAAAATGCGGCCTTCGTTGGGAGTGATCAGACCCACTGTCATATAGAACGATGTCGTCTTCCCCGCACCGTTCGGACCGAGCAAACCGACAATCTCGCCTTGACGCACATTGAACGACACGTGACTAACCACCGTACGTTTTCCGTACTTTTTGACCAGATCTTCCGTGCGAAGCACCATTTTAGTTTCTTCCATATCAGCTAATTTTGCCGCAAATGTAGCAAAATAAGCTGAAAAGCCGTACATTTGCAGACAAATACTAACTTATAAGTTATGATAAAAGCCCTTAGAACCGTAGGAAGATATTTCATGCTTATGGGGCGGACCTTCTCACGTCCCGAACGCATGCGCATGTTCTTCCGCCAATACCTTAACGAAATGGAGAAGCTGGGCGTGAACTCCATCGGCATTGTGCTGCTGATATCGTTCTTCATCGGCGCCGTCATCACCATACAGATTAAGTTGAACATCGAAAGTCCCTGGATGCCCCGCTGGACGGTAGGTTATGTGACCCGCGAAATCATGCTACTCGAATTCTCATCGTCCATCATGTGTCTGATTCTGGCAGGAAAAGTCGGTTCGAACATTGCGTCCGAGCTGGGTACGATGCGCGTCACCCAGCAGATTGATGCACTGGAAATCATGGGGGTCAACTCGGCCAACTACCTCATCCTGCCCAAAATATTCGTCATGGTCACCATGATTCCGCTATTGGTTGTCTTCAGTATTTTTGCCGGCATCATCGGCGCCTTTGGCACTTGTTGGTTTGGAGGCATCATGACTGCTACCGACCTTGAATACGGCTTGCAATACATGTTTGTCGAATGGTACATCTGGTGCGGCATCATCAAGTCGCTGTTCTTTGCCTTCATCATAGCCAGCGTATCGGCCTTCTTCGGCTATACGGTGGACGGCGGCTCCATCGAAGTGGGAAAAGCCTCGACCAATTCGGTCGTGACCAGCAGTGTGCTGATTCTCTTTGCCGACTTGGTACTGACACAATTGCTGATGGGATAAACAGAAAATCATAACAGAAAAAAAGGAAAAATCATGATAGAACTGAAAGGACTCTGCAAGTCATTCGAAGAAAAGAACGTACTGACCGACATCAGCGCCACCTTCGAAAACGGGAAGACCAGCCTGATCATCGGCCAGAGCGGATCGGGTAAAACCGTGTTGATGAAGTGCATCGTCGGACTGTTGACTCCTGAAAAAGGCGAGTTGCTGTACGACAACCGTAACTTCCTGATCATGAACAAAAAAGAGAAGAAGGCATTGAGAAGGGAAATGGGAATGATATTCCAAAGCGCTGCCCTGTTCGACTCGATGACCGTACTCGAAAACGTCATGTTCCCACTGAACATGTTCAGCAACGACACCCTGCGCGACCGCACCCGCCGTGCCATGTTCTGCTTGGATCGTGTCAACCTGACCGACGCTCAAAACAAATTTCCCGGCGAAATAAGCGGAGGTATGCAGAAACGCGTGGCCATCGCACGAGCCATCGCCCTGAATCCTCAATACCTCTTTTGCGACGAACCCAACTCGGGTCTTGACCCAAAGACATCGCTGGTTATCGACGCACTGATTCAGGACATCACTCACGAATACAACATGACTACCCTTATCAACACGCACGACATGAACTCGGTGATGGGCATTGGCGAAAGCATCATCTTCATCTACGAAGGCCACAAAGAATGGGAAGGCAGCAAGGACGACATCTTTACGTCGAGCAACGAACGACTGAACAACTTCATCTTTGCTTCGGACCTGTTCCGTAAAGTGAAAGAGGTTGAAATACAGAACATTGAAGGATAAGAAACAGGTCTGAGCACATACTTCCGTACACGGCTTGCGAGCAACACTTGCACGGCTCACGAGAGACACTTGTACGGCTCGCGAGAAACACTTGCACGGCTCACGAGAGACACTTGCACGGCTCACGA
>ULTX01008095.1_pt1 | contig 27114 bp, 21 predicted proteins | sample 1958041 | NCBI WGS metagenome assembly ULTX01 (sample SAMEA4835747, study PRJEB28245) | human gut metagenome | biome: gut microbiome; material: fecal sample | place: Denmark | collected 2008
TCGGTCTGCGCCAGCGATGTCGGGTCGCCGTACTTGTCGAAGAGCGACTTCACCTCGGCAGCCGCGCTTGCCACGTCAGCGGTCGGGTGGTTGCACATCGCCTTCACGTAAGCATTCGCCCCGCGCCACGCATCGTCGCGTCCCGCATCAGTCGCGGTCACCGAAACGGTGGCAGGATTTACGGCAGACGCTTTCAATGCAGTGTCGAAATTGCCGAATTTGGTTCCGAACGCGTTTTCGGAAGCGGTAAGCACGGACGGGGTTTCTTCTTCAGGGAGGTTTTCGGTCTCGGCGAGGACGAGTTTCAGATAACCGAAGCATTCTTCGGTGCGAAGTTGCTTGACGTTTAATGTAACAATCTTTTTCATACGGTAAAAATTTGATTATACGCAAATATAGCGATTTCGGAGCAGCCAGCCAAATCCGGGGACAATAGTTGCGGAAGTTTTTTAGCTCCGTCCCCAGCGGGGACAACGCTTACAGAAAATTTTTAATGCTGTCCCCGGCGGGGACGGAGGTTACAGAAGTTTTTTAGCACTGTCCCCGCTGGGGACGATGCTTGCGGAAAATTTTTAGCGTTGTCCCCACCGGGAATAGTGCTTACGGAAAATTCTAAGCGTTGTCCCCGCTGGGATTTCTTATGCTAACGCTCCACGGTATGGAAATAATCCGTATTTTTGAACGGACAAGATTCGACAGATGACTATGTGGGATAAAATACTGTTTTTCAAATCCGTTTCGGACTATCCGTTTGCGGAATATGCCGACCATGTGATGCATATCCTCTGCACCGCCGGGAATATGAGCTTCACGTTTCAGGATGTGCGCTACAATGTGGTGCGGGGGGATTATGTCATCCTTCCCAACCCGTCTCTGGCATCGGACTTCTCGGAATCGGAGGACTTGGAAGCCGTCATTATGTGCCTTTCCGAGCCGTTCGTTACCTCCATGTCCATACGCAGCAACTATGGCATCATAGGGCATTTGTCTTTGCTGGTGAATCCGGTGATGCGGCTTTCGCCCCATGACTACCGCATTTGCATGGAGGACTTGTTGCGCATCCGCGAACGCCTTGCCGAGGATGGGCATTGGTTTAGGGAAGAAATGATGGGCTACCTGCTGTTGGCGCATATTCTTGACCTGTACGACATTCATGCCAAAAGCCGGACCGGACACAACTTGTCGGAACGCAACGGCGACCTGCTGAGGCGGTTCATCGAGTTGCTCTACCATAAGGAATACATCAAGGACCGCAGCCTTTCGCACTACGCCTCCAAGCTCTGCATAACTCCTCACTATCTGACCGAAGTCTGCAAGAAGGCGAGCGGCAAGCCTGCCACGTATTGGATAGACCGCTTTACGACCCACGAGATAGCACGCCTGCTCCGCCAAAAGGAAATCCCCCTGAAGGACGTTGCCGAGCGGATGAATTTTTCGTCGCTTTCGTATTTCAGCCGGTACGTGCAAAAACAGATGGGGATGCCGCCGTCGGAATACCGTAACCGCTCCGTTGGGAAGTTTTATGAGTAGTTTCTATGCCTGTCTCCTGAAAATCTGTTATCTTTGCCGCGTTTTTAGAGTAAAGAACGATGAAAAATAAAGTGACAGCCACGTTTGTTTTCGCTTTGTTGGTGACAGGCGGCTTACTGGCGATGTATTTTCTTCCTACGCTGAAAGTTGACGGGTACACGTTGCGCAAGGTCGATTTGTTGTCCGACCTGCGTCCGGAGCCTGTAGCGGAAGTGTTGTGTGACTCCGATTCGTTGGAGTTGCTTCCCGTGGTCAAGCCGGTGTTTGTAGATACCTGCAAGACCGGCATGGTTTGCATCGAAGATTATTCCGATTCGACTATGCGTGGAATGTCGCATTTCTATGACGCTTTGGCGCAGCGTGCTTCTTCCCGCCGTCCGGTGCGCATCGCTTATTTCGGCGATTCGTTTATCGAGGGCGATATATTGACTGCCGATTTGCGTGCGATGCTTCAGTCGCGTTTCGGCGGATGCGGGGTCGGTTATGTGCCGGTAACTTCTCGTATTGCCGGTTTCCGTCCTACGGTGCGGCATGAATTTTCGGGTTGGCAATCGCATTCCGTGACAGATTCTATCGGTTTTAACCGCCAGCTACAGGATTTGTCCAATCATTATTATGTCCCTTCTGCCGGGGCAAAGGTTGCGCTGAAAGGGCAACGAGTGTATGCTTCTCATTTGGAGTCATGCGATGAATCTTCTTTCTTCTTCGTGGCTTCCGATTCTATTTGGTTGTCTGCCGTGACGAATCAAAGCGATACGGTTTCGTATGCATTCCCCGGCAACGATGCCTTGCAGGTAGCTACGGTAAGCGGGAATATCCGGAATGTGGAATGGACGGTTGAGAGATTCGATTCTGCTGCCGTTTGTTATGGCGTGACCATGGATGGAAGCGACGGAGTGGTTGTAGATAATTTCAGTACGCGGGGCAGCAGCGGGCAGCAATTAGGCGGGGTGCCGATGCCGGTATTGAAGGCTTATAACCGCTTGCGGACATACGACTTGATTGTCTTGCAATACGGACTGAACGTGGCATCGGAAGGCATCACGAACTACCGTTATTATACATCCGACATGGTGCGGGTCATCAATCACTTGAAGGAGGCTTTTCCTCAAGCTTCCATTCTGCTGGTCAGCATCGGCGACCGCGAGTCGAAGGATGAGGCTGGAAATTTGCGTACGATGCCGGGAGTGAAGAATCTGGTGCGTTACCAACAGGCATTGGCAGCCGAAACACACATCGCTTTTTGGAACCTCTACCAAGCCATGGGAGGCGAAGGAAGCATGGTGAAGTTAGTGGAGAGCAAACCTCAAATGGCAAATTACGACTATACCCATATCAATTTCAGAGGAGGAAAACATTTGGCTGAATTGTTATTTGAGTCGTTGGTATACGGAATGGAACAGCATGAGAAACGGAAGGCTTATGAGAATGAATAGGTTACAATATCTTCTGACGCTGCTCCTTCTGATAGGGCAATGGGCATACGCGCAAGATACTTTACCCATTCAGCCCAAACCGGACAGGCATTCGGCACCGATTTATTCCAGTGAGGAAATGACCCGGCTGATGGAGTTTATAGCCGTAGACAATCCGATGCCGGAGCAATTCTTGCAGACTACAGATAATGTTTTGATGGATCCGACGGCTTCTTTAGCGTCTTTTTGGACGAAGCTGAAGCGGTTAGACCGTCCGGTACGGATTGTGCATATCGGCGATTCTCATGTGCGTGGGCATGTCTTTCCGTATGTGATGCGCTGTTGTCTGGAAGATGATTTCGGGGCAAAGGCGGTCGAAGACCTTCCGGTGTCTTACCAGACTTCGGGATTGGCGGTAGAGACGGGCAGGGCTGGAGTGGTTTATCATATTTTGGGAGTGAATGGAGCCACTTGTGCTTCGTATTCTACGCCCGAACGTTTGGAAAAGGTGGCAAGTTTGCATCCCGATTTGGTGATTGTTTCTTTCGGCACCAACGAGGCACACGGGCGGCGTTATTCGGCTTCGGAGCATACAGAAGCCCTGAAAACGATGCTGTCTGCATTGAAACAAGAATGTCCCGATGCGGCTTTCTTGTTGACTACGCCTCCGGGTGCATACGTAAGGAACGGAAGACGAGGTCCGCGGGTCATCAATCCGAGGACACCTTTGGTGGTAAACAACGAACTGAAGTTTGCCCGTGAGAATGGAATCGCCGTTTGGGATTTATACGATATCGTCGGAGGAAAGAGCCGCGCTTGCCTGAACTGGAACGGTGCAAATCTTTTCCAACGGGATAAAATTCATTTCACGAGAGAAGGATATATATTACAAGGGTTATTGCTTCACGAAGCATTTATAAAGGCATACAACGATTATGTGGCAATTAGATTGGAGTAAGTTGGCTGAGGTGTTGACCTACGATCCTCAGCAACCGATGATATTCAACAGCGGGCTGTTCCTGTTTCTCTTTTTAGGATTTAGCTTGGTTTATGCATTGTTGCAGAAGAAGATGACGGCGCGTTTGCTGTTCGTCACGGCGTTCTCTTATTACTTCTATTATAAGAGCAGCGGCATTTATTTCTTCTTGTTGGGCATCGTGACGGTGAGCGATTTCCTGCTTGCCCGGCAAATGGTGCATACCGTTGCGCATTGGAAACGGAAACTGTTGGTCGTGACCAGCTTGTGCATTAATTTAGGCTTGTTGTGCTATTTCAAGTACACCAATTTCTTTTACGAGATGCTTTGCCCGCTATGGAACGGACATTTCGAAGCGCTCGACATTTTCCTTCCGGTGGGAATTTCCTTCTTCACTTTCCAGTCGTTAAGCTATACGTTGGATGTCTATCGGGGCGACTTGAAACCGTTGTCCAGCCTGTTGGATTATGCTTTCTATGTGTCGTTCTTCCCGCAGTTAGTGGCGGGACCGATTGTCCGTGCCCGTGATTTTGTGCCTCAGATACGCCAGCCTTTGACGGTGACGAACGAGATGTTCGGGCAGGGAATCTTCTTTATCGTGAGCGGCTTGTTCAAGAAAGCGGTCATCTCCGATTACATCAGCATTAATTTCGTGGAACGTATCTTCGATAATCCGGGGCTTTATTCGGGCATTGAAAACTTGTTTGGAGTATATGGTTATGCCTTGCAGATTTATTGTGATTTCTCCGGATATAGCGATATGGCTATCGGGCTTGCCTTGTTGTTGGGTTTCCGTTTCCCGATAAACTTCAATTCGCCTTACAAGTCGGACAGTGTGACCGACTTTTGGCACCGTTGGCATATTTCCCTCTCTACGTGGTTGCGCGACTACCTGTATATCTCGATGGGCGGCAATCGGAAAGGGAAAATCCGTACGTATATCAATCTGATTGTGACGATGCTGTTAGGCGGATTGTGGCACGGAGCATCGTGGAACTTCATCCTTTGGGGCGGATTGCACGGTGCGGCATTGGCTGTCCATAAGTTCTTGCGCAGCTTGTTGCATCGTCCGAAGACGTATCGCAGTACGGGCATTAAGAAATTCTTTGCGGTCATCCTGACTTTCCATTTCGTTTGCTTCTGCTGGATATTCTTCCGCAATACGACTTTCGAAGGTTCGCAGACCATGATACGGCAAATCTTCACGTCTTTCCATCCCGAACTGTTCATGCAATTGGTTACGGGATATTGGAAAGTGTTTGCCTTAATGGGTTTGGGTTATGTGCTTCATTGGTTGCCAGACAGTTGGCAAGATACGTGTAGCAGGGGAGTGGTACGCCTTCCTTTGGTCGGTCAGGCATTGCTGGTCATTGCTTTGATATTCATTGTGATTCAGGTAAAGAGCAGCGACATCCAGCCTTTCATTTACTTCCAGTTCTAAGTAGATTGTAATCGTGAATGCATGTATTGAGAAAGAGGCTGCTCGCATCAGTCTATGTGGGCAGTCGTGTTTTTAACATTCGGTAGAGGGTGTCTCAAAATGAAAATTGCCTATCAAAAAGTAATGTCATTCTGAGCATAGCGAAGAATCTCGTGTGCATCAGCTTGTGTATTCGAGAATCTTCACTCCGTTCAGGATGACAAAATGAAAGCTTATTTCTATTTTGATACACCCTCTTTTTTCTTTAGTTTCTTCTGCACTTCGAATTCGTATTTGCCTTGATACCAGCTCCCGTGCCCTTCTTCGACGAGTGTAGCTTCCATATCGGCGATGTTTGTACTGTCCGATTGGAATAGCCCTCCGTTGGCTTCGCCGTCTACGTCATCAAAATAGACTTTCTGCTTGTCGATGCCTACAGTTCCGGTCATTTCATTGGCAAAAGCTCCTCCTTTGTCGGTATAAACCGTATCATCGGCATAAGGGTTAGGGGTGTTGTCCCACGCATTCCGGATAATGACCCGGATGTTTTCGATGGGGTTTCCCGCTTCATCGGTTACGATGCCTTTCACCCGATAATCTACGGACGGACTGCCGTATTCTAACGGATAAACGTCATCTGTAGTCTCATTGTCGCAGGCGGTGAATCCCAATGCGACCAATGCGCCTGAAAGGAAGCGCGTCATCAATTTGTTTGTTTTCATAGGCTATGTATTAATTGGTTTCTTCTTTCTTCAGCTTTTGCTGCACTTCGAACTCGTATTTGCCTTGATACCAGCTTCCGTCTCCTTTTTCGGTTTGCTTGGATGGCATATCATTCAGGCTGGTGCTGTCCGATTGGAAAGCACCTCCGTTGGCTTCTCCATCCACATCATCGAAATAGGCTGTCTGTTCGTTGACGAAGCCGTAATCACGAATGACGTTGCTGGAAAAATTCCCTTGCGCATCGGTGTAGGTCGTATCCGGGTTGTACCCATATTCGTAGGCATCCCGAATGATGACCCGAATGTTTTCGATGGGCTTCCCGTTTTCATCAGTCACTACACCTTTCACTTGAAAATCCCTTGATGGAGATCCGTATTCATCCTCCATATCTTCGCATGAGGTGAATCCCAATGCAATTAGTGCGCCCGAAAGAAGGCGCATCATCAGCTTGTTTGTTTTCATACGCTTGGTTTTATTTTTGGTTCAGTTTATGCAAATGGCAGAACAACAGTTCGCCTTTCTCGTTGCGTAGGTGCATGCCGTTTCCTCTACAGTAGCGGAAGTACTTGCACGAGGCACATTCGCCTGTCCGCATCCATTCACGGTCGCGGTAGGGGTGGAAACGGTTTTCCCATACGTCCATAAAGTCGTCCTGATAGATGTTGCCTTGGTGATAATCGGCGCGGATGCTGGGGCACGATGAAATGGAACCGTCTATCAGTACCGAGCCGACGGTGATGCCTGCCTGGCAATTGAACAAATGGTCGCGCACATCACCTTCGTAGCTGCCTAAGAATCCTTCGCATCCGTAACTAATATGGATTTCTTTGGCTTGGCGGGTACGTTTGATGAACTCTAACATTCCGCGGAACTCTTCGGGAGAGAGTTGCAGTTCGGCATCGTGTGCTGCTCGTCCTACGGGGAACACGGTGAACAGCCTCCAGCGTTTCAGCCCGATACCGATGAGGTATTGCTTCAGTTCTTCCAGGTAAGCGTAGTTGTGCTTGTTGACGCAAGTCACTACATCGAACACGAATCCGGGCAGGGCAGCTAACATACGGATAGCTGCCGTGGCACGGTCGAAGCTTTGCGGATGCCCGCGCATCCAGTTATGCTCTTCTTTGAACCCGTCCAAGCTGACGGTAGCCGTGTGCATGCCTGCCTGTAGCAGTCTTTCTAACCGTTCGGGAGTGAGATACAATCCGTTGGTTACCATTCCCCAAGGGAATCCTTTTTCGTAGATTGCCCGTCCGCAGTCTTCCAAGTCTTCGCGTACCAAAGGCTCGCCTCCGGTCAGGATGACGAATACTTTGTGCGGGTCGGTATGGGCAGCTATGTTATCGAGCACCCGCAGGAAGTCTTCTTTCGGCATATCCTGATAGCCGGCTATTTTCTTACAGTCGCTTCCGCAATGGCGGCAGTGCAGGTTGCATCGAAAAGTACATTCCCAAAACAATTGTCTCAGCGGATGCGCCGTTATCAGGTTGTCGGTCAGTTTGCGGTTGATTTCCAGCCCCAACCGTTTCCGTAGTGTGAGTGAATCTTTCATAGATTTCATCGTTTTCTTGGTAAATGCGGAATGGGGCGGAATACTGCACGGGTAAGAGCATTTTATTTGATTTTCTATGCTACTTAATTGCCTTTTCAAACGCAATGCACTTACTTTGCCTTTTAAGCTATTCTTCGCATTTTTATGACATTAACTTGGATTGTTTTCTATGCATACAGCTAGTTCTGCACCTCGGAATACGAGCTTTAGCAGATGGAGTTGTGTGCCTTCGCAGAGTTGTATGACAATCTTGTCCTGGCTGTATTTCTTTAACTGTTCATCGGCTTCTTTGCTCTTTTCCTCTATTTCGGCATCCGATGCGGTGGGCTTTACGTATTTCAGTTCCATGATGTAGCTGTGCGCTATATCTGGATAGCGCGCTTTGTCGGGCAACATCAGGAAGTCGCTGTATCCATAGTTCAGTTCGATTTCAGGTTCTACTAAATAAAGTCCGTTCAGGGCAAGGTATGCCTTAAAGAATCCTTGTAGGTTGTGTTCGCCCAAGATGCTGTCGCGCACGGATGAGTTTTCCTTGTATGCCGTGGCGATTCGGGTGAGCAGAGGTTTCCATTCTCCGTCAAAAGACATTAGGTCCATCTGGTCCTGCAGGTAGGCTATGTTCATTGTAACACTCTTATTGAAGAAGTCTCTCATAAAGTTCCAATACTGTTCCTTTATGCAGTTGTTCGGTATGGTCATTTCGATTCTTCTTCCTATATTCTTCTTCATGGTGAGCAGACCATAATAATAAAGTAGACTTCGGAAGTTGTCATCGTCAGTCACGTATTCGGCAGGGAAAGATGTCTTCAGGTTCATCACTATAGACCCCGTAGCGGCTATCTCTTCGATGACGCTCATGCGGTTTTCCCGCTGGTTGCCTCGGTCGATGTCCGCCAGCATTTTCAACTTCTTGTAGTCGGTACGGATGTTCTTGTCCACCATTTCCTTTGGGGAACATTTGTATAAGATTTGATGACGCAAATAATAAAGCACCATGTCGCAATTGTACAAGCGTTCTTGGTTTATGCATTCTTCCGCAAAACAATAGTTGTTATACCATGGCTTTATTTCCGTCAGCATGGCTTCGATATCAGCACCGGGGCGGATGAGGAATAAGTAATTACTAGCTTCTTCCAATAGGGGAAGATACATCGTTTTGTCCACATAGTATAGGTTTTCTTTTCTTACTTGTTCGAAATTCGCTACGCCGTAGGGAATGCCTTTTATATTCGCCTGTTCCATAGTTGAATTGTTTTACAATTGTTCTAAGGACAAAGATACTTTTTACCGTTCAATTTTTGAAGTAAAAAAGGGAATAATTGTTTAAGGAAAACACATTAGGCTTCGTTGTCCGATGAAGCAGGCTTCATCAGCTATCGAAGCAGGCTTCGTAAGGCGATGAAGCCGTATGCGTTTATAAACTTGCCCGTTGGGGGCAAAACTTCTTTGCGCTTGAAAAAGAAAAATACGTCTTGAAAACATAAAAAAACGAATTATTGTGCGTACATTTGCGCACGTAAAACGAAAAATAGGGAATAAAGCAAAGCATGACGAATCAGATAAACATAAACGGAAGGTTGATGGACTTGTCGCAACCGCAGGTTATGGGTATATTGAATGTGACACCCGACTCTTTTTTTGCCGGAAGCCGCAAGCAGAGTGAGGCGGATATTGTGGAACGTGTGCACCAAATCGTAAACGAAGGAGGAAGTATCATTGATATTGGCGCATATTCTTCGCGTCCGAATGCGGCAGATGTCAGTTCTGAGGAAGAAATGCGGCGCTTGCGTTTCGGATTGGATATTATCCGACGGGAAATTCCTGATGCTATCGTATCGGTAGATACTTTCCGGGCAGATGTGGCGCGGATGTGTGCCGAAGAATATGGAGTTGCCCTGATAAACGATATTTCGGCGGGCGATATGGATGCGGATATGTTTTCTGTAGTAGCCCGTTTGGGTATACCTTATATTATTATGCACATGCAGGGGACTCCCCAGACTATGCAGGAGCATCCCCATTATGCAAACGTAGTGAAAGATGTGCTTTTCTATTTTTCGGAGAAGGTGCAACGTTTGCGTGATTTGGGCGTAAAAGACATCATTCTCGACCCAGGCTTCGGGTTTGGAAAGACGTTAGCCCATAATTATGCATTGTTGAACCAGTTAGAGGAATTCAGTGTGTTCGGACTTCCTGTGCTGGTCGGTGTATCGCGCAAATCCATGATTTATAAACTGCTGGGAGGGGGACCGGAAGAAGCCTTGAACGGTACGACAGCCGTTCATGCCATTGCTTTGATGAAAGGTGCCGCTATCTTGCGTGTGCATGATGTAAAAGCCGCTTCGGAAGCGGTGAAAATCGTATCCGCCATGCGCCAGCCTGTTTCTATTAGCCAATAAAAAAACGTTCATAGCCATGCCGTTCAGTTTTACTATACTTACCGTAAAGGATGTCATTGACATCTTGCTTGTCGCTTTCTTGTTATATAAGACCTACAAGTTGATGAAAGCCTCAGGTTCTATCAACGTGTTTACAGGCATCTTGATTTTTATCGTGATTTGGGTCATTGTTTCTCAAGTGTTGCAGATGAGGCTCTTAGGTTCCATTTTCGATAAATTGGTAAGCGTGGGAGTCATAGCCCTTATCGTATTGTTTCAAGATGAAATCAGGCATTTTCTTCTTTCGTTGGGTTCGCGCCACCGGACCAGCAGCCTGTTCCGTTTCTTTAAAGGAGGGCAGAAAGGCGAACGGGGAAAAGAAGACATTATGCCTATTGTTATGGCGTGTCTGAATATGAGCAAAGGGAAAGTGGGGGCATTAATAGTCATGGAACGTGACTTCCCGTTGGATGACATTGCCCGGACTGGCGATATCATTGATGCCAGTATCAACCAACGTCTGATAGAGAATATCTTCTTCAAAAACAGTCCTTTACACGACGGGGCAATGATTATCAGCCATAAACGCATCAAGGCGGCTGGCTGTATTTTGCCGGTATCCCATAATCTGAATATCCCGAAAGAGTTGGGATTGAGGCATCGCGCCGCTTTAGGCATTTCGCAAGAAACGGACGCGATGGCTATCATTGTCTCGGAAGAGACCGGGGGAATTTCCATAGCCTATCAAGGAGAATTCCATTTGCGCCTGACTCCTGAAGAACTGGAACGCATGTTGACGGAAACCAGCATCGGAGATTAAGAGGTGACGGATTTATTCAGATTGTGGGACAAACTGACGGATGACTTTGATAAAATCTTTTCCGTATCGTTCTTTCTTATATTCGCCGATGCCGCTGATTTCGCCAAATGCCTCGATGGTGACGGGCTTGGAAGACGCGAGCAGGTGAAGCACTTTGTCAGACAAAACGATATAGGCAGGAATCGCTTGCTGGTCGGCGAGTTTTTTCCGGAGTACCCGTAACGCTTCGAACAATTGGTCGTTTTCATTTTCAAATACCATTGGTAATGCTTGAGCTTGAGGTTCAGCCCTTTTCTTTTTCTGTTTGTTTTTGGCTTCATACGCTTCCCGCTTGATAACCACCAGTTGGGCTTGTTCGTGTCCGAATAGTACTTTTTTCCCGGCTTCCGTGATTTTCAAATGGTTCTTTTCGTTATAAGCCACTTCGAAGTAACCCAAATTCAGCATTTGCAGTAAGTAATCTTGCCAGTCGCGTGCCGGGATGTCTCGTCCCACGCCGTATGTCTTCAGTTTGTCATATCCTCGCTCGATAATATCTGCACTGGCTGCCCCTTTTAATATATCAATTAAGGTGCTGGTTCCTATCTGCTGGTCGGTGCGGGCTATGGCGCTTAATGCTTTTTGAACCAAGATAGTGCCGTTGAAACGTTGGGGAGGGTTACGGCATACATCACAATTGCCGCAATCATGCTCCATGCTCTCACCGAAATAGTTCAATAAGATGCGTCTTCGGCAAATATCGGCTTCGGCATATTGCTGCATGCGTTTCAGTTTTTCCATATTCAGCTCTTGCTGGCCGCTTTCATTGGCAAAACGGGACAATAATACAATATCGGCAAACGAATAGAACAGCAAGGTGTCGCTGGGCAAGCCGTCTCTGCCGGCTCGTCCGATTTCCTGATAAAAGCTTTCGATGCTTTTGGGAAGGTTATAATGGATGATCCAACGGACATTTGATTTGTCGATACCCATTCCGAAAGCAATTGTGGCGCAAACCACTTGTACACGGTCATTGATGAAGTCTTCTTGTGCTGCATCGCGGGCAGCTGTGCTGAGTCCGGCATGATAGACCGCTGTAGATATGCCATGTTCTTCCAGCATGTCAGCCACTTTTTCGGTCGTGTTCCGGCTCATGCAATAGATGATGCCGCTTTCTCCCGCACGGCGGTTGATAAATTCAAGAATCGTACGGTTTTTCTCTTTTTGCTGATAACCGCGTTTTACGTCAAGGCTGAGGTTGGGACGGTCAAAAGATGAAATGAAAACTTGCGGGTCACGCATGGATAATTGCTTCAGTATATCCTGGCGGGTAATTTTGTCGGCAGTAGCGGTCAGGGCTACAATGGGCACTTGAGGGAATTGTTCCCGAAGGATATTTAGGCGCGTGTATTCGGGACGGAAGTCGTGTCCCCATTGGGAAATACAATGAGCTTCGTCGATGGCGAACAAGGAAATACGGATATCCTTCAACAGAAAATTGATTTCGTTCAATAAGCGTTCGGGAGAAATATACAATAGTTTAACCCTTCCCTGACGGCATTCGAAACGGATGGCAGCATCGACGGTTTCGTCATTCGTGCTGTTTAATGCACGGGCAATGATTCCGTTGTCTTGCAAGGCTTCTACTTGGTCTTTCATTAAGGAAATCAAGGGAGAGACAACGATAGCAGTCCCTTCCGTCATTAAAGCTGGGATTTGGTAACAAAGAGATTTGCCTCCTCCGGTAGGCATCAATACCAATGTGTCCTTTTTCTGAAGGATGCAGGTAATAATCTCTTTTTGCAGAGGACGGAAACTGGTGTATCCGAAATAGGATTTAAGTATTTTGTACATAAGTGCGTTCATTTATCGGGCACAAAGATAATAAAAATAGAAATTATTGCTAAAAAATAGTGTATTGTGAAAAATAAGCCAAGGATTTATTGTAGAATAGAAAAAAACTTGCGATTTTTGTATAAATATAACTATTCAATAAAAAACAGAGACAGATGGGAGAAACAACAAAAAAAGAATTGGAGCATATTGTTACTTCCGAGAGGAAACCTTATAATATGCATGAACGTAAAATAAAAGAAGCTGCTTACCGTGACATGATTCGCGCAGAACTGGCAGATGAATTATATGATAAGATTCTAGAGATCTTGGTATTGCACAAAAAATACAAAGATCCGGAATATTCAGCTAAAAATTTGGCGAAAGAGTTGAAAACAAATACACGTTATTTGTCGGCAGTGATTAATTCCCGTTTTGGAATGAATTATTCGTGTCTGGTAAATGAATATCGTATTAAAGATGCGATGCATTTATTGGTTGACAAACGGTATGCCGACAAGAATGTGGAAGAAATCAGTGCCATGGTTGGATTTTCAAACCGCCAGTCGTTTTATGCTGCTTTTTATAAGAATGTCGGGGAAACTCCGAATGGTTACCGGAAACGGAAACTTGTAAATTCAAAAATTTAGAAGCTCAACATGGAAGAAACATTTCATTATACGGTAGAGCAGTTTGCAGACTTGCAGATATTGCGTTACCGTGTACCGGGGTTTGAACAATTGTCCTTGAGACAGAAGATGCTGGTATACTACCTTTCGCAGGCAGCATTGGAAGGCAGGGACATATTGTTTGACCAAAATGGGAAATACAACTTACAAATCAGAAAACTGCTGGAAGCCATTTACATACATTGTCAAGGAGACCGGACAACAGCAGATTTTCAACAGTTTGAAGTCTACCTGAAACGGGTATGGTTTTCAAACGGCATTCATCATCATTATGCTTGCGATAAGTTTGTTCCCGGATTCTCGGCAGAATACCTTACGGATTTGATTGCATCGGTTGAGGTGGCGGTGTTGCCTTTGGGTAAAGGAGAAACAGTACAGGACATGTGCGATAAGCTTTTTCCCGTGATTTTCGATCCGGAAGTCATGCCGAAACGAGTAAATCAGGTAGATGGGGAAGATTTGGTATTGACTTCGGCTGCAAATTATTACGAAGGGGTGACGCAAGAGGAGGCAGAGGCGTTTTATGCTGCTCAAAAGGCAAAAGGGAGTCAGACAGAGCCGGTTATGTATGGAATGAACAGCCGTTTGGTAAAAGAAAACGGACAGATTCAGGAACAAGTGTGGAAATTGGGAGGCATGTATTCGGCAGCCCTTGAAAAGATTGTTGATTGGTTAGAGAAAGCCAAGGCAATCGCTGAAAACGAAACCCAGCATGAAGTCATCCGTCTCTTGATAGATTTTTATCGTACGGGTGATTTGCACACGTTTGATGCTTATTCCATTGCGTGGTTGAAAGATACGGCATCGCATATCGATTTCGTAAACGGATTTATTGAAAGTTATGGTGATCCGTTGGGAATGAAAGCTAGTTGGGAATCGATAGTAGACTTTAAAGATACTGAAGCTACACGGCGGACTGAAATTATCAGTAGTCAGGCACAATGGTTTGAAGACCATTCGCCGGTAGATGTACGTTTTAAGAAGGAGACGGTAAAAGGCGTATCGGCGAAAGTCATAACAGCGGCTATTCTTGCAGGTGATTTATATCCTTCAACGGCAATTGGCATTAATTTGCCGAACTCAAATTGGATACGGAGTGTACATGGTTCGAAATCTGTGACAATTGGAAATCTGACTGAAGCCTATAATCGTGCCGCACGTGGCAACGGATTTCGGGAAGAATTTGTATATAGTGAAGAAGAACTTAAGCTATTGGATACTTATGCGGATATAACCGATGATTTGCATACAGACTTGCACGAATGCTTGGGGCACGGGTCTGGCAAATTACTTCCGGGGGTAGATGCAGATGCCTTGAAAGCATACGGCTCGACTATTGAAGAAGCCCGTGCCGACCTGTTCGGATTGTATTATCTTGCTGACGCTAAATTGGTGGAATTAGGATTGGTCCCCGATGCCGAAGCTTATAAAGCCGAATATTATTCGTATATGATGAACGGGTTGATGACTCAATTGGTACGGATAGAGCCTGGGCGTACAGTGGAAGAAGCTCACATGCGGAACCGCCAGTTGATTGCCCGCTGGGCATTGGAACAAGGACGGGAAGCAAATGTGGTGGAAATGGTGGTACGTGAAGGGAAAACCTACGTGCGGGTCAATGATTACATGCAGCTCCGTGCCTTGTTCGGGAAATTATTGGCAGAAGTGCAACGCATCAAAAGCGAAGGGGATTATGAAGCAGCACGCCGTTTGGTGGAAGACTATGGCGTACAGGTAGACCCGGAATTGCATGCCGAAGTGTTGCAACGCTACGAACGTCTTCATCTGGCTCCCTATAAAGGCTTTGTTAATCCGGTTTATACGCTGCAAACCGATGCGGAAGGCAATGTGACCGATGTGCAAGTGTCTTATACCGAAGGTTATGCCGAACAGATGTTACGCTATAGCCGTGAATATTCGAATTTATAATAGAGGTATGGATCTACATGAAATATTGAAAGAAATCAAGTCAAAGTTCCGTTTGTATATGAACGGACCCGTATCGCAGAGTATGCGAGAAAAAGGGATGGACTATAAAATCAATTTCGGCATTGAATATCCTCGCATAAAAGAGATAGCGGCAGGATATGCAGCCAATCATGAATTAGCTCAAGCATTATGGAAAGAAAATATCCGTGAATGTAAGATTATGGCAGGCTTGCTTCAACCGGTAGAGACATTCTATCCTGAAATTGCAGAGATATGGATAGAGGATATGCGGTATCCGGAATTGGCTGAATATACTGTAATGAATCTTTTTCAACGCCTTCCGTACGCTTCAGACGTTGTTTTTCGATGGATTGCCGATGAACGTGAATACTTCCAGTTGTGCGGTTTCCTGCTCATGGCACGTCTGTTGGGTAAAGGCTTGGTTCTGAACGAACGTGCTGAAGCTGAATTTTTAGACCAAGCGTTGACTTCGATTGAAAGTGAGTATTTTACAGTGCGTAAAGCTGCTGCATTGGCATTGCGTAAGTATGCAGGGCAATCGGAGCAGCACCGTAAAGGGCTTAGAAGACAATTGGCACACTATTTGAAATCGGAGAATCCCGAAGTGCGTTTGCTGGCTTTGGAAATTGAGAATTAAAATTTCCAAAGAATCCTTTTCAGAATTACGTAAAAAAGATTAACTTTGACCCCAAATGACTGACTGAATGGAAGAGAATATCAGAGAAAAAGTAAAACAGATTCTGACAGATTATCTGCAGAAGAACGGACATCGAAAGACGCCCGAACGCTATGCTATACTCGATACTATCTATTCCATTAAGGGACATTTTGACATTGATATGTTATATTCGTATATGGCTGAAAAGGAAAAATTCCGGGTCAGTCGTGCGACATTGTATAATACGATTATCTTGTTGATTGATGCAGGGCTGGTGATTAAACATCAGTTTGGTAACACTTCTCAATATGAGCGTTCGTACAACAATGAGACGCATCATCATATAATTTGTACTTCGTGTGGAAAAGTGTCCGAGTTTGAAGACGAGAATCTGAAACAGGCTATTGTGGATACGAAGGTAAAAGGTTTTCATGTATTGCATTATTCCTTATATATATATGGATTGTGTAATAAATGCATGGCAGCCAAACGTAGAAAGAATTCAAAAACTTAAAAACTTAAATATATGAAAGTAGATGTATTGTTAGGTTTGCAATGGGGCGATGAAGGAAAAGGGAAGGTCGTAGATGTACTGACCCCGCGTTATGATGTGGTTGCTCGTTTCCAAGGAGGGCCTAATGCCGGTCATACACTGGAATTTGAAGGTCAGAAATATGTACTCCGTTCGATTCCTTCGGGAATATTCCAAGGAGATAAAGTCAATATTATCGGAAACGGCGTGGTGCTTGACCCGGCTTTGTTCAAGGCTGAAGCTGAAGCACTCGAAGCAAGCGGACATCCGTTGAAAGAACGTTTGCACATCTCAAAGAAAGCACATCTTATCCTGCCTACTCACCGCGTATTGGATGCGGCATACGAAGCTGCTAAAGGCGATTCGAAAGTAGGGACTACCGGGAAAGGTATCGGACCGACTTATACAGATAAAGTAAGTCGTAATGGATTGCGTGTAGGGGATATTTTGCATAACTTTGATGAGAAATATGCTGCTGCTAAAGCACGTCATGAGAAGATTCTGAAGAGTCTGAATTATGAATATGATATAACTGAAGTAGAGAAACAATGGTTGGAAGGTATTGAATATTTACGTCAATTCCATTTGGTAGACAGTGAACATGAGATAAACCGTCTCTTGAATGAAGGTAAGAGCGTATTGTGCGAAGGCGCACAAGGCACGATGCTTGATGTTGATTTCGGTTCATATCCATTTGTCACTTCTTCTAATACCATTTGTGCAGGTGCTTGTACCGGTTTAGGCTTAGGACCGAATAAGATTGGTGAAGTATATGGTATCATGAAAGCCTATTGCACCCGTGTAGGTGCAGGACCGTTCCCTACTGAATTGTTTGATGAAACCGGCAAGACCATCCGTGACTTGGGGCATGAATACGGAGCCGTAACCGGACGCGAACGCCGTTGCGGATGGGTGGACTTGGTAGCGTTGCGCTATGCGATTATGGTGAACGGCGTTACTCAGCTTATCCTGATGAAGAGCGATGTGCTCGACGGATTCCCTACGGTAAAAGCATGTGTAGCTTATAAGGTAAACGGTGAAGAAACCAGTGATTTCCCGTTTGATATTACAGAAGGTGTAGAACCTGTTTATGTGGAAATGCCAGGTTGGCAAACCGATATGACGAAGATGACCAGTGAAGACGAATTCCCTGAAGAGTTCAATGCATACATCTCGTTCTTGGAAGAACAACTCGGAACACCGATTAAGATTGTATCGGTAGGTCCCGACCGTGCACAGACTATCGAACGTTACACCGAATAATGATTTGAAAGCAAACGCAGAGACGCAGAAACGCAAAGTTTTTTATTTTTTTGAGGAGGCAAAGGTCGCAGGTTTTTTTATTCTCTGTGAGCTTTGCCTTTTCTAAATTTATTCTTTGCGCTTTTGCGTCTCTGCGTTTATTTTCTGGTTTTATGCGCAAAATACTAAAAATAAATGCTACCTTTGCCTGCATTTTGTAAAGTAAAGACGAATATATGATTTCTGTAGAAAGTTTGAAGGTGGAGTTTGGTGTGACTCCGTTATTCGAAAATGTTTCATTTGTCATCAATAAGAAAGACCGTATAGCCTTGGTCGGCAAGAATGGTGCAGGAAAATCTACGATGCTGAAGATTCTTGCCGGGCTTCAACATCCTACTGCAGGAGTTGTTGCTGTTCAACGGGGAATAACCATTGGATATTTGCCTCAGGTTATGATATTGAGCGACACACGTACGGTAAGGGCTGAGGCTGAAATGGCATTTGAACATATTTTCGAGATGCAAGACCGGTTAGCGAAAATGAATCAAGAACTTGCTGATCGTACAGATTATGATTCGGAAAGTTATCATGAATTGATAGACCGTTTTACGCATGAAAATGAACGCTTTTTGATGATGGGAGGCACAAATTATAAAGCAGAAATCGAGCGTACTTTAGTGGGGTTAGGTTTTAATCGTTCTGATTTTGACCGCCCTACAAGTGAATTTAGCGGAGGCTGGCGTATGCGTATTGAGTTGGCAAAACTTTTGTTGCGTCATCCGGATGTCTTGCTTTTAGATGAGCCTACCAATCATCTGGATATTGAGAGTATTCAATGGTTGGAGAATTTCTTGAAAATGGAACCGGGAGCCGTTGTGCTAGTAAGTCACGACCGGGCTTTTATTAATAATGTAACCAATCGTACTATTGAAATCTCTTGCGGACATATCTACGATTACAAAGTGCCTTACGACCAGTTTGTCGTACTTCGGAAAGAACGCCGGGAACAGCAACTCCGTGCTTACGAAAACCAGCAGAAAGAAATAAAAGACACCGAAGAATTTATCGAACGCTTCCGCTATAAAGCCACCAAAGCCGTACAGGTGCAAAGCCGTATCAAGCAATTGGAAAAGATTGTCCCTATCGAAATTGATGAAGAAGACACTTCTGCCTTGCGCTTGAAATTTCCTCCTGCCATTCGTTCGGGTAATTATCCGGTAATATGTGAGAATTTGAAAAAAGCGTATGGGGACCATGTCGTATTTCACGATGTAAATCTGACGATTCATCGAGGAGAGAAAGTGGCGTTTGTCGGAAAGAATGGCGAAGGAAAGTCAACGTTAGTGAAATGCATTATGGATGAAATTCCTTTTGAGGGGAAATTGACTATTGGGCATAATGTGCAAATAGGGTATTTTGCACAAAATCAGGCACAATTGTTGGATGAGAATCTGACAGTATTTGATACGATTGACCAAGTAGCCAAAGGGGATATCCGGTTGAAGATACGTGATATTTTAGGGGCATTCATGTTTGGAGGCGAGGCTTCTGACAAGAAGGTAAAAGTGCTTTCGGGAGGTGAAAGGAGCCGGTTGGCAATGATAAAGCTCCTGCTTGAACCGGTGAACTTACTTATATTGGACGAGCCTACCAACCATTTGGATATGCGTTCGAAAGATGTATTGAAAGACGCTATCCGTGAATTTGACGGTACAGCGATTGTTGTTTCTCATGACCGCGAGTTTCTTGATGGTTTAGTGACTAAAGTGTATGAGTTTGGAGGTGGTTTGGTGAAAGAACATATTGGGGGTATTTACGATTTCCTTCAAAAGAAAAATATGGAAAATTTGAATGAGTTGCAACTTTCTTCATCGTTTTCCAATTCGAAGGAAAAAGAAGAAAAAGAACCTGTAAGCGAAGGTAAACTTTCGTATGAAGCTCAAAAAGAGTTGAACCGCAGAATCCGTAAGTTGGAGAAACAGATTGAGAGTTTGGAAAACTCTATCGGTGATATGGAGAAACAAGTTGCTCAATTGGAAGCCAGAATGGCAACTCCCGAAGGAGCTTCTGATATGAAACTCTATGAAGCTCATCAGGTCTTGAAAAAGCAGATAGCTGAAGCTGAAACCGAATGGGAAAATCTTTCGCTTGAACATGAAGAATTGAGAATGAAGAATTAAGTTTTAATTAATAACAATATGAAAACAAAACATTATGTAGCTGTAGCTGCTTTTGCTACACTGGCAATGGCAGGCTGCACCGGACAAAAGAATGCCACGAACACTTCGGGCATTGATTTGGCGAATATGGACACTACCGTATCCGCAGGTACTGATTTCTTCCGCTATGCATGTGGAGGTTGGAATGACGCACATCCTTTGACTGCCGAATATTCACGTTTCGGCACATTCGATGAACTGGCTGAGAACAATCAAAAACAATTGCGTGAGTTAATCGAAGGATTAGCAGCACAGCAAAATGAAGCGGGAACTACTGCTCAGAAAGTAGGTGATTTGTACAAATTGGCAATGGATAGCGTAGCTCTCAATGAACAAGGTGTAACTCCTATCAAACCGATGTTGGATAAAATTGCCGCATTGACTGATAAAGCCCAAATTATCCCGACTTCTGCAGAATTGATGCGTACGCAGGGCATCGGCACTTATTTCAGTTGTTATGTATATGCCGATCCGAAGAATAGTTCACTCAATATATTCCAAATGAGCCAAGGCGGAATCAATTTGGGTGAAAAGACGTATTATCTTGATACCGATAGCATCACTGAAAATATTCGTAACGAATATAAGAAATACATCGGCAAATTGTTTACGCTTGCCGGATTCTCGGAAGCTGATGCTCAGCAAAAGGTAGCAGATGTAATGGAAATCGAAACCGCTATTGCCAAGGTATCGAAAAGTGCGACTGAACGCCGTGACCCTGAAGCTAACTATCATAAAATGTCTTACGATGAATTGAAGAAGCAAATCAAAGGTATCGACTGGGACGCATACATGAAAGCTTTGGGCATCGAAGCTCCTGCCGAACTGAATGTGGAACAAATCGAACCGATTCAAGAAGTTGGAAAATTGATTTCGACTCTTCCGCTTTCTAGACATATCTCTTACCTGCAATATAATTTGCTTGATGCAGCTGCATCTTGTTTGAGCGATGATTTCGTAGCTGCCCGCTTCGATTTCTACGGTAAGGTGATGTCGGGACGCCAAGTGAACCAACCGCGCTGGAAACGTGCTGTAAACTCGGTAAACGGTGTTTTAGGAGAACTGGTCGGACAGATGTATGTAGAAAAATACTTCCCTGCAGCAGCCAAGGAACGTATGGTTAATCTGGTAAAGAATTTGCAAATAGCTTTGGGCGAACGTATTGATGCGCAAGAATGGATGAGCGATAGTACAAAAATGCGTGCTCATGAGAAACTGGATGCTTTCCATGTAAAAGTAGGTTATCCTGATAAATGGAAAGATTATTCAAAACTGGAAATCAAGAACGATTCATATTGGGCTAACATTTGTCGTGCTGCAGAATGGGGCTTCAATGATATGATGAGCCGTTTGGGTAAACCGGTAGACAAAGACGAATGGTTAATGACTCCGCAAACGGTAAATGCTTATTATAATCCGTCTACCAACGAAATCTGCTTCCCGGCTGCAATTCTTCAACCGCCGTTCTTTAACATGAATGCTGATGATGCTGCTAATTATGGTGCTATTGGTGTAGTCATCGGTCATGAAATGACTCACGGATTTGATGACCAAGGACGTCAGTTTGATAAAGACGGAAACTTGAAAGACTGGTGGGCAGAAGGTGATGCAGACCGTTTCAAAGAACGTGCACAAGTGATGGTGGATTTCTTTAATAACATTGAAGTGCTTCCAGGTTTGCACGGAAATGGTCAATTGACTTTAGGAGAGAATATTGCCGATCATGGAGGATTGAACATCGCTTACTTGGCTTTCCAAAATGCGACTAAAGATGCTCCGTTGGAAGTGAAAGACGGATTCACTCCCGAACAACGCTTCTTCATAGCATACGCAACTTTGTGGGCTGGTAATATCCGCGATGAACAAATCCGTGTATATACTAAAATTGATCCGCATTCATTGGGCGAATGGCGTGTAAATGGTGCTTTGCCTCACATTCAAGCATGGTATGATGCATTTAATATCACTCCAGATGATTCGCTTTATGTGGCTCCAGAAAATCGAGTAAACATTTGGTAAGTCTTTCTTGATAAGATATAAGAAATGCCAACCTGTCTGTTTATAAGGCAAGTTGGCATTTCTTTGTATTTGGTTTTATATTTTATTACCAATTATCTGTTCGGAAGGGTAACAGCGGAAGTTCACGCATACCGGCTACATTGCCCGGCTGGAAATCGCGGAAACAATAACGGACCGCTACCGGAGCGGCAACTTTATCACATGTTACTTTGATTTGAAGATTATTGTACACTTCTGCCTTTGCAGGATAGAATACTTTGTCGCTTCCTGCCACTTCAAATCCTTGCATATCGCTCAAACGGCTGAATCCGTCTTCGGCATTGTTGAAAGAGAGGATAACACTGCCGTCTTTTACTTCCATTGACTTATACGAAGGACCTGTAGTCGCAATGCCTTTCACGCCATACGTCTTCGCCAAAGCCAAGTAAGCCAAACGCTTGCCCACATCGGTCTTGTTCTTCGGGTGAATATTCTTCGCTTCATACGGCTCTACTAAGTCATTGGTCGAAATCAATGCGCTATTCGAAATAATAGATTGTGCCTTAAACTGCTGTTCACGTAAAAATGCGCTACCTGTCCCCTCGTATGAACCAAAAGGAGCGATTTCCACGAAATAGAAAGGTAGTTCGCCTAATCCCCATTCGCTACGCCACAAGTCTACCATTGTTTTCAGACGTTCGGCATAATCGGGATGTCCCACGTTTGATTCGCCTTGATACCACAGGAATCCCTTAATGGTATAATTCTGCAAAGGCTTCAGCATACCGTTATACATAATGGTCGGGCTCATGTAGTGCCACCAGTCGTGCGGCTCTTCTTTCCGGATGTCACGTTTTAAGTCAATATCAGAATAATTCTTCACAATGCTTGCAGGAAGCCATCCTTCTACGGTTGAACCACCCCAACTGCAATTGATAATGCCGATAGGAATATCCAACACCCGATTCATCATCATGGCAAAATTGAATGCTGTGGCACTGAAAGCAGGCGCATTTTCCGGATTACTTACTTTCCATTTACCAGGACAGGTTTCCACAGGCTCCAACTGTCCGTTTTTCTCAATCGTAGCCACCCGGATGCCTTTCCATTGCGAAGCGGTAGCAATGGTCTCATTCGCCCCTTCTATCGGACAATTCCAGAAACCGTTTAACGGCATTTCCATATTTGACTGGCCGGAACAAAACCATACTTCACCAATAAGGATGTTGCTTAGTTTGGTCTCTTCGCCATCCGAGAATGTGATGCTTTGTGCTTCGTAAGTAGCTGCAGGAGTCTGTACTTTAGCCAGCCACTTGCCCGAAGCATCGCTTTGAACCGTGTAAGTCTGTCCGCTCCACGATACCCGGATGTTCACTTGTGCATTCGGATTGGCTTTTCCCCACAACTTCACTTCAGTTTGTTGTTGAAGCACCATGTTGTCACTTAAAATGTCGGGCAAGACAACTTTTGCCCACGCACCTGTCTGCATAGCTGCTAACAGACAAGCCATTACAATGTTTTTTTTCATAACAAATCGTTTTTAACCTAACAAATTATATCAAATTGATAATCTTTTACCAATTCATCAATTCCTTCAGATACGCCGCAAGCTCGTTTGCCATCTTCTGTTGCTGGCGCATCGAGGGATGCCAATTCGCCCCATATCCCAGCGCACCTGTTTGAGGAGACATATCGAAACGGTAAACTTCGGAATCTCCAGCTTGCTTACGTTCTGACACTACCGTATCCATAGCCCGCTTCACATCGTCCAATGGTTTTCCACTCAACATCGAACCGCTCAATAATACAATTTTGGCTTTCGGATAGATATCACGCAAATGACTGACAAATTTCCGATACCCGTCGGTCAACAAACCGAAATCATACTTGCCGTCACCTGTATCATTCGTGCCTAAATTTACGCAGACCACATCGGGGGTATATAGACTATGGTCCCATAACTCTGTGGGGTCGGTAAACATGACTTGTTCATACATCGCCGGCAAACAGTCTTTGCTTCCGGAAGCAGGTGCTCCGAAGTTCCGGTAAATGCCGATGCCCGAACGTGCCACAACCAAATGTTGCGCATTCAAAGCACGTGCCGTCTTTGCCGCATACGTATAGAAATGATTCTCCGTTTCGTAAGTGAAAGGGTCGTTTCGGTCGTTCGATTCTACGCCATAGCCACAGGTAATGGAATTGCCGATAAACTCGATGCGGCGTTCCGGCAATACGGGAGCCTCAGCCAACGAACATCCCTTGTTCACGTAGAAGCCTTCGAACACCGGCTTCAGTTCGTATCCTTCCAAGATATACATGATACGTGCACGGTGTACGCCTTCGGGCAATCCCTCTGCCAATGTCAATACCGAATCGTCCTTTGTAAAACTGATGCGGTAAGGCAACTGGTCATCTATCTCTACCATAAAATCCCCGCTTCCCGGTTTGGCTTTCATGCGGAGCGAAGTTCCCTCGAAGTTGACAAAGATGCTCACACCCGGATAAGTGAACGTCACGGCTTTCGGGATGCGGTGGCTGATGCGTCCCATATAAACAATGTGTGCATCATCCGCTGGAATGAATACGCTGCCTTCACCCTGAGTTCCGGCAAACATGGAGGTGCAAGCCAGCCAAGCTCCCACCATCAAACAAAAACGATAAACAGATTTCTTGTGCATTTTCATAATCTAATGTGTTTTCGCAAAGGTATGAAAGTTTATGAATCCCCACTAATGAAATCTTATCTAATTCTGTACAAAATATCACAACCGCTCCATATCTCCAGCCGAAGTATTCTTTCCCCGATACGAATTCTTCAACTGATTGAAGCGGAAGACGAGATTGACGGAGAAATTCCATAGCTGGTAGTCTTCTGTCTGCGTGAAGCGGAGGTTCCCTTCCCGCTGCTCTTCGCGGAACTTCATCGTGCGGAACAGGTCGTAGGCATTTAGGCTGACGCTGAGACGTTTCTTGAAGAAGTCTTTTTGCAACTGGAGGTTCAGCATCTGATAGGGGCGGATAGACACGCTGCCCAAGTCGCCTCCCGAATAGAAAGCATACAACACGTTCAGCAGATAATCCCGCTTGAATGTGAATTGTTGGTTGAGCGTGGCGGTGCAGTTCGGGCGGTTGTAAGCGATGGGATTCCCGCGGTACAACACCTCGAAGAAGGGCTGGCTGATGCCCAACGTGAGGGACGGATGCCAGATGCCGAAACTTTTCTGCACGTTGAGCGTCGCTTTCAGGTACTGGATGCGGTCGTAGTTGCGGAACGAACTGACGATGCGGTTCGATGTTTCTTCCTCGTGGCAAGTAGAGAGGTAGTTCTTCTCATACGTGTAGCTCACGTCCAAGTAGAACGGCTTGTGCCCGACGCTCCACGCCAACTTATATGCCGTAGCGGGAAGCAGCAACGGATTGCCCCGCTGGTACATGAACTCGTTGCTGTAATAAACGGCGTTGCTCAGCTGGCGGAATGAAGGGCGTGTGGTACGCGATGAGAACGAAAGCGTCTGGCTCCAGCCACCGTGTTCATAACTGACAGCTGCCGAAGGATAGACATTGTGGAAGTCCCTCCGCTGATTGTTCCCGCTATTCAAACGGTCTGTAAACTCCATATTCATATATTCGTAGCGGATTCCGGCACGGAAAGAGAAACGTCCTGCCTCGAACGAGCCTTCCACGAAAGCCGCCGCCCTCTGTTCCTCTTCATCGTAGAGCGAAGCGGCTACATTGGCGGCATTGCTGTGCAGTTCGTTGTGGTTATGCACTCGGTTCACGTCCGCGCCGAAACTGATTTGCCACGCCGAGGCAGGACGGTAATCGAACGCCAACTGACCCGAATAAATGGAAAGCCTTCCCGTGCCTTGGCTCTCCGTGTCCAGCTGCCCGCCGGAACCGCTCTCCACCGTCGCTTGCCGGTAGCGGTTGCGGTTGTGCACGTAGTCGAGGTTAAGGGCGGACGAAAGCTTGTCGCTCCACTTCGCGTTATAGAACAGGTTGGCGTGGTAAACGTCCGTCCCATTATGGTAGTCGTTGCTTATCGCCTTCTGCGCCAGCTGAGTGCCGGCAAAGCCATAAGCTAATCCGCCCGTGCGGTACACATATTCCCGCGTATGCGTCCCCTCCGCCTTCAAGCCCACCGTATGACGGGCGGACCATTCGTAATCGGCATTTGCGTACCACGAATGCTGCTTCGTGTCCCGCTTGTCGTGCTGGTCGGGATTCCGATACAGATACAGGCTGTCGCCCAACGCCAGTTCGTGCGATTGAGGCTGGTTGACCACCGAACGGTAATCGGCATATTGGTAATATCCCGACACGTGCAGCCGTCTGCTCCAATAGTCATAGCGGAGCGTCTCGTAGTGCGAATACCTCTGCCCCATTTCCGATTCGTGTTCCGCCAAGAAGGCGTGCCCGTCCTCCCGCTTTACGGTCGATACCTTCAGCACCGCCTTCCCGTCGGCATCATAGCGTGCGCCCGGATTGGTGAGCAGTTCTACCGAACGGATGTCTTTCGGCGTAAGCTGTTTCAGTTCGTCCGCCTGCGCCTTGCGGTTGTTGATATAGACAATCGGTGTGCCCAGCCCGAAAACTTCCAAATCTCCCGATGCCGTGGGCGCCATCCCCGGCAGGGTAGCCAACAAATCGTCCATCCGGTGATATTCGCTCAGCACCGTCCCTTCGACGCGGGTCACCAACGCCCCGTCTTTCTGCCGATGAACGGGACGTTCAGCCACCACTTCCACATCGTGCAGCAGGATGTGGTCTTCCCGAAGCACGATTTCGCCCGAGAAGCCGGACAACGGTAAGAGGTGTGTCGCATATCCGAGGCACGAGAATTTCAATACCCCTTCGCCGGAGGGGGAAGCGGCAAGCGTGAATGTTCCGTCCTCGCCGCTCACAGTTCCGGTCACAAAAGCCGAGTCGGGCAACGAAAGCAGCACCACATTGGCGTATGCCACTCCCCGTTGCATCCCGTCCGTTATCCGTCCCGTCAGGCTGTCCGCCCCGATGCCTGCACAGACAAAATGCAGGAGCATCGTCATACAAATCAATCTTTTCATCTTCCTATTTCTTAATTATGTTAGTTTTTACCCTTCTTGTTTCCAGTCGACAACGCTTATCCGTCAGGATTGATGCTGTCGACTGCGGGGAAAGCGCTTATCCGTCAGGATTAGCACTGTCGACTGCGGGGAAAGCA
>ULTX01020055.1_pt1 | contig 27029 bp, 38 predicted proteins | sample 1958041 | NCBI WGS metagenome assembly ULTX01 (sample SAMEA4835747, study PRJEB28245) | human gut metagenome | biome: gut microbiome; material: fecal sample | place: Denmark | collected 2008
TCTCCATCCGGATGATAGGTCAGCTTGTCCTTCATCGGGGATCCATCGGTCATAAGATAATAAGTATACTGTCCATCAAAAAAGAATACATCCTTCGCCAGTGTACCGTCTGTTTTTGTATAATGGGAGCCGTCCCAGTTGCCGCCATCTTTAGACAAGCTGTAATAATTCACACTCCGCCCACCTTCTGCGGTGTCCACTGTTTCTGTCGTTTCTTCTATCGCCGCCTCACTGGTCACACCTTCGTCTGTGGTGTCCGCAAGCACTCCGATCGGCGCTGCTCCCGTCAGTCCTGCAACTGTCATTGCCAGTAATAATAATTTCATTCCTTTGTTTTTCATGATTGTCTCTCCTTTTATGTATTATAGTTTTCCATTTCTATCCACTATCCATTTTATAGCCCGGAACTACTTTTGCCAACTTCAAATCCTCCAACCTTTTCGACATTACCATGGCTTGCGCTGTGCGCAGATATGTGTTATAGTTTAAGCAAAAGAGGGAAACCAAAAGCGGCTTACCCCGGATTATGTTGCAACTTTAATTACTTAAAGCCGTCACATGTGCGAGATGTGGCGGCTATTTTCTTTTGTCCCGTAAAATCTGATAGATCAGACCGACAAGGGCAACAATGAATATACAAAATTGGATCAAATCCGCATATGTAACCATTGGCAACCCTCCTTTCTTCCGACTGGAGGGTTTTCCCTCCGTAAAGAGGGTAAGCCGCCTCGCTTTGATTTCCCTGGCATTTATATTAACACATTACCAGGGTATTTACAATTTTCCTTATTTAGCTGACTTCTCTGCATACGCAGCCAAACGTTCTCCCATGTTTTCATTCTTTACAATTTCTACATTCACAACATTTCCCCCTTTCTCCTTCATTGTTCTAAAGTTTTCTTTTTTCTTTTCCATATCGATTCACTCCTTAAATTCTAATTAACAGTATAATCATAATTTTTCAAATCATTTAAAAATTCTTCAATGATTTCTTCTTTTGAAGCATCCCAATCTAATTGAGCAAATATAAAGTCTGGATTATTTTCATACCTAGACATCAAAGCATCAATATCTTTTGCACAAAATTCTCCCATTGGATACATTTCATATTCAAGAGTGTTAAAACTAAGATAAGCTTGAAATACCATCTCTTTATCATAATGAATCCCATCAAAAACTTGTTCATCTACATCCCAAACATGTATAAATGTTACCTTCAATCCTTTATCTACTGTATCTAAGGATTTGGATAACCATTCATGGCTTTTATTATGTTTTTGGGCATAAGTTTCTGCTCCATTAATAAATTTCTTTACACAATTATATTCTAAAATTGAAATTGGATAAATAATTGCTGATGTTATTTGTTTTTCCATGCACTCCTCCACTAAATTCTAATCCAGTTTCTCCACATATTTCAGGGTACGTTTATATGGAAAATAATCACCGAAAGGATTACTCAGTGAAAACTCTTTGATCGTGCACATTACTCGATCTCCCTCTTTCAGGTCATATTTTTTCACGTCTGCATTGACTACATTCAAATTCTCATGCCAAAGAGGTTCTTCCTGGAGAAAAATGGAGCCTTTTTCATCTGACATATGAAAGATTCCCTGGCATCGTATCTGTTTCGGCGTAAATACTCCACTCCAAAGTACCAGACAAACAAGCACTATCGTTTCTATAACTCCCTTAACTACTTTTTTTGTTTTCTCATTTTTTATCCTGTCAATCATTTCACAAATACCAACTACTGGAAGCGAACATACAAAACAAATACTTATTAAATCCAATAAAGAAATTTTTTCCATTCTGTTAATTTCTCCCTTCTTTAATGCCCTGATATGTCTCCGGCGTCAAATACAGATATTCCTCATGTTCCGCATCGATCACATAACAATCTTTTTTATACTCATCATTAGTGATCAAAACATGTCTCAGACCATTTGCCTCCTCCGCTGTAAAAGAGTCAATATGTACTTTTTCTTCTAAATCACTATCCGGATTCCTAATGTAATCAAACGAATACGAAGATAATGACTGATTACTATACCTCACTAACTGGATGTTCTCAATCTCATACACCCCATTTTGCGGAATGGACAAATACGTTGTCATATCGGGGCCAGCACATCCTGCTACACTGCACATTACTGCAGCCATTCCTAGTACAAAGAATTTTCTCATAATTTTCCACTTTCCATTTTCATACCTATTATGTTTTGCAACATCTCAATTTTATTTGCCCCGGCTGTAGTATAAACATGAATTGCATTTGTTATTTTATCCGCTTCATCTTCCGGATGCTCTGTATACGGAAACATATTCGCAAGCCATCTTAGGGATTTGACTTCTGGAGCACTCACTTCCTGCGGATTGAAATTTCCAAATAATGCTTGTGCAAAAAAATCCGGACTCACAAACAAATCCTGCTCCACTTCTCCGGATGCCTTCAGAAGCTGCACATGATACCCCCCTATCTTTTTTTCTTCTTCAATCAATAATTTCTTTTTATTCCTCATCTGTAACATTCTTTCACCCACCTCCACTAATTTAAAAGAAATTTTTTACTCATAAACAAATCATGTTTTTTTGCATATTATTTATTTCAAAAACGTGTTTTAATATTTGTTTTTGCAAATTTATTGTAGCACTGCATTCATTGTTTGTCAATCATTATATTTGTTTTTTTAAACATTCTATATTGACTTGCAAATTCATTATGTTAAAATACAAATTGGAGGAACAAATTATGATTAGTTACAAGCCCTTATTTAGATTATTGCTCGAAAAAGACATGACTAAAACACAATTACGCGAAGCCGTCGGATTTGGCACTGTGGCTCTTGCAAAAATGTCAAAAAACGAATACATATCTCTTGAAACAATCGATAAAATCTGTGATTATTTTAACTGCAACATTGATGACGTTATCGAACATCTGCCATGATCATCAGACCAAGCGGAACAGTTAGTGTTAGGCGCAGCCGCGGTAACTGTGCAGTGCGGCAGACAGGGTGCGGGGTGTAACCCCGCTAAAACTCTTGCCTTTATCCTTTTGCTCTGCTATAATAATTTAATCGTAAGTAGCCATTACGATGGAGCCGCATCTTCCCCTGATGTGGCTCTATTTATGAAAAAGCGGAAGTATACAGAATCGCTTTTTTATTTCTTCATTCAATTCTATTTGGCAATCTTTTCTGGTATCAAGCGGATAGTTATAGTTTCCAATCTGCCCGTCTTCCCATTCCACCATCATATACTTAAAAAAATTGAACTCATCTGTGTGTATATCTACAACTCTGTACCATTTTTGTTTTTTTCCGCACCAGTATGTATTTCCGATAACGTGCTTCTGAAACTCCGATATGGGACATATTTCTACTACATCTCCACGCTCAACTAATTCCAAAAATCTTTCTCCATAATTTTGCATACTTCTTTAACCCAATTTTTTACAAACAATGCTATAACAAGCGTTAATCCCGGCAACATATACATGAAAAAATTATCCAAATATACCAAACTCCATTGAAGCCAAAACAACATATAGAGCGAACAAAGAGAACATTTACCCATAAGTCTTAAAACATTGTGAGTTGTTATTGGGGACGAGGAAAGAACTAATGTAAACAAAAACATTATCATAAATATTGCACCATACACACACGCATTTACATTAAAAATGAGTTGTGCATCATAATTTTGTATAATCTGATTCACCTGATATATAAACTTCATCTTTTTTCCTCCATACTAGTTACAAATTTTACGGGAAACAATATAAGATAAGGAATCTGCGGCAATATTGCCAGAATATCCTTTCCCATCGTTGTATACTTCTCATTCCAAAACATGCAAAAAAGAAAGTATCCGGCTAAAAATATGTCTTCCACAAAAAATTTTGCTGTCCATTTCTTCTTCTCATATTTTAGAAGAATTATGTGCAGTCCAAAAGTAACACTCAGCATCACGAGATATGTTCCGATATATTGTAAGCACACTTCCGTCTCTACCTCCATGATGCATAATATGTCATATCATGCTGTACCGGCAAACTGAAGTCTGCCAGATAACCATTTGAATCCAGCCAGCCAGCAAATTCTCTATCTTTTTCTTCCGGTCCAACCGGCGCTGTTATCTTATCTCCAGTCAGAATACTCACACTCATATAGCAGTCTGTGGCATCCGGCGCCGTATAAAACTTTACTGTACACATCGTATCCTCCTCTTTTTTATCACATATTGCCGTCCGATCATGTTCGACTTTTCCATCCTGTCCATTTGGATGCTTAAAATCTTCTGTGAGTTTGAGTGATAGCAAACCCTTTTCTGCATCCGCGCCATAAAAATCACACTCCAAATCAGAGTTTGTAACCATGTTCATTGCCATATTTTCAATCGTATCTGCCATCATTTCGTTACTATCTGCAATGTTATAGCCTCGTTCAGATGTCGCTATTTTTACCGTTTGTTCCGCTACATTATGCAAATTGTTCTGCAGCTCTTTTTGCCTGGTCTCTCGTCCATATAATGTAAGACCAATAAGCAATGCACAAACACCAAATAAAAACAGTCCCATACATCTCACCGCATTTCTCATATCATCCACCTATACCTCTCTGCTGACCGGGATCTCTAACTTTAAACTTACCCGGCGCATAGTATCATCCATAACGGATATATAAAAATCATATACACCAGCTATCGGAAAGTTAATGATCCCGCTGCTTTTATCATAAATGTTCGTAACCTCATTTCCGTTTGACAGTATCTTCTTTACTTGGATCTGCAGCGCAGATCCATCGTAAGCAGTTGATCGTATGTAATCTGACAAGACAATATCCTGTCCTGCGGTTATCGCCGCTTGACCAGAATCATACATAGTAACCGGCATTGCTTTTTGTGATTCGGCAAATACCTTATCAAAATCCACAAATGCGTTATAATCAAACTCCTGATACTGCACTGCCTGTCCCGTCATCTTGACAAATCCTATATTTCCATGAGCATCCCGAATTGAAAAGATGATTCCGAACATTAGGATCCCAGAGAGAGTCACCAGCACGGCTTCCGAAAAATGTTTTATAATCTGCTTCATATGACACCTCTATCCGCATATCGCGGTTATGAAATTTGATACTGCGGTATATATAACTCCGCCCGGATGGATCATCGGTGTTATCATAAGAAATACCGCACATCCGCCAATCACCGCATAAAATCCTTTGCTAAATATTTCTATAATCTGTTCCATTGTCCTCTCCTATACACTAGATACAAAGATCAGTATTTTTCCAAAACCGGCAAGCAAAAATAGCGTAAAAAGTATGTCCAAAAAACCTAAACTCTGTTGTTCTATTATTTGTTTCATATCGTTTACCTCGCTATACCGCGCACTTCTTTCGTGCTGCTTATTCCAAAAAATGGCACGTCCATGTTGTATGTCAAGATAACCTCTGCCAGCTGTATGTTATTATCTTCGTCGTAAGTGCAGTTTGTGACATCCAAAACATAACCATTATCAGACGCCTGTTGTTTGCATTCATTGATTACTGCAGCGTTAAAATTGCTATCCTCAATTTCTGCGATTACATCCGATTTAAACTCATCTGCATCAATCCTAAACGATACCGCTATAATTGCCGCCAAAAACATGAAAAATCCCAACAGTATAACAAGAACGCCGGAAAAAGACTTTATAATCGTACTCATGTTATCCTCCCATCCGAATTGAACTCATCAGCGATAACGCTAACATTATGCCATATGTCAGATCTCCTGCCATTTTTAACGTAGTGATAGCTATCGGATAAAAGAAAAATCTCTGGTATTTTAATTCCATATTTTCTTTTTTCCTTTCGTCTGCCCGGTTCTGCATCTCGTATACACTCTGAATAAAACCGTCTAACTGCATTTTTTTATCGCCAATCCCCTGTTCTGACACAGAAAAGAGCATCTTCATACACGCACTGATTTCCGGCATTTGAAATTTGTTACAAAAATGCAGATATGGCTCTACTGAATCTGGTGCTTCATCCAATTCGTCAAACAAATGATCCAGTTCTTTTTTTATAATGATATCTGCATTATCATACGATTTCGTGAGCGCTACATACACCGTGTTATGATGCAGGAGCAGATTGAGATCCATAAACCATACCGGAACTGCATTTCCCAATTCTTCCTTGATCGTATTAAGTGCTATGGTATATCCAACCCTATGCTGGACAAGCATAAAAACCGCAAGGACAAGCAAGCAAGCACAAAGCACTTTAGATACAAACAGGTAAGAAATTACACTGCCGATAAAAAACGGTGCCGCCCATACCAGACTCTTTTTACTGCTTTTCTTCTCATCGTAGTTCATAACTGCATCATAGTCATTTAAAAGCAGATCCTCTTTGATTGTCTGATCATCTTTAAGCCAGTCATCTGTCAATTTATGCGAGCTTTTCAACACAACTCCGATCGCAAAGAATATATAAAGCAGACTGCTAATCTGAACAAACGGCTGACTAAAAATATCAAACCCAGATGTCATGTCTTTCAGTACTGTACCAATGTAATTTAGAACGTACAAAACTACAGCACATAATATGGTTGCAACTAATATTCCAAGCAATGTATCCGTATACTGCTGTTTTCGCTGCGAGTGATATGTATATCCTCGGCGTACCCACATGCTGTTATCTTTTATCAGCATATTCGCTGAATCCAAAAAGTCATCGGAGCCTCCATGATCCTCTGCATTAAGCAAAAACTCATGTGTGGCATGGATTTTGTCGCATTCATAACTCTCCTCAATGATGGCTAATGCTTCCCGTGTTGTTTTACTCTGCTTAATTGCTTCGATTGCTTCCCTGATAACCTCTTTCATACGCCCTGTATCAAAAACTTTCTCACATTCAAGTAGCGAGGAATATATCTTTTGTTCTTTCTGAAACGCTCTTACGATTTGTTCCATATACTGACCAACTTCATCGAAGCGCTTTTGCTGATACATCCTCTTATACATATCAAGTATCATAACCGGCAAAATAATGATTCCCACAATTCCAATAACTGTAATTAGTGGTATCGAAAGCTTAAACAGCATACCGATGGCTACCGCACCGATCAGCACACATGCAATCATTCCAAGATGCGATTTCTGCGAAAAATTATAGCCGTAAACATGCACTTCTTTTTGCAGATATTTAGGATTTAACAACCGAAAAAAATTGTCTTTTCTCTTACTCTCCGTTTTCTTTTGTTTCTTCATTATTCCTCATCTCCTCTCGTTTTAGGTAATCATCGATATTATCGCAGCGGAACGGATCCTGGATCCCCGCCATGCGGAATTTTTTTAAAACTTCTCCTGGAATTTCTTTTCCTACAATTTCGCCTTCATCAACGATCATATACACCCGGTTTTTGTGATTTTCCCTGGAATAAAAACCAAGCTGGTCAATGTACCTCTTGATATGTCCCTGATCATCCTTAACACGACGTATCAAGATACCGATATTCACAGCACGGTATACTCTGTTTTCCATTCGCTCAGAATCTTTTCCCCCGCCCATCATGTTCATGACTCGATCCGGAAGATTCCGGATATCTTCCATGTGGATTGTAGAGAACCCGTTGACCCCGGTGCTCCATTGTTCAATCAGGAATGCCACCTCGCGCGACCGCGCTTCGGATAACATCAGCCACTTAGGATTTAGTCGCAGCGATACTTTAATCGCATCCTCGTAAGAAAAGTCTTTACTTACTCTAAATTCCGCGTAATTGCTGTCCGGATTAATATCTCCATAATGCATTTCAAGACTATCTTCCATCGTAATTACTTTTTCGCTTTGTGGAATAAACTGCATAAAAAATTTTGCGCATTCCGTTTTTCCGGTTCCCGGTTCCCCGCCAAAAACAAAATTCATTTTAGCTTTTACGCAATTAATCAAAAGATGTAACACTTCTTCATCACAATATTGGTTTTGCACCATTCCTTCGATTGTATTTTGAATAATCGGAGGTGATTTGCGGATACATATTACGGTGCCAGACGGTGCAGCACTCTCATGCACGCATGATATACGCAGATCCTTTGTATCTGCCTCCAACACACTATTGGCCTGATTAAACGGTTTATTAATCGCATTGCTAACATCATGCGTGAACTGAGTTACAAACTTTTCTGTTATTTCATCATCAGCTCTGTATGTTCCAATCGTTTGATCAGTAATCCACAACGTATGTCCGTTATAATCAATATCCGTAACTGTTGGCATCTCAAGGTATTTTGCAAATAATCCCAACTGTCTTTTATCTAATTCTATTTGCTGTATATTTGCCATATTTTTTCTTATCTCCTTCTTTATTTATCTTTTGAGGGTAGTAAAAAACTACTACCCTCAAAAGACTTTGGTTTTTAAGGCATTGCATTCTGCAGAGATGTAAGCGCTGATGTAATACAATTCGTGAATGCCTGGGCAACAGGACCGTTAGTCGCCAGGATTGCCGCAAAAATACCAATAAGTAACAATCCAACGCTCAATGCTGTTAATGCCGGTGTAAAATGTTTGATGATCTGATCCATTGGTCTCACCTCCTTTCAATAATGTCTATTATCTATTTAAAAAATATTGGAAGAACCATATCTAATACCTCTCTGCGCAATGGCTCATTCACCATGACGATTGCCCCAACACAGGCAAGGCAGAGTATCGTGATACAAATTGAAAAGAACACCAGGTTCTTTAATGCATGGACGCTATCGCTTAATACAAGCCGCATATTTGATGTGTATTCTTCGTCAACTTCTACATCCGAAGCTGATTCACTGTCCTGCTGCTCTTGCTTTGGTATTCCATGCTCCTCCAAATATTTTTCATACAGTATCTTTTTGTTTTTTCTGTCCATTTTTCCTCATCCTTTTAAAAAATGATTTCTTGATTTCTTCCGGCTCATCATCCGGAAGATATTTGGCAAATATGTCGTCTCCATCGCAAAAATCATGATTCGAAAACGGATCTTCCGAATATTTCAAAAAATGAACATTATCGCGCTTTAATTGCCGCATACCATCACGGATAGCATCATAATCCTGCTCCTGTGTAAAATTAAAACAGAAAATATATGACTTTAACGCCTCCTGCGATGCGTTTTCAAAAACATTGTTAGTCTGATCCATCTCCCATGCCTTGGATCCGGATATAATAATTTTTTCATCCGCCTTTTCCCATATAATCCGATCACATCCCGTATACGCTCCCATATCCAACACAATTAAGTTGTAGGAATGCTCCATGATCTGCACAAGGCGTTCAGCATTTACCGCTGACCAGTAATCCACGCCGCCCATTGTGTAATAGCCTTCTACAAATTGCTTTTCGTCATAAGCTTTGCCTATTGCCTCAAATGCCGCACTGTCATTCATCTCTGCTAACGCAACCATAAATCCTTTCTTCCGCAGATAATTAGCCAGGACAATAGAATTATGTGTCACTCCGATATTGGTTTCAGATCCAGCAACCGCAATCAACTTTTTATAAACCTTTTTCTTTTCATGTTTGATTGTGACATCTGTTTTGGTATCTTTATATTTCAATGCCTGGCTAAAAGTTTTTCCAACTGTAATGCACTGGATTAACTCCTCCCGGATTTCCCGAAAATCATCGGTTGTGATAATGTTCCAGATTCCCATGTTGCAACACTCCAGCAACACATCATCTCCGGCTTTTTTGTATGCCGCGAATATAATGATCCTAAGACTGTCATACATGGATCTCACCATTTCTATAGCTTTAATGATTTCTTCGTCCGTATTGCGACACGCCGACAGATCAACAATAATCATATCGATCTGACCGAATTGCGAGATATTGGTCTTGATGTATTTTGCGAAATCAATATCGTTCTCAACGATTTTACTAAACACAATCTGCTCTGTTTCTTCAATAGCACCAGCTATCGTCTGATCAAACGTTGGGTTTGCTAAGTAAATGATCATTTTTCCGCCTCCCATCCTTTGTTTTCAATGATCTGCTCTAACTCCGGCATGATCCAGTACTTTATCAAATTTGAGGTCGTCAGCGTAACACAATCCCGGATCCGGCTGAACTCTCTGTAGTCTTCCGGACTAAGCTGTATCGCTTTCGATCGATAACAGCCCTGCTCAACTTTCCTATTCATTGGAAAGTTAAATTCGAGAAAACCTTTCGTTTTAGCTGCATTAATGTTTTTTTTGATAAGGATCCGGACAAGACTGGCATCATTAAGTGTGGTATAAGCAGCTGCTTTTCTCAGCTTTTCATACTCCCCTTCTGCAAAGTTGATTGATATACATTTGTTCGTTGTCATTAATAATACCTACCCTTCTGTATCATCTAATATAATTGCAAAATACAGGGTGCTTGCTGCTTTATCGTAAGTGATCTGCAATTTCTCTGAATAACCCGGCATATCACATTCAAATAGCACTTTACTTTCGTCATCGATAAACTCACTGTCATCAATGACCAGTTCCGTCACATCATATCCCTGCATTTCCAAGAACTTCTGTGCATCTAACGCCAATTCTGATTGTGCGGCTACTGGCATACTGCATTGATCTAACATAGCAGTATTGGAAAAATACACTTGTATATGCTCAACTTCAAACTCTGCATATGTTTCATCTGATGATGCGTTATCTACATCTGGCAGATTTTTATCCGAATAATCATACACATTTTTCTCTGTTGATTTTTCTTTTGAATCCTCTGTTTGATCTATTTCATACTGACTTTCCATTTTTTCATCATCCTCCATTTGAGGCTTATGAAAAAACTGCACAAACAGCCCGATTACTGCCGCGCAAAAACACACTATTATAATAAACATCTTTTTTTGACTCTTCATTTTCTATTCTTACCTCTATCTCATTACCCAAAACTCCAAAAATTCTTGCTTTCACGCATGATCAAGCTCACGTCGAATGCTGTTCCTTTATGGTTCTTTTTCGCACTGTCATTGGGGTCATTTACTGTAATCTTTCCATCATCTGTCAATCCGGTCAAAACAATAAAATGACCGCCTTTGGTAAATGTTCCAGGCCCCATACTTGCTATAACCGGTTTTCCCTCGCTCAATGCTGCAAGCATATTACTCTGACTATGACCTAATCCTCTGCATGATATCCCCCAGTTAGACGCTACCGCGCCAAAAATATCCCAGGATGATCCGGCACCGTTGACGTAATAGCGATTACCCGTCCACGCCACCACATCACTGGGCAGAATCTGTTGCCCTTTCATATAAGAAAGCACCATTGCCAGACACGTCGGTGCGCATCCTTTGTTTCGAATGGATCCATTGCCGTATGCCACAGATGACCATGGCCCGGAATATTGCAAATACAGCGGCATATCCTGATAAGATCCTGAATATGGATCATCTGGAAGTGGTGTATCTGTACTGTCATCATTCCGGACAGTTGCCCTGTCCATCCGAAAAAACATACCGTATGCCTGACAGGATGCGATATACTTCTTTTTCTGTGTCTCTTTTGTAAAGTACTTTTCTGCAATTTCATCATCTGAAAGATATGCATTCTGCACTTCGTATTTTTTATCTGCAATCTGTGTTATTTCGATTTTGCAAATATCGTTTAAAAACTGTAATGCCTTATCAGCATCTATCTCGCCGGTTTTTTCATCCAAGCCTCCGTTATAATCTAAATACGCAATCAAACTTGCATAATCAATATGATTCACAATCCGTTTCACTGTAATGTCACACTTTTTTTTAGTGACCGTTTTGCCTGTTTCCGGATCCGTTTCCTGCACTTCATAAGTATTTTCCCGAATCAGTCTGTCGCGTTCATCTTTTATTTTTGTTTCGATAGTACTGACAAACTGTTCATCTATTTTTTTGACCTGGTTATATATGGTCGTTTGCATAGCATCGTATGTACTTTTTGATGTGATCGCTCCATTGGGGCGAAACGCCCCAACTAGATTAAGCAAATTGGACACTGATAAGAGCAACGTCAACATAACAGCGATGGCAAGACAACCAATGACTGTTACTATTTTCTTCATTAACGACCTCCTGCCTTACCGAACATTGCAAGTTTTTTGTCGCATACATCTACATCAAGCGTCAAGCGCACTGATCCGGCAAATAAGATACCTTGTCCACGCCTTTTTCTTTCCAGTATCCTGACTTCTTTTTCCGACAATGTAAATAAGTCCTGTGTTTCTTTTAGGTTTTTACCATCGGTGCCCATGATAAATTTGTAACATGCGCTGTCGATTATTGCCTGTCCGAACCGCTTGACCGCAGGATCCAACACGTCCACAACAGAGTGCGTAATAAACATCAATCCCCCTTCATATTTTCGCAAACGCTTGCTCATATTTCGAATGTACTTCATCAAATCCGGATAATCCGGATCAACAACAAGATATCCTTCATCGACACCAAACAATACCTTCTGCTGCCTATCTTTGCTCAATTCATTCCACGCCCACGTTATAATATTGTAAAACTGTGCTCGCTTAACCCGGTCATCCGCTTCAAGTAAAGATGATATTACCAAATCCACAAAATCTGCATCCGATTCCAATGTAGTCGGTCCATTCCATAGAAAACTATCCGCTCCTTGCCCTGCTGAAAACAATAGATCAACCAACTTTTCGTAATTATCACGTTTATACGCGGACAACTCCGGATCCTCACTCTTCTTCTTGATTTTTTCATACAATTCCGAAACAATCGGATAATCTGTATTTTTTAGAGTTGTTATATCCGTATCCCAATGGATGTTTTTTTCATTGTAAAGTTCGATTAAGTTTTGCTCTAACGTTGCACTAATTCCAGCCGTAAATTCTTCTTTTCCAAAATAGAGTTTAAAAAAGGTCTTGAGCTGCTGAATGTATAATGCCATATCTGATGTAGTGTCCGCTTCGCCATAATCATAAAAATCACTGAACAATTCCCCCTCATCCAAATCTTCCTTGCGGACTACCGCCGCCTTTCGAATTTGTAATGGATTAATGCGTCCCCGCTCTCCACCAGATGCATTAATAATATCTCCATTAATATCTGGATGTTTTGTCAGATCTTTATATTCTTCCTCCGGATCAAAAATGATGATTCTGGTCCCGTAAGCAAACTCACATGTGAACAGATTTTTTAAGAATGTAGACTTACCAACACCTGGAATACCCGTTATAAACCAGTTACTATTAACCCTGTCAGCATCCCTTTTCCACATGTCCAAAATAACAACATGGTTATCCTTAGTCTTTCCAAGATAATATCCGTATTCATCGTTGATTCCGGGCGCTGCCATCGGGAAACCTCCAAAGAAAGTCGCAACCGGCATATTTCGTTGTCCTATTTTTTCCGCATCAGCGATCGGTATACCGTAAGGTGCTATCGCCCTAAGTGCCTGTCCCTGTCTTTTTTTGAGAAGTGTCATATTACACCCATTCACGGCTACAACACTTGATACTCTCTTAATACGATCATTTAACCCTTTCACCGTGTCACTTTGAACATGCAACATGATGTTGACATATCCAACCGGCTCATGCTGCACAGCAAGTCTTTCGATCATCTTTTTCAGATCATTTATCTCCTGTTGGTTGATCTGCTTATCACTCTCGTTTTTAAGTGATCCTTGTTCTCCCTTTTTTTCATTGATGCTGCGATTAAATATTTCGATGAGCTTTCCCGGATCGGTACGCCTATATTCAATCGTAGTAGCTGTCCCCTCAATATTGCACAGCGGGGCAAGCCAGCCATAGTCCCGGTACGGATTATAACGAGTTATTGCATAGATCTTACCATAATTTTCCCCGACTTCCGTGTGTGTACTGTTATATGAGATTCCAGAAGGGGATATGATATTTCTTAAATTATCATTTATTGGAAATACCGATTTTTCTACCTCTGCTTTTTTTGATTTCATTGATTTCTCCTATGTCAGTATTGGTGTATATAATGTACTGTCAACATGTGCAAATGGAGCCTGCAAACTATTTCCAAACAGGTTGCACAATTTAACAATTTCTGTTTCTCCAAGGATTGTTGTCTTAATACCTACGTTAGAAAACATATTATGGAAATCTGTAATACGTTCTTTTAGCGAAAGTTCAGCATTTGATTTATCCGATGTTCCATCTTTCCAGACACGGATATAATGCTGATGCTCAAAGTTTTCGCCACTTGTAGTAAGATCTGCACATTCTTCCATTAAGATTGACACAATGTGCCTTTTTCCCATCATCTGTGCCTCACGATATCTGCTTTTCAGATTTTGTTTATATCGATCAAGATCGATTTCACGAGGCAGAGAGAAATAACTGAAATCTTTTCCATCATCCTTAAATTCCGCAGTCAGGGTTTCTGCTTTACCCCTTTTTGCTTCCTTTTCCAACAAATCCAGGTTATAAAAATGAACACGCAAATAAGTAAGTATAATTCCATCCTTACGATACAAAAACATACCTTTCACGTCTGCCGCATCGATAAAATCTCTGGTAGCTGGCGTAATTTTAGGATCAATTACTTCCTTCATGTTCTATACTTCCTTTCTCTTCAAATAATTTTTTATAAATATCGATATATTCATAGGTATATTCCTTCACCGATTGGTAATAAGATACTTCAATTTTGATTTTATCAATCACATTTTCTGTATAACGATCCCGGTGAAAAATCATGATTCCAAATCCAACAGCCGCCACTATACAAAAAACTGCTTTTACCATGTTACCTGTGATCATAGCAACATTTATCGCTGCGATCAGTCCAATCAATCCACATCCACCTACACATGTCATGTCAGTTGCAGTAAATCCCTGGATGACATAATCAAGAGGTGGACAATTCGCAGGAACATATAAATCTCCGTTATGTTCATTATCCATTTCTTCGCCTTCCTCTATTTATAATAACTATTTACCCACGATACGATCGATGATATGCATATGACAATAAGCATTCGAAATACCTGCTTCCTTGATTTCTTCAGTGCCTCTTTAAATCCAAAATCTGGATCCTGATAAGCGTCATAAAATATCAATAAACACCGAAATGTGGCACCAGCAGACACAAGCCCTGCTACCCATGCTGCTAGCTGATGGATGATTTTTATACTCTGATATAACAATATCGTATTCACATTACACCTCACCTACGCTTTAATCATTGCTGTCTGCGCAAGCATACGCAATCCACTCCCTGCAGCTTTACTAACTCCTGATTTATACAGATACTTTTCCAAAAAATGCGGACCAATAATTGCCATTATCAGCCAACCTATAGCCGATAGGCAGTAACCCATATCATTAATACTGGCACTTGCATAGCTTTTAAGTGATAAAATGTAAAACAATGTCTGAAATCCGTATGAAAACATTGCAAGCAAAAATGCCATAAAAAAGTTATTCCAACGCTCCCGGTTAGCGTGTATCAGATCAAGGGCAAATATCACCGCAAACAGTTTCATTGCGATAAGTTCTGCCCCACGAAAACCGGATACTATAGAGAATGCGATGAAACCTATAAATACCAGCATTACCACCGTGATGTACATTCCGGCTGCCGAGCCTGTATTGGACAGATCTATATTGATCAATCCTGATGTAATATCTTTTGCCCCCGTCGCATTGCTGCTCCCCAGTAAATCACTGGCAAATTTCTTCGAAAAGACCATTAGGTAATCAAACAATGCTCCGAAACAGCTAATTACTGCCACTGCTTCGGCTATGCGCATCAAAAAATCCATTGGGCTGTCATCTGGATCATAATTAACCTCAATCAGATCTCCATCCAACACTTCCTTACCTACGATCAATGCCACAGCCGACAGCGAAAATACAACCAAAAAGGTATTTGCATTCACCACATATGCATTTGATAATCCTGCATCCACCATCGTATAGAAAATGTTGTTTATCTTATCACCAAATAGTGCGATTGCTCCAGCAATTTGATCTGTAAAATATTCACAGATGTTTTCCGAAATCCAACTGATCATTCTTTTCTATGCTCCTTACTTATAAAATCCCAGAATCCATGTCAAAAGAGATGGAATACAGGTTAATACTACAGAAACTATAATCGTCCGGATTAACTCCTTCTTTTTTCTTGGTGCTTCATCTGGTTCAGCCGCATGCCAGGCAAATCCAGCTTTAAGTGAGAAAAAGCTTCCAGCTGCACCTATCAGCGCCGTCATGCCACCAACTGCAGCTGTAATCAGTGCATTTGTCCCTGAAAATAACTTTAAACTATTGATATCATTGGCAAATACCGGCGATGCATAAACAATGATCCCAAATGCCATTACTGCATTCGCAGCAAGTCCCTTTAATATTTTTTTATTTATCTTTAATCGTTTCATAGTTCCTTACCTCTTTTTTACATAAGTGATACTTTTTTATTTGCTTCTTTTGCTTCTTTCTTTTTTTGCTTTTCTTCTTCCGCAATCTGCTTTGCTAACTGATTCCGCATAGCTATCTCTGCAAGGATTTCTTTCCATACACCCCATAATGCAGGGGCAACGACCTTACGCCGCTTTCTTTCCTTGCTTCGTTCTATCATAAGCTGCTTGTTATATTCCTGGTCGCCTAAGCCGAAATCATCATTTGCCTGGTACTCGCTCAAATCCGGCAAGTACATAATTGCCGGATTCTTGCTGCCATATCGCACTAATGCGTCAGGAGCCTCTATTTTCCCGACATCGCTCGGATACAGCAGATATCTTGATGTCATACTGGATCCGGCTGAATAATTCACGCCATCCCTTTTTCTGCTATCATTTGCACTCGTTCCAACGTTTCCAACCTCGACTGTATATGTATCACAGGCCTTGCTGATTTCCTGGAGTGTATCCTGATCAGTAGATCCAAGATAGATAGTTAGATCTGCATTTCCTCTTATGTTTCCATAATCCTCTGGATAATTTTTCTTGAGCTGCTGATAATCCTGTAGCACCAGTCGAAAAAAAACATTTCTGCCAGCGCCGGCAGACATCATTGATCCCATTCCAGGGATCGGGGGGAAATTACCAAATTCATCCAGTATAAATTCCATGCGGCGATCCAACTTTCCGCCTTTTTTTGACGCAATATCCATGGCTGCCACATAAAGCTGGTTGATATATAACGCTGCAAGACTATATCTGGTCTTCTTTTCATCCGGCACAATAATGTAAGTGATCGTTTTTTGATCATCGAGCGTTAATAAATCATAATCAGACCGACTTGTCATATCTGCTATTTTCCAGTCCGTAAATAACCGGAGTGTAGCCAATGCAGATGTGAAAAAGCTTGATCTTGTACGATACGGTGCAATCTTAGCAACCTGGAATGCTGCTTTTGCCGGATGATTGTCCGGCAAATTTTCCATATAAGTGTTAATTGGTATTTCAGCTGTCTCTGGATCCGGTTCACACATATAGGCGAGAAAATAGTATACATTCGTTAGGTTCTTACAGCTCTCCGGCGCATCCTGAGCAACAATCATGATCGCTGCAGCAATCGTAGAACACTCACCGTCATTCCAAATCCTTTCGCCTTTTGGCTCACCGACCAGAACTGACACAAGATCCCACGTCTTTTCAGTGGCTTCAGAGACATCTCCTTCTTCCAAATATCTAACAACCTGTTGCATATAGTTATATTGTTGGCTCATATCTGGATCACGCAGATCAAATACTCGTTCCGCGTATCCCATTAATTTTGCAAACAAGTGTGTAAAGAGATAGATTTCGCCCTTACAATCTGTAATTGCCATGCTCACACCAGCCAATATATTGAGCCAAATTGTTGGCAAAAATACTCTTCGTGTTTTTCCTCGTCTGGTTGCCGCAAGGATAATCGCATGTACCGGAGCTGTTAAATACCGGATTATTTCTTTTCCTCCCACTTTGATTTGCTCAACAACAATCCCTCCAGTGGGCGGATTATTATGATTTACCACATATTTGGAATACGTTTCATCTTTTTCTGTCTCAGTCTGAAACCTGGCATTTCCATACTGTCCATTTCCAACAGCAACAGGTATCTCTATGTTATGTGTCACCTGTACTGTAGCCGTTTGAACCGATTTAGGTTCCGCCATACTGCTCTCATACAGATATGTCAACAAAAGACATACCGCATATAAAGCACATAGCACCATTCTATTTTTCTGTGTAACCAATAATTTCCAGCACAACAAATAGTTGAAATCAAAATCAAAAGATCCAAAATTTTTTCCAAGGATTCCTGCCAAAACCCCATTTAGACCTTCAACAACTATAGGTGCCGAAAGAATACAAATCAGAACTCCAAACGCAAATATCCTCTTTTTTCGTTTTTTGTTCTTTTCAATTTTCTTCTTATCAAGCGTTGGCATCTCACATTTTCCTTAATCCTTAAATGGCGTTTCTTCATCTGGTGGATGAAAGTTTTCTTCATTCTGATCCGATTTTGTCTGCGCAATAAATTTTGCCGATGCCTTAAATGCAACGCAGTGAAAAAAGTCTGCTGTTGGATCGTCATCACTTAACGAAAACTCACGCGGCACTGCAATATCAACTTTCACGCATTTAATTGCCTGCTGTTCTCCATACAAAATCTCCGGATCTCTTGTAAATCTTCCAATTTGTATAGTTAAGTTCATTTTCCTGTTCTCCTTTCTTCCAACAAAAAACAGGACAAAATAACTATTTTGTCCTGTTTTTATGTTTACTAATTGATAAAAGGGGGCTTTTCTGCTATATTTTTTTATGATTTTGATAAAAAAGAGGGGAGATATTGCAATTTAATGTATGATTATACAGCAATTAAGTATTTATATTCACGCGAGAAAGAAATTTTATTCAAGACTATCGAAAATGATACCTCTAAATATCATATACGAAATAAAGCCATTTTCTGTCTTGCCGAATATGCCGGATTACGCGCCAGCGAAGTTGGGTTGATACACTTTTCTGATATCAACCTCGAAAGTAGAGAAGTTTATTTTCACCGTTTAAAAAATAGTAATAACAATACTCTGCGAATCATTGATAATGATGTTTATACTGCTCTCATTGATTACATGCAAGAACGAAAATCGCAAAACAACGATTCACAGGTACTTTTTCTCTCGCAAAAGGGAAATCCAATTTCTCGAAAAGTGTTAGATAATTTAATGAAAAAATATTGCGCTGCAGCTGGCATACCCAAAGAGAAAGCACACTTCCATACCCTTAAGCATACTCGCGCAGTAGAATTGGCCGAACTCGGTCTTGATACCAAGGAAATTCAGTATTGGATCGGTCATAAGAGCATTAAAAACACCGAAATATATTTTCAGTTCACAAGTAAACAGCAGGAGACTTTATATAAAAAAATTCTATTTCTCCAAAACTCACCATCTCTACTATAAAACAAAAAAGTCCTGGTTTTACCAAGACTTTTTTATTTACAATCTTTCCGGCATAAAATCCCTTGCTTTTACTTGTTCTTGAGTTTTAGATTTATTTTTCGTTATTGATTGAGCAGCTACTCTATTTTGATACTGCCCTTGCTGATTCATTGATTCCACAGATGATAAGGCGGCTTTCACTAAAGCATAGGAGATTCCCATACCCATATCCAGACTCGTATCATCTAAAACATGTTTTGCCATCTGGTTATTTTGTTCTGCTGCTTTTTCTAACCACTTTCTTCCAATCTCCTTATTTTGATCTACGCCCTGCCCATAGTAATAAATCATTCCCAACTTGCATTGTGCATATGCATTTCCTTTATTGGCTGCTTGTTCCAAGTATGCTATGCCTTTTTTTATATCATACTGCTTATTTTCCGGATTTGTATAAATGGATCCTAATTTATACTGTGCATATTCGTTTCCTTGTTCTGCAGCTTTTTTGAAATACGTTATGGCTACATCTAAGTTATAATATGGCTTTTCCGAATCTGCATAGATCACTCCCAACGCATATCGTGCAGACTGATTATCCTGTATTGCTGATTGTCCAAAATATCTAATGGCTTTTTCCAAATCGTAATGCTGTCCTTCCGGATCCGCATAGATCACTCCCAGTTTATATTCTGCAAACTGGTTATCCTGTTTCGCTGACTGCTCCAAATAGCTGATCGCTTTCTCCAGATCATAATGCTGCCTTTCCGGATCCGCATAGATCACTCCCAGTTTATATTCCGCAAACTGGTTATCCTGTTTCGCTGATTGCTCCAAATAACTGATCGCTTTCTCCAGATCGTAATACTGTCCTTCCGGATCCGCATAGATCACTCCCAGTTTATATTCCGCAAACTGGTTATCCTGTTTCGCTGATTGCTCCAAATAACTGATTGCTTTCTCCAGATCGTAATACTGTCCTTCCGGATCCGCATAGATCACTCCCAGTTTATATTCCGCAAACTGGTTATCCTGTTTCACTGACTGCTCCAAATAGCTGATCGCTTTCTCCAGATCGTAATGCTGTCCTTCCGGATCCGCATAGATCACTCCCAGTTTATATTCTGCAAACTGGTTATCCTGCTCCGCTGATTTCTCCAGGTAGCCGATTGCTTTCTCCAGATCGTAATACTGACTTTCATAATCTGCATATATAGATCCAAGCGTATATTCCGCCATCATATTATTATTTTCCGCAAGTTTTTCTAACATTTTTATTGCACTATTTACTTTTTCAAAATCCTTTTCTTCTAAATATATTTTTGCTAACGAATATTGGGCATTTTCATTTCCAAGATCTGCAGCTTTTTTGAACCAATCGATTGCTTTTTCTACAGATTTCGTTGTTCCAATCCCATCAAGCGTCATTTTTCCTACCCTATATAAAATACTATCATCCGTTGCCTTTCGGGTCATTTCGCAAAAAAGAGAATATGCTTGCTTATAAGCGCTATCGGATGCATCCTGATCTATGTTTGTTCCAATTCCATGTGCATACATATTTCCAAGTTCGTAATACGCAAATGCATTTTTCCTTTCTGCTGACTTTTTCATTAAAATAAATGCTTGTTCTTTATTCTTCTGTATCTCAGCCTCAGATGAACTTTGCAATTTATTATCCAGGTATATTTTTGCTAATGAATACTGCGCATATGTATTTTTACCAGCTATCTTGTACCATTTTTCTGCTGTTTTATAATCTTGTTCTCCTCCTAATCCCCGGTCAAACATCTTTCCCATTTTATAGGCAGCATACGTTTTAATATAATCATTATCTGTCTGAGCATATACATCCTGATATGCTTTCCTGGCCTCTACAAAAAATTCATCTGCTTCCCGGACATCAATATTATTTCCTATCTGCTTTTCAATCAAAGTACCAATTTTTTCTATTGCAATAGCATTCCGTTTAATAGCCTCCTGCTCTAAGATATCAAAACCCTTTTCTAAATCAGGATTTTCTCCATATAAATTATTCATTGCATTTTTATATGAATCATTCCACTCAATATAATAATCCTGATTTATTATTGGAATCACGTCATTTATATGTAATTCTATATCGACATCCGCATTTTCCTTAACTTCAAAGTTTGGTTCTTTTTCAGCAGTGATCTTTATACTATTTGCAATTTCCCGGAGCAGCGCATTTTTGATTCTTTTTTCTATATCTGCCTTTCCCTGCAGCTGTGCATTCTTAATTTCAGTTTGGGTTTCACCGTAATATCCATGCATTTCTTTTATCGTATTCAAATAGGAACTTATTTCACGCTGCATATCAGTTCTACTTATTATGAGGTTAGACAATTTTGTCAGCTGCTCCTTGGCTTCTGGAGGCAGAAATTTATACGTTAATCTTCCTGATTTTGGCAACATATTAATAAGCTTGCTTGTTTCTTGAGCAATTTTCTTCAGGTCTTCAGATTGAATTTTATCTGGAAGACGTTCGTATTCAACTCCAGGAACATATCCTACTTCATTTATCAAACTCTTTGCCTGATCAAGAATTTCCGATCGTTCCCTATTTCTATTTTCTTTCAGTTCAGATAGCTGCTCCTGAAACACCTGTCTTACAGATCGTTCATATGCATCGTCAAACATTTCCTGGGATAACATATGCCGAATATCTTTTTGAACATTAGTATGAATATAAGGACTTCGAACCTTATCCTTATTATCCCATAATTCATAGTGGACGTGCGGATGAGACTCTTCCGCATGAAACGCAGCTATCCAAGTATGATCAGTTGGACTCACTCCCAATTTCTGCGCAATATCCGGCATTACACGTTTAAGATAATTATTCCAGGCATTAACATTCCGAAATCCTAATTCTTCACCATCTCTTTCGCTGAGAGATATAATTCCTCGATATATAATTCTTCCTTGTTTCGATAACTCATTTACATTCTTGACCACTTTATCCAAATCTGTAGTATCAATATTTCCGAAAAGTCCATGAGATCTTGGACGTCTTGCCATATATCTAACATATCCTTCATCACTGGCTTCCTGGTGCACCATATTTTCATCCAGATTCATTTCCAAAATTTTTTCATTACTTAATGCATCGTCAATGCTATCAACATTTTCCAAACTTACACCAGCTCTGGTTGCTATGTAGTGTGCATAATTACGATTTGCAACAGCAGATCCTTTTCTATTTGGATTATGAACTCTTATTTTTGATATCAATGGTGAATAGGGCATTTTTTCTCCTGTTAAATTTTTTAATTCGAATTCACAAATTTTTTACTTATTTTTTCAAAAACTTACATATTAATTTTGTATCAGTCAACCAGCAGTCAGACAAAGGAGGAAATTATGTCTAAAACATATACATTTATAATATTACTCACATACTTTATATTAATCGGATTATGTAAGTATTTTCATCTCGAATTTTGTGAATTTTGTTTAAAAAGATTATACCAATATCCGGATGTTATTCGCTTATGTCTTTTTGATGCTAAACTACATATATTTTATATACTATCAATTCTAAAAGAATTTTTCAAATAGCAAATACATATGTGTCGGTACATGACATCTGTACCGGCACGAATTTTTATCAACTTTCTTTTTGATCTGCTTTGGATCGCATATAGACCAATGCCTTCTTTCGTGCCTCCTCATATACCGTTTCAACTTCCTCTCGCTGTTCTGGTGGTACGAATTTATATATGGTATCCGCGGCAAGATAGGTAGCTGTTCCTGATTGGATGCAGCTTTTAGCAGTCAATGATATGAGACGTTCCAGTTGTGGATCCAGTACACTTTTTATCTGCTCCCGGATAATCGGTACGATAAAATCTAAGTTGGATTCTGTCAGTTGGCCATTTAAGCCATCACACACAAAGTCCCTAATCACATTACTCATGGACACATTTTTTTTTGCTGCCAATATCTTAATCTGTTCATATTCTTCATCCGTAAATATAGATGTAATTGACTTTCTTCCTGACACTTTTCGCGGCATATTTTTCCTCTTTTCTTTTTCTGTACTTTATCTACATCAAAGTATCATATTTTGCAATGTTCTTCAACATTTTTTCCCTGATTTTACGGTATTTTATGCAATATCTCGCAATAGTTCGGAACAATTCGGAACATAATGTCATATGTTCCGAACGTCTTAAATGCTTTTAATTACAGGCTTGCCTGTAATTTGTTCAGTCGGCGTTCTGCGCCCTATTCCTGCCTTAAATCTGCTTTTGATTTAAGGTAAGTCAAGAAAGGTGTTCTTGTTGGGGTTATAGGGGCGAAGTCCCTATGCCTTCGCCGCCGCACCTGTGGGATTGTGGGTAAGGTGCTGTTATGACAATCTTGAAAAATTGTTGATTGCATAGTTGATAATGGAACATTATCGATATGCTATCAATATTTTTCAAATTGGAAAGCAGCTTATCCATAAATCCACAGGCCCGCCCCTGTGGATAGATCATTTTTCATCCAATCCACCAAAAAAAGGACAGCTCCAGAGCTGTCCTTTTTCTAACTATATTTTAGGATTCCGCAATAGAAATTCCTTTCCCTATCTCGTATTTGTAAATACTGTACGATAAGATTTCATCTAAAGCGACTTGTGTCTCATTAACATCTGCCACTAAAGCACGCAATGCGGAGAAATCTGTGTCACTGTCATTTTCATCAAATAAAATTAAAACCTCATGTATCGACGACGGCAGTATGATAAAAGATTCTTTCTGCATTGTATGCGATATGTATTTTAACATATCTTCACAACCCATAAGTGCCGCCCCATATACCCTTGCTTTATTGGTCAAAACATACAGCGGACAATCTTCTTGCTCCATTATGCTGATACCAGCGATTTCTTTTAATATTTCTTTCATATTCATAAAGCTTATCTCTTTTTTCACATTTTCAACGGCTTGCAGAGCAATTTCCTCTTTATCTTTCTTCCACATTTCAAGGAACTGATTTGTAATAACGGTTGTTGCCATTCCATCTTCCGAATCTTTTAAGCAAAGAAAATAGATTTTTGATAAGTCTAAAAATTCATCATGCGGTATGTCAGCTAAATACCCCGCATTACGTTCCGTATTGACCAGTTTAAACCGGATTAACTTCTTTACTTTTTCATAATCAGTGAAATCTATCACCATCTCAATTTTGCGGCTCTGTTCATAAATTTCAGAAATGTGTGATACAATCATATCAAGTGAACGTCCATTTTTATATTCTGAAAATGAGTCATCCAGATAAATATTCGGTGCTATCTGTTTATCGTCCTTCAAAATGATTCCGTGCAGTATCAGTCCGTTATTTTTCCGCACATCCTGATACCGAAATTCTAAATTCGGATAAAGTGTTCTTAATTTTCCAATCACCAGTTCTGCAAATTTTTCCATTTCTTTTTCTAAATTTTTCATGATAAATATCTCCTTTATATGTTTGTTTTTTCCCCTTGCCAACCTCGAAACGCTATTTTTTCACCACCTTTCCGACATGCCTAAATCTACGTTTCGCACGAAACCCAAAAGACTTGTTCTGGCAGGGATTCTGGTCGGGAGCTTTTTTACTCAATGATCAGCGCAGCTTTCCCTGTCGATCTTTTGACTTGTTCTGTATAGGTATTTCTGTATCGGTATGCTTTGATTTCCAGTCACTCATCCGGACCGATAACGCAAACATTCAGCTCTGCTGAAAGCGAAAAATTTTTAAATTTTTCCGGTGCTTGCTTTATCTGGAAGGATGAGTACGATGCAGAAATCATGCAGTCCGATACAGATATACCGGACATAAAAAAAGAGAAGACAGGGATGCGCGCTGATCGTGGGAACAGCCAATGTGTAGAGAGGGGCTGGTAAAGATGAACCAGCACCGCAGCCGAGGGGCACCCGGATCGGAAGCTGATAATGCGTAACAGATCTTGGTTAAAAATTGGTTTGACGACCAGGAAAAACAATTTTTAACTTTAGATCTGCAGCTTATGCAGCGCCGCCGATCTGGGTCGAGGAAATACTGCCAGAAGGAATTTCTGAGACATGAAACAAATTCAAAAAAGAAAAGAATCAGCAGGGAACACGCTCCGCGGGGTCTCTTTCGCCCCTTTGGAAAAAGCGGCGGGGCGACGCCAAACCCGTAAACCATTTTTGCTCGCCGCAAGGGCAAAAGGAAGAAATTACCATTTCTCCCTTCGGGCAAGAGCTTCCTGGAACAAAGAAAATGTCAATTCTTAAATTCTCCCTCATGATCCAAACCAGATCATTCAGTCCGATTTACATTGACATTAAAAAAAGACCTCCTGCAAATGCAAGAGATCTTTCCAAACATAAAATCATGAAAAATTTATGCTCATATTATACATCGATAACAAGTTTCTGTCAAATGTTCCCTTAATCTTTATATATCGTATCTCCATTTCGTTGTTATACATTGTCATTTTTTCCCTTTTTATACTCCATAAGATCACCAGGCTGGCAATCCAAAAGATTACACAATTTGCAAATAACGTCACATGTGACATTTCCGTTTTGTGTCAATTTTGCTACGGTATTGGAATATATTCCATGATTCCGTAGCCACTGCTTATTTAACCCTTTTTTCTCCAGGACGTCCCACAAACCAGAAAACTCTATTTTTCCCTCGCTAGCCATGCATTGCACCTCACTCTCTATATACAATGATAATAGATGTACTTTCTGTTGTCAACGTCTATTATCGTATACTTTTTGTACAAATTACGCTCTTTCATATCGTCTATTTTCGTATACTATGTCAATAGACTTTTCGTCTATTATCGTATACAATATAATTATCAAAGGAACCTTGTTGCTAATTACAAGCAATCAATGATAAAATAAAAAACGGAGGGATTATTATGATTTATTGGAATGGGAAATCAACAGACGGCATCTGGCAGCGGAATTTTGAAGCCGACAGCTTTGCAGACTTATTTAACTTGTTAATGAATAAAGAGATAATCAATGACTATGATTATGATGTTTATGATCGAGCTGTTTTGGAAAAGTATGACAAAACAGAGGACGATGCAGAATTTCAGGATGAAGATGGCGATCTTGATTACAACAAAATTCGGGCATTTGTAGACCAGCATCATTTAACAGATGAAGAGTTATGGCTGCTCATTGCGAACAGGGACGGGAACGCCTATTATCAGACATTCAAGCGAGATAATGAAAATGGGCAAATCGAAATCGGAAAAAATGATTTTGATAAAGATGGACACTATAAATACTAGGAGGTAATATGGCTTTTATAAATTCACAAGGTAAAAAAATCAGTTTTGAGTGTACAGAATTGATTAAAGAATTAAAGGCAGATATTGCAGAATTTGGGGGCGATAAGATTGTAGCCGTGTGGTGTAAAAATAATGAAGGTGTTACACTTTATACCAATTATGATTTCATTGAAAGAGAAGAACCAATAAATGCAAGTGAATTGCACTGCGGCGAGTACATACAGGAAATGACAATGACAGCACTGTTAATACTACTCGAAAAACAGAATGAAATATTCTGATTCAAAAATACAAAGTGAAACTACCAACCGCTAATTGGCAGCTTCACTTTTTTGGGTTCACCCGTCAGGGGAACCGGGTTCCCTTCATCTTTTTT
>ULTX01039316.1_pt1 | contig 26988 bp, 45 predicted proteins | sample 1958041 | NCBI WGS metagenome assembly ULTX01 (sample SAMEA4835747, study PRJEB28245) | human gut metagenome | biome: gut microbiome; material: fecal sample | place: Denmark | collected 2008
CAGGTGTCTTCCCTTGCTGTCGGAGTTCCAACGCACAAACATATATTCGAGAGCGTTTGCAACCGCATAGAAATTTTCTCCGTCTCTGATTGCCCAGAGTCCAGCTCCGATAAGCTGCGCAAGAAATTTCTTTTCCGCGTGGGTTGCTTTCATCTTGTAGTCGCCATCTCCTCCCGGGCGAACATAGACATCATCGGAAAGCATATCGGAGAGTCTATCGACGGTTTTTTGAGTGATGAGTCCTTCTTCATTCGCGTAGGTTTCAAAAAGGTACTTCTGTTCAGCGGTTTTGTAAGTGGTAAGCATAGTTTAAATCTCCTTTTGTTTTTTTAGTTGTTTTGATTTTTGATTTCTGCGAACATATTTCGAACAACGATGTCCAGTCCATCCCACGTTGTCCACATCGGCTCATCGTAGTTGAGCTCATATTCATAAATTGTGGAAATTGGTCCGCCTTCATAAATTGTAGAAATTGGTTCGCCAATTTCGAGAGTCAGGAAATCCTCAAACACATCTTCCCCATATTCAGAATATGGGATAACTCTTTCCATAATGTAGTCGTAAATTGCCTGCCACTTTGCAATTTCCCAAGCGCGACTGATCAGCCTTGCGGGACTCAGGTTTAACAGCTCTTCGTTGTACTCTCTGTTTTCCTCTTTTACGATTTTGGTGAATTCTTCAACAGTTCTCATATTTAATCCTTTCTGCCGTTTTGTAAGAGGTTTTCGGCGACTCTAATTTTTTAATTTTAATAATTTGTTAATATTTTAATACGTGAAATCAACAAAGACCGGAGTGTCTTTCTTCAACATCCGTTCATAGCTGATATCGTCGCGTCTTCCGCAGGAGTATTTCTTTTCGGAGCGATCGTAGTCACCCTTTTCATAAACCTGCGAATCTTTCGGGTTAGTAATCGGTTTCAGAGTAAACCAATCACCCTTCTTCAGTGCTCCGAGAGTTAGAACAAAATTCGGATTCTTTTCGACGTGATGCTTAATTCGGAACGTCGTCTGTGGGCAGTTATCGCGATATTCTTTTATGGTCTTTTTGGCTTCTGCATAGGTATTTTCGGAGCATTCAACGCTCCACTCTCCGCAGTAGAGTCCTTCAATGTCATAACGGTCAATCGTCTTTCTGGTGTCGATGGTGGTTGTGGTTTTCATAGTTTTATCTCCTTTAAAATTACCAATCGGTTCTGATGCATTCGTCCAACCAAACAATCCAATGTCCCCAACGGAAGCCGCTTCTGCCATCGTCGTTAACAAAAACTTTCGATTTCTTCGGAGTTTCTTTTGTTCCAGCGACTTCGACGAAATAAACAACTTCTTCCAATTGGTCGAATTCATAGATTTCTAATCCGAGTTCGGCAAGTCCTCCGTAGTAAGTTGCGACTGGGTCTTTTCCCTCGATGCGGTTTTTGATTTCGGTTTTAGTGATTTTCATAGCTTATCTCCTTTAATTATTATGAATATTGTTTCTATTAATCGCGATATAAATCTGGAGCCCTGAAACAATTGTGCTCTTTGGTCCAGTTACATTTAATACACGAATCTTCGTCGTGCATACATTCGTCACAAAGCATAATCAATTTGCCACAATGATGACACCGGGCGACATACCCTTGTTCCTCAACGTCCCAATTAAGATAAATGTTTTCTTGGTCGCAAAACGGGCAAACCTCGACTGTTTCTGTTTGAATTTTGGTGATTTTCATAGCTTTATCTCCTTATTAATTGTTTCTCATAGATAAAATTATAAGTGCTTCGCGAGCTTCTTCTGAAACTTCAAACATTTCGTTCCAGTAATCGCACGTTTCTTTTGCGAGTTCTGATGTCGGCTATTTTTGATAGCGATAATAGCCAGTCTCTCCGTTGACAACGATAATTACCTCGGTCGGGTCACTCGGCAGAGTCGTGTAGGCACGCTCCGGAAGATTTTCTGGATGTTCAAGGAGTTCCATAAGTTTCTGTTTGTTCATAATTTTTCCTTTCTGGCCGTATATGTCCGATACCGCAGACAAATTTTAATTTAGAAAATCACGAACCAAAGCTTTTTGTAGTTTTGTTCGCAGAAGTCGAGGTTGGTCATCTGATTGTCGTTGAAATAAGGGTGAGATGGATCGTCATAAATTGCTCCACCGGGACCAAGACAACCAAGCCAGTAATCACCAGTTTCCTCGTAATATTTTTCACATTTGCGGACATCATCTTCGTCAAGAAAATAAGTAACAATACTTCCGATTTCGTTGTAATTGGCGACGTAGGTGTTCGTTTCCTCGCAGTAAAGATCGTGGTTGTCATTGATAAAGTCGAGCATTTCCTTTGCGCTGTCAAAGGTAACAAAGTTTTTCATAATCTTTCCTTTCTCCCCGTATATATGCCAGTTAGGTCAGCGTAATTTTAATTACTGAATCGTGTCGCGCATCTCGTCGATCTGTTCTTCGGTAAAACACCGATGAAGTTTCTTGTTCTGCGCAAGACAAGCTTTCCAAATCTTCCGAGCCTTTGTGCGTTCGGGACCTGGTTCGCTGTCATATCCGTAGTCCAAGCAGAACTCGTTGAAGTCGTCGCTCACATAGCTGTCAGCGCCAAGGCATGCCAAAATGTCGTAAGCGGTCGGTTCCGCTTCGGAAATCTTTTCATGGTCTTTCGACAGGAGTTTTTCCTTGTTGGCGATAGAATCCCAGAAGATTTCCCACATATGACCGAGAGGGGTTTTAATGTCGTAACGATAACGGGGACGGAGGACCGAATCCCAGTTCGGGTTGGCGGCAAGTCCGGTGTAGGTGAATTTCACGGTGACATTGTGCTTCTTGCAGAAGTTGTCGGCGATTTCGGTGTATTCATTGTGTCTCATAATTGGTTTTCTCCTTTTAATTTTGTTTTTTAAATAATTTCGTTGAGTGTGCAGAATCCGGTTTCTTCGCATCAAATTATGCTCCTTTCTTGAATCCCCACACCATTATACATCGTATAATTATTCATTTACATTTCCTCCTTGAAATTCGGATTCTTTCTTCTGTTGCCACCATTGTTATGAACGGGTTCTGTTAACGCCCTTTCAATTGTCCATCCGTGGTTTATACGATTAAGCAATGTGTTGTACGCCATATTAAGAATCCCTGCCCATTCACTAATCGTATGAGTTTCTCCTTGATGCTCAACAAGGTGATTGTTTGTTTTGTTATTAGCCTGTTCTTTGTTTGTTTTCCACACACAATTTTCTGGACAATAATTGCCGTTAACATCGATTCTTTCTATCATACATTTGCCTCTTGGTGCATCTGCTTGATATCCGTTTGATAAAGCCCAGCCCTTAAAATTGTTATATGAATTTCTCCATTCATCGCAGACAATAATTCCACGACCGCCATAGTTTTTATAATTTTTATCGCCCTGATAATAACATCTACTTTTCATACTACACCACACGCCATATAGCCTTTCATATGATCCTCCGTGAGTTGTATGTGTAGGTTTCGAGCGATATTTCATCAAGCAACCGCACGACTTGATTGGACTTGTTTTACTTTTTAAAGAACACCCACTTACAAGTGTTAACTCTGGGTTTCCACAATCACACTTGCAGTACCATCTAACCATATGCATTCCACTTGGTGAAATGTAGTCAGGTCCACGATACATTACTGTGAGTAAATTAAAATTTTTTCCTGTTAAATCAATAAATTGACCCATTAATATTATCTCCTTTAAATAAACTCATAGAGCGTACAATATCCACTATTTTCGCACCAATCGCATTTTGATCGACGCTCGTCATCAGGATCGACGTCCCATTCACGGTGGATTTGTCTTCCTTCGTGCGCTTCAATTGCGCAGAGGCAGTTGTTACAAACAAAAAGAGGCTTTGCGAGGTCGTGCTCTTTAACGTATTCTGCTGTTGCGTCATACTCTTCTTCGGTTAGATAAGAGTAAAAATCGAGGAACTCTTCTTTCGTAAGGTCGAAGAAGTCTCTCATCTTTTCTCCGTCGTTAACAAACGGGGTGATTTTGATATTCATAGTTTTTCTCCTTTCAAACTAATTCCCAGCATGCCCAGAAGTCATATTCTTCTCCGTGGACGGAAATGGTGTTTCCGGAATCGAAGTAGTTTTGTAACCATTCTGAAAACTCTTCTGCGCTGCCGCATTGCCAATTTTTGCTCTCGAGCCATTCTCGCAAGGATGCCGTTGTATTGAAAGTTATATTGAACATAGTTTTTTCTTTCTTTTGCGGTGGTATTATGCCGCCACCGCCCGGCAAATTGATTTTGTTAATGTTTCACGTGAAACAATTTAGGCTTTGATTTCTTTCAGACAATCTCTCCAGATACTGCTGTCAGTTCCGTAGACATTATGAATCGAATCATATCGATTACTTCTCTTTTCATCAATATAGAACTTCCAAATATTCTCGAACGGGATCTCGACATCTTTTTCGCAGGCAATTTCAAGTACCGATCCACCGCCCTGCCAAGGATCGAAAAGACCGCATTCAATTCTCTTGTCAATAACAATCGAACCGTTCGGGTTGGATTTCATCTTCTCTTTCAGATCAATTGCCTGTCCAAGAGTCATTTTAACGCAGAAAGTCAATGCCTCGCAGCCATATCCGTTGGCAACTTCCTGCAATACGGTTTCGAGAAATGTTTTTGGTTCGGCAATGTCGCCGTTTTTCAGGATTTCAACAACCTGATCGAGTGTGTAACCTTGCTGTTTTGCCAGCCAGACCAAACCAGCCTTTTCAGCGTTTTCATTAACGGTTCCGTCTTCGTCAACGATGTGTTCGTTGAGCCAGAAGTCGTAGTTGTCGTCACCGTTGGAAACGATGATGTTGAAGCAGAATTCCAGATCTTCTGCCCAATCGACAGGGTAATCGACATAAACGGCATCCATAATTATGTCGCGAATCATATAATCATCGATGTTCCCATCTTCAATGATGTTAGCATCCTCAAGGAGTTTCGGGTCGACTTTTTCTTTAAAGTCATCAACGAGGTTGTCGATAATATCCCATTCCTGCTCTTGATACCAATCCCAAAGTCTTTCAATCAAAGTGTCACGAGGATAGTCATTTTCGAGAATTTCCTGCGCGGTCGAATCTTCAATTTCGTCACGATAATCGACGTCAATCTCAAAATGATAATATCCGTCTGCTTTTTTGCACCAAGCGTGGTTTTCTTCGAGATAATCCATTACAAGCTTCTTAATGTCTTTCATAATATTTTCCTTTCTCCGGTTTTTAAGGATAACCGGAAACCTAATTTTTGATTTTGGTGGTTGAAATGTTTCACGTGAAACAATTATTCGTGAATTAATCCATTTTCATCAATGTCGAGTTCCTTCAGAATATCAAATTCATCCAAGAAGTTTTTAGCGAGCCATTCGTAGTTCTCGTCGGGAGAGATAAATTCTTCGGTGTCATAGACGCTCCCATCTTCGTAATACGGCGCATCAATGTAATCAAGGTCGGTCCGAAGATCATCGCTTCCCCAAGCCTTAATTGCGGCACAAATTGCCCAAGTCGGTTCCGTTTTGGAATGAATCACGGTTTCGTCATCGGGGTCAAATCCATCGCTCCAACCGACGCAGACAGCGAGCGTGCCGTTGAGTTTCAACGTAACGCAACCGCAGTCTTCTTCTTTCAACCATTCGACTGCGGATTTAATTTCTTTTGCGAGAGTGTCAGGGGTGTAGGTTTTGATAGCAGACATAGTCTTTCCTTTCTGCGGTTTTGAAGAGGTTTTCCGCAAACTCTAATTTTTAATTTGTTTTAATGATTAGCCAAACAGGACTTCTCCAAAGAGCGAGAATTGAATGATAATGTCAGCAACCGCTGAATCAATTTGACAGCAATTAAGCTGCCATTCTCCGAATCCGTCTCCTTCCGGCACATACCAGTTGTAATGAGAGTAGTAACCTTCCTCAATTGCCTTCCGAAGTCCAACGAAAAGCTTTTCAAGAGAAAGAGAGTACTTTTTGCCATTCTCAATGTCGGTTATTTCCAATGATTTTCCGTCAAAAAGAATTTGTGCGAAAACTTCTTCGTAACAAATATCTTTCAGATCTGCTCCCTGTTCAACGAGATGTTTCTTTGCCTCGGAGTAGTCTTCGTCGTTAGCGGAGGTTGCTCCCCAATATCCAACTCCGCCATTTACGGCGGAGCAGATAATGTCCAGCACATCTTCTTTTGTGATTTTAACCTGAATTGTCGGCTTCAGAATCGCACAAGTCTTATTCCATTTCAGTTCCATTTTAGTATACCACCCTTTCAATAATTTCGATTTCGTAACGGTCTTCAGACCAGAAACCTTCCTGATAAATGGAGAAGTAATATTCTCCTTCGTCAACAACCTTGTCGTCCAACAGCATCAAGTGATCATTTGCTTTTTCATCGGCAACGCACTCGTCGAAATATGCTTTCGCCTTTTCTCGAGTAGAAAAAACTTTCATTTCGGTATCTGTCGAACCATCGATTGTCGCATCGATTTTAACGATGTAGACGAAAGTCGGTTTGTTTTCCTCCGAGTTGAAGATTTTGTCAGCAAGGTCGCTTGCTTTTGCGTCTTCAGGATCGTCGTCATCAATAATGCGCATATCTCCTGTTGAAATACCGCACTCTTGACATTGATAATCAATTACGTCTTTTGCATAATCGATTGTTCCTTTGTCCATCTCGATTGCGCGGTCATCCTCCACGAACAGTTCAGCCAAAATTCTTCTTTCCATGGTATAATCCTTTCTTCGGTTTTGTTGAGGTTGTCCGAAAATTCATAATTTTTAATTTTTTATTTAGTGATTTAGCCGATGTTGTCGAACACGTCGGTCGCAATTGCCTGCTTCGAATCCGCTGTCACGCAGATTCCACGGCACCGGTCGTAGTTGTTGTCGAGGAAGAAGACATATTCTTCTCCGTTGCTGTAAACAGCGTATTCTACGCCCTTCCATCCGCTATTTGCGTGTTTAACAGTGGGGGAGACGTATCTCTCCACGAATGCGCTCTTCGAGAGTTGGCATTCGCTCATTTCACGGAAATGAAGTTCCTTAAATCCCTTTTCCTCGAGGTCGTGCGGGTAAACTTTGTTCTGTTTCATAGTTTTTTCCTTTCTGCTCGTTTAATGGTCGAATCGCCCAACCAAATTTTGTTTAAATACTTTCGATGTGTGCGGGAACGAAGCGGAACCGAGTATAATTCGGATGTTTCATATATTCGTCGAACTCTTTTGCTGTCATTCTGTTGATGAGACCTTCCATCTGATTTCGATAGAACGGACCTGCGAGGAAATAAAAGCACTTGCTTTCGATTTCCCTTCCGGTTTCCTCATCAAAATAGATGAAAAGTTTTGCAGAATATTTCAAACCATCTTCATAATAAAATCCGATGTCCTCAATTCTGCGAATTTTGTCGATGTCGTAGATGTTGGTGTTTTTCATTTCATTTCACCTCCTTCTTGTCTAAAGATGGAATATACTGGAAGGCGATGTCATACATCATCCTTCCGGTGATTTGATCGCGGAATGTTTGGACAAATACTCCATCACGAAGATTGCTGTCGTAACCATTTTCGTCAGCCCACTCTATGATAACTTTTGTTGTCAGTGGTGTGACATAAACGTAGAGGTCGTAGTAATAGTGATCGATGTCTTCGGGTGGATAGCCAGCTTCAAGCAGGCGTTCCATAAGAGATTTGTTGTTCATTTCAGTTCTCCTTTCGAAAATAATTCTTGTTTGTAGCGTCTTGTTTTTCTAACAGCTTCGTTGTGCTCCTCCTTTGTCTGCTGGAATTCTCTCCAATGGTCTTTAATATATTTGTCACGCTTTGCTTTGGATTCGGGATTAACTATACGAAGAATCGACGCCTTTGAAACATCGAATTTTTTGGCGAGCTTCATCAAGCTCCAACCTTCGTCACGAAGGCGGATTATCTCTGCCTTCTGTTCGTCTGTTAATTTTCGCCGTCTATCTTGCAGTCCGACGAGTTTAAGATGATTGACTTCGTGTGTGTAGGGCATTTTAGTTCTCCTCCTTTTTATAATATTTTTCAAAACAATCAGGGCAATAAATCAGATTGAATTCTCGCATCATTCGATAGTAATTGGCTTCTCCGAATTTATCTTTGAAGCATTTTGTGCAAAATGTGCTTCCACATCTTTCACACCCCCATAAATCTCCGTGGATTTCGTCTGTTGCATCCCATTTTTCTTCAAATCCACAAAAATCGCATTGATAAAGATCGGTTTTGATGCTGTACATTTCAGTTCTCCTCCTTTCTCAGTCTTTCGACGATTTTGTTTTCCAACTCATAGTGGGTGTCTCCGAAGATTCTCGCTTCGTCTTCTTCACCCTCCCTCCATTTATCGGGGAGAGTGATGTCGAGACGGTCGAGCAATTCCTCGAAAATATCGATGATGTCATCTGCGGTGTTGGTCAGGTTTTCCTCGTTGAGTTTTGCGGTTGCATTGGTGTTTTTCATTGTGTTTTCCTCCTCTCGTCTGTTCAGGTATTCGTAATAGTATTTGATGTCTTCATTTGCGAAATCGTAAATAATTTCTCCATTGTCGTCGCAGATTTCGTATCCGGTTTCGTAGCAATCTTCGTCTTCCGGCGAAACCCATTCTTTGATTCTGGTGCGTGGTGTGATTGTATACATAGTTTTCATCCTTTCTGACGGTCTAACCACCTACCGACAGGGAAATTTTTGTTTAATTACCAAGAAATTTCGATGACATATGTCTCAAAACGTTTGTCTTTCTCGTCTGGTCGAACTTCAACCTCGAATCCTTCTTTTTCAAAGTTTTCTCTTGCGAGTTCAGCAATTTTGAGAAGAACATCTTTGTAGATGTTTTCGAGATTAACTCCCTTGTGTTCATAATTGTAGCTGCCTTCTGGCTTCCATTTCTTGCCGAGTAGCCCAAAATAGGTTTCGGAGCATCCCGGAATATATGTCCAGAAATCGAGACAGATGTTTTTCTTTCTCGAACAAATCTCTTGCTCCCGAAGACTATTTTCAAGTGCAGTCATCATTTCTCCGTTTGCGAACTTCTCTGCGAAGAAATTAACGATTTCGTTGGTGACGGCCTCCTCTTTCGTTGCCTGTTCATTGGACATTGCTGCGAGTTTTTCTGCGAGTTTCATAGTTTTAATCCTTTCTGCCTTTTCAGCTTTAAAATTGTGGTTTTATTTATTCAGCCCCGGATTGTTGGTCCGAGGCTGTTGTTTTTGGTTAGTCTTTACGTTTTTGGTCGTCTGTCATTTTAAGTTTTTCTTTCAATTTCGCTTCGCGTTTTGCAACTCTGCGGTTTTCTTCACTTCTTAAGCGAACACTACCGACTCTTTCTCTTTCGGCAATTTTGCCAGTTCGGTATGTTTCGCTATTGTGATAAAAACAAAATAACCAAAATTTATGACGAATTTCTGGTGGAATCATTTTTAAAATCCGTATCGCTAACATTACGATAAAACATATCGTGATAATCCAGCAACCCCAATTTGGAACAGTAACATTAAAATTCATAACTTTTTCTCCTTTAAATAATTTTTTATTTTACCAACTCATATTCGAACATCTTTTCGCGAATATGCGTTGTGTAATACTTTTTCAGCAGAACCTTCAGCGTGTTCAGCTCCGAGTTCAGTTCGGGATAATCATAGACATTCTTCCCGTCCTCCGTCTTCACGAACGTGTTGATTTCCTGCTCAATCTGATAAGGTCCGTAAGCGAAACTGTCAACCATCTTCCCGGTCTTTTCTGCCTTGTCGAGCACGCGGCCCCAAACTTCCAGAAGTTCTTTCTCGTCCGCATCGAGCTTGAATTTCTTCAAATCGACATTGGCGAGAGCATCTTTATGGAAGCAGAGTTCGTTGCGATAGAACCGACCGTCAGAACCATTGAAAGACAAGCACTTGTTGTAACGGGAAAGACAGGCATAAATCAGACAGGATTTCAGGAAGTCGTTGTCGCGAGTGTAACGGTCGCCTCCATCTGCCGTGGTGAAATAGACGTCTTTCTCATACCACTTGTCTTGCGGAAACATCTTTGCGCAGAAAAGCGGAAGTTTGGTCAGATAATTGTCGGAACGAAGATATTGACAGGTATTTTTGTTTGTATTAATCGAAAGTCTTAAAAGAAAAGTATCGTTTGCTGTCATTGTAAATGATTGAGTAACTAAATATCCGATGATGTCCTTCCCGACCAATGAGTGGGTCTTATATTTAGATTCGGTTGTTTCATAACCGTCTGTTTTTGAAAAAATATGTGTTTGAATATCCGATTCTTTTTTGATGTTCGAAACGAATTCCTTAAAAGTGCTTTTGCACTGTTTGATTTTAATATTTTTTACAAACAATGCCTTTTCGTTCTCGACATCAAAAACAGGAACATCAATTTCTGATAGTTTATCTTGTTCATTTCCCCACGCAATACAAGAGATCGCTGAGGCGGTTGCGTGAAAATACTTTCTGTTAAAAATAAATCCAGAAATAAATTTTCTGTCGCACAGTCCAACCGATTTCCAATATTTTATTGGAGAAAAAACAATGTAAGAATCGGATGCCTTTTTCATATAGAAATTGAAAGCGGACCAAATAAATCTGTTAGCAACATCTCTTTCTGCGTGAAGAGATGTCTGTGCTTTCATTATTTCATACACATAGTTATTTTTTTCTTGTCTATCTCTCTTTTTATTTAAAGCAGAAACATTATCTGCGTTCGCATCCGAGTACGGAGGATTTTCATACATAATCACCGTCACCTTCGGGTCGTCAACATATTTGCGAATCACAGGATTTTCAATGAATTCCTTGCTCATCGCATCTGCGTTGACAATCAAGCCATCATTATACTCAACGTTCTGTTCTGTCGGTGGAACGATGTGACGAACCTTGTCGCCAAGTCTTTCGAAGAGGACTTTATACTCGAAATACTCATAAGTGCTCAAAATGCAGTGCGAAAGTTCCTCGTCGGTGAAAACGGCTTCGAGGTTGCCTGTTCCAGCACATCTGTCGATGATGACATAATCATTTCCTTCCGGGACTCTCGCGATTGCCATCTGAAGAAGTTCGTGTGCCTTTTCAGCATACGCTTCCGGGGTGTAGAAAGCCCCAAGTTTCTTCTTTTTCAGACGATCGTTCAACTTGTCCATCAGATATTTGAATTTCTCGTTGGTTTCGCCCTCGTAGGGAACAATGAACCGTTTGAAGACAACCGGTCTGCGAATTTCCCCTTCGCAGGAGTATTCACCATCGTCGCCGATGAAGCTTCCTTTAGACGCTTTCGGGTTTTCACGATAATATCTTTCGGCCCATCCGACGATACAGTTTTCATCGATGCGGATTTTGACATATTCGTCGGAGCGAAGGATTTGTTTCAGTTCGTCAGCACCGAGAGAGTCGGCATAATCGATTTTCTTCGGGGCAATTCCCTTTGCGTTGAAACCATCGTTGTTCAACGAAGCCGAACCGCAGTAGACGATGTGGATTTCTTCGTAGAAGTCCTGTGCATCATAAACATACGCAATTCTGCGATTCAGATCAACCATCACGATGTTCCGAGGAACGGAACGACCGGAGATGCGAAGTTTGGAGAGATACTTGACGCACTGGAACAGAACCTTGCCAGTGTCAGAGATTGTCTTTTTGAACTCCAACAGGTTTCCATTCCAAACACCATCGGTGTTTTCAATAAGAGCGGATTCGGGGTTAATGCCAAAATTCTTGAAGAAGGTTTCCTGTCCTTCTCTTTCAGTTGCGTAGATTTTCATATTAGTTTTCCTCCTTGATAAGGTTTTTGATTTCGTTATAGTTGTTGATCCATTCGAGAAGAATCGTTTCTGCGTCTTTTTCCGAGATGTTCGCCATTTTCGCGAGAACGGGAGAAGCTCCCCACATATTGCAGACACCGGAGCGTCTGATTTCTTCGAGCATCTTATAATACTTGATATTCTCTTTCTTTACTTCGTAAGTGGTGTTCTTTTTGGTTTTCATAATTCAAATTCCTTTCTGACCGTTTAGCCGATATCCCAGCTTAATTATATTATATCACATTTTCCTCGAAATGTCAAGAGAAATTGGTGAATTTCTCAAACTTTTTTGTCTTCAATCAACAAGCTCGACGCTCTTTATTTCGGTGTGCCAACGGCCGCTTCCTTCCGTTGTTCCTTCCGGCCATTGAATATAACACTGACCAGATTCGTATCCAACCCAAAGAACCGTTCCAACGGTCCCTTTCGGCGGGTAAAATTCGGGACATTCTTTCGTCGTGGCGGCATCGAAGATATACCGAACTCTATCTCCTACTTTGATTTCCCGGGTTTTTGCCTCTTCTTCGAGACAAGTCTTGCAGTTTTCGGTGCAATTGGTCACCTTCCCTGCAATTTCGCAAAACTTTGCCATTTTCTTTTCCTCCTTTCAACCGTTGATACGGTCATAATATCTTTCGACGAATTCTGCCGGAGAGAGTTCCCCGACAATGAGAGCTCTTGTGAGGTTATCAATTTGAACTTCTGTCTCGCAGGACATCAGAATCCTGCGTGTCCAATGATGAATGTCGTGGAGCTTCTCAATTTGTTCCTTCTCGTTTGCAATACTGTCAGGGGAGAATAACTCCATCTCGGAGAGCACGCGAATCTTGTCATCCACGTACTGTCTTTTGGAGATCTCGTCTCCCCAAAAATTGGTAAAACGAATTTTCTTATTTACCATTTCAATTCACCTCCTCGCTTTTGGCGATAGTTTTGATGAGACGGATGCAGGCGTTCCGGGTCGCTCCGCCCGGTCCGGAGAAGGAAGAAATGTTCTCAATCATCTCTTCGTATTCTCCGCTGTAGTAGTGGTCGAGGAGTTTCTCCCAATTGGAGACCCCTCCCATCGTCGGTTTGTGACGGGCGTAGAAGAGCTTCCGAAGAAGCTCATCCCTTGCTTCTGCGGCATGGTTGTCGTATTCTCGGATGGTAACGGTGGAGTTTGTGATAGAAATTTTAGCGTTCATAGTAACGCTCCTTTCTGCGCTTTACCCTGCGCGACGGGTGATTTCACCTCTGGTGTTTGAGGCGAGAGTGATAAACACTCTATGGAGCACTAGAACCGAAGCTCTAATGCTCGAAGAATATTTATCGACCGTACTGATCGCGTCCTTGACCGGAGAAGTCAAGAATGTTAGCATCGACGAAGGTGTCGGATTTGCCGGTGATGACGAAACGAATGTAGTCGAGAAGACGAGAGAAAATGTTCTTCATTGTCGTTACCTCCTTTCAATAACGATTGTTGATAAACCAATCTTGGGTTTCCTTGGAAGTGCGAGCGTCCCAAGCTTCCTCTGCGGCAAGGTCTTCGTCGGAGACGTAGAAGTCAAAACCCCAATCCTCTGCGAGCCTTACTGTCTCGCGGGTTTCCCGCTCTTCGCAGATCAGACAGTAAATCTGATCTTCCAGAAATCCTGCATCGCGCAGGACTTCAACGGTTTTAATCTCCTCTGCGGAGAGGTTAAGGGATTCGATGGTTGCGGCGGTGGTGGTTTTCATAAGAAATCCTTTCTGCACTTTTACCCTGTGCGGAGGGAAATTCGTCTCTGATATCGGAGACGTGAGTGTTCAAGCACTCTATGGAGAGCTGGAACCGAAGCTCCAGCCCTCTAAGAAGGCTTGAAAAGGTCAAATGCGACCTTCCACGCAGTCCTCCCAGAACGCTCTCCGGGCGGCATCGTCGAAGTCAATGTCGAAGTCGTCGACGTCGCTCTGTTTCTCCAGAACGACCGGCTTATTCAGCCAAGCCTCGGTGACGTGCTCTTTGGCATTCCAGACAAGTCCGGTTTTACCGGGACCGAAGTCAATCTTAGTAATGATGACTTCGCCGTTTAGCGTATCGGACTTGAAGGTGTTGTGGCAGGTCATATTCGTTGCCGCAGTCTCAGGATGAGACATTTCGACAACATCCTGCTTGGTGGCAACAACCGTTCCATCAGTGGTAGTAAATTTGATCTGCCAGCCTTGGCGAACGAGGTCGAAGGCAGAAACAGTTGCGGTGGTGAGGGTGCGAGTGAAGATAGCAGTGGTTTTCATAGCAGAAATCCTTTCTGGGTTTTCCTCTGTAATCCACGTTGGGTGTCTTGGAAATTCCCATGAGCACCGCCCATTGCTGGACATCGGACTTGCACCGATCACTCCTTTCGGAGCGGGCCTTGCGGGATTCCCCGGACTGGTTGATTGATTTCCAATCCGGGGAAATACGGGGTTTTAAACCCCATATTTTTTGCTTATCCGATCGTACTGATCGAATAAAGTCTTTTGATCTTTTTCGGACATCTCTTCAATGTCCTCTAAAGAAAAATCTTTGTTTCTAAGAGGAAGATTTTTTGTTTCTTCCTCTTCTTCTTCGGAATCATCGGAGATCAAGTCTCCAACGATTCCAAAATATGCTTCACCGTTGTCGTCGATGAAGTATACGCGATCAGCAACTTCGTGCGGATCGCAAAGGCACTCGATGGTGCCTTTGCCATCTTTGTCGATGTTGATTGTATTTTCTCCAATGCCCCATTTATGGGCATTTGCATATGCTTCTTCGATTTTATATTCGCAAACGGGGCATGCGGGATCAATTTCAAAATAGAACTTTTTCATATTTTTCCTTTCTCGGGTGGTGTTTCCCGCCGTGTGTATTAGAGAAGCGCACGGACTCCTTGATAAGCCATTCAGCACCGGCAAAAGTGCGGTTCTACGCGAACCTGCGGAGCCCTCGATCAGTAACGCTTCGAGGGATGCGGCTAACCTCACGCCTGTTAATTCAGGCTTTCCAACCCCGACCAAGCTCTTTTTCGCGCTTGGTGCTTTCTGCGCGTGGTGTTGCAGCCGTCAGCCAGTCTATAAAAGACTGTTGCCCGAGACACACCACGAGGAGGTGGCTGCTTGTGCCTCATTTGGGCCCTTGACAGGACGTTGTCCTGCGGACTGTGTCTACCAGTCCATTTTGAGGAAGTATTTTGACGGAGTATCTCCGCCTGACAACGTTAGTTTTCATTCGTTGTCTCCTTTCTGAAGGCTTGGATCTGGTATGCCTTCAAACCCAGCGCATTGTCAGGTCTCCAATGCAATCCGTCGAAACACTCAAGGTGTTTCCTGTCGAGGTGGACCCAGTACCTCCTTGCAATGTTGTAACAACAACATCACACATAGACGTTCAAAGCCGATAGTCCTTCGCATCTCATTCCGAGAAGTCGGCTGTATCAAACTCGATTTCTTTATCGACAAAACCAAGACCAAAATCGCCCATGTTATGTAATGGGTTTCCCCTCCCGGGTACTCACATATATTAAACAGGCATATCAATCACCTCCTTTATGCCTGGCGCCCAATTAGAGATTGAACGTCTTAATTAAAGATTTAACTGCTTTATAACTATCTATAAAGCAGTTGTGGGGTTTCCCTTTACCCACCCAGTGGGTTTTGGACCCCTTGTCCGCACGGACGACGATGTTGTCGTCTGCACGATTGAAAGGTGTGTGAAAAGAAGTCTGATAGGCTTTTCCTCCAACCTTCCAATTAAAATATATAATGAAAGAATCATACCCGTTTTGGTCGGGCGCTTCTTTCACAAAATAATTGAAGTTCCCACGAGGGGAGTGTTCAATTATTTTTATAGCACGAAGAATCCAATAATCCTTTGTGCTATAACCGAGGTATTTTGCCTCGGTATCGCCTTCGATGTGCAGGCGGAAGATTCCCTTTCCTGCGTCGGACGCGATTTGTGCCAGACAAATTGCTTTTGCAATCTGTTTTTCAACCCTTTGTTTTTCGGCTTTTGGTTCCATCTGGTTCACCTCCTTTCAAGATGATTTTTAGTATTTCTGTGTGGTTTCCCATCATCAGGTACGAAGTAACCAGCTTCGCACGACCCCATTTCTGGGGTTTCGGGATTAATAACGATTGTCATACCAATCGCTCATCGCGTCTTCGACACGAATTTTTTCTCTGCGTTCTCTGTCTTCACAGATAAAGCAGAAGATTTGATCTTCCGTCCAACCAGCATCTTCACACTGGTGAACAAAGAGTTCCTCGAAGTAGGTGAGGTTGAGAGATGTGAGGGTTGCGGTGGTTTTCATAACAGAATTCCTTTCTTCCCGTGGCGCTCCTCGTTGGGAGTGATGCCATACGCGCTTGGCGTTACCATATCGGCGGGAAATCCACTTTCTGTTGCCAAGCAGTGGACGCTCCGAATCTTATTCAGAGATCGACACTTCCGACCGTCAAAACAAGACTTCGATGTCTTTACGCGAAGCGAGATAATCGCATTCGTGTACAAACTTTTGAAGTCTTGTTTCTGGCGCCTGAAGCACCACAGACGAATATTTAGAAGTCGTCCACTGTCCCATGTGGGTAGCCACAAGGGAAGACACAACCTCGGCATATTCGCCGGTGGTGTTTTCACGGATGTAGTCGGCAGCAAGGATTGGGTGCTCAAACACCGTGCGACCCTCATCGCCGTCTTTTCCGTGTTTCAGAATGTCGTGAAGCAGCAGAGCAGAGATAATATAATCCTGCTCTTTGTCGGTGAAATCGTTAATCACAAACAAGTGATGTGCAAATCTCACCGCCGCCTTGACGTGACGAACAAGTCCGCCTTCGCCAAGAGCATAAGCGGGATGATATTTCCCACTGCTGCTTGCAGCGACGTGCCAGAAGTAGTCAGGAGCCCCATCAAGAAGCCGAGCCGTGATTTCACGAATCTCGTCATTCTTGATGAGTTCCAACTCTTCAAGAAACACTTTGGTTCCTCCTTTCTTTTAAAGTATTGCTTTTAGCCAGTTAACTGTTCCGAGTTACGTCTCACGGAACTTACCGTCCTCTGCGTTTCTCATCCGGGCTTGGAACCGGCAATGGCCGCATTACGGTGGCATGGTTAGATTTCTAATCATGCCAATTCAAGACGGAGGGTTTTCTGTTGCCGGGTTGACCCACAACCCCAAAAGAGGAAGAATCACTTCTTCCTCTTGTCTGCCTCCTCCTGCTTGATTGCAAGAGCATCGCGAATCGCGACATCTTCCTCTCTCGCAAGAGAAAGTTCCAACGAGACATCGATTGTCTCATTGGTCTTTTCGAGCTCCCGAATTTTCAGGAAGTTTGCTTTCGAAAGCTTCCGAAGCTCAGAAAGACTATAGATAGTATAGTCAGCCATCCTATTCACCTCCTTTCAAGATGATGGCATTGAAAAAGGGATACAAACGGAATATACATTCTCGTATCCTCTTTTCATTTTAAAATACTATATATGGCATATTTTCTCACATAAAAAGTCCAAAACCTCTCAATATCTCCACTTTATTTATTCTTTCTCTTCTTTCCCCCTCAGCCTCCTCATCGTTTCTGCCGAAATTACAATCCATTCATCTCGACAATATTTTATCATATTTGATTTACTCATCTTCCCAATCTCAATATCAAACATTTCCTCTCTGTTTTTCCTTTATATTTTAAACCCAACCTCCTCCAACCCCTCCCACTCCCCTCCTCCCCCACATTCAATCTCCCCACCTCACCCTCCCCAAATTTCCTATCCTATCCTTTCCTATCCTATACTATACTCTCCTATCCTCTCTAATTATATCACCCACCTATTTCCCCAATATTGCTCGCCTCTAAACAATCTACAAATTTCTTTTATTTATCTCTCATTCTTCCCAAACCCCTCATACCCTATCACTTACCCATCCAACACTAACATTTTCCACACGCCTTATTAAATAAAGGAAAATCGTCCCAAAATCAGTATTCCAACCACCACGCATATCTCTCCCGCTCTCTAAAACTAAATCCGCACCAAAACTATCTAAAAATTAATACTTTTCGAGCAAATTCTAAACAATCTCTCTCATAACCCCTTGTAACCCCCATAACCCCTCCATTCTGTTTTAATCCAAAATCCGTTTCAAAATCCTCTGAAAACACTCAAACTCGTCGAAATCGACCGGTTTCAAACACATCATTTGTTCTAATCTATTTCACAACCACATCGCCATCCACAACAATCCGCACAAAAAAAGAGCCGGTCTTTCAACCGACTCTTAAATATTTAAAACTTTATTCTTATCCTCCTCCAAAAACATCTTTTACAATCACGTCCAATTATACCCTACCGGGGGTATTTTCAGGGTACCGATTCAAAATTATACCCGGGCGGGGTTAATCTGATTTTCATCCCAACAAGGCAATCGTTATCGTCGAAAACTTCACAATCATACCCAGCGTATTTCAGCAACCGAAGCATTGCTTCTTTCTGAAAATCGTTGTCGAACTCCATATGGACATCTGTCGATTCCTCTTTATCGTGAATCAAATGCCGATCAATTAATTCCAGAAGACCAAGATGCGTTTTAATCATTTGCTTTACTTCTTCATCTCGCAAAAGCGCTTTAATTTCTTGGGTTTCACCGCTCCGTTCCATATTTTCCGCCATCTTCTCTAACCCGTGGCACATTGAAACCTCTCGTTCCAACGCTTCAATTGCGATTTTCAGTGCTTCTATGGAAACGCAGTCCACATAATCTTCGTCAACCCAACCCGCACAACGGACGCGGTCCTTCAATTCTGCCAATGCTTCTTGTTTTGTCATAATTAACACCTTCTCATCTATTTGATAAATAATATACAGGCATATAAAAATACTATTAACACCAAAATTTCAAAAGCGTTCATTTTTACAAAAAACAGGAGCGGTCGTCTTATTTACTTTATTCTTTGACCGCTCCCACACATATTCCTTTTTCGATTATTTTCGCTTGAGATCTTCCAGTAAAAAGAGGCACATTACCAACACGAGAATCATTTCTCTTTTTCCTCCGTCTCTTCTCTCTGGAGCCACATTTTGATGATGTCATAATTTACTGGAGTTGGAACGTCCGGGAAGAATCGACAGTGCTCGTGAATCTCGCAATATGCGCAGGGGCAAGTCTTCCCGCTTTCCATCATAACCTTTTCGGCCTCGCAGTTTTCACAATATTCTTTATCGAACCAATTCATCCACGGAGAATTGTCAAACAATCCATTTTCATCAAGCCAGAGTGAAAATTCGTCGAGTGACATTGCATGGAGCTTTTCAATATTCGTCATTGGTTTTTGCCTCCTTGTTCTTTCTGATATCATTATATCACAAAACCTCTCGTTTGTCAAGAGGTTTTGTGAAATTTCTAAAAAAATTTTTTAAGATTCTTTCTGCTTCTTTCTATTGTAAAACCAATTTACAATTCTGTTAATAATTTCGTAAACTTTATTCATAAACTTGTTTCTTGCCTTACGTTTCAAAAGAGAATAGTCATCTTTTTGATCAGTCGTTCCCCACGCTTCGTTAATCTTGAAATCAAACGGTAGTGTGAAATAACCGTCTCCTGCGTAAAGAGCACCCCAAGAGTTTTGAATAATCCAACCCTTTTCATTCCATCCAACAATCAGAACACAATGTCTGCCGGAGTTCTCCGCGTCTTGCGGATAACAATATGTGTCATCGGCAATATATGCATTATCCTTACAGGTCATCGAAATAACAACCGGACCGTGATTCATTAGGGCGGTTTTAATTTCCTCTTGAGTTCTAACACGATAATAAGAACCGATTCGATGTGGATATGCAAGATCTCGATATTCTTCCACTTTCTCGTTGATATTCTTCATTGCGTCCGCCGTGTCGTGATTTCCAGGGCAGTCTGCATAATAGCAGTCTCCATATTTTTGAATCGTCTTGAGCGCATCACGGATCACCATGCCATCCCCGATATAATAACCGATACCACGAGTTCCATAAATAAACTCTGTGCTAAACTTGCGATATTTTCCTGTTTCGATCAAATTGTGATATTCAACGAGTGAGGAAAGTGCGTGCGCAACGCATGTCGGCTTCATCCCTTGATTTTTAACATTAACTTTTTTAGGGAGTTCAAATGTTTTAGGAAAGTCTTTTCCGGCAACAATCTGATAGTCTCTGACATCATACGGACTTTCAACAACCTGTGTCTGCAAAAACTCCCTGTTAATTGTCGTTTCTTTTTCAGACATTATTCTATATCTCCTTCTGTTTTTGTCTCTTTCGTTTTTTGTTCTCTCTCCATATTTCTGATAATTGTCTTTTCTTTATCTGAATTGTCTGGAACTTCCGGCACATCTTCATCTGTCGCTTCGTTGCGTTTGTTTGTATCTATAAATACAACGCAATCTCCCCAATCAACATTTGCGTGAGAAACGCCCTCGTTGTTTGTTGTTTTTGAATAAAGCTTCAGTTCGTCATCTGATAAAACGACTGTTTTATTACTCTTCAATTGTGCTCGATAGTCTTTGAAACGGTTAGCCATTAGAATTAAATGTTCTCCTCTTTTGTTTGAAATTCTTTCTGAAATTTTTTATTCAGTCCACACGGATTAAACTCTGTACATAATCCACCACGATATTGACAAAGTGGAACGAGAAACCCATCAAGTTCTGGATTTGTTTCAATTGCCTTTCGGCATATTTCTTTTACAACTTCTCTTGTTTCGGGGGACGCCTGTGTGCAAAGTCTCTTATGAGCAATTGTTATTAGCTCCTCTACATTCATATACCAACACATATCTACTGGAGCTCCTTGCGGGGCAAGGTTTCTATCAAAACTTTCCTGTCGATCATTACGTTGCGTTTTTACAAATGGAGTTGCATGAACGTGACGCACGAGGTGTGTCGCCACCCACGACGGAATGTTTTTGATTCGGAAACAGAAATTAAGGGTTCTGATGGGGCTATGCTGTGCCCCAATCAATTTTCGTTTCCATTCCATTGTCGGTTCTTTGTTCGAATCTTTTCCGACTGTGACAAGCGTACATTTTTTACACAACATCCAATCTTCAGCATCTGGATGCTTTAATACTTCTACTTCGAAATTTTCCAATTTAATAAGCCTCGCTATTAATTTCTATGAAATTTAGGATTGTCGCGTTCATACGGCAACCGAGTATACCACAATTCGTCTACAAGATTTGAAAATCTGTCTCCATACATGATTTGGTCATAAACATCAATTTTTGCCTGATTTTTGAAAATTTGCCGATTAATATGTTCGTCGGCAAATCCAGACCAATCAAAAGACTTGTCATTCGTTACATCAATCGCCACGGAATCAGGGTCGGAGCACCCACACCAAGGCGACAAAATAATTCTTCCGTCTTCCTCCTTGGTGATAATAAGCTCCCACTCTGCTTTAGCCCAAAATCTCCGCATAAATTCGTTCCGAAGTGACTCAGAAAACTCTTTTTTTGTCGCACATTTCTTTTTGAGTTTTTTTATCTCAGATTCTCTCCGGCTTAGAACATCATAATTTTCAATTCTGTCTGCGTTACAATTGTAATTTTTAACGAATAGGTTAAATTTATCCATCTTCATCTTCCTCTTCTGGATAATCATCTTCTAATTCGCAAGAATTGATTTCATAATAATTCTTGCCGACTACTACAAAATAATCGTTAATGTCATTTTCGTCCGATTGAAATACTGCGATAAAAGTATCTCCAGTTCCGTTATAACAATATCCGCAATTGCTTCTAAGATATGTCTGAACCGTTTTGTCAATCATATTGCGAATTTCTTCGTCTGGAAGTTTTACGGCTCCTTCAGATACACCGAACCGAAAATACTTTTCCGGAAATGCTTCTCCGGCAGAAAGCGGCTTGTTAGTAATTTTAGGAGCAAAAGCACCGTTCCGCGCCCCGCAACAAGGGCACGATTCAATACTATCTCCGGTATCCACTTCCGCTTCTGCGCCGCATTTGCTACAAATATAAACTGCGGCTATTTTATTTTCCTTTTTTGCGTTTAAATTGCCCTGTTTAATAATTCTCATTTTCTTCTTCTTCTCCTTCCTCCAGAACCTCACCAGTCTCTGGGTCAATAATCATTTGTTGAATTTGTTTTGGAATCTTTTTCAGTTTAAATCGTCTTCCAAGATATTCTTCTCCGTCCGCGCACTCAACCGGTGCATATGCGTCCTTTTCTTCAATAACATCTAAAATCTGTTCGTCAAGCAAACTCCAAGCGAAATCCCAGTTGAACTTTGAATAACTCTGCGAAAGAGCTTTGATATATGTCAATGCGTCCATCGGGGCCATTTCGAGTTCATCATATTCGACGCGAAGCTCATCTCGGATCGAATCAAGAATTTCCATTCGAATTTCGTCTGCCTGTTCTTCATCAGAATTGTTGAAAATTTGATTGACAATTGTAATTGCTTTTTTATCATTGAATCTTCGATACATATCTCGGAATTTGCCAAGAATCTCCGGGTCGAATTTGTACTCGTCAAGATTGTAATATGGAAGTAAACTAACACAATTTTTATTATATTGAATGTCAAAATCTGTATCTTCAACCATATGACATAAAATGTTCATCGTACAATTCGTGTTTAAAACCGGGGAAAATTGATGATAATTTCTGATAAAATTTTTCTCTTCTGGCGTTTTGTTCTCTTTTGTCAGAATCTTCTTTAATCTCGTCCGATATGTGCATTTCGCGATTTCGTCGTATCTCTTTTCGTGTGTTTTATACGAAGTGTTCAATTCTGGATATAAATATCTAAAGAAATACGGCTTCTTGTTAATAACAAGGGAATTATGATATCTCTTTGCTTTAATTACATCTTCCGGATCGTCTTTTTCAACCTTTTGCGTGCGAAGCCACTCGTCTTTCGGAGGTCCTTTTGCTTCAACCCCCTTAATTCGATCGATTTCCTGTCCGTTGATTTCACGAAGAAGCTTTTTGCGCAACTCTATTTCATCCCTCTGACGTTTTTGGTCCGGTCTTTGAAACAATGGAAGCATTGCTTCGAGCTGCGTGGAATAGTTGCTATATGTTCCGACCTTCGTTCCGAATCCACGTAAGTCCGTTTTTACGAATTCACGATGGCAGATTTTGTGAACAGGAGCTGATTTTTTGTCGTAGCTAATTGGATTTGTCACATCTTTCATCGAACCTTTTAGGAGAATTTCGTTGTCTGATGACATTACTAGGTCCCCATCGACTGTTATACCCTCGGTTTCCCGATATTTATTAGGGGAGTAGACTATACAATCATCGTTGATATTATCTCGGATGCCTTTGGTAGTCGTTGAGAGCTATGGTTTTTCATATCTCTGCGGATTGTCCAATCCAAAACGTTTTTACTTGATCAAATTGGCGTTATCCAATCTTTAAGTAGTTTTGGCTCTAAGGAGTTTCCCGCATATTCAGGATTTTTATTACGCATCACTACGTAAGCGACCTCGACGTTTTCTTAAATCGCTGTCCGAATGTCTTAATGTGCTCAAATCATAAATCGAATAAATTATTCCACTTTCAATCCATTTATACCATCTATCTGCTTCACCGCTTCTATATAATTTGCAATGATTGACTTCGTGTTTGTCCAGCAGTGGAGACCGGCACAACACAATATCTTTTTCAGGTTCATATCTTTTATTCCAGAAATTTGAATAAATATATTCCCCAGGAATCTCACCTCTTGGATCAAGCCCCAATGCACTTCGACATTGTGCAATTGGATCTGAAATCATAAATGAGTAATTACCTCTAACCCAAATCTTTCCAATCTTTGCTTGAGTAATGCTTCGAATCAGGTTGCGATAAATCTTCCGTTGAACATATGTGTCTTTTAGAAAGTCTGGATTTTTTACAACAGCTTTCATTGCAAGACTTTGTGCTCTCGTATAAACATCATTATACTCAATCTGATAATCTTCTGAAAATCCTCCAAGCGAATACAGCATCGCATATAACGGATCTCCGGAGCAAACCTTCTTAATCCAATCAATTGTGGGTTGAACAAGGTTTTTAATGTCGTCTTTATTGATATTCAAAACCTGAATTATTTGATAGTTCGCAAGAACCCATTCATCATCGAATTTTCGGTTATATCTCGAAACACCCCAACCAATTTGCGCCATTTCGATATATTCGGAATAATCTTCCCAGCTCGAATAATACTTATGCATCTTGAACTGCGATTCTGAAAGGAGAACATCGATTTCGTCAACTTTATACGGGTGCCCCCATTTGTCATAAATATATTCGATTCCATTTTCTTTCGCATATGCGTGGAAATCGAACGGGACGAGGTTTCCTTTGACGAATATTGAACGAACGACATATGAACTTGCGACATATCCAAGGTTCATTTCCTGCGACCATTTTTGCGCCATTTCCGGAGAAACAAGTCCTTGCCCATCGCAAGAATTCATAGTGATATCGAGAACTCTTTCTTCAACCTTCTTCTTCCCATTTTCGTCTGTTGTAATCCAGTCCAACTTTTGGTTTGGAAGCGTTGTAAAAAAGTCTTTAATGACACAAACACGCGGAGTCGAAACCCACAAAATCGATGATGTAGAAAGGGCAAAATATGCTGAAAGTTTAGCGAGATTGAATTCTTTAACGCGGTTATTGAAATCACACATTAATCTATTAGTTAACTCTTCTGCGATTTCGAAATTAACCATCAAAACGCAATTATGTCTAATTTGTCCAGCAGATGCGCTAAATCGAACATATCGGATTCCGTTAACATAAAATCCGGATTTTGAAATTCTTTTATATTCTTCTTTCTTTTTTACTTCAACAACAACGAAGTCTTTAACAAATAGTGTATTTAGGATTGCTTGCCAAAATATTTTAGCTTCTTTACTTCGTCCCTCTTTTTTTGCTCTATGGAGAGAGTTTCTAAGAAATTGAATATTTGAAAAAATTTCTTTGTAGTTTCTGTTGTCGCCACGAATTTTTCGTGCTTGGTCAAACGCAATATTATCTCCGCAAGAAACCAAACATCCTTCTTGCGCCGCTCGGCGTGGAGTATAATCTTTAATATCTAAATTATTTTCGCAAATAAATGCGGAAGAGAACTTGTAAATCTGATACAAATTCTGCTCTCTAATTGGCATTATCCCACCTCTGATTGAAACGCTTGTTTTATCTTTGCTCTCAAGTCGTCAAGAGAACCATTGTTAATAATTACTTCATTATATTCAGAAAATGTGGTCATTTCTGTTTCTGAAATGTGCTTCTTTTGCTCCTCTGTAAGTCCATTGTCGAAATTCGGTCTTTCGATACGAACATTTTTATAATCAAAGTCCAAAAATCCCAGCGCTTCATTTTTATATCGACAATCCGGAATCAACATATATTCTTCCGAACACCCAAGGGCAATCTGTCGAGCGATATTAACCCAACACTGCGGATTGTTCTGTCTATAATATGTCCCAACACTTTGAAGAATTGTTCTTCCAACTGGTCCTTTGTCACCTTTAATCCAATTATATGAATTTTCGCACAATGACTTAAGAGCGTCAGCAAAATGATATATAAGAACTGTTTTCCCAGACTTTTCCAGTTCTTCTTTCAAGAAAGTTGCGCTCTGATCTTTCCCGTGTCTTGCGAATCCGGAAAATAAAATAATTTTAGTTGATTTCACAATTAACACCTCTCCATAAACACATCTGAATTATTAAGAGCAAATTCTAAAGTTTCAATTATCTCTTTCCAACTGTTCATTATATAAAGAGGCTCGCTCGTCATATCTGTTCGGTTCCAGTAAAAGTCTCGATTGTTTTTAAATAAAATTTTTATATTCGCGTTACTTCCAATTAAACAATCTGTTCGATCATCAATTTGAATTCCATAATCCATATCGATATGAGATTTATCGAAGTTTTGTTCCTCTATTGAATTAAATCTACATCCAACGACCTTCGCTTTTGGAAGATGCTTTTTGAAATATTTTTGTTTGTGTTCAATATTAGATTTGTGTCCTTTTGTTACAATATTCCATTCAAAATCATTTTCGTGTTTAAGATAGAAGCTTTCAAAATCTGGATTAATTTTTACGATATTAAAAAATTCTTCCGAGTCATATATTTCAAATATTCTTTCGCTTGTCATATACGGGAATAAAGACCGATATTTCCAATCTCGAAGTTCCTCGTATGTTTTATGTGGGGTAACATTATCTTGCTGATTAACAATGTTGATAAAAGCTTTTGACGATTCTAAAATTGTATCGTCTGCGTCTATAAAAAGTTTGATTTTTCTCTGTTTAATATTGTCCATAGAAATTAAATGAAGTATGTAACTAAAAACATTACATCAATAATCCTCCTGTTTTATTATTTAGGGAACCCGGCATTCCCTTTCCTTGATTATATTATACCATAAATTCACTCTTTTGTCAAGGGGTTTTGTGAAAGTTTTTTAATTTTTTTCAATCATTGTGAAAGAGATTTCTGTCCAACCGTCAGAGCAATTTCCAATTTCTTTAGTGAAGCCCGCAATCTCATACTCATTAATAAGGTATTTGCGAATCTTGCCACCGCACCAAGCTCTATTGTTATTCCACCATCTGCGATCTTTGAGCTTGAGGTACCTCTTGGCGAGGTTGCCCCATCCCATGCCGTTGTCGAAGAAGTAGAAGGTTTTATCCTCTTCACACCACTCTGCTTTGCGTGGAATGTAATAGTCAAGAATCTGCTTGGCTCTCTCTTCACTCCACACTTGGCGGTTGTTGAGTTTGGTTTGGATTTTCTTTACGATAAGAGCACCAATCCAGATAGGAAAGAAGATTACTCTGTTGACCTTGTAGCCGTTCTTGCTCCACCACTTGCGGAAAATTTTCTTCTTGGGCTTTCTGTTCATTGCTTTAATGATTTCGTTGTTCATGATATTTACCTCTCTCTTTGATGTACTTATTATACCATAAATTCACTGTTTTGTCAAGAGGTTTTACAAAATTTTTTGTGATTTTTAGAAAAAAATTTAGAGAAAAATTGTGAAATATAGATAAGAGAGATAAAGAGCAAAGGAAAATATAAAGAAGAAAAGGAAATTAGAATAAATATTATGATGTTCATAATATGTTTACAAAAAAATTTTAAAATATGTATTGACAAAATGATTTTTTTGGTGTATAATATGGGTGGTTGGGCGGGAATAGATAATAAGAATAAGTA
>ULTX01014657.1_pt1 | contig 26797 bp, 27 predicted proteins | sample 1958041 | NCBI WGS metagenome assembly ULTX01 (sample SAMEA4835747, study PRJEB28245) | human gut metagenome | biome: gut microbiome; material: fecal sample | place: Denmark | collected 2008
GCGCGGATAGCGCACGGAAACAGGTCCGTCAAAATCCAGCGCTGTTTTCAGTATGTGCTGCAGTTCATTCTCATCCTTCGGCGCCATAATGGTCATATTGGGAATGCTGCGCAGGTAAGCGTAGTCAAAAACGCCATGATGCGTATAGCCGTCATCACCGACAAGACCGGCACGGTCCAGACACAGCGTTACGTGCAGCTTCTGCATGCAGATATCGTGCATGATGGAGTCATAAGCACGCTGCATGAAGGTAGAATAAATTGCCGCCACAGGCTTCATTCCGGCAGCAGCCATGCCTGCAGCCGCAGTAACCGCATGCTGCTCGGCAATACCAACATCAAAGAAATGATCCTTATGCGCCTCGGCAAAAATATTCAAGCCGGTGCCGTCAGGCATCGCAGCAGTAATACCCACGATTTTATCGTCGATATCAGCCAGTTTAGTCAAAGTTTTACCAAAAACCTCGGTATAGCTTACGGGTGCATTCGGATTAGTAATCTTTTTGCCGGTAGCAATATCAAAGGGGCCTGTACCGTGGAACTTATTGGGGCTTTCTTCGGCAGGCTTGTAGCCCTTGCCCTTTTTCGTCAGCACGTGCACCATAACCGGTCCGTCAATCTTTTTGGCAGCCTGCAGTACATCCAGCAAGCCATCCAGATCATGTCCGTCAACCGGTCCCAAATAAGTAAAGCCAAGCTCTTCAAAAATAGACGTCGGCACCATCAGGTATTTTACGCTGCCCTTCAGGCGGCGGATAGCCTTCAGCACATCACTGCCGAATTCCATATTTTTGAGCCAGCCCTCAATATCATTTTTAATTTTATTATAGGTTTCGCCTGTACGCAGCTGGTACAGATATTCACTCATCGCGCCCACGTTTTTGGAAATAGACATTTCGTTATCGTTGAGCACGACAATCATCTTTTTATGCAGCATCCCAGCGTTGTTCAACGCCTCAAAAGCCATACCGCCGGTCATGGAACCGTCACCGATAACAGCTACGACATTATAATCCTCGCCCTGCAGGTCGCGGGCGCAGGCCATGCCAAGCGCTGCAGAAATAGACGTACTGGAATGACCAGTACCGAAGGCATCGTGCTCGCTTTCGCTGCGCTTAGGAAAGCCGGAAAGACCGCCGTATTGACGCAGCGTAGGAAATTGCTCCCTGCGTCCGGTAATAATTTTATGGATATAGGCCTGATGACCTACGTCGAAAATAATCTTATCTTCCGGTGTATTAAAAACCTTATGCAAGGCTAAAGTCAGCTCTACTACGCCCAGATTCGGCGCCAGATGGCCGCCGGTGTGCGAAATAACGCTGATTAAAAGCTGTCTGATTTCCTTAGCCAGCTGCTCCAGCTGTGGCACAGAAAGCTTTTTGACATCAGCCGGTGAATTAATTTTATCTAAAAATTTATTCTCTGCCATAATTACTTCTTTCTATCAGTCATCAGGCGAGTAATTTCACGTAACGGCTCCGCATTCTCGCCAAACATTTCCAGACATTCCAAAGCCTCTGCCACAGTCTTTTCTGCCAGCTCGTGTGCTGCCTGCAGGCCGTACAGTGTTACATAAGTAGATTTGTGGTTCTTGGCATCGCTGCCTACCGGCTTGCCAAGCTCCTCCTCAGTACCTTCGACATCAAGGATATCGTCGGTAATCTGGAAGGCAAGTCCCAGCAAATCAGCAAATTTGGTAAGAGCCAAAAGCTGCTGGTCATTAGCACCGGCCAGATGCGCACCACCGCGGATGGCAGCAATAAAAAGCGCACCGGTCTTGCCCGCATGCAGTTTGCGCAGCTCCTCCGGCGTAATCTTTTTGCCTTCAAATTCCAAATCAAGGCCCTGGCCGCCAACCATACCGAAGTTACCGGCACACATAGCCATTTCGCGTACAGTTTCGATCAGAACCTTAGGATCAACATTCTTCTGCTCCAGCATTACCTCAAACGCCAAAGTGAGCAGGCCGTCACCGGCAAGCACTGCCATAGCTTCACCAAAAACCTTATGGTTGGTCAGACGGCCGCGACGATAATCATCGTCATCCATGCACGGCAGGTCATCGTGAATCAGAGAATAGGTGTGAATCATTTCCAGACCGCAAGCCACGGGCAAATAATTGTAGCCCTTGCTGCCTACAGCCTCTGCCGCAGCCATCAGCAGAATCGGACGAATGCGTTTACCGCCTGCCATCAGGCTGTATTCCATAGCTTCATCTACCTTGGAAATACCCTTTTTGGCAATTCTGTTCTTCAAATAGTTTTCTACCAGTTTTTGCTGGTTAGCATAATAAGCTTTAAAATCCATTATTTTACCTCCAAATCCTGGAATGCTTCTAATTTATAGCCAACATCGTTACTGTCGGTAACAACGATTTTTTCAACCTCCTGCTTCACTGTTTCCAGTCTGCTGCTGCAGACACGGCTCAGCTCCAAACCGTACTTAAAAACATCAAGCGCCTTGTCCAAAGGCAGCTCACCGCTTTCCAGAAGCTGTACCTGTGCTTCCAGCTCGCTTAAGGCATCTTCAAACTTAATGTTCTTTGCAATCTTTTTCGTTGCCATCCTTTACCGCCTTTCTACCTGCTGCACAACCGAGGTTATCACACCGTCTGCGACTGTTGTCAGCAGCTCATCACCCCATCTGAGGTCATCAACACTGCTTACCAGCGTATAATCGGATTTTTGGCTCACAGAATAGCCTCGTCCCAAAACAGCCAGCGGACTGAGGCTGTCCAGCCTTGCCGCCGCCAGCGCCAGCTTATGCTCATTCTGCTGCAAATGCAGCTCTAAGGCCTCACGCAGTCTGCGCGAAGCAGTATCAAGACGCTGCGCCTGGTCGGCAAAAAGCCTTTCCGGGTCACGCAACGCCCACGAATTAACTAAATTATCCAATCTGTGCTGCTGCTGCGTCAGCAATGCTGACAGCAGGCTGCGCGCACGTTGCTCCAGATAGGCAACACGCTGCTTATAGCCTTCAACATCAGCCACCACCAGCTCCGCGGCCTGCGACGGTGTCGCAGCCCTCACATCGGCAGCAAAATCGCACAGCGTAAAATCTGTTTCATGGCCTACGGCACTGACCACCGGAATTTTGGAGGCAGCCACCGCTTTTACAGTGATTTCCTCGTTAAAGGCCCACAAATCCTCGATAGAACCGCCGCCACGTCCCACAATCAGAACGTCTGCCAGCTTTTTGCGGTTAAAGAATTCTATCGCCGCGGCAATTTCCTCCGCAGCGCCCTCACCCTGCACCTTAACGGGATAAAGCAACAGCTTTATGCCCTGATTTCTCCTGCGTGACACTGTTATGACATCACGCACAGCGGCACCTGCAGGAGAGGTAATAATACCCACAGTGCGCGGATGCAGCGGCAGCTGCTGTTTACGCTCAGGCGCAAACAGGCCGGCACGCTCCAGCTTCTGCTTGAGCTTTTCGTAAGCCTGCATCAAATCGCCCACGCCCTGCTGCAGCAGTAAATCAGTATACAGCTGATAAACACCGTCGCGTTCATAAACAGCCAAACGGCCAACTGCTACCACAGTATCGCCGTTTTGCGGCTGAAAGCGTAAATTAATAGCCTTGCTGCGGAACATTACGCATTTGAGCACCGCACCGGCATCCTTCAAAGTAAAATAGCAATGACCTGAAGGATAGCGCTTAAAATTGGAGATTTCACCGACAACCTGCAGATTACGCAGCTCCGGCTCCTGCTCCAGTATATGCTTTATGAAATTATTTATTTCGCTTACCGAATAAACAGCTTCAGTCATTTTTCTTATGTAATCTCCAGGCAACAGCGGCACAGCCACTGGCATTATCACAGCTGAAGCGTCCTTCCGGCACCCACAGGCGCACACGGCGCTTCGCCAGCTTTTCTTCAACGTGTTTGCGAATGTACTTGTTGGAGCCGACGCCGCCAACCAAAATCACATCTCGCACACCATATGCCGCTGCACCGTTACGCAGCAGACGGGCAAAGGTTTCCGCCAGCGTATGCTCCACACCCAAGGCCAGAGAGGCAGCATCTGCTCCCGCCTCCAGCTTGCGCATAGCGGCAGTTGCAGGTCCCGATAAGCTCACATCCAGCTTACGCACAGACACCGGCAGCTCCAGCGGCGCTTCCGCCTGTTCTGCAAGCTGCTCCAGCGCCTGACCTGTCGGAAACTGCAGTCCCAACGCCACACCGATGCGGTCAACAAACTGACCGGCGTGCAAATCCAAACTGCCGCCAACCTGCGTCAGGTTATAACGGCTGTCCTCACGGCGTTCGCACAGCAGCAAATCGGTAGTGCCGCCGCTGGCATGCAGCAGCAAAAAACGCTCCGCCTGCGGACTGCCTGCCGACCAAAGACCGGCCTCCAGATGATTTTCCTGGTGGCTGATGACCTCCAGCGGCACCTTATAGGCAGCTGCCAAGCTACGGGCAACGCTCATACCGGCAAGAAACGCCGGCATATAGGAGTCCGCGAGCGGACGCGGATAACCGCTGACACCAATCGCTGCCAAGGTGCAATCCTTATCGGCAAAGACCTCCTCAACCAAGCGCGGCAGATTGCGTGTATGCTGAAAAACCATCTCGGACTGCTGTAGGCCGCAGCGTCCCGGCTTAACGCTTAAAATCTGTCTGGCCTCGGCAAGCAGGCTGCCATCCTCCGCCAAAAGTGCGGCAGAAGTAGTATAACAGCTGGTATCAATGCCTAAATAAACCTTCTGGCTCATTTTCTTGCCAGCTTACCTAAAACACCGTTAATAAAGCGTGGAGATTCTTCGGTTCCATAAGCCTTGGCAATCTCCACTGCCTCATTGATAGCAACACCTGCAGCCAGGGCAGGCTTTTCATGGCGCATTTCAAAAACTGCTACGCGCAGGATATTTCTGTCGGTAGCAGGCATACGCTCTACTGTCCAGTCGGTTGCACAGCTGTTCAAAGTCGCATCAATAGCTTCTTTGTTTTCTACAACACCGTTAACAAGCACCATAGAATACTTCTTAACATAGTTTCTGGCACTTGCTGCCCCCAGCTCCTTATGCTGGTCCAAAGCCTTGTCTACCGCAGCCTCCGGATGCAGCTCCTCGTGCTCATCTAAAGCTGCGTCAACAGCCTGTTCTGCCTCATTACCGGTAAAGTCTATTTGGAATAATGCCTGTAAGGCAACCTCTCTTGCAAGTCTACGAATCATTTGCACACTCTCCTTGTATAAAAAATTTTAATAAATATCTTGTATGATAATGGATTCAGATTAGGCAGATGGTGCCCTATCTTTCGCCGCTACCACTGTTATCTGTGGTAGCCTGGCGGCAACAACCTATCCAACCACTCCAGCAAATCCTCTTTCTTATCCAGCTTATTGCCGATAAAAAAGCCCAAGCCGATGCAGATCATCAGAAACAGTGCCTGAAAAAATCCCAGCCACAGCACAACCACGCCGATAAACAGGCCAAACACCGAGCAAAGCAGACGGCCGCGATAATTATTCCAGATATCATTAAGAATATCGTTAAACATAGCTTCTGCCTCCTATTCTTCCTTTGCTTTAATCTGTTTGAAGAACAGCTCTATTTCCTTAACCTCAATGCCGGTAACCTTTTTGATGGTTTCACGGACGTTGGTCTTAATCTCACCGGAGGTTTCCGGAATATTTATGCCGGGTTCAATCGAAGCATTAATGCGTACATCAATGCATTGATCCTCCAGCTTCACAATAACCTTTACATGATGGATGCCGTAAATTTCCTGCGACAGAACAGCAATATAATCCTCCAATGCGCCCTTGCCTACAAGCACCTTGCCCTTATCGCTGTCACTCAGCTTCAGCGAGCTTACGCCCGTCAGTCCCAGGCCGGTAATCAACAGGCGTACGCTCACCAGCAGCATAATCACGCCGCCGACAGCATAAACCCAGTTGCCCGGAATATGGCTGATAAACGCTACCATACCGGTATCAGAGAAAACGCCAAGACTGCACAGCAGCGTCAGCACTGAAGCTACCGTCATTAATATCGTATACAGCGTCAGGATAATTCTATCCGCAATACCCATAACAGTTAATCCTCCTCTAAAAACTTCCTATGCTTTTCATCCATGTCTTCCTCCGACGGCAGCTCAAAATCATGGTTATCATGGAGATTAACCAACTGCTGCTCAAAGGAATTGGCCTCCGTTGCTTCCGCACGCTTAGCCTGCGCCTGCAAAATTTCCGCCATATCTACATCAGATGAGCTTTCCTTTTCCAGCTCGCTTTCACGCCTCTTGGCCACGCCTTCGACATTGACATCGACAAACTGCACCTCGTATCCTGTCATAGCCTCAATGGCATCTTTAACCTTTTCCTGTACCTCCAAAGCAATCTCCGGAATGCAGCAGCCGTATTCAATAACAATATAAACACTGGCATTTACCATCTTGCCTTCAAAATGCAAATGTACGCCCTTAGAAGCGTTCTCCTTGCCCAAGAAGCGGTTAATGCCATCTGTCAGGCCACCGCTCATGCCGACAACTCCCGGCACCTCCTGCGCCGCCAGGCTGGCAACGATACAGATAACCTCGTCGGCAATACGTATATCACCATATTCTTCCTTGTCCTGTGTTTCCGCTGCTTCGGCAGCAGCTTCAGCGGCTTCTGCAGCCTTGGCCCTGATAGTGTCCTTTATATTTTTTTCTTCCATATCCGGCACCTCCTGCTCGCTTACGTGCCGGCAGAAGCGCGACAGCGTAATGAAGACAGTTATACATTATTATCTTCTTATTATAACACATTTTATACAATCCGTATGCATAAAATGTATAAAAAATAAGTGCTTAGGCTACATATGATTGATTCCGCTTTTCGCTTACAGTACATGAGCAATACAAGGGAACGCAATACTTCACATATCATATGCAACGCAAAAAGACCACTCCGCAGAGTGGTCTTTAAGAACAATTTCAAATTAAGCTTACAGCGCTGCTTTAACCTTTGCAACCAGGTTTTCAACAGTAAAGCCGTATTTTTCCATCATTACATCGCCGGGTGCGGAAGCGCCGAAGGTGGTAATGCCCAGAACATTCTTTTCAGTGCCGGTGTAACGGCTCCAACCGTAAGGAACGCCTGCTTCAACAGCAAATTTGGTTACGCCTGCAGGCAGAACACTTTCCTTGTACTCATCGCTTTGAGCATCAAAAGCATCCCAGCAAGGCATAGATACAACGCTAACGTCAATGCCCTCTCCTGCCAACTTAGCTTGTGCAGCCAGTGCCAGATGTACTTCACTGCCGGTACCGATCAGAACAGCCTTAGCCTCGTTCTTAGCCGGACTCAGTACATAAGCGCCCTTATGAGCGTTTTCATGGATGGTTGCTGCATAGTCATGCAGTACAGTCAGTTTTTGACGGCTCAGCAGCAGGCAGGTAGGTTTATGTTTGTTCAGGCAAGCCTGTTGCCATGCGGTAGCAGTTTCCAGAGCGTCAGCCGGACGGATAACGCTTACGTTCGGAATCAGACGCAGAGCCATAGTGGTTTCAATCGGCTGATGAGTAGGACCGTCTTCGCCCAGTGCAATGCTATCGTGAGTCAGTACGAATACAGACTGAATTCCCATGAGTGCAGCCATACGGATGGTAGGACGCAGGAAGTCAGCGAATACCAAGAAGGTGCCGCCGAAGGGAATGAAACCGCCATGCAGGGAAATGCCGTTCAGAACGGTACCCATAGCGTGTTCGCGAACGCCAAAGTGAATGTTACGGCCGGTTCTGTCCAGCTTGGAGAAGTAACCGTCGGTTTTCATGATAGTTTTGTTGGAAGGACCAAGGTCAGCACTGCCGCCAACCAGCTCAGGCAGCTGTGCAGCCAGAACTTGGATAATATCGCCGCTTGCTTCGCGGGTAGCATTCTTAACGGTATCCTTGAAGATTGCTTCCAAAGCAGTCAGGTTAACCATGGAGTTGCCGGCAATGCGGTCTTCCAGTTCTTTAGCCAGCTCAGGATATACCATCTTATAGTCATCCATCAAAGCATTCCAGGCAGCTTCATTTGCAGCGCAGCCATCCAGCTTAGCAGCAAAATGTTCTTTAACCTCAGCAGGTACATAGAACATTTCCTGTGGCCAGCCGGCTTTTTCTTTGGTAGCTGCCAATGCTTCACCACCCAGCGGCTCGCCATGGCAGGACGGGCTGTCCTGTTTCGGGCTGCCGAAGCCGATGTGAGTACGTACAATAATCAGAGAAGGATGCATAGTATCAGCCTTAGCTTCTTCGATAGCTGCCTGCATAGCGTCAACATCCTCGCTGCTTTCTACGCGCAGAACCTGCCAGCCATAAGCCTTGAAGCGGGCTTCAACATCCTCAGTGAAGGCAATATCGGTGCTGCCTTCGATAGTAATCTTGTTATCATCATATAAGTAAATCAGTTTGCCCAAGCCAAGGGTACCTGCCAGAGAAGCAGCCTCGCAGGAAACGCCCTCCATCAGGTCGCCGTCAGAGGTCAGACCAAAGGTATAGTGATCAACAACCGGGAAATCAGGTTTGTTGTACTTTGCGCCCAGCATAGCTTCGGCAATAGCAAAGCCAACGCCCATAGCAAAGCCGTGGCCCAGAGGACCGGTAGAAACGTCAACGCCAGGAGTCAGGCCGAATTCCGGATGGCCCGGAGTCTTGCTGCCCCATTGACGGAAGTTTTTCAGCTCATCCAGGGACAGGTCATAGCCTGCCAGGTGCAGCATAGCATACAGCAAAGCGCTGCCGTGACCCGGAGAAAGGATGAAACGGTCGCGGTTGAACCATTGCGGGTCAGCCGGATTATAATTCATAAAGCGGTCCCAAATGGTGTACATCAAAGGAGCTGTACCCAGAGGGAAGCCAGGATGGCCGGATTTAGCCTTTTCTACCTGGTCTGCTGCCAAAAAGCGAAGGGTGTTTACACATGCCTGATCAATTTTCTGCATCGAGAAAACCTCCATTTTTCCAAAATTATCTAAACTAATTATATCATATTTCCCTATATTGTCTACACTTTTTCGTTAAAATTGTAAACTATTTACACTTTTAACAGAATCTCCAAGTGAAGGTAATCGTATGATATTATTATTTGCCTGTGCTGCCGAAGCCGCCGCCACGGACTGCTTTTGCTACCTTATCATCATCATCCACCGTCAGGTAATTGTAAAAAATACCTTGGGCAATGCGCTCGCCCTGCGGAATCGTAACAGCCTCGGTGCCCATGTTCATCAAAGCCACCATAATGTGACCTTCGTTATCAGCATTATTATAATAATCGGCATCAATAATACCGACATTATTCACTAGCATCAGATGCTTCTTCACCGCCATGCTGCTGCGGATATGCAGGCCCAAGAACTCGCCTGTCTGCATATAGGCTTTCACACCGGTAGGCACCAGCACCAGCTTGCCAGGCTCCAGCACAACCTCCTCGGCAGCGCTGATATCATAACCGGCGCTGAACTGCGTCTTGCGCTCCGGCATCGGGAACTCAACATCCATATACCTGGCAACCTTTTCAAAACCACGTGTTTTCATTAGTAACTCACTCCTCCAATCTACAAAAAAGAGCTGTCACAAATGCGACAGCTCTTTTAAATTCACAAATTATTTTTGTACGCTCTTCATCAGAACAGCCTTGCGGGACAGGTTAATGCGGCCCTTGTTGTCGATTTCGGTAACCTTAACAACAATTTCATCGCCAACACTTACAACATCCTCAACCTTATCTACATGCTCGGTAGACAGCTGGGAAATATGTACCAGACCTTCCTTGCCCGGCAGAATCTCAACGAAAGCACCAAAGTTCATCAGACGGGTAACCTTACCGGTATAAACCTTGCCAACCTCAGCTTCGGCAGTAATACCTTCGATCATCTCGATAGCCTTATTAGCAGCCTCGGTGTTAACAGCAGCGATAAATACGCGACCGGTATCATCGATATCAATCTTAGCGCCGGTTTCGTCAACAATCTTCTTGATCATCTTGCCGCCAGGTCCGATAACCTTAGCAATCTTATCAGGATCTACATGGATAGTAGTAATCTTCGGAGCATACTTGGACAGCTCTTTGCGCGGTTCGCTGATGCATTCCATCATTTTGCCCATGATGAACTCACGGCCGCGTTTAGCCTGTGCCAGAGCCTGGGTGAAGATATCCTTGTTGATACCGTCAATCTTAATATCCATCTGGATAGCAGTAATACCTTTTTCGGTACCTGCAACCTTGAAGTCCATATCGCCCAGAGCATCCTCCAGACCTTGGATATCAGTCAGAATAGTGAAGTATTCGCCATCCTTAACAAGGCCCATAGCAACGCCGGCAACAGGAGCCTTAATAGGAACGCCTGCATCCATCAGGGACAGGGTGCTTGCGCAAACAGAGCCCATGGAGGAGGAACCGTTGGATTCCAGAACCTCGGATACCAGACGGATTGCATACGGGAACTCCTCTTCGGAAGGAATAACCGGACGCAAAGCACGCTCAGCCAGAGCACCATGACCGATTTCGCGGCGGCCGGGGCTACGCAACGGTTTGGTTTCGCCTACACTGTACGGCGGGAAGTTGTAGTGATGGATATAACGCTTGGTTTCCTCAGCGCCGAGGCCATCAAGAATCTGTGCCTCACGCAGCGGAGCCAGAGCCAGAACGTTCAAAATCTGAGTCTGACCACGGGTAAACAAAGAACAGCCATGCGGACGAGCCAGCAGGCCAACCTCGCAGCTTACCGGACGTACTTCGTCTAATTGACGGCCGTCAGGACGAATCTTATCTACAGAGATAGTGCGGCGAACGATTTTCTTAACCAGCTTTTGGGTGATGTAAGCAACGTCTTTCGCATTATCAGGATATTTCTCCAGGAATACTTCAGCGATTTCAGCTTTAACCTTAGCAACGTTTTCTTCGCGCTCCAGCTTGTTGGCATCCATCAGAGCATCTTTGAGTTTTTGAGCACCGTATTCTTCGATTTCCGCAGCCATTTCTTCAGGCGGAGCGTAGAACGGAACTTCCATTTTCTCTTTGCCGATTTCAGCAACGATTTTCTCCTGGAACTCAACGAGTTGTTTGATTACGCCATGACCGAACCAGATAGCATCCAGCATGGTTTCTTCGGAAACTTCGTTAGCACCTGCTTCTACCATCAGGATAGCGTCTTTGGTGCCGGCAACAGCCAGGTTCAGTTGGCTGATTTTAGCCTGTTCAACAGTCGGGTTGATGATGAATTCACCATCAATCAGGCCTACACGCACACCGGCGATAGGACCTTCGAACGGAATATCGGAAATAGACAAAGCGCAGGATGCACCGATCATAGCGGGCATATCCGGAGCATTGTCGGGATCAACGGAAACAGCGGTAGCAACGATTTGTACATCGTTGTGGTAGCCTTCCGGGAACATCGGGCGAATCGGACGGTCAATCAGACGGCTGGTCAGGATAGCCTGCTCAGACGGACGGCCTTCGCGTTTAATAAAGCCACCGGGGATTTTACCTACGGCGTACATTTTTTCTTCAAAATCAACAGTCAAAGGGAAGAAGTCTACACCCTCACGCGGGGTCTTGGTGCCGGTAACGGCAACTACTACGGCGGTATCGCCATAACGAACTAATACAGCGCCATTAGCTTGTTTTGCAATCTTGCCGGCTTCAATAGTAAGAGTTCTGCCGCCAAGATCCATGCTGTAACTATGCATATCTTATGCCTCCTATTCTTTTCACACATTGTGTACCTGCATATTATTCGCCGTCAATCAGAAAAATCCTCTATATTTTTACGGCTTTTTAAAATTTTTTTGAAAAAATTTCTACAACAGACCAAAACAGCCGGCAGTTCTGCCCAAGGCAACACTGCCGGCCGTCAGAAATACATTTTTACGCCATTAAAAGCCCATAAAAAGACGCATAATAAACAAAACTATTGCGCCGACAGCAGCAAAGACAATAAACGTCGGCAGCAAAAAGAAGATAACTGCCACAATGCCGCACAAAATCAGAAAAGTAATCAGAATGCCGCTGCCGCAGCCAAAGGTATGTACCTTGATATTCGGCGGCACCTGCTGCTGTCTTTCATTATAAGCATCAGCACCGCTGTCATATACAGCGCCTTCCCTGGCACTTTTGTTTTCCTCTGTGCCTGCGCTCTCGTCTATCGTCACGCCCTCAAAGGTATCACGCTCCTCCGGACTGAGCACCTGCGCATCAATCTTGAACTGATAACGGCAGTACGGACATTCCACTGTGCCGGGAGCAACCTCGTGGCCGCAAAAATCACACTTCATATTCTGGTGCCTCCTCTCACTGCAGCAGCATCAGCAGCAAACCCTCTTCGTTAACATAACGCGGGTCGTGTGCCTCCAGCTGCAAGGTTTCATTTAGCATATCTATCATCCGCTTCAGCTTTGCATGGTCGGTAGCACGGCACATAGCAAAAACCTGCTTTTCCGTAAAGGTATAAACATCATTCAGCTTAACAAAGCAGTACATAACCGCTGCCGTCCAATGCTCAAAATCAGCGTCTGTATTATCAGGCAAAGCATTGCCACGAAGCATAAAATCGCTCCACATGGTACGCATCAGCTGTATATCATAGGCAGAAAAAAGGCCTGTTCCTCTAAGAGATTCCAGCATTGCCGAGGTCTTGTCCTCAAGCAGCGCCGCAGGCTGATAATCACTTATCTGCGTACTGAAATTAAAGCCCTCCATACGCACATAGATTGCATACAAAACAGAAACATGGCGTACGAACATCGGATTACGGTTGATGAACTCCTCCCAGCTCATCTCGCCGCTTTGGCGCACGGCAAACCAGTCTTTCGCCGCACTGACAACCTCGAAAAAGCGCTTACGCGAGGTCTGCGACATCACCAGTCCGCGCAGGAAGTTCATCACCATAGTATTTTCATAAAAAATATGGCCCATGAAAATATAGCCTTCTGTGTCAATATTATCATCTACCGGCAGCATCAGCGTATATTTTTCATTGGTGAAAATATTTCTGCAGACATACATTCCCTCCTCCGTGCGTCTTTGCACATCAAAGAGAACCAGCTTTGCCTTAATCAGCTCATTCAAAATATCAACGGACGTGTCCATATCAGAAGCGTCACGGCAGATTACATCACGGTAATGCTGCAGCGGCGTTTTGTCATCTTCAAGCAGGCGATAGTCAAAAAGAAAATAATCCCAAAAGGTCTGTGAATATTCCTCCGTGCCCGGCTTTTCCTGAACTGTACCGTTCTGAAAAATACCGCCGAAGAGAAAATCGGCCCGCTCCACATCGCGTCGGAACTGCTTCTGCGTATAGTAGCTTTGCACATCATCCAGCAAATTCTGCATTCTCTCGCCGATGTTCAAGTACACCTTCGTCGGCAAATCCGGCGTAGAATACAGATTGTAACGGTCATGCCCAGGCAAAAAGCTGCCATCATTGCCGACAATCTGCAGTTTTCCGTCAACCAGCAGCTTTGCTTTGGCTTCGGCAGGCGCGTTATCACGGGTAATAATGCGTTTCTTTTTCATATATGCGTAAAATTCCTGCATAACATCCAAAAAATGTGCGATATTGCTTTCTGTTGCCGGGAAGCCGGAAACATTGCGGCAGCACCAGCCTACGCAGTCAATAAAATCCTCACGCGACATATCACCGAGAAAGTTCTCGGAATTGCCAAGGTAAATACAAAGAATCGTAATATAATCCCAAATCTTGACCAGCTCGCCATCCTTGGCTCCCTGCCATGTTTTATAGCGCAGGAAATCTTCAGCACAGGCTTGCTGCAATACCGAATTCCATTCTTCATCCTGTGTATAAAATTCTTCTATCAAATCGAAAACATTAGTCATTTTTTCTCCATTCTCTGACGTATTATGGAGATATTATACCACACTTTTGTGGCTAATTTATGTTTTTTTGCGTCAGCTGTACCGCCAGATAGATATCCTGCAGCGGCACTCCCTGCTCCTGCGCCAGTTTGGCAGCGCTGTCATATTCCACATAACAGCGTTCGCCGCTGTCCAGCAGGCAGCGCTTCACCGCTACATCACCGTAAGCAGTGTGCACCACATCCCTGCGACGCGGCAGCACAGTGCGTTCCATGCGCGCACGACGGATACCGATGGTTGTCGTTTCCGCAAAAATCAGCGCTTCCAGCTTTGCTCTGTCCTCCTCGCGGCAGATAACAGTAAGCTCCCACGCCGGACGGCTCTTCTTCATAAACACCGGCTGATAATGAGCATCCAGCGCTCCTGCCGCCAGCAGGCGCTCCAGCGTGTAACCCAAAAGCTCGCCGCTGCAGTCATCAATATCAGACTGCAATTGGCAGATGCAATCTGTCTGCAAAGCATTACTGTTTAGAGAGTTTTTTTTTGCGCATTATCCTCAATCATCAGCGCACGCAAAATGCTGGGACGCTCATACTGACGCTTGCCTGCTCCCAGACCGATGCCCAGAATCTTAAAGCTCTGCGGCAACTCGTCTGTAGTCATCAGCGCAGCAGCGGCAGCAGCACCGGTCGGTGTAACGAACTCGCCCTGCACCGGCAGCAAGCGTACATTAAAGCCAAAGCGCTGCATAATATTAGCTGTTGCCGGAACAGGCACCGGCAGCACGCCATGCTGACAGCGGACAGTACCGCGGCCCTCGCACAGCTCCGGCACAATTACGTTTTCAACACCAAGACTGTCGGCACACACAGCAATCGCCACAATATCAACGATGGAATCAATCGCACCAACCTCATGGAAATGCACTGCATTCTTCTCCACAGCATGCGCCTTTGCCTCAGCATCCGCAATAATATCAAAAATCTTCAGCGCCAATGCCTTGGCTGCAGCACTCATATCCGTAGCATCAATAATCGCAATAACCTCTTGCAGACCGCGGTGCTCATGGTTATGATGCTCATGCGGTACATGGCTGTGTTCATGCTCGTGCTCATGTTCATGGTCATGATGATGTTCGTGTTCGTGCTCATGCTCGTGGTCATGATGATGTTCATACTCATGACTATGCACTACAGCATCGCCGTTGCCATGCAAAAAGGCCATATCATGGTCATGGTTAGCATGCTCCTCATCCAGAATAACGTCAAAATCACAGCAGTCAACGCCTGCCTTAGACACTCTGCTGATTTTATACTCAAAGCCCTTCGCAGGAATACTCTGCAGAGCCTTATCAAGCTCCTCTTTGTCCGCGCCCAGGTCCAAAAGTGCTGCTACCAGCATATCGCCGCTGATGCCGGCATTACATTCCAAATATAAGCTTTTCATAAATCTTCCTCCTAATTTGAAGCCTGCATACTTATAACAGGCTAATGCTAAAATTCGCTGTAAGTATAATTTAATCCTGCTTCAAAGTTTCATTCATGCTGCCTGTACGATAGCCCTGCAAATCAAGTGCCACATAAGCAAAACCAGCAGCCTTCAATCCTCTGTAAATCGTACTGCGCATCGGTTCAGCCACCGCCTGCTCCAGCTGCTCGGGCAACAGCTCAACGCGCGCCAAACTGCCATGCACACGCACACGGAACTGCTTAAAGCCCAGCTCCCACAAAAGCTGCTCCGCCTTATCCACCGCCGCCAGCTTCTCCGCTGTAATACGCTCACCGTAAACAAAGCGCGAAGCAAGACACGCAAATGACGGCTTATCCCAAGTCGGCAGTTGCAGCTTATGCGACAGCAGGCGGATTTCCTCCTTCGTCAGCTCTGCAGTACGCAGTGGGCTCTGCACCTTCAGCTCCGCCAAAGCCCTCAGACCGGGGCGGTAATCGCCCAAATCATCCATATTCGAGCCTTCGCAAAGCACAGCACCGTTTTCCTGTGCAATGCGCAAGAAATTACTGAACAGCGTTTTTTTACAGATATAGCAGCGGTCCGGCGGATTTTCGGCAAACCCCGGCACCTGCAGCTCATCAAAATCAAAGTAAAGATGACGGATTCCCTGCTTCCGACAGAACTCCTCTGCCTCTGCTATATCACGCTGCGGCACAACGCCGGAACGCGCCGTCACCGCAAGCGCCTTATCGCCCAAAGTCAAATGAGCCGCCTGCAGCAAAAACGTCGAATCAACGCCACCGCTGAACGCAACCAGCACACTGCCCAAGCGCCGCAGCTCCTGCTGCAGCACAGCAAACTTGGCTTCCGCCTGCATTTCTAAATCTGTATCTTTTGGCATATTGTTACCTCACTTGCACGCCAGCCTGTTAATCTGCGTCGCAATAATCCCCGCTCCATATCCATTATCAATATTCACAACCGAAACACAGTTAGCGCAGGAATTAATCATCGTCAACAGCGCACTCAGCCCATGAAAGCTCGCACCGTAGCCGACAGAAGTCGGCACCGCAATCACCGGATTACGCACAAGGCCGCCGATAACACTCGCCAGCGCACCCTCCATACCTGCAGCCGTCACTACACAATTTGCTTGCTGCAGCAAATCAACCTTATCCAAAAGACGGTGAATCCCGCTCACGCCAACATCGTAAAGCCTCTCCACATGCGTCCCGAAAAACTCCGCCGTCTGCGCCGCCTCCTCCGCTACAGGAATATCGGCAGTACCCGCAGTACACACAACAACACAGCCGCAGCGCTCCTTATCTGGGCGCTCCTGCTTCAGCGTCCGCGCCACCGGGTCATAAACAATATCCGGCAGCTGCCGCCGCACCAGCTCATACTGCTCCGGCGTTGCCCGCGTGCCGAACACCTCACCCTGCTCCGCCAAAAGACGCTTATAAATATCCGCCAAATACGCGTCAGGCTTACCGCTGCAGTAAACCACCTCCGCAAAGCCCGTACGTTGCTCACGCGAAGTATCAAGACGCGCATAATTTAAATTTTCATACGCCTTGCGATTAAAATAACTCTCCGCCTCAGCCACCGACAGCTTGCCGCTGCGCACCTGTTCAAGTACACTCCTGGAGTCCACTTTATACCTCCTTTTATGACAAAGACTTAGTCCGCCGCCCGGCAAACTAAGTCTTGCATATATAAATATTAAATTTCGGTTTTATTATAGCGAAAACATACCAGCAATGCAAGTATTCTTCACATCAAGCCACACTTACACCAGGTTCTTCACAACCGCCAGCTCCATCTTGTCCGCAGGAATAACCTCGGAATGGAGGACTGGCAGATTCTCCAACGCCAGCATACGCGGCGGAATCTCCGTACCGGTATCGGCATGCAGCTTCTGCAGCAGCTCAAAAGGATTGCTTCCCTGCGGCTGAGCATCATCAAGCGCTGCCAGCACGCTGTCGGCAAACTTATACGGACTTGCGGTAGACAGCACCACGGTATAGGTTTCATCACTGGTCAGGAAGCGATATTTTTCCATCGCACGCCAAGCAACGGCAGTATGCGTATCCATCAGATAATGGTAATCATTATAAATACGGCCGATAGCCTCCTTCGTTTCCAGCTCATCAACCCAGGCACCGAAGAATTGGCTTTGAATCTGCTTCAGATCATCGCTGTCAATCTCATAATGACCTTCGGTATTCAAACGCTTCATATAATCTGCCACACGCGCAGCATCATGCTCTGTCACACTGTAAAGCAGGCGCTCCAGATTACTGGAAACAAGAATATCCATAGAAGGAGAAACAGTTTTAAAGAACTCACGGCGTCTGTCATAAACACCGGTATTGATAAAATCAGTCAGCACGTTATTGCTGTTGGATGCACACAGCAGTCTGTCAATCGGCAAGCCCATCAGCTTAGCATAATAGCCTGCCAGAATATCACCGAAGTTGCCGGTAGGAACAACAAAATTAATCGGGTCACCGGCAGTAATCTTGCCTGCCTTCACAGCATCTACATAAGCGCTGAAGTAGTAAACAATCTGCGGCACCAGACGGCCCCAGTTAATAGAATTGGCAGAAGAGAAGGTATATCCCTTCTTCGCCAGCTCATCACTGAGCGCAGTATTGCCGAAAATTTCCTTCACACCGCGCTGAGCATCATCAAAGTTACCCTCAATACCGAAAACCTTAACATTTTTGCCTGCCTGGGTAATCATCTGCTGCTTCTGGATATCACTCACACCCTCGCTGGGGTAGAAAACGATAATCTGCGTACCCGGAACATCAGCAAAGCCTTCCAAAGCAGCCTTGCCAGTATCACCGGAGGTAGCAACCAGAATAACAACCTTATTCGTTTCACCGGTCTTTTGCATCGAACGTGTCAAAAGATGCGGCAAAAGCTGCAGTGCCATATCCTTAAAAGCAGACGTCGGGCCATGCCACAGCTCCAGCACACCGGTGTTATCATTTACCTGTACCAAAGGCACAGGATTATCACCGAATTTTTCTGGCGAGTAGGCAGCATTTACACATTCGCGCAGCTCGTCCTCGCCGAAATCAGTAAGATACTGCAGCAGAACATCAACAGCACGCTCCGTATAAGGCTTGCGCTCCATCGCCTTTATATCAACCATACGCATCGCAGGAATATTCTGCGGTACAAACAATCCTCCATCCGCTGCCAAGCCACGGGTTATCGCGTGTGCAGCGGAAAACAAATCAGTTTTCCCTCTTGTACTAACATATAACATATATTCAACCTACTTTCTTCTTTAAATTTTGACGTCATACTGCCGTCAGCGTTAATAATACGCCTTCAGGCCAGCACAGTCGTATTTCTTTCAAACACAATTGTGCAAATAGGTTATCAAGATTATAATAGCATATTTTATAGGAAGGAACAAGAGTTACTCTGCAAAAATCAGCGGTGCCACCGTTGCAGCCGTAGCACGCTGCAAATCAGCAGGCGCTGCAATAATCTGCATACCGCGCTGACCGGCGCTGATTGCAATCTCCGGCCAGTTATTGCTTGTCTCATCCATATATACAGGGTAGTTCTTTTTAGCGCCCAAGGGTGAACAGCCGCCGCGTATATAGCCTGTCAGCGGCAATACCTCCTTCAGATGTACCAGCTCGGCACGCTTATTGCCGCTGGCTCTGGCCAACGCCTTTAAATCAAGCTCGCCATCACCGGGAATTACGGCAAACATAATGCCGTTCTTGTCACCGCGTACTACCAGTGTTTTGAATACCTGTGATGCAGGCATGCCAACCTCTGCGGCAACATGCACAGCATCCAGATGCTCCTCGTCCACCGGATATTCCATAATACGGTATTCTATCTTCAGCTCGTCCAGACGGCGGGCTGCATTAGTTTTTTTGTTATGTTTCATCAGGAAAAACCCCCTCTAAGCTAGAGAAATTACTTCATCTCTGTTATAATAGCACTATAGTAATGTAAAATGCAAATAAAATTGTGAGGACAATAAATTGAAGCTTAAAATTATCTGCGGACAGCTGGAAATTACTCCCGGCCGTCCTGATGTAAACTATAAGAAAATCATTGACGCTATTGAAAAAGCACGCAGCCTTGAGGCCGATATCCTGCTTCTGCCCGAAATGGCACTGCCGGGTTATCTTATCGGCGACATTTGGGAGCAGCAGACCTTTTTGGATGACTGCGCCTATTATGCCGAAAAAATCGTCACTGCCACTAAAAATATCTGCGTAATCTTCGGCAGCGTTGCCACCGAACCAGGCAAGCTCAACGAGGACGGACGCGTGCGCAAATACAACGCCGCCTTTGCCTGCCAAAACGGTAAGCTGCTCGGCGGTTATCAGGGACGCAGCTTCTTCATCAAGACATCGCTGCCCAACTACCGCGAATTTGATGACTGCCGTCATTTTTACAGCCTGCAGAAGCTCTGCGCCGAAGAAGGTGCAAGCGTCAGCGAAGCACTGCAGCCTTTGGAAATCGTCATCCGAGGCACCAGCCTGCGCATCGGCGTCATGCTGTGCGAGGACGGCTGGACGGAAAACTATCACCTTAACGTACCGCAAACGTTGGCAGACAACGGAGCACAGCTTTTATGCAACCTTTCCTGCTCCCCCTACACGTTGGGCAAAAACCGTAAGCGCAACCGCCTTTTCAGTGCGCAGGCACGCACCGCAGGCATTCCGCTCATCTACTGCAACAACGTCGGCATTCAGAACAACGGCAAGAACATCTTCACCTATGACGGCTGCACTTCCGCCTACAACGGTGACGGCACTCTGGTAACCTCTGCGCCCATGTATGCCGATACCTTTTTAGAATTCACCTGGGATACAGAAGCGAACCGCATCATTCCCACCTGTCCGCCGGCAGAGCTGCCAAAGGAGCCGGAATCCGTGTATCGCGCTCTGCGCTACGGCACCGCCAGATTTTTGCAGCAATGCGGCATCAAACGTATGACCATCGGTCTTTCCGGCGGCATCGACAGCGCCGTAACCGCCGTTATGTATGCAGATATCCTGGGACCGGAAAATATCCTGCTGCTCAACCTGCCTTCACGCTTCAACTCCGCTGCCACGCGCAACAGCGCGCAGCAGCTGGCGCAGGCACTTGGCGCTAACTATGCCGTAATGCCCATCAGCGAAAGCTATGAGCTGACAGTCAAGCAGCTGGAAGAAACTCCTATCACCCATCTGGCAGACGGCAGCAGCTTCAATCTGCAGCTCAGCGGACTGATTAAAGAAAATATCCAGGCCCGCGACCGCGGTGCACGTGTCATTGCCGCTGCGTCAGCAGCCTTCGGCGGCGCCTTCAGCTGTAACTCCAATAAAGCAGAGCTGGCCATTGGCTACGCCACCTTCTACGGCGATATCTGCGGTGCCATGGCCATGATTGGTGACCTTTGGAAGCATCAGGTATATGCTTTGGGACGCTATCTGAACGAAGTAATTTACAAACGTGAGGTAATCCCCGAAGCTATCTTCAATATCCGCCCCAGCGCCGAGCTTTCGGATGCGCAGACAGTAGGCAACGGCGGTGACCCGCTGGTTTACGCTTATCACGATTATCTGCTGCGTGCCTTTATCGAAAACTGGCACAAGACTACACCGGCAGACATCCTGCGCTGGTACAAGGCAGGCACGCTGGCCGCAGAGCTAGGCTGTACGCAGGAAGCGGTTAACGAAGCCTGCACCGACGCTGCAGCGCTGATTGCCGATTTAGAGCGCTGGTGGAAGTTATTCGCCGGCTTTGCTGTTGCCAAACGCATTCAGGCACCGCCGATTTTGTCGCTCACCAAACGCGCCTTTGGCTATGACCACCGCGAAGCACAGCTTACGCCCTATTTCTCGCGCGAATATTACGAGCTTAAGGAAGAACTGCTGAAATAAACAATCTTTCAGGCAGAAGGAAAATATGATTTCAAATATTTTTCTTCTGCTTTATGATTAACAAAGTATATATTTTCTCTTGACATCTGTTTAATTAAATAGTATAATACCTTTTGTATTCGGGGTGTAGCGCAGTTTGGTAGCGCACCTGCCTTGGGAGCAGGGTGTCGCAGGTTCGAATCCTGCCACTCCGACCATGCGGGTGTAGTTTAGTGGTAAAACCTCAGCCTTCCAAGCTGATGTTGTGGGTTCGATTCCCATCGCCCGCTCCAATTTAATATGGTTCAGTAGCTCAGTTGGATAGAGCAACGGCCTTCTAAGCCGTGGGTCGGGGGTTCGAATCCCTCCTGGATCACCATGAAGGAAACCCCGCAACCATGCAGGTTGCGGGGTATTTTTGTGTGTAAAAATAGCGTTTTTAAGTTGTAGATTTTTACTGTTTTTCGCCCTGTTTTCAGCGATTTTTTAGGCGCGTTGGCCCCAGCGTTGGCCCCAAATATAAACTATTATTTAAGTGTCGCATATACTACAACACCTCTAACCCAACAGCCTCCAAGATGCTTTTCAGCTTTGTCGCACTCTGCTCTCCTGCCGTGCGGTGCTTCTTAGCCTCGTTGTTGAGAGTGTTGATTTCGCCCTTGATAGCAGCGATGAGGTCAGCACCGTTCTCAACTTTTTCCAGTGCTTCGTAAACCTGTTTCATTTCCATTGTTCTGATACCTCCATATCATAGGCCTCCGCCCTGTATTATGCCCTCTCCTGGGCAATAAAAAAGCACGCTGTTACACGTGCTTAATTAACTATGTTAAATCTCGGTTATGGGATATATTTCAAAAGGTTCTTGTCATCTCTGCCCATTACGCGCAAAAATTCAATGCAGACCTGTTCTTCTGAATCCGTTTGAAGCAGTAAATCGCGCTGTCCCCGTTCCATATAGTACAACCTAAAATCACCATTGGCAGCCTTATTGATAATAAAGCCATCGTAGCCTGTTAAATAATCATCCTGCAAGATATCATATGAGCCTTCCCAGATTTTTTCTTTTTTCAGGATTTCTTTCAATTTTTTGATGTTCATTGCTTTACCTCCTGCAAATATCCGCCTAACTCGATAATTCGCTTCGGTAATTTGTATTGGAGCCCGCCCCCGGGCTGCCCAAACCAAGCACTAATTTCAGCCGCTTGAACATTCTCGATATCCTTTACAACTTGATATACATGATATTCACGGTTTTTAGAGCCACGTGGTAAAGAGCGCTGCTCGTAAGGTGTCCCCATAGGGCTTAAATATTGGCCTGTATCCCTTCCATACCTGTCCACAATAATAGAGCCGGCTTTTAATATGATGGTTTTTGGAGTCCCTACTGCCCCATCATTAGGAGGATAAATTGGTTTCCCTTCATCAGAATAAAACCGATCTTCGCCTTTCTTACCCTTAGTATACGTCATACCGTACATTTTCGCAATAGATTCTATAAATTCATCTGTAGGCGGCACTAGGTTTTCTGCCATAAGTTCTTCGTTGGATTTCTTCCCTGCATGAAGCTGAAGCTTAATACCACTCAGCCTGCTCTCCGCTTCCCTCAGCCCAGCATAACCACGCATATACTTGCGCCAATCCTTGCCATCTTCCCACGCCTTCAAGCCTTTACGCCCCAGCACCTGCACCCTGCGTGACTCCGGCAAGCTATTCAGCCATTTGTCGCCTGCTGCACCCACTTGGTCGCGCTGCTGCTGCATATCAATCTCGCCTTCAATGATTTCCACGTACCGGCATAAGCAATATGGGTGTACCGGCAAAGGTGGCAGCGATTTTGTGCTTGGGAGAAGCAACGGAATACTTGACTTCATGATTGTTTGATGATACAGTATCATTTATAGAAGCAGTATTACCACTACCGGTTTTGGACGTATACTGAGGGCTGATTTCATCAGCATGACGTTTAGTGGTTGCTGCTTCTTTTTTTGTTTAACATGGTCTTGATTGCAAATCAGTAACACTCATTTCATATAATAAAACAACGCAGAATGTACTCATCTTCTCAGTACATTCTGCGTTTTACTTTACAGGCTCAAAAAGTTTTCTAAAATCGTCCGTCCCTGCGGCGTCATAATCGACTCCGGATGAAACTGCACACCATACACCGGCAACGTTTTATGCTGCAGCGCCATAATCTCATTCTTCGCTGTTTTCGCCGTAACCTCCAGACAATCCGGCAGGCTTTCCGGCTCCACAATCAGCGAATGATAACGCGCCGCCTCAAAGCCGTCCGGCATATCCTTAAAGATGGGGCTTGCTGCCTCCAGATACACCTTATCCGCCTTGCCGTGCACAATCTCCGGCGCATGCACCACGTTACCGCCAAAAGCCTCGCCAATCGCCTGGTGCCCCAGGCAGACGCCCAAAATCGGAAACTCCCCGGCAAGCTGACGGATAACCTCCAGACAAATACCTGCCTGCTTAGGATTACCGGGACCGGGTGAAATAATAATGTGGTCCGGCTGCATTGCTCTGATATCCTCAATCGTCAGCTTATCATTGCGCACAACCTTGATATCAGGATTAATTTCGCCAATCAGCTGATACAGATTAAAAGTAAAGCTGTCGTAGTTATCTATAATCAAAATCATTCCTTACTCCTCCTCTGCCGTCATGCGTAGCGCCGTTATGCAGGCGCCTGCCTTATTCACAGTCTCCTGAAATTCATTGTCCACTACGGAATCCGCTACAATACCGCCACCGGCCTGAATATAAACTCTGTCATTCTTCTTGACCATAGTACGGATCGTAATGCAGATATCCATGTTACCGCCAAAATCGAGATAGCCCATGCCACCGCCGTAAATACCGCGGCGCTCCGGCTCCAGCTCGTCAATAATCTCGCAGGCACGAATCTTCGGCGCTCCGCTCAGCGTGCCTGCCGGGAATACAGCCCGCAGTGCGTCCAATGCGTCCTTATCGGCGCTCAGCTGGCCTGTAACCTTGCTCGTGATATGCATAACGTGCGAAAAACGCTTAATAGCCTTGTAATCGCTCACCTTAACGCTGCCAAAGTCGCAGACACGGCCCACATCGTTACGCCCCAAATCCACCAGCATATTATGCTCCGCAACCTCCTTGACGTCTGCCAAAAGCTCCTGCTCCAGCGCCTTGTCCTCCTCACTCGTCTTGCCGCGACGGCGTGTGCCGGCAATCGGCATGCTGATTACCCTTTTGCCAACCACCTTCACCAACGTCTCCGGCGAGCTGCCGGCAATTTCCATATCGTCATTATGTAAAAACACCATGTACTGCGAAGGGTTCGTCGTTCTCAAATAGCGGTAAGCGCTGAAAAGGCTTTGGTCATAGGTTGCGCTGAATTTTTGCGCGTAAACGATCTGAAAGGCATCGCCGTTTTTGATATATTCCTTGCAGCGGAGCACATTTTTATTATACTGCTCACGGCTCTGGTTGCTGGTGAACTCGCCCAGCTTAGCCTTTACAGGCTTCTTCGGCTGCACAGGCTGCAGCAGCATTTCCTCCATCGCCGCAATTTCGCGTTCTGCTTTAGCGTAATTGATGGCAGCATTATCCGTTTTGACATTCACAATCAGGAAAATCTTCTGCTTGAGATGGTCAAAGGCAATCAGCTTATCGAACAGCATCAAATCGACATCGGCAAATTCCGCCTTGCGCTCTTTATTCACACGCATATCCGGCTCGCAGTAGCGCATAAAATCAAAGCCAAAGGTGCCAACAAGACCGCCGGTAAAGTTAGGCAGGCCATCAATCTGCGGCGCCTTGTATTCCTCCAGAATATGGCGGATGCAGCCCAAGGGATCGTTTTCCTGATACTTCACGGCAGCACCGCTGATGATTTCCGCATTACCGTCGGTTATTTTCAAACGCAGCACAGGATCATAGCCTACAAAGGAATAACGCGCCCAGTGCTCACCGCCCTCAATGCTTTCCAAAAGGAAGTAGTTGCGGCTGCTGCGTCTTACATTGTCCAAAAATGCCAGCGGCGTCAGCATATCCGCCAGGCATTCCTTCGCTACCGGCACAGCCTTGTAGCCCTTTGCATACTGCATGACCTGCTCCAAAGATAAATTCAACATTTTGTCACCTCATCTGCTTATTTTCACCCATGTCAACAAAAAAGCCTGTCCTCGTACTGCTCTCTTTGAGCAATATCAAGGACAGACTATAAATTCTTATACCTGCGGTACCACCTTGCTTCGCCGTACACCGGCGCTCTCTCGCAGAATGCTGACACATTCCTCACCCTTAACGCCGGTGTAACGTTGCCGAATACTCTCGCCTAAGCGATTTGACAGCACCCTCAACGGTCCATTTATCAGCCTGCATCTCTATCCGGCTCCCACCTGCCCGAACTCTCTGTAAGCGCATTTACTGACTTGATCTCCGTCTCAACGGTTTGTGGTCTTTTTTGAAGTTGTGCCTAGTGTATCACTCTGCATTAATAGTGTCAAGAAAATATTACACTTTGCGTACTTCTGATTATTTTGCAGTAAATAATGTAAAGCAGGTTACAGTTTCAAAATAACTGCGCAACAGCAAGCAATGTATATATTACGCAAGTTTTTCTTCTCCATAAGAAAAACTCACCAAAATCTCAAAGTTTTTCTTTTGTAAACGAAAAACTTCTGATTCTTAAGCATTTTTTATTTCGTAGGCGAAAAACTTTGGAGTTAAAAATTTCTTTATACAAGTGAAAAAAGGCGGCGCAAGCGCGCCGCCCCAAAGCTTCAGGTAAAAACTTACTATTTCATACACGCATCACGCGGCAGTCCCAGCTGCTCGCAGATATCGCCCCATTTTTGCTGACGTGTTTTCATTGCCAGCAGCTCCTCCACGCTCTTGTCGCAGTGGCGCGCCAGGAACATCGCACGCTTCACCTGATGCGAAGCGTAACCCATACGCATGTATTTATCCACCAGCTTTTTATCCAAGCCAAACAAACGGTGAATACGGTCAACCTTATACTCATGCTCAGCACGCGCCAGCTTCTCCGGCGTCAGTCCCAGCAGGTAATCAACGCGCGTCCACACGTATTTATCGCGCAGCTGCGCCACCTCCTGCAGCGGCTTTTTCGCTGCGTAGGCATGTAGGCACAGCTTTTTCAGCTCCATATAGCTGATGCCGCTGTCAAAAAGCTCGCCAAGCTCCTCCTTGTCGAAGAGGAAGCTGTCGTGCAGGCCGTTCACTGCCTTTTCCTTATCCATGGGCTTCTTGCCTGCAGCGCTGGCAGTTGCTCCGCCAACAACAAAAAGACCGCAGAGCATGAGGCAGATTAAAAACGTTATCTTTTTCATTTTGCACCCCTTTGCGAATATTTAATTATCAAATGAGCATTTTTTTTGATTCTTGCTAAAATTTTCTCCTGTTCATCTTTTGTATAGCCAATTACATCTTTGATTTCGTATTTCGGTAAAACGCATAAAAGACTGTGAAATCCATCTTCTGCATCAGGTGTTTCCACGTATACTAAAACAGTACCGTCCGCTTTCATTTCCGAATGCGCATATTCAGTTCCATCATTTAATGTCAAATATGGATAAATCATATAAAGCACTATCCTTTCATACGTATTATAGCATATCTACAAGTTCAGAAAAAGCTATATAAAAGTGGCGGCGCA
>ULTX01056893.1_pt1 | contig 26740 bp, 23 predicted proteins | sample 1958041 | NCBI WGS metagenome assembly ULTX01 (sample SAMEA4835747, study PRJEB28245) | human gut metagenome | biome: gut microbiome; material: fecal sample | place: Denmark | collected 2008
AAAATACCCCCTCTGTGTCTAAAATAAGTTTACCACTTCAGCTGCCTTTGACTATGGAGAATTTTTTTAAGATGGCTGCTATTTTTGAGGTGCGACCGGAGTATTTGCTGCAGGAGCTGGCGCGGGTGACGCAGAGGAAGTGGAGCAGGAAGGGGGAAGATTGAGGGGGAGTTGCATTGGTATAAACTTTGTTCTTTTAAAGTCTTTTAGGTAGTTGTAAATTGAATCAAGTGGCTGTTTGTAGTATAATATAATAGAGTATATGCGAGTGTGTTGCGGGGAGGAAGATACTATGGCACGAGCAAAGAAGAATGGAACTTATTTAAATATTTGCATAGAAACTTCTATTTATGATAAATTAGAGAAACTGTGCTTAGAAGCTGGTCAGACGAAAACAATAGCTGTTGAGAGAGCTTTGTTAGCTTATATCGAACAATACGAAAAAACTCAAGAACGCTTAAAAGTGCTGGAAATGACTTTAAGTAGTGAGGAGAATCATTATGGCAAATGATAAGCTTAATCAACGTGCTAAATTAAGAAATGGTAATTCTACGCTGAACAGTGCAAAGTATTCTTCCGCAAATACAGACGAATGGTATACTACTTATGATACAATAGCAGAAGAACTGAGTCATTATAAGAACCAATTTAAGGGTAAAATAGTATTATGTAATTGTGATGATCCTTATGAATCCAATTTCTGTTATTATTTTCTTCGACATTTTAACCAGTTAAATTTAAAAAAACTTATTTGTACGTCATATGCTGGTTCAAAAATTGATAAGATTCATGAAAATATCCAGTTAACTTTAAAGTTGGTTGATGATTATGGTGAACCTGTTTTAGTCGGGCAGGGATATGTTCTTACAGTTTCCAAAATGCCGGGAAATATTGGGGATGAAGTTAGCGACGAAGTAATTGCAGAAGTATTAACAAAAAAGAATACTGTAAAGAGATTGCATGGAAACGGTGACTTTCGTTCAGAAGAATGCATAGAGTATCTTAAGGAATGTGATATTTGCTGTACAAATCCACCATTTAGCTTGTTTACAGATTTATTTTCGTTGTTGGTTAAATACGATAAGAAGTATCTTCTTATCGGAAATCAAAACGCTATAACATACAAGGAGATTTTCCCGTATATTAAGGAAAATAAGGCGTGGGTTGGATATCGCTTTGGAGATATGGCATTCCGAGTTCCGGATGATACTGAACCACGCAATACTCGATATTGGGTAGATGAGTTTGGAAAAAAATGGAGAAGTATTGGTAATGCTATGTGGTTGACAAATCTTGATACCAAGAGGCGGCATCAGAAGCTTGTTTTGACTCAACAATATGATCCTGAAAGGTATCCTAAATACGATAATTTCGATGGAATAAACGTCTCGAAAGTTACTGATATTCCTATGGATTATGATGGTATTATGGGGGTACCTATTACATACTTAAAATATCATAATGAAATGCAGTTTGAAATTGTCGGTGAAGCAAATCATGGTTCAGATAATGAGTTTGATTTGTTTAAACCAAAAATTCAAGGTAAAGAACTGTTTAAGCGCATACTTATTAGGCGCAATAACAAAAAAGCGGCTTTGCCACAAGCATTTAAAGTATTGGATTTGTTTTGTGGTGCTGGCGGTTTATCTTGGGGAATTGATAAAAACCCATATTTTACCACCACTGTTGCTTTGGATTTTGATGAAAAAGCAGCTGATACATTTAAGAAGAATATGCCTTATGCGGAAGTTGTTGTTGGTGATATCACTGATACTGCTATCAAAGAACAAATTATTTCTTTAGCAAAACAGACTGAAGTAAATATGATAGTGGGAGGTCCTCCGTGCCAGGGATATTCTATGAAAGGAAAAAAACTAGGGTTGAAAGATCCTAGAAATTTTCTGTTTAGAGAGTATCTTGCATTAGTTGAGCAACTTCAGCCAGAAGTATTTGTCATTGAGAATGTAAAAGGATTGCTTTTGGCTGCAAACGGTTGGTTTAAGGATGAGATTGTCCAGACGATAGAGTCTTTAGGATACAGTGTTAGATTTGACGTTCTGAATGCATCTGACTTTGGTGTTCCTCAATCAAGAGAAAGAGCAATCTTTATTTGTTCAAAGCATATGTCAATCTCTTTACCTACTCCTACGATTACTAAGAAAACAACGGTACGAGATGCAATCAGCGATTTAGCATATCTTGAATCGAATGAAGGGGCTTTTGAGCAGGAGTATATTACAGAACCTCAAAGTGATTATCAAATCATGATGAGGGAAGGAAGCTGCAAGTTGTTTAACCATAAAGCTTCCAATCATAAACAAATTGCAATAGATAAGTTGAAATTGATTCCACCAGAACAGGGAAAGGAATACTTGCCTGAAGATATGATTGGAAAGCAGAAGTTCAAAACTACTTGGGGTAGGTTGAAATGGGATGATGTATCTCCGACGATAGACACTAGGTTTGATGCATCGTCGAATGGCACAAATAACCATCCGTTTTTAAACAGAGCGCTGACACCTAGAGAAGCAGCGAGAATACAATCTTTTGATGATCGTTTTGTTTTCTACGGTTCTAAGGTGTATGTACGTAAACAAGTAGGAAATGCAGTGCCACCATTAATGGCGAAGGCGATTGCTGATAAAATAGCAGATGCCTATGAACTTCATTAAAAAAAGGATATTTTAGCATGAACGCAACTTCATATAACAATATTATTTTGATATGTGGAGTTGCAAACTATTGAGGTGATTTTGTATGAATATTGAGATGTCATATTTGCTGGGCATGATAACTGGCAACGGAACAATACAAAGAGGTGCAACAGAAACAACTATCTTGATTGATATACCGCATAAGAAATTGGAAACGGAGTTTCAAAAAGATGTTGGTATTTACGTAAAAGCAAGCATTACCGATATTCGTTCTATTCTTGAACCATTACTGGGAACTAGCATAAAATTTATTCAAAATCCTAAAGTATCTATTATATCGTTTAAAAAAAATAATGAGGATTATCTTATGAGGGAAATCATGCGATATCTCAAGAATGCAACTTCTTCAGAAAATATTAGGATTTCACCGGAAGTATTTGAATTTACCACAGATGAACGTAAGCAATTTATCAAAGGCTTTGCGGATGTTACCGGATATATTCGGAGAAGTAATTATGCGTTTTCGGAACCAAATTACAGAGTGTACTTCGAAATTCCCCATAATTGGGAATTAGTTATTGATTTCGCTAACTTATTGAAAAGTGTAGATATTCCTGTTCAGAATATTGATTGGGCGCATCCCAATATGCGTGACGGTAATTTGAGAAAATACCATCAGGGAAAACATGATTTTTGGAAAAAGGAACATCAAGTTAAGGTGTGGGCTGTAGAGTACCAGCCTGTTGGATTTGCAGTAATACACAAGCAAGAAGCTTTAGATTATTTTGCAGGTAAGCAACGCTTTTTTATTGAAAACACTCGCAAGAAAAAAGTTTCTGATGTCACACATCATTATTATTGGGAACAAGCAACAAGAAAAAAGCAGAAGCCTTATCATCCTGGTGAAGATGATATTTTTATTCCAGAGATTATAAGAGGTAAACACTATGATAGTTGGATTGATATTGCTGCTGATTTAGGTTACAATGAAGGTAAGAAGGAATGAAAGAATCTGATTTGTATGAGCCCATGCGACAATGGTTAGAACAATATTTGCGAGATAATTATAAGGGATATGAAATTATTGTTGAGGACACATCGCTAGAACGTTTGGATAGGGCGTTAGCTAGGCATGGCATTGTGTGCGAAATGGCTAATGGTGTAGATATTCAAATTGATGTGTTAGGTATTGCGATAAAGAAGAATCAAGTGAAATTGTTTTTTATTGAAGCTAAAAAGACACGTTTAACATTGAGAGATCTTGGTCAGTTATGGGCATATTGTAAACTAATTGACCCAGATGAAGCGTTTTTGTTGACATCGGCGGATTTAGGTTCGTTGAATAAATTGATAAACTCATTCCATCGAGAAGATTTGCTTGATTTTGGAGATAAAAAGAAGATAAAAAAAATGCGGGTTGGTAGATGGGATATCAAAAAAAATACGATTGATTTTCAAACTTTGGTACCTAAAATATAACTTTAGAAAGGGGTTATTGTATGTGTTCTTTAGCAAATCGGTTAGATATGTTTATTCGTAGTAATAATGATACTGTTTTTATCGAAGCGGAGGGAAAATACGATAAGCTTGTAAACTTCATTCGTAGTTATAATTCCCAATATGGGTGCAATGTAAATATGGAAACAGATGGAATTATGCTTTTAGGAGATGTCGATAAGTGGGGCGTAGAGTTGCGACTATACTTAAACCATCGGCCCGATTTTCTTCCGGTAACATCTAATAGGGCGTATCGTTCTGAGTATCCATATAGGATTAATGATAATAATCTCATTCGGGAGATGTTTGATATTGGATATAGAATAGGTGTAAACTAACCCTTCATTTACCACCTACCAACACCAAAGGCGTTCTACCAAACTGCGGTAGAACGCCTTATTTCTCAAATACGATTAAAGAATTTTCGAACTATTCTTGACATTATCACAATTATCTGATAATATAAACCCATAAGATTTTGCACACCTGCCTGGAGCAGGCCGGTGCAGCGTCACGAACGCCTTATGTATTATTTAGTAGTACATAAGGCGTTTTTTTGAAGGGGGTTGAACGAATGGTAAATCTGAGAGAGGATACCAGAGAATCCATTGCCAAGTTAACTTTAATGGATGATATTTTTATGAACAAGGTCTTCGAAAATGATACGGAGCGTACAGCGTTGTTGTTGCGAATTATCTTAAATAATGATAAGATAAAGGTAATAAAAGCAGTAACGCAGCAGAAGCTGAAAAACCTGTCAGGACATGACCTGCAGCTGGACATTCTGGCGCAGGAAGAAAACGGCAGACGCTTCAATGTAGAAGTACAGAACCGCAGCAGTGGCGCTGCAGCACACAGAGCACGCTATCATCTGAGTCTGCTGGATGCTCACAGCCTGCCAAAGGGTGAAGTATACCAAAAGCTGCCGGATAATTACGTTATCTTTATCACGCAGTATGATGTGCTGAAGGGCGGGTTGCCGATATACCACATCAGTAGAAAAATAGAAGAAAACAATGCAGCTTTTGCTGATGGTTCGCACATCATTTATGTAAATAATAAAATTAAGGATAATACACCCCTCGGACGTCTGATGCATGATTTCAGCTGTAGTAATCCAGACGATATGTATTATCCGGGATTAGCAGAAAAGGCAAGATATTTTAAGGAAACAGAAAAGGGGTTGACGAATATGGGCGATGTATTTGAAAAATTACTTGCAAAGAGAGAAAAAGAAGCTGCCATGAAAGCAGCAGAAAAAGCTGCTAAAGAAGCACAAGCAAACAAAGTCGAGCTTGCCAAAGGACTTTTGGCTGACGGCATGAGCATCGAATTCACCGTGCGCCACTCCAAGCTTTCGGAAGCAGAGGTGCGTGAGCTGGCGTCCAAATTGACAGCATAAGAGCATAACAACACTAAAGGCGTTCTACCCAACTGCGGTAGAACGCCTTATTTTTATCTGCAACAATATATTTTTACGCAAACGAAAAGACCTGAGGTCCGCAAGAATACGGGCTTCAGGTCTTTTTTTGTACAAAACCGCAAGCGGTAATCTAGGCTTTAGCTTAGGTAGAAAATAAAAACAAAAGCGTTAAGAGAGCCTCTCCTAGGGGAGAGGTGGCATCGCGAAGCGATGACGGAGAGGGGATTCGTCAAGCCTAACACTATTCGTAAGCGTGGAAACAGCGGGCCCCTCTCAGTCACCCTAGCGGGTGACAGCTCCCCCCAAGGGGAGCCTCTTAGTGTCGCTTTGCGCTAACATACAAAACCGCAAGCGGTAATCAGGCTTTCAAGAAGGTAGCCAGCCTCCAAAAATAACTTTACTATAACACACCAACCGGCATTTGACAAGAGTTCTGGCAACTTCGTTCTGTCCTACACCTCTCGCAAGAATTTTAATCAGCGTATTCGCCAACAAAGCAAAATCACGAATATGCCAAGAGGCAAAAGGCAGCATAGCAAAATCTTTCCCCTCCATCTCCCATTTTCCTACCATTTCCCATATAATAGTTGATAATTAATTTCAATCGTGATATGATTATATTGGTTCCGAAGGAACTAATAATTGATTATTCTTACAAAAGAATGAAAAAGAGAGGTTTTTTAAATGACGACTGTTGCTGAAAAGTATTTACAAATTGCTAAGCTGGCGAAGGATCCTGCTAATGCTGAGGTTGTTATTGATGGTATTCTGACATTTTTCGGATTGGATTATTTTGACTTGGACCTGGGTGTTGAGTACCTGTATACTACCAAGGTGATTGACTATAAATTCAGAAGCGTGCTGCATAAGGCTGAAGACATGGACGCTATTATGGCATGGTTCAAAGAAAAAACCGGCGTTACCGATGAGGAAATTGCTGCTGCCGAAGCTAAAGAAAAAGAATATGTTGCAGGCTGCCTGATGCTTGCTAAACAATATCTGGGTATGGGCCACTGCATCAGCGGTAAAACCTATCTGGAGCTGGCTGCCGCTAAAGGCTCCGAGGAAGCAATCGCACAGCTGAAGGACATGGAATATGCACAAGATATGTATGACCTGGGCGAGCATTATCTGGCAATGGGCCATTGCATCTGCTCTAAGACCTACTTTGAGCTGGCTGCTGCCAAAGGCTGCCCGAAGGCTGCTGCTAAGCTGAAAGACATGGAATATGCAGAAGATATGTACAAGCTGGGCGAGCATTATCTGGGCATGGGCCACTGCATCTGCGGTAAAACCTACTTCGAACTGGCTGCTGCCAAAGGCTGCCCGAAGGCTGCCGCAAAGCTGAAGGACATGGAATATGCAGAAGATATGTACAAGCTGGGCGAGCATTATCTGGCTATGGGCCACAAAATCTGCTCCAAGACCTACTTCGAGCTGGCTGCCGCAAAAGGCTGTCCGAAGGCTGCTGCAAAGTTAGCTGAATACGAAGCATAATAATAATATAATATAGTATTTCCCGAGGCTGTCACAATTAAGTGGCAGCCTTTTTCCTTTCCCTAAAAATCCGTTCCTCAAATAGACAATCTTTGACAGTCGCTTATGGTATAATAAGCATTATAAAGATTTGAGCAATATTACGCTGAAGGATAAACAGAAGGAGATTGTTATGGCAAAGTTGATTTATGTACCTCTCGGCTGCAGCCTGCGCTCGCAGCTGGCAGAGAAGCTTTCGCAGCAGCCGTTGGGCGAAGGCGTGCTGGTGCTGCCCAACCGCCTGCTGACGGACGATGTGCGCAGCAAGTACGCTAATGTAGAAACCATGGGCATGGATACCCTGGCCGGCAAGCTGATGAACCTTAACGGCGGTACCGATTACAAGGAATTGAGCCGTCGCAGTCAGGAGCTGATTGTGCAGGACATCATCGACTATATGATGGAAAACAAGCAGCTTACCGGTATGACTACGCACAAGCAGCTGGAATATTTCGGCTCGCTGGCGCATAAAACAGGCTTTGTGAAGGCCATGACTTCGCTCGTAAGCCAGCTTTCGCGCTGCGGTGCCACTAAGGACGATATCTACGGCCAAATCCAAAAATCCTTTGAGGAGGAGGAGCTGAAGGGCAAGGATTTGGGTGTCTGCAATTTTTATCTGCTTTATCGTCAATATCTGGAAAACAATAAATGGTATGACCTGGAGGGCAAGTATCGTCTGGCAGAGAAGATGCTGCAGAAGCAGGATTGCAAAATCCCTTGGAAGCATATCTATATCTGCGATTTTTTCAGCCTTGATCAGGTGCAGATAAACTTTTTGCAGGCTTTGGCGAAGCATGTGGATGATTTGGTAATCAGCATGAGCTACGAAGGACGCAGGGTAAGCTCCGACGAAAAAGCCAAGTATGAATCAATTACCAAGTTTATGCGCGCGAGCACGAACACCGTCAACGCGCTGAAAATTCTTGGTGCGACGGTTGCAAGTCTTGCGGCAGAGGAATTGGGACAAGCTCCGGCAGGCGTTGCTATGCGGCAGCTGCGTCACTTGGGGCATGCGCCTGCGCCTGTGCCTGCGGAAGGTGTGGAAAGCTACTGCTTTGCTTCCGATGAGCAGGAGATGCGCTGGGTGCTGAAGCGTATTAAGCAGCAGCTGGCGCATGAAAAGTGCGCTGCCAATCGCATTGTTGTTGCCGTGCGCGACTTTTCCTTATACAGCGGCTTGCGCCAGATGGCTGATGAATACGGTGTGCCGGTGAGCCTGCCGCAGACAACTGCGCTGGTGTCGCAGCCGTTGGCTGTTATGCTGCGCCTGCTGCTTACTGCCGCAGGTAGGGGACGTGAGGCGGCAACGGCCTATCTGGAGCTGCTGAGCTGCGAGCTTTTGCGTCTGTTCTTTGATGTGGATGTGGAAACGGCAAGCAGCCTGCGCACGCAAACGTATTTCAAAACACGTCAGGAGGCTATGCAGAAGGCACACGAGCTGCTGGGGGATGCAACGGAGCTGTGGCAGCAGCTGGATGCTTTTATAGAAAGCACTAAGGCGGAGGCAACAATCAGCGAATATGCCGAGCAGCTGACGCAGCTTGTGCAATCGCTGCCATTGGAGGAACGTTTGGGAAGCCTGCATAAGCAGGGCGTGCCGCTTGACTTTATGCTGGCCTGCCTGCGCAGCAAGGATGCTGTGCTGAAGGCTGTGCAGCAGCTTGTGCGTGATTACGAGGTGGCGAAAAACAGTGACTGCAAGCTGACGCTTAGCCAATGGAACAGCCTGCTGCAGGAGGCCTTGGGGCAGGTGCAGCTTACTCTGCGCTTCGGCCGCAGGGACGGCGTACTCTTTACGGAGGTTGGCAACGTACAGGGCCTGAGCTTCGACAGCGTTTATATTATGGGCCTGCGCGAGGGCGAGTTCCCGCAGGCTAAAAACGAAAACTGGATTTACAACGATACGGAACGCAAGCAGCTGGCGGATGCAGGCTACGATTTGCCCACGGTTGGCTCCTCCTTTGATGAGGATGCCTATTTCTTTGCTCAGGCTGTGTGTGCGGCGCAAAAGGAGCTCATCCTTACCTGGCATGAGGATGTAGGCGAAAGCTTGGCCAGCAGCTATCTGGAGGAAATCTGGAAGCTGTTTTTGCAGCCGGGAAGTGAGGAAAAGCGTCTGGATAAGGACTATGTGAAGGCACAGACGCTGCCTGATTTCGGCGTTGCTTCGGCGGAGGAGGCGTACAGCGACAAGCGCTTTACTGCTGCGGATTTGCCGAAAATAGCAGAGCTCAGCGGGCAACAGGCTCCCGCTGCGGAGCTGCGGCTGGCAGCCAAAGCGGATATTCTGCGGAAGGCACAGCAACCGGAATATAACGGCGATTTGCAAAATTCCCTGCCGACGAAGCTGTTGCGTAAGCAAATAGGCAGCCGCTTCAGTGCGAGCAGGCTGGAGGCTTACGCTGCCTGCCCCTTCCGCTTTTTGGCGGAGAAGGTGTGGCTGGCGCAGGCGGCGGAGAAAGCGGATGATTTGCTGCAGCCGCGCGATGTCGGTGATATTCTGCACAAAACGCTGAAAAATTTTGTCGAGCCTTATCTTGGCAGCAAAATTATCGGCGAAACTATGGAAGACCTGACGGAGGAGCTGGAGGCAGTCTTTGAGGATGTCTGCACCGCTGCGCGTAATGATTGCAGCAGCACCGTTGCTTCCGTAAACGAGGATATCTGGCAGGTGGAAAAGCAGCGCTTATGGCGTATGCTGGTGCGCTGGCTGCGCTTTGAATATGCCGACCAGCAGCGTTGGGGCGGCTTTACGCCACAGGCCGTGGAATGGGATTTCAGCTCCAAAAACGGCAAGCCCTTGTACCTGACGCTCAGTGACGGCAGTGATGTATCGCTCATCGGCAGAGTTGACAGAATCGACAGCGACGGCGAGCATGCCTTTATTACGGACTATAAAAGCGGCACTCCTCCCACAGGCAGTGCTATGGAGCAGGGACTTGACCTGCAGCTGCCGGTGTATCTGCTGGCGGTGGCGGCGCTTTCCAAGGAGCAGCTTGCAGTCAGCGGCGGCTGCTATTATTCGCTGAAGGAGGGCAAGCGTAAAAGTGCCTTTTTGCTGGAAAGCGTGGGCAACAGCGACTTGCCGTATAAAAAGCCGAAGAACGCCGCAGAGCTGACCTGGGATAGCTTTAAGCAGGAAAAGGAGCAGCTGCTGAAGGATTATATAGAAAGAATTTATGCAGGCGATTTTGCATTGGCAGGCTGCAGGCGCTGCGATGTATATTGCCCGTTACACGATATTTGCCGTGTGCAGCTGGTGAGCGGCGACGGCGGACAGGGAGGCGAGAGCGATGAGTAAGAATCCTACACCGGAGCAGGCTTTGGCGATAAATACGATTAAAAGTAATGTTTCGCTGCTCGCCGGTGCCGGCAGCGGCAAAACCTATGTGCTGATGAAGCGCTTTGTGCAAATTTTGCGCGCGGATTTGAGCGTTAATCCCACGAATATTGTGGCGATAACCTTTACGCGCAAGGCTGCCGACGAAATAAAGGGGCGTGTACGCCAGGCTGTCAGCGAATGCGTGGAGCAGGCGCAGACGGATTTGGAAAGACTGCGCTGGCAGGAGCATCTGCAGAAGGTGGAGAGTGCGCCGATAAGCACGATTCACAGCCTGTGCAGCCGTATTTTGAGAGATAACCCGGTAGAAACACAGCTTGATCCGGAATTTACGATTTTAGAGGATTTTGAAGCGCAGGACTTTTTTAAAGAAACGCTGCAGCAATATTTACGCAAGAATATCAAGGAAAACGCTGCCCTGCGCAGGCTGGTGCAAACCTACGGCGTTAACAGCTTTGTTAATCAGGTTACGGCGCTGGGGGACAAGCTCTCGGAGCTGGTGCGTGAAGATAATCTGGCAGAGCCTTATCTTAAGGCGAAGGAAGAACTGCCGGCCCTGCAGCAGAAGCTGTTTGACGCTGTGCGCGAGGTAATAGAAGCGCGTGAGGCTTTGGGGGCAAAGACTAAGGGACGCCAGACCTTGACGGAGGCAGCAGGATTGCTGGACGAAATGCAAAAGCAGCTGCTGGCGCCGGAGCCGGACTGCTCTCTGCTGGATGCGTCTGGCGTTGTTAAGGTTAGCGGCAAGGCGTTGGCAGCGGAGCTGACTAATTTAAAAAATCTGCGTCAGGAGCTGAACCATGTACTTTTGAACGCCAAGGGCTACGATTTAGTGCAGGATTGGCTTGCCGTGCTGCAGGAGTTTTATGCCTGCCTGAGCGTACGCAAGCAGGAAAATAATGTCCTGTTTAATGATGATTTGGATTTATTGGCCATCGAGCATTTGCAGAAGAATGAGGCGCTGCGGCAAAAGTATCAGGAGCGCTATAAATATATTATGGTGGACGAGTTTCAGGACACCAACGAACGCCAGCGACAGCTGATTTATCTGCTTTGCGGCAATAAGCTGGATAATACGAATAATCTGTTTATCGTCGGTGATGTGAAGCAGTCTATTTATCGTTTCCGTCATGCCGATGTCAGCGTTTTTAATAAGGTAAAAGAGGATATTGCGCAGAATGCGGGCAAAAACCTTGGCATGAAAACCAACTTCCGCAGCACTCAGAGCATTGTCGAAAGCTGTAATACCGCCTTTTGTCAGCTGATGGATTTGCCGAAGGAGGAAATCTGCCTGGAGCATCACGAGGGTGACAACACCGGCGGCGCTAAGGTTTGCCTGCTGCAGGTGCCGTATAAATCCAAGGATGATGACCTGGGCGCTAAAGAGGATAAATGGCAGAAGGAGGCAGAGGCAATCGCCGCCTATCTGCAGCAGGAGCTGCCCAAGGTCGAGCCGCAGCTCAGGCCGGGAGCAAGCAAGGCTATTTTGCTGCGAGCAATGACGCATTGCGAAATTTTGCGGCAGACGCTGCAGGGCTACGGCATAAATTGCGTAGTAGTTAAGGGCAAGGGCTTTTATGAGCAGCAGGAGGTTCTGGATATTCTGAATCTGCTGGCTGCGCTGCACAACCGTTACGCAAGCCTGGAGCTGGCAGGTGCTTTGCGCTCCAACTATTTCGGTTTGGATGATGCAACGCTGACGCAGCTTTTCTGGCAGACCGAAAATGACAAACCGCTGTGGGATGTACTGCAGGCTGTCGGCAGCGGTGAGCTGCAGCTGAACCTGCCGCCGGAGCAGCAGGCGTTGGCAGTGCAGGCTGCTGCAATCCTGGGACGTCTGCGCGAAGCGGCAGCGCTGATGGCGCTGCCGGAGCTGTTCGCACAGCTTTGGGACGAGCTGAAGCCGGAATTCGTTCTGTCGCAGCAGGAAAACGGCCCGAGCAAGCTGGCCAATGTCAAAAAGCTGCGCCGCCTGGCACAACAGTATTGCCAGACGAAGCAGGCTTCGCTGGCGGAGTGGCTGCAAAACGTTAAGGATTTGCGCGCAAGCAGCAGCAAGGAGCCTGCCGCTACCGTACAGGCCGATGATGCACTGCAGATTATGACGATACATAATTCCAAGGGACTGGAATTCGATCTGGTTATTTTACTGCAGTTAGATAAATCAGTGAAGGGCGATACCGCATCTATCAAATATTTGCCCGGCAAGGAAGGCGAACAGGGGCTTTTGGGCATCAAGGTGCCCGACAAGGAAATGCAGCTGCAAAACAGCGGCGTGTACGAGCTGGCGAAGGCGCGCGACAGTGAGCTGGAAGAAGCAGAAAGCAGACGTCTGCTTTATGTTGCTATGACGCGTGCTCAAAAGCAGCTTTTAATGGTCGGTACGGTGGCGGAAGAAAAGCTGCCGGAGGCTGTTATCGCTCTGCCTTCCGCTAAGGGCTGGTGGCAGCAGCTGCAGGCAGTATACGAGGCTGACTGGGAAAAGCGGGAAAGCAGCTGTCCATGGGTACGCCTTTTGTGTGCCGATGACTTAAGTCCGGCTGTTGCGCAGCAGGGCGAGCAGCAGCAGCTGGCGCTGGAGCCGTTGGCCTTGGCACCGCTGCCTGCCTACGCAGCTTGCGGCCGTACCTGCTTTACAGCAAGTGCGCTGCAGACGTACCTGCATTGCCAGCGCCAGTATTACTACCAACAGGTTCTGGCAGTGCCTGAGCTGGAGCAGACAGTTGCCGGAGAACAGGCGCACGAGCTGCCGGCAAGTGTAACCGGCAGTATTGTGCACAAAGCACTGGAGCTGTATAATGGCTATAATGCGGAGGCTGTTTTTGCCATTGCGCTGGATGAATTTGCTCCCGGCGCTGCAGCAACACAGGCCAAGAGTATGTTTGATGCTTATATTGTCAGCGATTTGTATAAAGCGCTCCCCAAAAAGCAGAAGCGTGAATTAGAATTTGTACAGCCTCTGCAGCGGGAGCTGGCGGCTGAGGGCGTCATTGATTTGCTGGCCTTTGATGAAGCTGATAATATGATAATAGTGGACTATAAAACAGGTACGCCGCCGGAGCCTGACGAGGTTAAGCTGGGTTATGCTTATCAGCTGGCGCTGTATAAGGATGCTGCGGAAAAGCTGTACCCCGGCAAAAGAGTTGTGCGCGCTGAGCTGCACTTTCTGCAGAATATGAGCGTCTGGCAGCTGCCGTTGGATAAATCGTACCTGCAGGAGGCAGTAGAGCTGTGCGAGGAAATCAGCGGTAAGGGCGAGGAGGACGATTTCGCCTGCATCTGCAATGACAGCTGTGCTTACTGTCACTATGCATATCTGTGTCCGCAAAAAAATAAAGAATAGGTGATGTAATGGAGATTTTTGCTAAATTGGAAAGCTGGGATTATCTGGCGGCGGCCATGCTGCTGTTTTCCGCATGGCTGCTGTTGGGCGGTATCGGCCGTCTGCAGAAGAGCGACCCGGAGCGTGTTGATGTGAAAAAGCTGCGCATCCGTGCCTGCGGTGGTTTGGTTGCGGGCGCTTTGTATCTGGCCTGCCGCTATCTACAGCTGTAATATTGTCGGCAGTTAAACTTGCGCGCGGCTTTCATTAAGGTATATAATATGCTTATATCTTAAACTACTACGAGGTGACCATAATGATAAACAAAACAAGACTGATTGATGAATTTATAGAGCTGGTAAGCGTTCCCTGCCCCAGCAAGGACGAAAAGCAGGAAGCTGAGCTGATTATGGCGAAGCTGCGCGAGCTTGGCCTGGAGCCGGAGATGGATAAGGCGCACGAAAAAACAGGCGGTACCTGTGGAAATGTGTGGGCCTATGTAAAGGGCACCGTGCCGAATGCTCCGAAGCTGCTGTTTGAAGCGCACATGGATTCCGTAGCACCGACAACCGGTACCAAGGTTGTCCGTAAGGATGGCGTGCTGTACAGCGACGGTACCACAACCTTGGGCGGTGACGACAAGGTTGGCGTTGCTGCCATGCTGGAGGCGGTACGCGCCCTCAAGGAGGATGGCGTTGCTCACGGCGACGTGCAGCTGTGCTTTACCGTTAGCGAGGAAATTGGTTGCCTGGGCGTAGTGAACATGGACCAAAGCTGGATTAAGGCCGATTACGGCTATTGCATGGATATCGGCGGCGCACCGGGCGAAATTACCTACGCTGCACCGAAGCTGTACGATATTTACGTAACCGTTAAGGGCAAGGCCGCCCATGCAGGCATTGCTCCGGAAGAAGGCGTCAATGCGATTATGCTGGCGGCGGACGCTCTGTCCAAGCTGCCTGCTTACGGTCGTCTGGACAGCGAAACTACCTTTAACATCGGCATGTTCAACGCAGGCGTCGGCACCAACATCGTCTGCCCGGAGGCTAAATTTGTCATTGATATGCGCTCTCTGAACGTACCGCGTCTGGAAGCACTAAAGGATTCCACTATCGCTTTGATTAAAGAAGCTGTTGAAGCCGGCGGCGGTCAGATTGAATTCGACGTAGTGGAAGGCTGTCCTGCTGTGGAGCTGAACAAGGACCACGAATGCATTAAGCTGGCAGCACGCGCTGCGGAAATACTGGGATTCCCGGTAGAGCTGAAAACAACCGGCGGCTGCAGTGACGGCAACTATCTTTGTGGCTACGGCCTGCCCTGCGGCCTGTTGGCAACCGGCATGAGCAACGTGCATACTACCGCGGAATATCTGAAGGAAGAGGACCTGTACAACACTGCACGCTGGACCTACGAAATTATTAAAGAGGCAGCGAAGTAAAGCATAGTGTTCACGTATAGTTTTCTTGACTGGAAGAAAATTTGACGCTATAATAAAAATAACTTCATAATGTAACCTTTGGGGCAGGGTGCAATTCCCGATCGGCGGTAAAGTCCGCTAGCGCAGCAGCGCATGAACCGGTGTGATTCCGGTACCGACAGTATAGTCTGGATGAGAAAAGGTGGCAAAACTGTATTTTTACCGCATATAGGCTCCTTAGGTCTTTATGCGGTTTTTTATATTACTGGAAGGTGATATTTTGGCAAGAATGACAGATGAAGCATATATGCAGCGGGCCTTGGAGCTGGCGCTGCAGGCAGAGGGCAACACCAGTCCCAATCCGATGGTTGGCTGCGTGATTGTGGATGCCGAAGGCAATATTGTGGGTGAGGGCTATCATCATAAGGCCGGCGAACCGCATGCGGAGGTCAATGCCTTGGCGGAGGCTAAGCAGATGGCCCAGGGTGCAACGGCCTATGTAACGCTGGAGCCCTGCGCACATTACGGACGCACCGGTCCCTGCTGTGTAGCCTTGGCACGCGCGGGCATCGGCAAGGTTGTGGTGGCTTGCCTTGATCCTAACCCCAAGGTTGCAGGTCAGGGCTTGGAATATTTGCGTTTGCAGGGTATCGAGGTTGTTACCGGCGTATGCGAAAAAGAAGCACAGCGCCTGAATGAACGCTTCTTTACCTGGATTACGAAGCAGCGTCCGTTTATTACTTTAAAATACGCTATGACACTGGATGGCAAGATTGCCACGGCTACCGGCGACAGCAAATGGATTACCGGCGAGGAGGCACGTACCTTCGCACACCGCCTGCGTAAGCAGCATGATGCTGTGCTTGTAGGCATCGGCACAGTGCTGGAGGATGACCCGGAGCTGACTACACGATTGGTGCGCGGCAAAAATCCGGTGCGTGTGGTGCTCGACAGCAGCCTGAAGATTTCGCTGATGGCAGCAGTTCTGAATCCGCTGGCGGATACGATTATCTTTACCGGTTTGGATTCCGATATCGTTAAGGCGGAAGCGCTGGCTGCTCTGCCTAACGTAGAGGTGGTACGTCTGCCGTTGGCTGACGGCGTTCTGCCTGTGGCGCAGGTAGTGCAGGCTTTGGCCGAGCGCGGTATTACCAGCCTGTTGGTAGAAGGCGGAAGTGCGATTCACGGTGCCTTCTTTGATGCAGGTCTGGCGGACAGAGTGTGCGCCTTTGTAGCGCCCAAGCTGATCGGCGGTGCTGCAGCTCTGCCGCCGGTTGGCGGTGCAGGCAGCAGCCTGGTGGAAACAGGCTGGCAGCTGACAGAGGTAGAAATCGAAAAATTGGGCAGTGATGTACTGATAACAGGTCTGGTGCCGGAGCTGGATAAGCAGGAGCTGCCGAAGGAGGCTGAATAATGTTTACAGGATTGGTAGCCGAGCTGGGCACGGTGCAGAAGCTGGCGCAGCAAGGTGAATCCTATCACCTGACAGTAGCGGCGGCGAAGGTGCTGCAGAATTTGAAAATCGGTGACAGCGTTGCCGTCAATGGCGCCTGCCTGACGGTAGTAAGCATGGATGACACAGCCTTTACCGCCGACGTGATGCCGGAAACCGTGCGCCTGACCAATATCGGCAGCCTGCATGCCGGTGACAGAGTAAATCTGGAGCGCACGCTGCGCTTGTGCGATGGCCTTGACGGTCACATCGTCAGCGGACATGTGGAAGGCCTTGGCGTAATTGCCAGCCGCAGGCCTGAGGGCATTGCGATGGTAGTGACTGTCAACACACCGCCGGAGCTTTTGAAGTATATCATCAAAAAGGGCAGTATTGCGATTGATGGTATCAGCCTGACGGTAACGCAGGTTACGGAAAGCAGTTTTTCCGTATCGCTGATTCCGCATACCGCCAAGGAAACAACGCTTGGCTTTAAGGATGTGGGCGACAGCGTAAATCTGGAAACAGATATTATAGGCAAATATGTAGAGCAAATGTTAAAATTTAACCCCAAGCAGACACAGGAGCCTGCTTTAAATAAAAATATGCTGCTGGAAAATGGGTTTATCTGAGCAGCGATAAAGAGGTAGAAAATGGAAAAGTTTAAGTATAATACAATTGATGAAGCCATCGCTGCGATTAAAGCAGGTCAGATGGTACTGGTAACCGATGACGAGGACCGCGAAAACGAAGGCGACCTGATTATGGCAGCCGAGCTGTGCACTCCCGAGGCTATTAACTTTATGGCTAAGGAAGCACGCGGACTTATCTGCATGCCGGCAGACAGCGAGGTTATGGACAAGCTGCAGTTCGGCGCTATGGTAACGCACAACACCGACAATCACGAAACAGCCTTCTCTGTTTCTATTGACCATGTTGACACTACCACCGGTATTTCTGCTTACGAGCGCGCTTATACCATGAAAAAATGCGCTGAGCCTGGTGCACAGCCGAGCGACTTCAGTCGTCCCGGTCACGTTTTCCCGCTGCGCGCACGCAAGGGCGGTGTACTGGTGCGTACCGGTCACACCGAAACCACTGTTGATTTGTGTAAGCTGGCAGGCCTGCAGCCCGTAGGCATTTGCTGCGAGATTATGAACGATGACGGCCATATGGCGCGCACTCCGGATTTAATCGAGTTCGCCAAAAAGCATAAGCTCGTTTTCATCACCGTTGCCGAGCTTGTTGCTTATCGCAAGGCACACGAAAAAATGGTGCATCGTGCCGCTGAGGCTGCACTGCCGACTAAATACGGCAATTTCCGTATCATTGCATATGAAAATGATTTGGACAACCTTTGTCATGTTGCTATTGTCAAGGGCGATGTTGCCGGTAAAAAGGATGTGCTCGTGCGCGTACACAGCGAGTGCCTGACCGGTGATGCCTTCGGCAGCCTGCGCTGCGACTGCGGCGATCAGCTGGCAACCGCATTGAAGATGATTGAAAAGGAAGGCTGCGGCGCTGTCGTTTATATGCGTCAGGAGGGCCGTGGCATTGGTTTGGCTAATAAAATCCGTGCCTATGCACTGCAGGACCAAGGCCTTGATACCGTTGAGGCTAACGTTCGCCTGGGTTTTGCTCCCGACCTGCGTGATTACGGCATGGGTGCACAAATTCTGGCAGACCTCGGCCTCACCAGCATCCGCCTGATTACCAATAACCCCGCAAAACGCATCGGCCTCTCCGGTTATGGCATCACCATCACCGACCGCGTGCCCATCATCATGGAGCCTAACGAATACAACGAACACTATCTCGACGTTAAAGAAGAGAAAATGGGCCACAAGCTGCACGAAGGCTGTGGCTGCAACTGCGGAAAATAATAAAGTTGTGTGTAGGTGTCGCAATTAACATATCCTTACGCTCAGGAAAAATTTGCTAAAATTTTTATTCGCTTCACGATATGTCAATTGCTCACTTACAGCTTCCTTGTAATTTTTTAGAACGCTAGACTTGGCGCTGCGCAGACCGGAACGGACGACGGGCTCGCAAGCACACCGATGTACAGCGAACTGCGCAAGCAACGGACAGGCACAGGAATTTTTCGCTGGAGTGTTGATGAAGCCTGCGACAGAACGTCATGCAAAAATCAGCGACGTGAAAAATTCTGCGAATCTAGTCGCCGGAATCCGGCGGAGCAGCCGTAAAGGGCGTTTTTTGGATACTTTTTGCCGCCCTGGGCAAAAAGTATCAATAATGCAAGCCATACTTACGAGTGAAAAATAACGTAAAATATATAACAAATTTTTAGGAGGAATATAACCATGAAAACATTAGAAGGAAAACTCACCGCCAAAAACATGAAAATCGCCATCGTCGTAGCCCGCTTCAACGAATTCATCACCAGCAAACTCCTCAGCGGCTGCATCGACTGCCTCATCCGCCACGAAGCAGCTGACGAAGACCTTACCGTAGCCTGGGTACCGGGCGCCTTCGAAATCCCCATGGCAGCAAAAAAACTCGCAGAAAGCGGCAAATACGACGCAGTAATCTGCTTAGGTGCCGTAATCCGCGGCGCAACCCCGCACTTTGACTATGTATGCGCCGAAGCCTCCAAAGGCATCGCTCAGGTAAGCATGCAAACCGGCGTACCCGTAGCCTTCGGCGTACTCACCACCGAAAACATTCAGCAGGCTGTAGAACGTGCAGGCACCAAGGCTGGCAACAAGGGCGTAGACTGCGCAATGACCGCAATGGAAATGGTAAATCTCTTCAAAGAAATGTAACATTTTCACCGCTTGCCTTTTTGACTATTATGATTTATAATTGACATTGTGGAAGAGCTGATAACAGGCTGTTCCCCATGCATGAAATTTGCAAGCCCGCTAGCAGTAGTTTAGTGGGCTTGTTTTATTAAGCAAGTAAAATTTTTGCCGTAAGGCAGGATTGTGAGGCAGATATTATGGAAGATGTTTTGACAAAGGCTACGGCCGACGGTGTACGTATTTATGCATTATGCACCACTAATCTGGTACAGGAAGCAGCTAAAAAGCACGGCTGCTCCCATCTGGCAAGCGCTGCTCTGGGACGTGCGATGAACGGCGCGCTGCTGCTGGCCGCAACAATGAAGGATAACGAGCGCATCAGCCTGCGTCTGAAGGGCGACGGTCCTTTGGGCGAGGTAGTAGCAGATGCCGAAGGCAGCACAGTGCGCGGTTACGTAGAAAACCCCGATGCATTTTTGCCCCTGAAAAATGGCAAGCTGGATGTCGGCGGCGGCATCGGCGAGGGTAATATTATCGTAACGCGTTATCTGCAGAATGCAGAGCCCTTCACCGGCTACTGCGAGCTGCAGGACGGCGAAATCGCCAGCGACCTGACCAAATACCTCTATGTATCCGAACAGACACCGACAAGCGTTGCTCTGGGCGTACTGGTTGACAAGGACGGCAACGTAACAGCCTCCGGCGGCTTCTTTATTCAGGCTATGCCAGGCTGCACCGACGAGGTTCTGGAAAAGCTGGAAAACAACGTTAACCTGACTCCGTATGTAACCCAGCTGTTGGAAATCGGTTATACTCCGCAAAAGATGATTGAAATTCTCGGCCGCGGTCTGGACGTTGATATTAAAGAAACCATTCCCCTGAGCTTCAAATGCCGCTGCAGCCGTGAGCGCATTCTGGCGGCTCTGGGCAGCCTTGATGTAAAATCTCTGGAGGAGCTGGCGCAGGACAAAACTACGGAAGCACACTGCGAATTCTGCAACAGCACCTATGAATATACTCAGGATGAAATCAAGCACCTGTTGGAAGAAAAGGAAAAGCAGGCACAGCTGGAGACTGCTAAACAGAATATCAAATAACAAAACTTTTCTTGACAAAAGAAACTTTTGTTTGTATAATAAAGGCAGTGAATCGATTAAATTTAAATTTATATATTAGGAGGCAGGCAGATGGACGCAGATAAAAAGAAAGCCTTAGACATGGCGATGCACCAGATTGAAAAGGATTTTGGCAAGGGCAGCATTATGATGCTGGGCGAAGCAAGTGCTAAAATGAATATAGAGGTTATCCCTACAGGCGCTTTATCCCTGGATATTGCTCTTGGTGTCGGCGGTATTCCGCGCGGACGTGTTATTGAGATTTACGGTCCCGAATCTTCCGGTAAAACTACCGTTGCTTTGCATATGATTGCCGAAGCTCAGAAGATGGGCGGCTATGCGGCATTTATCGATGCGGAGCATGCACTGGATCCGGAATATGCCCGTCATCTGGGTGTAGATATTGACGATCTGCTGATTTCTCAGCCGGATAACGGCGAACAGGCTTTGGAAATTGCTGACGCACTGGTACGCAGCGGCGCTATTGATATTATCGTTATCGACTCCGTTGCAGCTTTGGTTCCGCGTGCCGAAATCGAAGGCGAAATGGGTGATTCCCACGTAGGCCTGCAGGCACGTCTGATGAGTCAGGCTCTGCGTAAGCTGACAGGTCTGATTTCCAAATCCAAATGTGCTACTATTTTCATCAACCAGATCCGTGAAAAGGTTGGCGTTATGTTCGGTAATCCGGAAACCACTACCGGTGGCCGCGCACTGAAATTCTACTCTACCGTCCGTATGGATGTACGCCGTATCGACACGCTGAAAAACGGCAACGATGTTATCGGCAGCCGCACCCGCGTTAAGGTTGTCAAGAACAAGGTAGCACCTCCGTTCAGACAGGCAGAGTTCGATATTATGTATGGCAAAGGCATTTCTCATGAGGGCTGCCTTGTTGACCTGGGCGCAGACCTTGATATTATCAACAAGAGCGGTGCCTGGTATTCCTATGGTGATATCCGTTTAGGTCAGGGCAAAGAAAAGGTTAAAGACTTTTTGCGTGAGAATCCGGAAATTGCCCAAGAAATCGAAGCTAAAATCCGCGCAGTGACGATTGCCAAGAGCGATAATAAGGAAGCAGCTGAGGAGCCGTTGCAGGATGTGGAGTCGATCTTTAAGGAATAAGAAAAAGGAAGAAGACTTTACCGGCGCGCAGCAGGTTTATGACTGCGCGCTGGATTTATTGTCTTACCGTGATTACAGCCATAAGGATATGGTGGAGCGCTTGCAGCGCAAGGGTGCAACTAAGTCACAGGCGCTGGAGGCGGTGGCCAAGCTGGAGGATTACGGTCTGCTGAACGAGGAGCGTTACGCCCAAAGGGTGTACGAGGCCTGGCTGGCCAAACGCTATTACGGCAGACAGCATCTGCAGCTGGAGCTGACCAAGCGCGGTATACGCCCGGACGTGGCTGCGGAAATCATGGAACGCTTTACGCCTGACATTGAAGAGCAGCAGGCGGAGAACGCGGCACAGCTTTTCGTGCAGCGCAATCAGCGCAAGCTAACAGCAGAAACTGACAACAAAAAAATATATGCGGCTGCGGGACGCTTTATGGCGGCCCGTGGCTTTTCATCAAGATATGTGCACATTATATTGGGTAAATTGCATTTTTCAGACAATATATAGCGGTTAAACTTGACAATTTTGTTAAATATACACTATAATGTAGTTATCCAATCGTGTTAATATCAACGATTTTCACGAGGCGACGCGTAAAGCGGTTGCCTTATTTTTTGCCCTATTTCAGAATAGATAATACAGTGATTTATTATAGATTCAACGGAATAAGGACATCTATAGCAGACGCAAGCAGGCGCCTGCTGTTACTGTGCAAAAAAATCTTGGAAAAATCTAATTTTAGGAGGTGAGGACGATTTTAGAAATTATCGGTACAGCTGTTGTCGTTGGTCTGGCTGGCGGTGCAGTAGGTTATCTGGTTCGCAAAAATGTTGCTGAAGGTAAAATTGCTACTGCAGAAGAGCAGGCTATCCGTATTGTACAGGATGCGGAGCAGACCGGCGAAGCAAAACGCAAAGAAATCATGATGGAGGCTAAAGAAGAAATCCATCGTCTTCGTTCCGATATGGAGCGTGAAAATAAAGACAGACGTAATGACCTGCAGCGTCAGGAACGTCGTCTGTTGCAAAAAGAAGAAAATCTGGACCGTAAAATCGAATCCTTCGAACGCAAGGAAGAAAAGCTGGCTTCCAAGGAACAGCGCCTGAACGCTGCTCAGGAGAAAGCTGAGGCAATGCTGGAAAAACGTCAGGTTGAACTGGAGCGTATTTCCGGACTGACCAGTGATGAAGCAAAGCAGGAGCTGCTGCAATCCCTCGAGGACGAGGTTAAGCATGAATCTGCTATGATGGTTAAGGATCTGGAGCAACAGGCAAAAGATGAAGCGGACCGCAAGGCAAGAGAAATTATTTCCCTGGCAATTCAGCGTTGTGCAGCAGACCATGTAGCGGAAACCACCGTTTCCGTAGTGGGACTGCCTAACGATGAAATGAAGGGCCGCATTATCGGTCGTGAAGGCCGTAACATCCGCACCCTGGAAACCCTGACCGGCATTGACCTTATTATCGATGATACTCCGGAGGCTGTTATTATTTCCGGATTTGATCCGGTACGCCGCGAGGTTGCCCGTATCGCTCTGGAAAAATTGATTAATGATGGTCGTATTCATCCGTCCCGCATTGAGGAAATGGTTGAAAAGGCACAAAAAGAGGTTGAGCAGAAGATTAAGGAAGCCGGCGAACAGGCTACCTTTGCTGTCGGAGTGCATGGTCTGCATCCCGAACTGATTAAGCTGCTGGGCCGCCTGAAATATCGTACCAGCTATGGTCAGAATGTCCTGAACCATTCTGTTGAGGTTGCCAACCTGGCAGGTGTAATGGCTTCTGAGCTTGGTGTTGACGTTGTTCTGGCTAAGCGTGCCGGCCTGCTGCATGATATCGGCAAGGCTATCGACCATGAAATGGAAGGTTCTCACGTTGAAATCGGCGGCGAAATTGCCAAGAAGTTCCGTGAGTCCGACCTGATTGTCAATGCTATTCTGGCGCATCATGGTGACTGCGAGCCCAAGAGTGTTGAAGCTGTTCTGGTATCTGCTGCTGACGCAGTATCTGCTGCCCGCCCGGGTGCAAGACGCGAAACTCTGGAAAGCTATCTGAAGCGCTTAACTCGATTGGAAGAAATTTCTGAGTCCTTTGAGGGCGTTGAAAAATGCTATGCCGTACAGGCTGGCCGCGAAATCCGCATTATGGTTAAGCCGGATGTTATCGATGATGCTTCCGCTGTGCTTCTGGCACGCGATATCTCCAAGAAGATTGAAGCTGAAATGGAATATCCCGGTCAGATCAAGGTTGTTATCATCCGTGAAACCCGTGCTGTTGATTACGCAAAATAACGAAATTCCTGAAAGAGCTGCTTAGGCAGCTCTTTTTTTGCGCCTTAGCAGGATTATAGTAATTGCTGTCGAATATATATACTTGGAATTTTTTTGACAGGTGCGCCGGCTGCGGTCGGTGCTGAAAAGGGAATGCCGGTGAGAATCCGGAGCAGTCCCGCTACTGTAAGCGGAGCCCAGGCAATTATGTCACTGACGCAAGTTGGGAAGGCGCTGAGGGCGATGAAGCTAAGCCAGGAGACCTGCCTGTTACGAAGCTTGGAGCCTACGGGAGATAGGCTGGCTTTGGTATGCGTAAATATAGAATTTTTGGCTGCATCTGCATTTAGTGAATCTCCCGCAAGGGAGCTTTTTTCATATATGTATAAAATGAAAAGCATGCAGCTTACAAAAACGAAGGGAGGTTGAAATATGCCTGGAAAAATTATTATGGTTACCGGTGGAGCCCGCAGCGGCAAAAGCGAATTTGCAGAACGCTATGTATTGCATTATTCTCCCAAATGCGATTACATTGCTACGGCAGAAATCTTAGATGAGGAAATGGCGGAGCGCGTGCGTCTGCATCGTCAGCGTCGTGATGCGCGTTGGATTAATCACGAAGCGCCTTATCATGCCGAGCGTACGCTTGAAGCGCTGTCAGCGGAAACAGGAGCGGTTCTGTTTGACTGCCTGACTGTTTATATGTGTAACCTGCTTTATGGCAAGGATGCGCCGGAGGGTGAATTCCTGGAGCGCTGTCAGGTAGTATTTGATGAAATTGACAAGGTGCTGGCAGCAGCACGTAATTGCGGCAAAATCGTTGTCTTTGTTACGAACGAGGTGGGCAGCGGTATTGTGCCGGATAATCAGATGGCGCGTGAATACCGTGACCTTGCCGGCTGGGTTAACCAGCGTGTGGCTAATGAGGCTGACCATGTTTATTATTGTGTGGCAGGTCAGGCCGTAGATGTAAAAAAATTGGCTTTTAAATTTGAGGATGAAGGAGAATAACGACTGATATGGAGAAAATCATAATACCTGCTCTGAATGAAGAACGTATGCAAGAAGTGCGGGCAGGCTACGCTAAGATAGACAAGCCGGCAGCTAATCTGGGCAAGCTGGAGGATATGGTTGTAGGTCTTGCCGGTATGCTAGGCAAGGATTTACCGGATAAATTAAAGACGGCGATGGTTCTGATGTGCGGTGACCACGGTATTGCCAAATACGGTGTCAGCGCTTATCCGCAGGAGGTTACGCGCCAGATGATTAACGGCTATATGCGCGGTACTGCCGGAGCCACCGTACTGGCACGTCATGCGCACGCCGATGTTTTCGTCTGCGATGTAGGCACTGCCTTTGATTTGAGCGATTTGCCCAAGGTATATCAAAAAAAGGTGGCTTGGGGAACCGAAGACTTCACCCAGGGACCGGCGATGACACGCGAGCAGGCGGAAAAAGCGATTGCCGTTGGCATCGAAATGGCTGATATGTGCATCGACCAAGGCTATAATCTGCTTTATACCGGTGAAATGGGTATCGGCAATACAACCTCTACCTCCGCTATTGCCAGCGCGTTTCTGGGCCTGGACCCGCAGCTGACTGTCGGCCGTGGCAGCGGTATCAATGACGAACGCATGAAGATTAAACGTCAGGTTGTTATCGACGGCCTGGCTAAAAATATGCCGAAGCAGGGTGATGCGATGGACATTCTCTGCAAGGTCGGCGGCTATGACCACGCAGGTCTGGCCGGTGTAATTATCGGCGCAGCCCGCCGCCGCGTACCGACAATGGTTGACGGTGTAAATGCCACGGCTGCAGCACTGCTGGCCTACGGCCTCTATCCGCAGTGCCGCGATTATATGCTCTGCTCGCATCTGAGCAGCGATATTTCTCATAAGAAAATGCTGGAGCTGATGCAGCTTTCACCGATTGTGGATGCCGGTATGCGCCTGGGTGAGGGCACCGGTGCTTCTTTGGCTATTGTTGTGCTGCAGGCAGCGATGGATGTGTATAATCATTTAAGCAGGTGATGTGATGCGTGATTTTGTAACTTGTCTGGAATTTTTGACCAGAATCCGCTTTTCCAACCGCACGGACTGGCATGATGACGATTTCAGCCGCAGTGTGCCGTACTTCCCTTTGGTTGGCCTGGTAATGGGCGTTTTTATGGGTGCGGTAAATTACGGACTGTATTATCTGCACACCCCTGATCTGATGCGCGCAGTAATGCTGGTGCTGGCGGAGCTGATTATTATCGGTGCGTTGATGTATGACGGCTTTATGGATACCTCCGACGGTGTTTTCAGCGCCCGTGACCGTGAGCGTATGCTGGAAATCATGAAGGACAGCCACGTAGGCTCCAACGCCGTTATTGCGCTTGTCTGCCTCGTGCTGCTGAAGGTGGCTGCCTATACTACGCTGCCGCCGGTAAAGCTGTCGTTTGCTTTGGTTGCGGTTTTTGTAGCAACGCGCACCTTTATGGTTACCTACATCGTCAACTACAAGTATGCACGCAAAACCGGTATCGGTCATATGTTTAAGGCCTATGCCAAGCCGATGTATAGCTATATTGCCTTTGCTCTTTGTCTGGCGCTTGTCGCAGCCTGCGGTTTGCCGTATTTGTATACGGCAATAGCGGCCTTTGTTATCTGCCAGTGCATTGCGCATTTCCTCAGCGGTCAGCTGGGCGGTCTTACCGGTGATACCTACGGCTTTTTGACGGAATGCGGCGTGGTGGTTTACCTGATGCTCGCAACCTATATAATCTGATATATTTCCCCGGCAATATTTTGCCGAATTATAAAGAGACAGAAAGACTAACTATAAAAAGTCAAGAGGTGGGTAAGAAAA